>LFCJ01003711.1_pt1 | contig 11202 bp, 10 predicted proteins | sample 643141 | NCBI WGS metagenome assembly LFCJ01 (sample SAMN03766243, study PRJNA286221) | soda lake metagenome | biome: soda lake; feature: Kulunda steppe; material: water; isolation source: sample B1-Br-g2 brine of Lake Bitter-1 | place: Russia: Kulunda steppe | collected 2010-07 | reverse complement strand
TAATCGCGATAGAAGTCAGTGAGATAGATCCGCACCGACACAACGTTGCCAAGCCCCAGGTCCAGGCCACCGAGCACCCTTTGGAGGTTGTCCATGGTCTGTCGGGTCTGGTTGACGATGCCGGTAGGCAGCGGCGCCTCGTCATTGTCGGGATCCTGCGGAATTTGCCCGGACAGAAACACCCAGTCACCGGCTTCCACCGCGTGGCTGAAGGGCGCAACCGGATCCGGGGCGCCGGTGATCATTCGAAAGGCCAGTTCGTTCATGGGGGACTCCTGAGCCCGATCTGCGATTACTTAAGTCGACGGGGCCTGGCCAGCGCTCTCAGCACTGGCTGTAGACCGACTGGTGCCCTGGTGCTCAAGCCAGGTGCGCCAGGACCCCAGTTCTGTGATGTCTTCGGCGGCAGCCACCGCGCTGCCCTCGCAGATAAAGCCGGGGATCTTCGCACCAGAGGCAAGATGGACCTTGCCGATGCCAAGCGGTGGAGGGATGGCGGCAACGAAGGACCCGAATCGGTCGGCGGGCACTTCCCAGACTTCCAGTTCTATAGCCGCACCGCCAGGGCCAACGTGGAGCATGCCCGGCCTTTCGGGTGGCCCCCCAGGCAGAGCATAGAACCGGTATTCCGGTGCGGACTGTGTTGCTTCAATGAATCGGGCGTTGCGTTCGGTGAGCTGCCAGTTCAGTGGCAACCCTCGCATGTGGGCACCGCAGACGGCTACTTGAATGGTGTGCTGATGGCGTGCGACGACCGGCACCTCCGACGGCATGGCCAAGCCGCTGGCGCCCAGTGGCAGAGATTGAGCGCGATGCAGTCGATCGCCGATCGCAAGCAGATCATGGTCGTAGAATGCCGGCGCGAAGAGGGTGACCCCGAATGGAAGGCCGTTCGACTGGAAGCCGGCTGGCACTGCCAAAGCGCTGTAATCCAGAAGGTTCATGAAATTGGTGTAGTAACCAAGCTTGCTATTGAGCCGGACAGGATCGGCATTAATCTCATCAACCGTGTAGATGGTGCCTGCGGTCGGGGTCATAACGAAATCCACATCTGACCAGGTCGCCTCGCTGTGGCGTTTTAGTGCTTGGAGTTGGTACTGGAGGTTGAAGGCGTCAGTGGCTAGGGCTTTTCCACCCGCTTCGATGATCTCACGGGTTACCGGAAACAGCGCATCAGGTTTTGCCTCGATGAAGTCACGCACTGAGGTATAGCGCTCGGAGACCAAAGGCGCTTTGTAGAGGAGTTGCGCGGCTTCAAGAAACGGACGGGTGTCCACTTCAACGCGAGTGCCTCCCAGCTGTTGTAGGCGATCAACGGCGCGAAAGAAGAGCGCCGCGGCCTCGTCGTTGCCGAAGAATTCCAGTTGATCCGCCTTTGGCACTCCGAAGCGGAATCCCATTGGAGGAATGCTGCCATGACCGAGAGAAGGGGGCTGGTCCGCTCGAGCATAGGCGTCGCTGGCGTCAAAGGCGCCGGCCACGTCCAGTACCTGTTGGGCATCGCTCGCGGTGGTGGTGAAAATGGAGATGGTGTCGATCGTGCGACACGCAGGCACAACACCGTCTGCGCTCAGCAGGCCGCAGGTCGGTTTTACGCCGATCAGATTGTTGAACGCGGCTGGGACTCGACCGGAACCCGCCGTGTCCGTGCCCAGCGAAAAGCAAACCTGCCCCAGGGCGACGCTGACCGCCGACCCGGAACTGGAGCCACCAGATATATAATCTGGGTCAAATGCATTACGACATGCTCCGTAGGGTGACCGGGTCCCCACCAGACCAGTCGCGAACTGATCGAGGTTGGTCTTGCCCACCGGCACAGCTCCTGCCTCAATGAGCCGCTTCACCACAAACGCGGATTCATCCGGAGTATACGCGTACTCCGGGCATGCCGCGGTGGTTGGAATGCCGGCCAGATCGATATTGTCCTTGATCGCAAATGGAATCCCATAAAGGGGCAGTTCCGAGGGATCCGACGCCTCCAACCGCTGCAGGTAGGGCTCCAGCTGTGTGTCGCTAAGCACCGTAATCCAGATGTTGTGGACGTCATTGGTTCGGATCGCCTGCATGACGGCTGTGGCATGGTCACGCACCGTAAGCCTTCCGCTGCGATAGCTGGCGAGGCAGCCTGAGATCGTGAGCGGCATTGCGCTTCCCCTCTTGGTCATCATCTATCTCGTTGATCAGTCGTCGCCAGAAAAATACGCTGAGCTGCGGTCTTTAACGGAGTCCGTGGAGCGCTGAATATGTTGGCTGAGGCGGTCCATGCCGACGTCAATCTGACCCTCAACCATGGCGTCAAGAATGCTTTGGTGCTCACGGTATGTCGTCTCGACTCGGTCCTCTTCCTTGAAGTCGAGGCGCTGGACCACTTCAACCCGCTCGAGAACATCGGCATGTACTTTTTGCAGCTGCCGGTTGCAGGCCAGCGCAACCAGGTCCGTGTGGAACTCCAGGTTGAGCTGAGTGACCTCTGTCGCCGAGTCGGAGCCGTTGGGATGGGACCAGGTCTGCCGGAGGTTGCGGATCCGCGTTTCGGCATCAGGGTTCTGGATCGGATGTATGAACCAGGCCTGTAGCGCCTGGCACTCGAGCATGATGCGGACCTCCGTTAGCTCCTGGAAGGCTCGCTCGCTGAATGTCATAACGGTGTAACCGCTTCGAAAATGAGCTGCCAGATACTGCTCTTGAACCAGACGCTGCAGCGCTTCGCGAACCGGGGCTCGACTTGTCCCGAAAACCCCCGATAGCCCGTGTTCGGTGAGCTTCTGACCGGGCAGCGCCCAGGAGACCAGGTACAAACTCGCCTTGAGTTCACGATAAACGTGATCAGCCTGACGCTCGGGCTTTCCTGAACGAGCAGTGTTGAGCGGCTGAACCTCGAAACCCATCGGTTTATCCTGCCGCTACTTCGCCGAGCCGCGGTAATTTCGATCCGGAGCAGGAAACCCGAAAGACGTGCCGTCGGTCACACGGACCCGATCCTCCCAGGGCAGTTTGTATTCGCCGGCGACGAGGTCCTGCATGTAAGTGTAAGGGCAGTCACGGGCGCCGCCTTTGACGGCTACATAACCGCGGTGACCGAACTGGTAGATGTTATTTTCCACGCCCCACACTTCACGAGCTTCATCCACAAGATCAGGACGGACCTCGCCGGTAATGATTTCATCGGCCAGGCCATTCCCCTCCACCAGAGGCACGCCGTCATGGCCGACAATCATGCCTTCGCCCATGGAATTGAAGGTGCCATCGGTACCCGCCAGACAAACGTTGGCCGTGACCATTAGATTGCAGAAGGCATTGGCCTGATTGGTTATCTGCCATGAGTGTCGGATAGGCGGCGTGTAGCCCGCTGTCCGTAGCATGATGTTTGCGCCCTTGTAAGCGCACTCACGGGCCATCTCGGGAAACATCCCGTCGTGGCAAATGATCAGGCTGAGAATTGAACCATTGGGGCCGCGGCAAACCGGGATACCAAGATCACCGGGTTCCCATGGCTCGACGGGGACCCAGGGGTGCAATTTGCGATAAAAAAGCTGAACAACACCCTTATCATCAATGATGATGCCAGTGTTGTAAGGCATTCCGTCCGGGTTGTACTCCATGATTGAAAAGCACCCCCAGATGCCATGCTCTCGGCAGGCGGTCTGGAAGGCCTGAACCTCTGGTCCATCGCCTCGGCACATGATGGCCGGGTCGGTATTCATTGATAACCCGTGGAGGCAGTATTCCGGAAAAACAATCAAATCCATGGTGGGCATTTGACGCCTTGCTTTGCCGACCATCCCACAAACACGCTCCGTCTGGGCGGCAAGCTGCTGGGGCGCTTCGACATGGGGCAGTTGCAGCTGGGCAAGGCCGATGACCACGCCATTGTCAGATTTGTTCAAGCCACCGAGTCCACTCATTTTTCGGTCCTTTTTTCAGGTTGTTACTTGGCGATGTCAGCGTTCGCCGGAATCCAGGAATTCGACCTGCTTCGACCAGATGATCAGAACCACACAGCCAGTTCTGCTGAGAACGCTATGACGGGTGCCTGTTGCATTGAATACCAGGCTGCCGGCGGGGTAGCGACCGTGTTCGTCTTCCTGCTCGCCGGTCAGAACAAAGATGTGCTCTTCTCCGGGGTGGTAATGCAGGGGGACCCATGCGCCCGGTTGGTAGCGCAGGTAGGCAGCGGCCGGACCGCCGTCGGGGTCGCGATAGAGCCAAGCCGCTTCCACGCCTTCTCGCAAGAGGGTCCATTCGATATCGGATGGTGGTCTGTTAAGGCCCTGGGGCCAGACCATCGGCGAGTCAGCCTTCATTAGTCATGTCCTCCATTGCGGATTGCAGGCAGGCAAGTGTTGTGGCCCAACCAACAATTCCCCCCTGGGCGACCACCATCTCTACGGTGGCGCGTTTGAATTCTGGGATGTAGCTACCCGTGCAGTCCTCAAGCAGCAGACAGCAGTAGCCGCGATCGTTCGCCTCACGTAGCGTTGTCTGGACACAGACCTCGGTGGTGACGCCCGCCACCAACAAGTGGCTGATCTGTTTTTGCCGTAACCAGTTATCGAGGCCCGTCTCGTAGAAGGCACCCTTGCCGGGCTTGCTGATCACATGCTCTCCATCCTGGGGCTGAAGCTCCGTCACGAAATCGTTGCCAGGTTCCCCCTCGACAAGAATTCGCCCCATGGGCCCTGGGTCACCGATGCGCAGGCTCGGTGACCCTCGGTCGCGTTTCGCCGCCGGGCAGTCAGACAGGTCAGGTTTGTGCGCCTCTCGGGTATGGACGACGGGAAGTCCGGCATGGCGAGCCAAAGCCAACAGCCGAGCCACCGGAGCGATGACTGCCTGGAGCGGTTGGACGTCATTGCCCAGGCTCTCGCCGAATCCGCCACGCTCGATAAAGTCGCGTTGCATGTCGATAACCATGACCGCGGTCCGCGGCAACGGGAAGCGGAAAGCGAACGGGCGCGCATCCACATCGCAGTAACTCATGATTGTTGTCCCGCCATGGCTTGGCCGATTCGGGTAACGTCGACCTGGTTACTGTCTGTCTGGTGGGTGATGCTGCCCTCGAACATCACAACGATACGATCTGAAAGCTGAAGCACCTCATCCAGGTCCTCACTGATCAGCAGCACGGCTGCTCCCGCCGCGCGGGCCTCACGGAGACGATCGTGTACCTCCTGAACAGCCTTGAAGTCGAGACCGAAAACCGGATTGGCGGCGATCAGAAGGCGCACGTCCCCGGTCAGTTCCCGCGCCAGGACCGCGCGCTGAACATTGCCGCCGGATAACTGCGAAATCGGGGTGTCCGGCCCGGGGGTGCTAACACTAAAGCGTTCGATCAGTTCGCGCGCCACACTCCGTCGTGGACCATGGAATAGCCACCCGAGAAACGAGTGCGGTGTCCGGTCAAAGCTGCGGAAGGCCATGTTGTCTGCCACGCTCATGCTCCCGACACAGGAATTGCGTAGTGGCTCCTCGGGCAGTATCGCAATGCCATGCTCCACCATTTGGGCGCGTCGGGCGGTATAGGGCGCGCCGTTAACGGTCATTTGCCCGCCTTCCGGCTCCCGCTGCCCGGCCAGAACCTCCACCAATTCCTTCTGTCCGTTTCCGGACACGCCGACGATGCCAACGATCTCGCCGCGGCGAACGCTGAGTGATACATCGCGCACTGCAGGGACGCCCTCGTCGTCGCGGCATTGCATGGCCTCGATGGAGAGGACGGTTTTCCCCGGCTGGTGATGACCCCCGGACCGGCTGGCCCGCGCATCGCGCTCACCGACCATCAGTTCAGCCAGATCTTCCGTTTCCAGATCCACCGTTTGGCCGCCGCCCACGTAGGCACCGCCGCGAAGCACGCTGACGGACTCGGTGAAAGCTTTCACTTCACGGAGCTTGTGGGTGATCATCAATACTGTAATTTCGCCGCGCTGGGTCATGGACTGGAGCAGACCCAGGACTTCGTCTGCCTCTTCAGGCGTGAGTACCGAGGTTGGCTCATCGAGGATCAGAAATCGGCGTTTCAGGTACAGCTGACGAAGAATCTCGACCTTCTGTTTCTCTCCAGCCGCAAGACTGGCCGCCGGTGCGTCCAATGGAATCCGGAACGGCATCGTCTCCATAAAGGCGTTGAGTTCTCGGGTTGCGTGGCGCCAGTCTATGAACTGCGGCGTGTCCGTGCGCGAGATGACCAGGTTCTCGGCGACGGTCATGTGCGGCACCAGCGTGAAGTGCTGGTAGACCATACCGATGCCCACAGCGGAGGCCTCCCGAGGGTTGCGCAGTAGTCGCTCGCGGTCATCCACCAGAATGTTGCCCGCATCGGGCTGCTGATAGCCCACGATGCATTTGACCAGCGTGGACTTGCCCGCGCCGTTTTCGCCGAGAAGGGCGTGAAAGCTACCCGCAGGTACACGCAGACTGACATCATCCAGCGCTATCAAGTCTCCAAAATGCTTGCTTAGTCCGATCACCTCGAGGCTGCATGCGCGCTGCTCATCGGGTGCGTTGACGAACGGGCGGGCCGGTGTTGCGGGCGTTGGGTTAGCCATGCCTGAGTTCTCCAACAGTTTGCTCTTGTTCAGCAGCCTGCCAGTAGGGCGTCGGACTGGCTTACGCTTCCAAATACGCCACCCTGCATCTTGATCATCTCAATGGCGGCCAGATGGTTTTTTTGGTCGGTCGCACCGCAACAGTCCTCAAGGATGAGGCACTCATAGCCGCGATCATTGGCCTCACGCATGGTGGTGTGGACACAAACGTCGGTGGTGATCCCGGTGAGGATCAGGTTGCGGATTCCTCGGGTGCGCAGGATCAGATCAAGGTCAGTCGCGAAGAAGGCCCCTTTGCCGGGTTTGTCGATCACTGGTTCGCCGTCCAGCGGTGCCAGTTCGGGAACGATTTCCCAACCTTTTTCGTCGCGCATGAGGATACGGCCTGCCGGACCGGGGTCTCCAATGCCGGCGCCGATCTGCCGCGATCGCCAGCGCTTGTTCTCTGGCAGGTCCGACAGGTCGCGGCGGTGTCCCTCACGGGTATGGATCACCGTAAAACCCTTCTGACGCATGTGTTCGAGCGTGCGCTGGATAGGCTCAAGGGGTGCCCTCGTCAATGAGAGGTCGTAGCCCATTCGATCCACGTAGCCGCCTTTCCCACAGAAATCGGTTTGCATGTCGATGATGATCAACGCGGTATTGTCCGCCGTGAGGTTGCCGTCGAAAGGCCACTGGTAGGGGATGGCGTCGATGTAATTTGAGCTCATTCGGGTTTTCTCCATTCATTTCTGTACGGGGATTACCGGGCGACGCTCAGCTCACCCGGAGCCCCACGCAATGTGCGATGCCGTGAGCACGCCAACATCATGATTCCCAGGGTCAGGACGTAAGGCGTCGCATTGAACAGGTGATAGCCCCAGCTGACACCCACGGACTGAAGTGCGGGTCCGATCGCGCCGGCAGCGCCAAAAAGGAGCGCAGCGAGCATGCAGTAAATCGGGTGCCAGCGGGCAAAGATAACCAGCGCAACGGCCATTAGGCCCTGGCCGCTGGATAGCCCCTCGCTCCACCCTCCCGGGTAATAGAGGGAAAGAAAAGCGCCGCCAACCCCCGCCATGGCGCTGCCTACCATGGTGGAGATGACGCGGACCTGAACTGGCGAGTAGCCAGCGGCCCGCGCCGCCTCCTCATTGTCGCCGACCATCCGAACAATCATTCCCCAGCGCGTATTGCGGAAGAAGAACAGCATGAGAGGGGCCAGCACCACGCCAATGACGAAAAGCGCATTGACGGAGAGCGCCGATTGCACGGCGACGTGGTCGCTCCAGAAGCCAAGGTTCACCGCAGGTAGCCTGGGTCCTGCCGCCTGAATGAATGGTTTTCCGAGATAGAAAGCTAGACCCAGGCCGAACAGCATGATCGCAATGCCAACGGCGATGTCGTTAACCCTACTCAAGCTGCAGAGGGTTCCGTGGATAATGCCAAAAACGGCACCGACGCCGGCGGCGGCCGCGACGCCTAACCATGGGTTGCCGGTGATAAACCCAAAAGCAAAGCCGGCAAGTGCTCCCATGACCAGTGAGCCTTCCAGTCCAAGGTTAATCCGGCCACTGCGCTCCGTCAGGCACTCACCCAGCGCGACAAAAAGAAACGGGGTACTTGCTCGAATCGCGCCGGCGAGGATGGCAAGCGGCACCCCCCACCAGCCCAACGCCTGGGCAATTTCAACCACCTGTTCCTCGACGATGTTGGATTGTTCATCCATCAGCTTGCAGCCTCCTGATTTCGGAAGAGAGCAGGCAGCCGAATATTGCCGTGAATGGCTTCGCTGGCGAGCACACAAAGAAAGGCGATGCCCTGGAAGACCTGCAATGTCGCGTCGGGCAAATCCATGCGGCGTTGCACTACGCCAGTGCTGGCCTCGAGGGCGCCGAGAAGGATCGCCACCAGGATGATGGCCAGAGCATTCTGCCTGGCAATGAAGGCGACAAGTATCCCGGTGAAACCGTATCCCACGGCAAGGGAGCTATTGGCGGCTCCATGCACCGCGGCGACCTCAATCGCCCCGGCCAGGCCAGCCGCTGCACCACCAAGGGCGCAAGCGCCCACCAGGACCCAGCCGACGTTGATGCCGGAAAGTTTGGCAGCACGGGCATTGCCACCGATCATTCGCATGGAAAACCCGAAAGTGGTCCGGTTGACCACAAGCCAGGCAATCACACAGGCGATGACGGCAAAGCCCAACCCCCAATGAATTCCGGTTGCTGGAAGCGTCCCCAACATGTTGGCGGAATCCAGGCGGTGAGTAGATGGGTTGTTGAGACTGGCAGGATCCCTCAGTGGGCCTTCCACCAAATGGTTGAGGATGGCAATGCCGACGTACGTCAGCAGCAGCGTACTGATCGTTTCATTCACACCGCGGTAGTGCCGCAGGGCCCCTGCGATGCCGATCCATATCCCGCCAGCGAGAGCGCCGGCAAGCATGAGACCGACCTGGACACCGAGCGGCGGTAGGATCCCCTGGAGTGCAACGCCAGTGACTGCCGCAGCCAGTCCGCCAAGTACCAGACCCCCTTCACCCCCGATGACGATGAGGCCAAGTTTCGCTGTGAGTGCCACGCACAGTGCCGTGAGCATGATCGGAGCGGAACGTTGAAGCGTATTCTCCCAGGAAAAACGGCTGCCGAATGCCCCTTGATAAATGTTGAAAAATACCTCGCCGGGGGAGATGTTCTGGGCCACAAGAAAAAGGCTGAACAGTACAGAGGCGACCAGCAGGGCAAGGACCGGCGGCAATGCCGCCGACCCCGCCACCACCAGGCGTTGCGATGCCGAACGGATCCACATCCGCGTTAGGCCCTCACGCCTTCAACCAGCCAGTCCATGCGCTCCAGCCAGGTGTCGCGCTGCTCGTAGGACTCGCCATCTGCGATGACCGTATTCCCCTGATTGTCTCTCAGCGGACCACGGAATATCACGAAGTCGCCACCTTCCATCTCTGCCTTGATCTCGTCAGCATGATTCCGAGCACTCTCGGTCACCGCTGGGCCATAGGCTGAGGGGCGCACAAATCCGTCGGCGAGCCCGCCACGCAGGAAATGATCCGGCGTTTCCCCGGCACGCACGGCATCAACCATCTGGCGGTAGGGCACTTCCCAGTTCCACTCCGCGCCAGTCAGGTAGTTTTCTGGAGCCAGGTCGGCCTGACTTGCGTGGTAACCACAGAAGAATATGCCGCGGCTTTCACACTGCTCGGCAATCACCATCGGGCTGTCAACATGACAAGTGATGACGTCAACGCCCTGGTCAGCGAGCCCATTGGTCGCCTCCGCCTCGCGTGTCGGCAGGTGCCAGTCACCCGTATACAGCACCTGGGTCTCGATCTCCGGATCGACCGAGCGTGCTCCCATCGTGAAAGCATTGATGTTGCGCAGCACCTGAGGGATCTCGCGTGCGGCGATGAATCCGAGCCGCTTGCTCTGTGTCATGTGCCCGGCGATAACGCCGCTGAGGTACTGGCACTCGTCGATGTAGCCGAAGTAGCTGCCGGCGTTGGACGGATCGCTATCTTCCCAGAGCCCGCCGCAGTGGCGAAATACGGTGTCCGGATACTGGCTTGCGATGCGAACGACGTGCGGGTCGTAGTAACCGAAAGACGTGGCAAATATCAAGCTGACGCCGTCCAGGTTGATCATGCTCTCCATGGTGCGCTCAACAGCGACATTCTCCGCCACGTTCTCTTCTTCCAGAACGCTGACGCCAGGCATTTCTCGAATGGCGCGTGCGGCAGCCGCATGAGACTGGTTGTAGCCATAGTCATCGCGGGAACCCACGTAGATGAACCCGACCCTGAGATCACTGGCGTGCGCGGGATTACCGATCCAGATCCCCGGGGCGGTTGCGGCGAGGCCTGCCAGCCCGGCGCCTTGTATAAATCTGCGGCGGGAGATGCCATTTTTATTACCCATGTCGAATGCTCCTTTAAATTGGTGAGCTATGGCGGCGGTGCCTCACCCAACGGCACGACCTGTCCCTATGGGCTGCAAAAGTGGTGCCAACTTGTATACAAGATTAATAAAAGTAACAAAAACAGTGTCTTAAACGCTTATCAAGCGTTTTTGGTCTGCTTAGCCAGATCTGGTCACGCACCACGTTGGTTTATTGCATGCTGCGTATGCACAAACGGGGTGCAGGCGTTTAGCTCAATTTTGAATCGCCCGGCGATACCATCGGGGTCCGTGTGGGGCACGCACCTGAGGGCGAGCCCCTTCTGCTCAGCCAATGGGACACTCGGGTTTCTATTCGAAGGGGTTTCAACTGGGGCGGTATTACGGCAGGGTCCGGATTGTCGATCCAGCGGTTCAGGCAGCCGGCGAAGTTGCCGCTAGGGGTGTAAGCCACCATGCGCGAATCCATCGTCATTCTGACCGGTGCCGGCGTGTCTGCGGAGAGCGGGCTGGGGACGTTTCGGGATGCCGGCGGGATCTGGGAAAAGTACCCCCTCGAGGACGTGGCCACGCCGGAAGGGGTTGCCCGCAACCCGGCACTGGTTCACGAGTTCTACAACGCCCGCCGCGCCAACGCCGCCGAGGCGCACCCGAACCCGGCCCATGAGGCTTTGGCACGGCTCGAGCGTCAGTTGCTGGGGCGGTTCACCCTGGTGACCCAGAACATCGATGGCCTGCACGAGCGGGCCGGCAGCCGCCAGGTCTAT
>LFCJ01003710.1_pt1 | contig 11203 bp, 10 predicted proteins | sample 643141 | NCBI WGS metagenome assembly LFCJ01 (sample SAMN03766243, study PRJNA286221) | soda lake metagenome | biome: soda lake; feature: Kulunda steppe; material: water; isolation source: sample B1-Br-g2 brine of Lake Bitter-1 | place: Russia: Kulunda steppe | collected 2010-07 | reverse complement strand
GACGGTGGCTCTCGCCGCATCGAGGCATCTCAAAAGATCGCCTTACACAGTATCTCCGAGCGTTCCAACTCAGACGAGAACTCTACCGCAAACCCGGACGAAAAGCGCTCAAACACGCCGTCAAAGCAACTCTCTGAAATCAACAATGTGCTACACAAGAGCGTGGGTAGAAAGCGAAAAGACAGATTGGTGTGTGATCCGAGATCGTCCCTTCACGCGTGCTTTGAGTAAGGATGAATCAGTCGTAGATGGGCACTGAAGGATTTGAACCCTCGACCACTTGGTCCGAGGCCAAGTGCTCTGTACCACTGAGCTAAGCGCCCAACACGTAACTAATTATTTTCCACATTAAATATTCTTTCGCTGTGTACTGTTGAATACCAGACCGCTGGATAAAATCAATCACTGATAGGTGCTGCTGCGCCTCTCGGCGCAACTGTACGACACCGCCGATTACGTCGCGATGGACACGCCGTTCTTCGACTGTAAAACTGCCAGCAAGCACCACTGCCGCTAGACACATTACCGCGTTCAAACGCTGAAGCCGACTGCACTCGTCGATACAAAAATGTAAGCTGTGTTCGACGTTCACTGTACGACCGAGAAGAGCCACGACACGTAGATTGCCTAGACTCGCCGCCGACAAAGGCTACGATTGGGAGTAATTATGCGAGAAATAGTGTGAAGGGGCGTAAGACCGCTGATCAAGCATCGCGAATTCCGATCCATTGATTCGCGTGTCATGCGCGCAATTGATGGGTCTCTATATGACTGAAGAGCACTGTCTGAGATTGCCTTCTCGCCGATTAAGCACACGCTCGATCACCCGGTACGTACCCGAACATGGTACCGCGAATTTCGTGGGAGCGTTTTGATGTGTGCGGCCTCCAACATCAGGCGAGCTGTGAAACAGTGAAATAGATGCTATCTGGCGATTCACCAGAGCCGCTACATTCTGTGTTGGTCCGAGCCGGCGAGGATTTGGGTATCAAGCGAAGTTGAACAACGATCCATAACTGGGTACAAAAAGCCAATCTACAGCCGACGGGCGGTGAAAGCCCGGATCGAGTTGCTGTTGACCAGAAGTCGATCCGAGTCAACAACGAAGAGTACTGGCTGTACGCCGCTGTCGGTCCTGAAACGAACAGAATCCTCCACTCTCGGCTGTTTCCGACGTACACGATCCCGATCGCACGAGAATTTCTCACCGAACTCCTCGAGAAACACGACGTTGCCGAAGCCATGTTTCTCGTCGATGACGCCGATGATCTCAAACGAGGCCTCTGGAGAGAAGATCTCAGCTACCGTGTCGAGACCCACGGCTTCCGCAATAGCGTCGAACGTACCTTTCGAGAGGTACAACGAAGAACATCTTCGTTCTCAAACTGTTTCAGCCATGTCGATCCACCGACCGCGGAAACGTGGTTGTAAGCCCACGCCGTCTGGTGGAATCATACTTAACTTAACACGACCGCCAAAGGCGTCGCGTTAAGTTAGAGAATGAGGCGGACGATTTTTGAGTGTCTATGCCAGAATTCGACCGCCTCAGTGAACGTATCGCGTGGATTGGCTTGTCGTTTGTGGAGTGAGATCGAACTCTGCGATGTGCGGTTGAAGTAGGGATATTCTATCATTTCTCCAATATATTTTTCCGACAGATAAGTGAGTATCTCGAAAGGTTTGGGATCGATCGGAGTCACGTCGCTATCCATAACTGGGTTCATACAACCGATTTACAGCCGATCTCGACCGTCTCCGAGGATCAACTCGTGGTTGACGAGGCCGTGATACAACTCAACGACGAACGGTTCTGGCTGTATGCTGCTGTCGATTCCGATATGAATCGTTTGTTGTACTTTAAGCTCTCTTCAGCGAGAAATCAAGCGATTACTGAGATGTTCCTCGCTGAACCCCACGAGAAATATCTCGTCGACGACGCGATCTTTCTCGTCGATTCTGTACCGTGGCTGTAAGCAGCACTCCACCGATACAGCCTTGATTACCGATACGAGAAATATGGTAATCGGAACAGCGTCGAATGTGTCTTTCGAGAACTTAAACGACGAACTAACCAGTTCTCAAACTGTTTCAGCAACGCTGAAGCAGAAACTGTGGCGAGTGGCTAAGATCGTTCGCCTTCGCATGAAACCAGATTATCTAAACACAATCTCACGTGAGAACAGAAGAATATTTCAATGAGGGACTTGAACGTGAGGGTGCTGACATAAGCAAAGAAAGAACAGTCCCGGTAGGGTAGTGGACTATCCTCCTGGCTTGCGGAGCCAGGGACCAGCGTTCAAATCGCTGCCGGGACGTTACCGTTCTTACCCCAGTCGAGACAAATAGTAGTGCAATGACGGCTGTGGCGGGTCTTGACGCCGGCGAACGAGTGACTAATACTGTTGGCTTCTCACCCAGAGCATGTGCTTTGGGACTCAGTCAGTTCATCCAAAATACCTCGTTGTTGCTCTCAGGAGAAGGAGTTAGAATAAAAGTCAGTTTTATATAATTAGAAATTATAATACAGATCATGTCCCTGTAGGGTAGTGGACTATCCTCTTGGCTTCCGGAGCCAGGGACCGGCGTTCAAATCGCCGCGGGGACGTCTTCTTGAACTAACGATTAACATAGCAACGGTTCCATCGGGTACTCGGATTGAATCATCGGTAGAATCGCAGGTGCTCTGCGTACAATGGTGTATGCGAGTCGAACTGGTTCTATAGGGGAAACAAGGTGGGTGCCTCGAGGTTTGACCCGAAGCTGTTCACATTGATTGGTGCTATTGAGTATTCACACTGGTAAGCCACCCGAAGATTAAAATAAATAGGATACTCGAAAGTGTAAGTGTGAACAACTTTAAGCGCGACCTAGAGACGGAACTGAATAAACACCTTGATAGCGATGTTTCGCTTGAGACGCCTAACAACCTCGAATACGGTGACTATGCGACTCCTGCGGCCTTGGCAGAAGCAAATAAAAAGGGTGAGCAACCGCGTAAGTATGCTGAGAAAATTGTAGAGCAATTCCCTAATTCTGACTATCCATACGTCCAGAATATGTCTGTTGCCGGACAGGGATACATTAACATCCGCCTTGATAGAGAACTACTTGGGGCCGAAATTCTGTCCGCTGTAGCTGATCCAGGGTTTGAAAACCGCGACGAGAAAATAATTGTTGAGCACACCTCTCCGAATCCAAATAAGCCTCTCCACATGGGGACGATGCGTTGTGCTATCTTAGGTGATGCTATGGCCCGCATCAGCGATTACCTCGGCTACGACGTTGAGGTCCAGAATTATATCAACGACCTCGGCCGTCAGAGCGCAACAGCCGTTTATGCCTACAAGGAGTTCCTGAATGAACTGAGTGAGGAGGACCGAGAAAAAAAAGCAGACTACTGGGTGGGCGTCTTATACTCGAAGGCCTCCCAATATCTGAATGAAAACCCCGACGCCGACGAGAAAGTTCAGGAGATAATTCAAGATGTAGAACGGCAAGATAATGAGAACTTCGAGATGATGGAAGATATTGTCGGGAAGTCGTTAAGGGGACAGATCGATACTGCTCACCGTAGCAACATCTACTATGATCTTATTGAGTTCGAGAGCGATGTAGTGGAATCTGGATTGTTCGAACAGGCGATGGACCTCTTGGAAGACCTAGATAAAGTTTACCAAGTCGAAGAAGGGGATGACGAGGGGTGCATTGTCATCGACATGAACGATTACACTGATGAGCTCGGTGAGATGGAGAAGCCGTACAAGATTCTTGTGAGGAGCGATGGAACTGCAACATATACGGCGAAGGACATAGCGTTGACCCTCTGGAAGTTCGGTGTCATCTCATCAGTTTTCAAATACGAGGAGTTCGGTGCGCGACCTGATGGAGAAACATACTGGAGTACGGGTGGGCAGCAAGACATGGCATTCGGAGATGCTGATAGAGTGATCAATGTTATTGGTAGGCCTCAAAAGTTCCCGATGCAGGTTATCGAATCTGCTCTCCGGACGCTCAATTTCGAGGAGGAGGCCGATAACTTCAGTCACATGGACTTTAAGTTCGTGTACTTAACGGGAGATGCTGTCCCAGGTGACACGGTAGGTGAAGGGGAGAAGGTTGCATACTCCGGTCGGAAGGGTAACTGGAAGGGAAAGCACGGTGACGCCGTGCTGAATAAGGCGACAGAACTCGCGATCAGTGAAATTGAAGACCGTCACCCAGAGATGCTACCAGAAAAAGTGGATGAACTTGCTGAGACGGTAGCGGTCGCGGCTGTTCGCTACTTCCTCCTCCGATTCACTCGACAGAAGGACATTGAATTCAGTTTCGATAAGGTGATGAATTGGGAGGGAGATTCTGGCCCATACATTCTCTATTCGAATGCTCGAGCGCACGGCGTCCTTGAGGGGATCGACCTGTCCCCCGAGTTCACCGCGTATGAGCAGGACGTAGAGATTCGGTTACTGCATGAACTGGACCGCTTCCCAAGCGTTCTCAACGAGGCATTTGAGATCCAAGATCCTGCTAAACTGGTCCACTACCTCCGTAACCTCGCTGAAGTGTTCAATTCATTCTACCACAAGTGCCCTGTACAGCAGGCTGATACTAAAGAGCTGAAGCAGTCACGTACTGCCCTAATAGAGGGATTTGTGGATGTCATGGAGGAAGGAATGAATCTTATCGGTATTGAACCAGTCGAAGAACTCTAACCGGAACTGCTGGACCAACTGTTCTCTGATAAGAGTACTTACGTCGCCGAGAATCACGTCCTGACGTAATCTTCAGGGATTTGTGCCCGGTTCAGTTGAATGAACGCACGTCGATATCCTTCCACTGGTTCTTCGTCGAATTCACTATATGCGATTGTAGGCTCTGGAAGTCGGGTGGCTCCCGGATTGACTGGGTCTCAATCGGTTCCATTTTGGCTGATGTGGAACCGGAATGGGAACTTGGTCAACACATAGAGCAGCCCTCGGCGAAGTGTTCGCTGATCTCGGTCGCCGAGAACTGACCCGCAAGATGGAAAATACGGTAACAGTTTGGTTCCTACTGATGAACGCCCCTGCTGGGATTCGAACCCAGGACCGTCCGGTTAGAAGCCGGACGCTCTCAATCCACTGAGCTACAGGGGCACTTGTGCCTTGGCGGTCTAGTTGTAATTTGAGCTTGCGCAGCCCAACCCATCTTATCTGACACTTCAGGAGACTCACTCCCTTGCTTGTGAACTGTTGCCCTATTGTTAAATAAACTGTGGGTAGCTTACTCAGGTGTACTCAGAGCTATATCCCTACAGATACACTGCTGCCGCAACAGCTGCAGTTGCGCCGGACTTTGGGACTTGGTTCTGTGCGATGACGCAGGTTGAGTTCTCAAGTATCGCGTTTCGGGTTTCGGCTAACTCAATTAACATTTCACGACATTCTTCTCGTATAGCGTCTGTATCCGTCCCAATATCGTGTGCCTCGACATTAACGCCGTAACCGGAATCAAGCTCTCCTGCTCCAATCGCAGCAGTTAGTGTTTGGCCGGAGTCGTGATTAGTTGCTGCTACCGAAACATCTGCTACGACCATCGGATGTAATCCGCCAATCGAAATTTGCTGTTCGATCTCATCCCGGTCAGGCTCAACGGCCAGTTCTGCACTTGGTGGGATGAGACTGGAGACTTGGATGATATTGGCATTGTGGATGCCAGCAGTGTGTAACGCATTATCGAAGGCAGTGAGTTCGGAATCGCCCTTTCCTGACCCGGTTGTAAGGACAACTCTGTCCGGCACGGAGAGTGGAATTGACATTATAACTCAGTCTGTCGACGAGGTCATATATAATCACGGGGAAGGAAATATCGGTGAGTGTGGGCCAATTCTGTACTTGTATCAGGAACTAGTCGCGTCAATTTTATAAGGTAGTCCTGAAATGGTGAGAACGTAATGTGCTCCTGTAGCTCAGGTTGGACAGAGCACCGGCCTTCGAAGCCGGGTGTCGCCGGTTCAAATCCGGTCAGGGGCGTGACCTGTGACGCCACGATGGGGCCGGGACTACGTCTGTTCGACTAGGACGTAGCGGTTCGCTGCCCCCCAGTTTTCACCGTCGTACGGGGCGCTTCCCTCATAAGGATCCATGTCGACGACGGTGTACCTGCGGTCACCGTCCCGTGCGTCCTCGGTCCCGGAGACCAGACGACCGAACACATCCTTGATCGCGTCCAGCCACTGTGACTCGACGTCGCTCCCCGTATCGTCGGAGACCTGCCGTCGCTCCGACAGCTCCGACGCATTCCATGGGAATTCGACGGCCACCGACCCTGGAAGGTCAGACGGCACCTCCCACCGCCCCGAACTAGAGTCGTACGTCGCGAGGGACCGCCCGGAGGCGACGGTCCCCTCGTCGGAGATAGCCAGCAGGGTCGCTTCCGGGTCCGTGTACTGCTCCCGGAGGCGCTCGGGACGGCTGCTATCGAAGGGGTACTCAACACGGAAGCGGTGAGCGTCCTCCTCGCCGGGGTAGTAATCCGGGTAAAACCCGCGGATCCACCCCGGATGGTCGTACTCGTCCTTCAGGTAGAGGTTCGCGTTCGCGCCCTCCAGTGGGTCGAAGGTCAACGTCAACGTTGAGACGCCCTCGCTCTCCCAGTACGTCTGGTTTTCCCGTATGAGGTTCGCCGCGATGCCCTCGTTCTGGTGGTCGGGGTAGACGCCGATCATGTGGAGGTACGCTATTTCCCCCCTCCGCATCGAGTACGAGAAACCGAACATGTTTCCGTCTGGACCGAAGGCGCCGTGGACGTTGCCGAGGTTCGCCGCGGCGATGAACATGTGGCTCGGTATCGTCTGTAGTTCGGTGTCTCCCCAGGCTGCCTGCTGGACATCTTGGAACGCCCGGAAGTCATCGTCTGGAGTCGCCAGTCGACAGGTCATATCAGACACCATAGCCAGGCATCGACCGATGCTCCGAAAAGCATTGCGCACGGTCCAACGGGCCCGCCCGGGTCGGGGGGACGCTCGGACAAGGTGCCGTCCACCGGGCGACGTCGCGAGAGACCAGGTTCCCGGGATCAACCGGTTGGGGCATTCCGGCCGTTCACCCGCAATAGAGGATGACGAACCATCATCTCCGTAAGAAATCATACGTCATCTTCAGAACCGGGTTGACGTGACTGACCAATCCGCCCATGAGATCGGGCCCCTGCTCCCGAGCCTCGAAGTGGATGCGGCATCGCTCGTCAACGCCCCTGCACCGTCCGGGTTTGAGGACGCCCACCAACAGCGCTGGAAGGGCGCCGTCGGAGACGCCGCGGACGAACTCGTGGAGGACACCCACGGAAACGTCCTCGCGGTGGCCGGCGACACGAACGCTGACGACGCCATCGCGTTCGCCGCTCACGCCGACCAGATCGGTCTGATGGTCCGGTCTATCGACGACGACGGATTCCTACGTCCGGGCGCCATCGGAGAAGTCGACCGGACGGTCCTCCCTGGCCAGCGCGTCGAGGTGCTTACCGATGTCGAGAGCGAGGGGCCGCCCACGCCGATCACCGGCGTCATCAGCCAGCCAACGAGACACATCCGCGACGAGGAGGCGCCGACCCCAAGTGCCGTGGAGGACCAGCGCATCGACATCGGGGCGACCGGCCCGGACGACGCCAGAGAAGAGGTCAGCATCGGCGACCCGATCGTCTTCGGGGTGGAAACTGACCGAATGCGCAACGGCCGCATCGTCGGCCCGGGGCTCGACAACCGGGCAGGGACCGTGACAGTCGCAGAAGCGTTCTACAGGCTGGCACGCGAGGAACTCGACAGGCCCGTCGTCGCCATCAGCACCGTCCAGGAGGAAACCGGACAGACCGGCGCGAAGTTCGCGGGGCGGTCGCTGGGGGACGAACTCGAACTGTCCTCGGTCTGGGAGCTGGTCTCGGAACTGTACGTCCTTGACGTTACGTTCGCGACCGACCATCCGCGGACACCAGGAGGGTTTACGAGCGAGGTCGCCCTGGGCGACGGGCCCGTCGTGACCAGGGGTGGCATCAACGACCAGCAAGCCGTCGAGAGAGCCAGGACGGCGGGCAAGGAAGCGCTCGGGTCGGAAGACGCCGTCCAAGTTGAGGCAATCACCGGACGGCCCGGTACCGACACTGAGGCGTTCCTTGAGCACAGCGGGGGCGTTTCGACGTGCTATATCGGTATCCCGAATCGGTACATGCACACGACCTCCGAGATGGTGGACGCCGGCGACCTGGCGGACACCGTCGAACTGCTGATGGCGCTCGCTGCCGGCGAGTGATGACGGGGCCAGGCCACATCATCGCCCCCGACGTACGCACAGGCAACCGTCACTCGTGGGGGTCCCCGAACGCAGCCGCGTACCGCTATAGGGGGCGGTACGATGTGTCCTCGCAGTCAGGTGACCCCGAACGCCCGAACGGGGCGGCGTCGACGCCAACGGGCCCTTCGTCGCTCTCAGTGTGATCGGGTAGCCGTGGAACTCGTAGCACTGCTCCCGGAACGCGCCGAGACCGGTGAGGTTCTCGAATATTAGCAGTTCCTTAGACAGCAACCGCTCGTGAGCGGGGAACCCGGGGTCCGCGAAGGCCTCGCCGGCGGTCCCCGTCTCGTCGGGGCTCAGGAAGTCCACTCCGAGCACGAAACCGTCGTCGACGCATAGTTCGGCGAGCGACTCCCTGAGGCAGGGATGGTCGAAGTAAGTCTCCTCGCCCCACTTGCGGTCCCAACCAGTGTGGACGACCAGCATCTCGATCTCCGGGGATAGGTCCGGAGTCTCTCTATGAAGGTCGTCCGTTCCGATCCGCTCCCGTGCGCTAGCGCCGGTCACGTCCACCTGGAGCGCCTCAAGACGGAAGTCATCGACGTCGAAGTCCTCCAGGGACCGGGCTTCCGAGTCCGGACCCTCGAAGTGCAGCGGTGCATCGACGTGAGAGCCGAGAGCAACCTCCGAGACCTGGAGGCCACTCCTCGTCGTGGGTCGTCCATGCGTCGACGCGGACGGGAGGGTCGCCGTGGTACTCACCGCGGCCGTCCTCCGACGCTGGATAGCGTTGCATCGCGGTCCGGATCTGCTATGAGAGGCCGTGGTACGCCATCATCTGAGCGCGCGTGTGGCCCCTAATAAAACACCGTGAGCCAGGTCGGATGATTTCCAAGTGACCGCTGACACGTTTCGAGACGAGCGCGTGGCACGGAAGTCCAGGACGGACCCGGCGCCGCCACGGATGAATTATTTAAGTCCGACATGAAAGTGAGCGGGTATGGACGACCTGACAGAGGACATCGTGGACCTGACGATTGACCTCATGGGGTACAGGACGACGAAGCCGAACCAGGAGGAACGCCGCGAGTGCGTCGATCGGATTGAGAAGTACTTCGACGGCGTCAACGTGGAGACGTGCCGACACGAAGTGGAGAGGTCGCCGTCGCTGGTCGTCACGTACGACGGCACGTCCGACCCCGAGTACATGCTCCACGGGCACATCGACGTGGTGAGCGTCGACGACGACGAGACCTGGGAACCCCAGCGCAGGGATGGGAAGCTGTACGGGCGGGGGGCCGCCGATATGAAGGGTGGCGTCGCAGCCATGATGCGACTCGTGAAGGACCTGGCGACCGAGGATCGGCCGTCGCTCGGCCTGATGGTGACCTCCGACGAGGAGACCGGCGGCTTCGACGGTGCCCGGCACCTCATGAACGAGGGCGTCTACGACCCGTCTTTCGCGCTGTCTGCCGAACCGGACACTCGTGGGAGCGACGGGATACAGGTCGTCCACCAGCAGAAGGGCGTCTACTGGGTGGAGGTTGCCGCGTTCGGCGAGACCGCACACGGGTCACGGCCCTGGAAGGGGAAGAACGCCGTGGAACTGGCGTGGGAGTGGTACGACGCCGTCGAGGGGATGTTCGAGCGTTCGGACGCGGAGGACGCCTGGAACACCACCGTGAACCTCGGGTCGTTGCAGGGCGGTGGCGAGTTCAACAAGGTCCCGGGGACGGCGTCCCTGAAGCTCGACATCCGCTACACCGATGACCTCCAGCCCGACGAGATGCTCGCGGAGATGCTCGCGGTCGAGGGACTGAGCGTAGAGACCGCAGCAGACGTCGCCGACAGCGTCGAGATCGACGTCTCCGAGGCGAGCGCCGAGGAGGTCGGACGAGCCCTCGACCGGTCGGAACGGCCGGACGTCCTGGTCCGGATTGAGGACGACACGCCGGCGATGTACACGGACCCCGACCACGAGTACGTACAGCGACTCCGGGACACGATAGAAGCGACCACCGGGCACGAGGCGGTCGTGGAACGCGAGACCGGTGCCAGCGACATGGCGTTCTTCTCCGGGAACGGGGTGCCGTGCGTCGTGTTCGGACCGCACGGCGACCAGCTACACAAGCCCGGCGAGCACCTGGAGATAGAGAGCCTACAGCCGTTCTACGACGTGGTGCGCGAGTTCGTCACCGCCGACGGGGATGGCACCTCCCCGGGCGGTGTCCGCTGACCGCCCGCAGAGCGACGACTCGACGGACCCAGTGTCGACGAGGGGGAGCACTCCGACAGCGGACGCGTCTTCCGCTCCACAGCGTGACCTTGCGGTCATGGCAAGTATTAATAACAACGCTCTTGTGTAGCACATTGTTGATTTCAGAGAGTGGCTTTGACGGCGTGTTTGAGCGCTTCTCGTCCGGGTTTGCGGTAGAGTTCTCGTCTGAGTTGGAACGCGCGGAAATACTGTATGAGACGATCTTTTGAGATGCCTCGATGCGGCGAGAGCCACCGTCGCGCCAGCGACGCGTGGCTCTCGCACGTGTTCACGTGAACCGTCTCATCGGCGTACTCACCGTCTCCGTGAACGACGTATTCGCGGTCGAATGTTTGGTCTTCTGTAAGCGGATCGTACGCGCAAAATCCGTCGGTATAGACGGTGAGAGGCTCCTGCTGGCGGTCAGCCAGCAGGAGCCGTATCGTCGATTCGGCTGCGGATTTCGCTGGCACAACGTACCGCTGCTCGGTGCCACGATCCACGAGAACGAACACAGGCGGTTTGTCTTGATCATACGTTCCGCGTCCGCGTCGAGAGAGGCCGCGAGAGCGCGACCAGCGGTCGCGCTCGCGGCCTCTCAATCCGGAAGAGACGTAGAACTCGTCAATTTCGACTGGTCCAACGAGGTCGAGTGACGGCGCGTCGAGCGCTTCGGCGAAGCGCT
>LFCJ01003707.1_pt1 | contig 11208 bp, 8 predicted proteins | sample 643141 | NCBI WGS metagenome assembly LFCJ01 (sample SAMN03766243, study PRJNA286221) | soda lake metagenome | biome: soda lake; feature: Kulunda steppe; material: water; isolation source: sample B1-Br-g2 brine of Lake Bitter-1 | place: Russia: Kulunda steppe | collected 2010-07 | reverse complement strand
GCCAGGATCATCTCTGGTTTTTCGGCGCTGATCAGGACTACTGGCAAAGCGACGTGAAGTACCAGCGTCCGGAAGAGTACGAGGATCTTCCGAGTGGCGAGTCGATGCGGTGGGATGAGACGGTCTATAACGCAGGAGAGACGACGATCGCTGAACTGGCGACACAGCTGGATCTCGATGTCGGTGACCGGATTTGCTACCTCTTCGATTACGGTGACGAGTGGCAGTTCTACGGGATCCTGAAGGAGATATGCGGAGACGAAGCCAGCGATACGACGCCTGAGGTGATCAACGAGAAGGGCGAGCCGGTCGTGCAGTATCCGATCGATGAGGAACCACGGTATCGATAACAAGTGTGGAACTGGGTTCCCGATAGGGGTTCGGGCCTCGGTCCATGCAAAGTTGTAGTAGCATCAGCGTCTATTGAATGTTTCTGCGTCCTGGTATGTACAATGAGACTGGTTACTGTCGTGGATCGGTCACGACACCGGCAAATAGAATCTCTCGTGCGTACCAGCGTTCTCAGTCAGTTACCGCCATCGGCTTTCGATCGATGTCCGGTAGCGAAGGGCCAGGACTGAGGTATTGAACTGCTGGATCGTCGTGGGGTCGATCTCCCCTCGCGCTGCGTCCAGGTTCTCTCGAGACTCGATGAGGTGCGTTAGTGCCGCATCGATAACGTCCGAGTTCGGTGGATCATCGTATTGGCCGTCGGCTACGATCTCCTTGGCCTCATCGAGAAGCCGCTGTCGTTCGTCGCTCAGTCGGAGTGTCGTCCGTTTCGTCGAACCCATATAAACCGATGTATGCACCGGGGGTCCTAGAGTGTTTCTCTGAAGTCACTGAACTAGTCCTGTTTAAATAGGATTCAGTTCGAGATCGTGAATCGCCGCTCGCTCGCCGTCACCTGGCAGAAATATATGCACACCGTCGGACTCGAGCGAGCCGGATCGTGCATACATCGAGGTTGGTGAATACATTCACGTCGAACCCCTGGGAGTTGATCCTCAACTGCGGTTCCCTAAGGTTCTACCGAGTACCCTCTTCGGTTGCAGTTTTTTCAATTCCATACTGGAGTCGGCCTTAGACTAAGTCGCCATCTTGAAGCACCATTTATTCCGGGTTCGACTTTGTTAGTGAGAGATTCGATGATCTAATTCAAGAGGGTTAGGATATCTTTCGGCAGAATACCAGTGATTCTGGCGGGAAGTAGGAGACGATCACATCGCTCAAAAGGTGAATCTTGATGATGCCAGATACGAATAGATCGGGTATGCCACTGACAAGTCGAAATGACTTCCTTCGTGATCTTGGGTACGAAGAACCATTTGATGAATCCCCCATTGATATCCCCGATGGCTGGTATGGAGGCTCAGTTGTGAATACTGGTGGGAATGTCATGTGCCGTATTTGGCAAACATGGGAAACAGGACAACGTGCAGGCGAGATGGAATATGAAGTGATCTATAATGTCTCACAGGATGCGAGTGTCGCCCTTCAAGCAAATACATGGGATGAGGGACTTGAAGGATACATGTTTGAGCATATGATTGAAAGCCGGAATGCCGCCGAAAACGATGATCATTCGCAAGCTGAAGTGGCGAAACAACTTATGGAGAAACACAATAAATCAGAATAAATTACGGTCTCTAATTTATTTAGGATGTAGAGTGTTTTTTAGAGGATGTGAATTACCGTTCGTTCGTCGTCAGTTGCTGGAAATTTAGGAATATCGTCGGACTCGAATGGACTAGGTCGTGCAGACATCCAGATTGATGGATGCATCTACGTCGATCATCAAGAGGGTGGTATCCGTCAAAAGACTCGTTCATCGTGGAATTCTGCTTTTGAGATCCACACATTGGGGAATACTCTGGCGAGTTCTACTCCAAATCTAGAAATGAGAGTTTAGGGAGCGACTCCTTCCTGCTTTTCCGGAGTTCAGCTCCCATATCCAACAATCCCCAGTTGAATTCTCGAGGGTGATCTTCGGGAACGAGCGGCTCAATTGTTGGCCGGATCTCCTCGTCAAGACGGAGATCATCAGCTGGCTCAATCCCGAATAATTCACTGGCGACAAGTGCTGTAGAGCGGCTCCTCTCGTCAAAAAACGATCGGCCATTCGAATGATAATACTCGACAACGGCACGCTGGAACTCACTGTTCATAAGTAACACGGGGCGGGCGCCAACTCTTAGAGAAACATAGCCATTGTGAGTTGAAAAATACCCTGTTCAACCCAGTTGTCAGGAGCTCCTACTGATATGGAAACGTTGGAGACGCTCCTGAGCAGCGTCGTGTGGATCCTGTCCTATAAGTGTAGCTTTCACATGCCGACCTACTGCCTCAGCCATCAGCGGAGGTACGGCGTTTCCTACTTGAGAATATTGCGGGAGCGAGTCAATCCGTTGTGGTCCACCAGTTGTTCGTGGTCCCTTGAATTCAAACCAATCCGGGAATGACTGCAGTCGCGCGAGTTCCCTGACTGTAGGTATCCGGGGTTGCTCATAATGAACAAAATCTTCGGGCAGTGTCGTCACTGTATGAGCTGGTTCGGTGCGATCGTACTTCCGCATCGAATGTTTAGCTGTTTGTAGCCGGGGTGGTAGATCATCGATTCCTTCTCCTTCCTCAAGTGTCTGGAACCGTTCTTGGACCGTGTCACTGTGATCGGGAGCTACATGATTAAACAGCGGCCCATCGTGGTCGTGTCGCATTCGTTCTTGGTACTCACTTTGCGGCGAAAGCTCGTATTCGCGGCTCTCTTCGCCGGGGCCGACAAAAGCGACATCACTAATTGCCTCCGAAACTGTTACGTGGTTTTTATTGATGTGTTTTTCGCCAAGCCGTTGTTGCTTCGCGTCACCAGTATGAGTTGGTACTGGACGAGAATTAGGGGCATCATCCTTATATCCCACAAAGAAAAGTCGCTCACGAAGCTGTGGCACCCCGTAGTCGGCAGCATTTAATTCCATCATTGTGGTCTTGTAGCCGAGCTCTCGAGCGTTCTTGAGAAGTGCGTCTACATACGCACCACCCTTCAATCCCTTTGCACCCGGGACATTCTCAACAACAATCGCCCGGGGTTGGAACTGCTCGACCACTTTAATATAGTGATGGAGTAGTGATGCTCTGGGATCATCGGGATTGTACACGCCCGCTGTGCTGAATCCCTTACAAGGCGGACCACCGATCACAACGTCGATGGCTCCAGTATCGAATCCGCTGAGTGTTACGAGAGGTTCAATATCACGTGCCAGATCGGCTATATCAGTCCGCAAGAACGGGGCTTCAAGATTATGCGTATACGTCTCTTCAGCGCTCTCCTGATAATCGGTAGCCGCCACTATGTCAAAGCCCGCATTCGAGAACCCCAGACTAAATCCCCCTGCACCACAGAACAAATCGACACAGGTCAATTTAGAAGTCATTACCCTAAAGAAGCATAGGATACCAAAAGAGCATAACGGTTGTAATCAACGAAGCCTATGAGGTCACCGGGCCTGTTTACAGCCAGATATTGGATCATGGATATCAGCAACGAGATCAAGAACGAACTGCAGGGGTCAGGATTTCTCGAGGAGGTGAAACAGAAGCGGCTCCCGGATTCGGCTGTTCTTACGGGGGCTGCCCTTGAGAAGTACGAAAACACATACGCGTCACTAAACGCGGAGACGATCAACCAACAGGCAGATCAAATATTGAAGCGACTTCTTGAGCTTGAGCGGGAAATCTACAATGAACGCGAGCAACGTGTATATCGCGAAGCACTAGTTGTCTTCCTGCAAAATAAGTACGAAACTGGCCAGACCTCGTTACATTCGTTTAGCTCTGGTGAAACATGTTCGGACCAATTTACCGAATATCCTCACCTTCAGGAGCTGTTTACGGAATTAGAAGAAATATACGAGACAACAGAGAGTTTTGAAGAAACCTTCTCAAAAATACTACCCTTGCTGTATCCCGCAATGGATGCAATCAGTGTCTCTGCGCAGCAGTCACGACGAAAACGGGCAGGGAGTTCGCTTCGTAGTCATATAGAAAACCTACTCGAGAAGACAGGGTATACGATAGAATCCACTCATAACGCCGGAAATGGCTATCTCTATCAACTATATCGTCAGGAGGCTAATCAGAAAGGAGATGTATATATTTCCTACCTTACTACACTCCGCGACCGATTCCGACAATCACTCTCCGAAAAGAGTATCAACGGTATAGATGCCCAACAGTTTATCATGACTGGGGCCGGGAATAGTATTTTTACGTCGTCGACCAGAAGCGACGTGACCGATCAAAAAGTCGCCGAGATTACGGACGAAGGTTTCACTCTCGTTGTCTTCGACAACGTCAAAAAAGAAGAGCACCCGGAAGTTGAAGGTGTAATTTCGTATACTGAATTTTTTGCAGAACGGTTACCAGAATTGATCGGACTCCGGTAAGTGCCCATCAATTCTTGTCCTCTGTTGGCCAGTTATTGTTCTACACGCCCTGTGTGAAATATACTTCCTTATCTAACATTTATGAATGGCGGCTTCTAAGTGGTAGGCATGGCGACACAAGAGGATCTCACTATAGACATCACGCCTACCCCACGCATCCTCCAAATGTTAGGAGAGGTTGACCTTCCGCCAAAACGATGTTTTGCGGAATTCATTGACAATTCCCTCGATGAAGGGATTGACGGGACTCCTGGCCAAACGCCAGAGGATACCGGGGGAGATCCGCTCCGGATCGAGATCGAGACGCCAACAATGCACGAGTTCGATGACGACTACGAGAACGCCGAGGTTGTCGTCTGGGACAACGGGCCCGGGATGTCTCCAGAGGAGTTGGAGGACAATCTCAAGGCAGGCTACTCGGGGAAGGACCCCATGGGAAACATGGGCTTGTTTGGCGTCGGTTTTAATATTGCTACTGCCCGGCTCGGAAGTCGCACAACGGTCAAAACGACCCGTGCCGGAGATGACTATTGGGCCGTCGCTACGATCGATCTTCGCGAACTCGTAGCTCACAACAGCTATGACGTTGATGTCGAGTTCGAGAAAAAAATGGACTCGGGTGATCATGGGACAAAGATCATCATCAGCCAACTTGAGGAATTTGCGCGTACCCTACGCAGGAAGCAGAAGCTGAAGTCCGGTCTTGGACGAATGTACACCTCTGTGCTGGAGAACAACAACGTCGTAATATCATTCGATGATGAACAGATCCAACCCCGTCCCCACTGTATTTGGTCAGAAGAGCGGAGTGTTAAGATCGCTAATGAGGAGTTCCCGGCTGTAATAGACATTGACAAGAAAGTTGGTGAGGGTCACTACTGTAAGGAATGCTGGTCGTGGTGGGAAGAACGCTTACTCCAAGACGCCGAAGCAGACGATACTGACCGGCTGTGTCCTGCATGCGACGACGGGGGCGAAGTTGTCCATCGAGAGCAGCGGGTCTGGGGATGGGTTGGAATCCAACGCTACTTCGACCAGAGCCACTATGGTATAGACCTTATCCGGAATGGGAGAATCATTGAAGAGCTAGACAAGTCCTTGTTTTATTGGGAGAACCCTGATTCCGGGGAGTTTGAAAATGAATACCCGATTGACACGGAGCACTGGGGAGGCCGCATCGTCGGTGAGCTTCATATTGATTTCGTCCCGGTCACCAATGTAAAAGACGGTTTTCGGAAAGGTAATGAGCGATGGCAGAAAGTTCGCAAGGCGATCCGCGGGAAGACATCATTCAGGCCAACATATGCTCGGAAAAATGGTCACGAACCAAATAGATCTCCTCTAGGGAGACTCTTCAAGGGATATCGGACTGGTAATGAAGCAGGAAAGAAACGACTGGTCCCGGGGAAGGTTCTGGATGATGGGTCCGTAGAAGCAATCAACGCGGAGCCAAAAAGGTGGGCTGAGAAATTCTGGGATGGCGACGTGGAGTATCAGGATGACAGCAAATGGTGGGAAGCAGTAGAACGTGCTGAAACAGCTAAACGAAGTTCAGGGAATCCATTCGCAGACGACTCTCCAGATGAGGATGGAGGTGATGATACGTCAGGCGACGATGGTGGCTTAGGAGGATTCAACATCGACCCTACTGAGGGAGGTCGTGGCGAGGATTCACCGCCACAAGAGGAGCAGGAAGAACAAGAGGAACAAGAGAAAGAGGAGACGGGCAATGACGAGGAAACAAGTGGCGATGAATTCACCTTCCAGACCGTCAAAGATGATGAGATTTCTGGCCAGTACGGACTCGATGAACTCGACGAACCGGATATCGAGGTTACTGCAATTCAGGTAACTAGTGGCGATCTGAACGGCGAACCGGTGCAGGTCAAGGCAGATGGGATGACCAGTCGAACCATCACCTATGACCCTGAGCATAGCCTATACGCCGGGTTTGGACATAGTCCGATTAATTCGATCCTGATGGAAGTTTCCAGCACGCTTCTGAATCTTCTTGATAATCCCGATGGATGGACCCAGAGCCGGATTTACGCCGCACTAATGTCGAAATATTGCCGGGAGGAACAGCAATCTGCGGGTGATCTTGCGAAACAGGCGACTCAAGTCCTTCATCGGGTAAAGCGGATCATCGCAGACCAGATGTTTGACCTCAGTGGTTATACTGTCCCCAACGAGGTTGAAGATGAGAGCACTCGGCGTTACCTCGCTGATGATGATGCTCCAGGTGAACTCGAAGACTTGTTTGATTCGACAAGGTATCTCCAGTATGCCCCCCACCGCGAGCTGGTCCGGTACTTCAGGGACAACCCAGACCAGTTCTTCGATGGTGTAGTGTGGGAACGAGAGTACGAAAGCCTCCCGTCCAAGGAGCTCAAACAAGAAGCCGTCGATGAGTACATTGGGTATCTCCGGGATGTCCAGCTGCTCGCCGATGAAGGCCTCGACATCGAGGTTGAAGGATCTGATCCGGACCGTCAGATACAGGTCGAACGGGCGGCCGCAAGTATCCAGCTTCTCGATGCGAGGACGCCACTAACCGACTGATGACATCCCCGAAGGGTTTCTTATCGGAGCCGCGTCTCGAAAAAGGGTCTTGGCGAGCCCTCGAGCGGGCTGTTGGCCGCCTCTTCATTCACACGGGGTGGCCCCATGTCGCGATCGTCGGTGGGCCTGGCGATCATGGAGCAGATGTTATTGCCTCAAGCGGATCAAGAGATGTAGTCGCTCAAGTAAAATTCAAATCTAGTGCCGAGTACACAGCTGGCAAAAAGATCGTACGTGATGTCAAGCGGGCGATGGAGTTCTACGATATTTCTGAAGGAGTTTGCGTGACGAATACTCGGCTCTCTGACTCTGCTGCCGGGTACCATGATACGCTCAAGCGGGAGGGGTACAATATTGGTGTACTTGAGGGTGCCAATCTTCTAGAGATGTATAACCAGTTATCTCGATGGCCAGATATAGATCTCGAGCCCCGTGAATATCAAGAAACGCCGATCAAAAAATTACTTCAGCTTTATCATGACGGAGCTGACCGGGCGTTGCTCACCCTCGCGACTGGACTTGGAAAAACCTTTGTTGCTGGTCGGTTCCTCGGGCGCATACTTGACGGGAACCCGGGACTGCGCATTCTCGTACTTGCGGACCAGAAGCCGCTCATCCGACAATTCGAGGAATCGCTCTGGAGCCATCTCCCCAAAGAAGTAAGTACCCATCTTTGGTACGGTGGTGAGTCACCAGCCTACGATACAGGTATTGATATCGGGACGTTTCAGTCGCTAGACAACCCAGGTCGGCTTAGCCAATCACGAGCTCAGGAATATGATATCGTGGTCGTAGACGAGGCCCATCACGCTCCCGCAACCTCGTATCGGCGCGTTCTGGACAAAATGGATCCCGATTTTCTACTGGGGCTTACTGCTACGCCGTGGCGTGAAGATGATCGATCCATGGAAGAGCTATTCGGTCCGGTGCGCGAGTCGCTCACTATCGGCGTAATTGAAGCCTTGCGCAAGGGCTATCTCACTGATGTTGATTACCGGCTGTATTGTGACAACATTGACTGGGAGCATATCCACGAGGTTTCGAAGAGAGATTACACGATTACGGACCTGAACAAGAACCTCTTTATACAAGAGAGAGATGACGAAATTATAGACGAATTCGAAAAGGTCTGGCAAGATAGCAATACCGGGAGAGCAATTGTATATTGCGCCTCAATCGATCATGCCAAGCGAATGGCAACCGCGTTCAGGGAGCGTGACTACGGGGCCAGAGCCCTCCATAGTGGTCTGCATGATCGAGAGGCCCAGCGTCGGCTCCGGTCGTTCCGCCGTGGCGATCTTGAGATTCTAACCGCCGTCGATATGCTGAATGAGGGAGTCGATGTACCAGAAGTGGATATTATCGTCTTCCTCCGGGTGACGCACAGTCGTCGCATCTTCCTTCAACAACTGGGCCGTGGTCTTCGCCTTGCTGAAGGGAAAGAGAAAGTGGCTGTCATGGATCTAGTCGCGGACATCCGCCGGATTGCCGAAGCAATCGAGATAGATACTGAACTCGAGAAAGGAGAGGAGAAAGAAATCTTGACACACCCGTTTAATTTACAATTCCTTGATCAACAAGCCCAAGGGTTTTTCCGGGAATATTTGGAAGACAAAGCCGAAATAAGCACTTATGACGATACCGCAAAAGTTGAGTTCCCATAACCACCCTCTACGCGTTGTTGTCGAACTAATATAACTAGAAGGCATGGTTCCCCGGTAAAGAACCGGAACCAACAGGTGGGGTAATATGAATTATGATGAAAACCAGAACGGCGCCTTCTCACAATCGGATAGTGTATGACTTGCCGTAGTATAGAACGGATCTCAAGACGTAGCTTGTCAGGCTCTAAATTTAGCTACTTATATGACCCTATGGTTGTATTTTCTCACCGTTAATAAGATTAACAGCCCACGGTAGGCCAGAGATGAAGCAGTATAGGGCCTGTAAAGGCTTCTAAGCCACTATAAAGATAACTGATTACTTCTGTCTTACTTTCCTGCGGTTGAGTGTGTCGAAACTATTTTACCTGGTGAATTTGTTCTGTTGGATAGGATGACAAAGTCGTTTACTTGCATCGACTTATTTGCCGGAGCAGGTGGCTTTTCGCTGGGGTTTCAGGAGGCTGGCTTTGAAATCTTGGCCGCGATTGACCGAAGTCACTCAGCACTCAAAACATATTCTCATAACCTCAGTGATGTAAATACAGTTGAGGCAGACATCACAGAGCTTCCCCCGCAAAAATTGTTCGAACAGGCCGATATCATTCCCACCGACATCGATGTGGTAATTGGGGGACCGCCATGTAAGGGATTCTCAACAGCTGGTAAGATGGATCCCAGCAATCCCAAGAATTCACTTGTTGCAAATTACATTAATATCGTATCTAAAATCAACCCGGAAGCCGTCATCATGGAGAACGTGACAGGAATTTTGTCAATGTGTGATGGGGAGTACAAGGACCGGATAGTGAACGCATTTCGTCAAGAAGGGTACGATATTCCTGACAATCCGCCCATCCTAAACGCGGCGGATTATGGTGTGCCCCAGCGGCGGGAACGAGTGTTCTTTTTTGCCTCTCGAGAAGGGCAACTGAATGCGCCGTCACCTACTCACTACAACCCAGCGTGTGATTCTGGCCAGATGCCAGATTCAGCTACCCACCCATGGATTTCTACCGAAGAAGCAATTGGGGATCTTTCCTTCCTTCGCTATGGGGAGAAAGCTAGCAAGTATAAGTTGTACCCCCTCACGGAATATCAGCAAACAATGCGGGAGAACGCTGGAGATTACCCCCCCAACCACGAGGCAACAAATCACACCAACCGGGTCCGCGAGCGCTTCAAGCAACTAGATCACGGGGACACTGGCGAGGATCTCCCGCCTGAATATCAAACCAAGAAACACTCGTTACAACGGTGGCACCCGGAGAAACCAGCGGCGACAGTGACAACGCTTCCGGATGACTTTGTCCATTATCAGTGGCCACGGACCCCAACTGTCCGTGAACTCGCGCGGCTACAGTCATTCCCAGACTGGTTCGAGTTCAAAGGGCCCCGAACGACTGGTGGAAAACGTCGGCGACATACTGTCCCCCAGTATAGCCAAGTTGGGAACGCTGTTCCTCCCCGGCTTGCCAAACAAGTTGGGCTGGCAGTCAATCATCAACTTCAGGTCGCGGCCGTGGCATAACTTTACACTTCTGCGACAAACCTATCTCTTCCGCTTCTCTGTTCTTCTATTGTCTGGCAGCCAATAGACTCCAGTAGTCGATTCGCTGAGCGTCCGCTAATTGGTTCTTCGGCTATGATCTTGTCCGCTACAGCGTCAATAGTACCTCCTTGTGAGATCTGATTGGTTCAGTGTGATTTTCCGTCTCAGGTTCGAGACCTGAAAAGCATCCTATGGTGGAAATAAAGCACAGTTGCCACATCGTGACGGTTTCTCGCAGATTAACATCGTCAGATACCCCTCGATTTCCATTCCAGCGGTGCGAAGGCGTAGCGGTTAGTTTGGTCCTTTGGCCTTAGCCACACCCCCTAAGGGGGACCCGGACGCGACGCGTCCGGTTTCTCACGCAAGCCTCACCGAGGCGATCGAGTCGAAGCGACGTAATTGCTCTGACGAGCTACGGGACTACACAAAAATCGCCCTATAAGGGCTGAAATTAAGAGAGGGAATAGCGTTGCCACTCACCAGGCGGTGCTTAGCCGCCGAGCGTGCTTCGCCTTTTCATCCGCCTTGGGAGTTTTTCACGCTCCTCGAGCAACTTCTGTCGTGTCTTGTCGAGAGGCCTATCGTCTCGAGATCGGCTGACGTTCACGCGAGCCTTCGACAGCTGAAAGACGTTCGTGAGATGGAACCGTTCGGTCGATCCGTCGGCATACTCGAATTTGATCCAGATACCGCTGATCCCGAGCTCGTCATCGTACTGTTGCTGGTAACTGGTAACCGCCTCGCGGCCAATCTCAAGCGCCTCGTCGCGATCGGTCGGCGTGTATCGAACCTGCAGGAGCTTCCGGCTGCGCTCATCCGTCTCACGAACGCCGACCTCGTAGGAGTTCTTGAAGCGATCGAACGGCCCGCTCTCGAACCCAGACGCGTCTTCGGCGACCTGCATGGCCGTTGCCCCGATCGTTCGCCGGAACTGCTCCTCGGCCGATCTGACGCGCTTGAGCATCTCCTGGGCAGCGAAGTCGCTCTC
>LFCJ01003706.1_pt1 | contig 11208 bp, 14 predicted proteins | sample 643141 | NCBI WGS metagenome assembly LFCJ01 (sample SAMN03766243, study PRJNA286221) | soda lake metagenome | biome: soda lake; feature: Kulunda steppe; material: water; isolation source: sample B1-Br-g2 brine of Lake Bitter-1 | place: Russia: Kulunda steppe | collected 2010-07 | reverse complement strand
TTTGAGTTGAAGTGGACCACCTCTGATTTTGCAGTGTTGATGGTCAGGTGTTTGGAGCGTGCATAGACCACAAGCCTGTTTAGCATGGTTTGCATGGCATCAGGGGCATTAGCTAAAAGGGTCAGGTCATCTGCATACAACATGTGCGTGACCCACACATCCTCTGTCCCAGTAACTGCTCCTTGCACTCCCTCAGCAATCGAACCAATGTCATGAATAGAGCAGAGGAGACAAAGGGCACCCTTGTTTCACACCCACAGTAGGCTTAAGCCGTGCAGCTTTATGCCCGTCTAGAAGTAGGTACTGGTCACCAGCATACAGGCTCTGAAGAGCAGAAAGGAGAATTGCAGGCATGCGTATGCGACAGAAATGAGACCATAGAGCCTGTCTGGGGATAGTGTCATAGCCTTGTTTAAAATCAATGAAAGTAGTGTGCAGCCTGGAAGAGTTGCTTGGCTTAATGGTGCGGGCAGCATGCTGCATGGATTTGGCTGTCTGGCTGATGACACAACAGACAAGATGAATTAGTGGCTCTGCTGTAGAGGTGGGCCATTTTCTAATTGTTAAGAGTGCCCGTTCTAAATTTCAAGACATTCCTTTTCTGCGATACATTGTTCCTGTGTTGCTCCAAAAGGAGTTGCTAGCTGTAAGATTTGCGGAGGTGAGCAGTCTCTTCCAATAGTTCTAGTAACCTGAGTTGGTATTAGCATCTCCAAGTCTGTGATGCTTGCTCATGTGAGCTTTTGGTTTGTCCTTAATGTTTTGTAGTGGTGCAAGGCTGATTTTAGTTGTAGTATGAGTAGTATCATTGCTCTCTTCTGCAAGCCAGTACATATGGGCGAAAGGATCACCGTCAGGTGATGGTGGTGGGAATGCTTTGTCATGTCCATATGCATAGTTATAGTGTGCAGCATGTTTAGCTATAGGATCTGCAAATTCATTTCCAATCACACCAATGTAGGCTTTACTTTGTAAAAGTTGATGGGAGTATCTGATTTATTAATCATGGAGACGATTGGTCCCAAAACTTTGCTATGTGTGTGCTTCCTGTGTAGTTCAGGAAATAAGAATTGTTTCCGTATCTGAGATAGAGAACAGCACTATCCATGCCTATGTGGATACACTTTGCCTCTAGTGCAGAAGCTATGCCAGTCAGTTCTGCTCTGTTTATGGTATTGCTTATCCCAACTCCGCCAGAATTAACATAGATGGCTGTTTTTGTCGCAGGTATATAGACTCCCGTTCCAACACGTTGTTGACTTTTCAAAACATGTCAGTTATATGTCAGGCAACTACTATCAGAGTAGGCCCACAGACGCCAGTCTGGAACCTTCAGTCTAAGATTATTATTCTAGAGCGCTGTAGTGATAGATCTATTATTCTTTGTGAAAGCTGATTCATTCAATTTCTTTCGAAATGATCTTGGTATTTTTATTACTTTTGCCACATTCTGAGAAGGTGGATGTGGGTAGGGTTAAAAAGTTGCCTCGGGTATGGCATTAGACAAGGCTGCACACCACCTTGAATTCTTATCAAATAGCATGTGTTGTGCTTCTTTATTCCATATAACAATAAGTTTCAAGATCCCATCCAGGAGCATTAGAGCTTGTATTGTTTCCCTTCCAGAAATCTTATCTGCGATAGGTCACTGATGCCTGGGGAATAATGCCCAAGATAGTACAATGCTCTGGATATTTTCTAAGCATCTGCATGTAAGCATTTGCATTAAGGCTCTTCCAATTTTGGAGGAGCAGGAAAGTTGCAGTGGCACTTTCAGTGGAAAGAGATGAGTAGATTCCATAACGCACCAATGTAAGCATGACACTATCGTCGTAGAGATGGTGGCATACCGAGAAGCCTGTGAACTTAGTAGCTAAAGGATTGAACTTGGATCCAAATATCATATTTCTTTTCCTTTTGCTCCACACCTCTTTGAATGAAGAGCCAAAGCTTGAATCAGATGCTGATCTATCCTTGGTCACAATAGCCCATGCTTGTAGTGCTTTGAGTATGTGGTTAGGTAAGGCTCGCATGTGTGAGTCTTTAACTTTTGACTTATTTGTTTATGAACTTTCGAGGTGCATTCCTTTTGTAATAGAGGATACTAACTAATTCAGAGTTAAGGTCTTTGGATGGAGGCATAACTTGATTGTGATAACCAGAATCCATTGCATGGTGGAAGGCATTCGCTAGATTATTGTATAGCTTAGTACTCAGCATACCAACAAATTTTCCATCAGGGGTGTATGCACAAGCCCTCGTAGCATCTGAGACTTGTGGAAGAGTAGCATACTTTGTAGGGCTTATAGGAATTTCTGTATCAATGCGGTGGGCTTCTGTCCTTGCCAGCTTGACTTGAGCAATCGGGCTGATCTCTCTGATCCAGACTTCATAATTCCCAGTTGGTTGAATATCCAATTCTGGGTTAGTAGGCTGCATATCAAAGACAGCTTTTTGTCTGATCGTATCTCCGTGTGCTGTTTTCCAATTATTCAAAGGATCTGGATGAAGGTCAAAGCCTTGGCGTTCCAGGTTATCATAGCTTGTATCTTTTGGTGCCATTACTTGGGATTCATGTTCAGAAACCCTTCTTTTGAGGCTCTTTCATTCATTTGATAGCTCTTCCGGCTGCCAAGTCGGAGCCGAGGTTATTTCTACTAACTCATGCTCTGAAAAGTTAAGTTGTTTCTCTCCATTTTTTGGGTAGGGGTTAGGTGGCTACAAGTAGGACATGCCCAATCGTCATTTGCTTTGATACCATCACGTTGGGCATCAGTATAGCATCCTAAGTCCAAGAGGCATAACCAATGGTATGTCCTGTGACAAGTTTTCCACTGATACATGTCCGTCGTTGGGTCAAGCTGCTCTTCCTCTTGGTGCTGTATGGAGTACATGTCTCGGCCTTTTTTACTGTACAGGCGTGAGCCTGGTTTCTCTGATTTTTAGTGATAAGTATCACCACTCCCGTATAGGCAGCGACTGTTACTATATCCTCAATTAGTTTTGATATAATTGGCCATTCGGTCATGTCTTGACTCACATATTTCAGGTAGCACATTTCGATATTCCATTCTTGATGATGAAGGTGTGTTTTTTTCACTGCTCATGTAATCTTCCTTTAATTCCTTTCTGGCTTTTCCTGAAGAGGCCCCTCGTCTTTGCATGCACTGCTTAACCAGGCCGTCTGACAGTGGTCCACACCGTGCCACGTGTGACCATCCAGATGCTTTTCGCCGAGACTGTAACATTGTGCTGTTCTTTTCATGCTCAAACTTATGATGCCCTCCAATATGCAAACATACACCTTTGTATTTTGGCTGCCATGTTGCAGCACTGACCTCAGGATAATCTATTTGGTCATCAAAATTTTCATGATTCAGGCCAGAGCATAGACATTTTCATTACTTTTGGATCTTGACACATCCAGGCTTGCAGCAAAAGAAACTCAAGGTAAGGCTGCATACCTGTGCCTGCAGAATTTGGTAGATAAATTACATTATGTTTTAGACCCTCTCCTAGTGCCTGGGCTGCTCCTTGCCTGCCAGGCAAAAATACAGTGTATGTTTTCTGCGCACAACATTAATTGCCTCCCTTACTCATGGTGACCTCAGCGTGTCATTTTTGGTGCTCTCGTTTTGGTGGGTCCCCTTTTGTATTTGATGCAGTCAAGCAATACTGACAGTCGAAATATCTAATGCTATTGTACTATCATTAGTTATAATTTGCGTACTCATCCCTTTCTGTGCCGTAGTGTCCATTGTACCGATGTGCCTTATCTCTCCTTTCAAGTATTTTTTGTACTACCTAGGTAGCAGCGTATTGTTGGTGCTGTAACAGACAACTACGTTTACACCACATGCAGCCTTGCAGTCATGATTTTTTAATGATGGCTTATCCTTTAAAATCTATAAATCTGTAAAGACACAATAAATTGTGACAGGGTGTTGGTAAGCCTCAGACATAATTTGATCTGCTGGCATAATTATGTAATACATTGCTACCTATGAAACCTAAAATGATGGAAAAGTAGATACAAAAATCTATAACTACCCATTACTACACTTATCAATTTTGCTACTAGAAGATCTATGTATGGATATTATTTCGCAATTCAACTTTGTACGTACTCAGTACATAGGCTATGTAGTAGATTCCAATCACAGAATAATGGGAAATTATCTAGGAATAAAAGAACGCATCCGTTCAGTTAATTTTTTTCTTTTTAAGCTGAACAATGATTCAACAATCCCTATCATTTATCTTATGCAATTAAAGATTACCAAAACATTTTTCCTCTAGAGGTAGCTTACACTAACATTTCTGACCAAAAACATTTTTTGAAGCTGGCAATTGATTGAAAGTAGTTAGCAGGGGTAGGTGGTAATAACCATAATAAGCTAGAGGCTGTAAATGTCTTACAGTGTCTTAATGTTGTGGAATTAGACCAATAGATCTGCTTGTAATGAAGTGAATAAGAAAGACAGTAGAAGCGCAATTAGCTAAGGCATTCCAATCTGCAAAAGCATCGGGATGGTCAAACACTCTACATGGTGCGCCTTCTAATCCTAGTAGATGCATAGACACAATCTTGACAGATGATGCATTTCTTAGTTTTAATCTTTGTCACTTGGCCTGACAGAATTCAGCCAAGCTGCGCATATTTAGCAGATATGTACGTGCACATGTAAGGGTAACAAGATTGTATCCTTACCTGCAACCCAAGGCAACCAACTGATCAACACAGACACACACACAGAACTTAAGAAGGCTCTAAATAAGCATGTACAAGCCATTGGTCTCGGTGGGGACCAGCTGTGTGCCAAATGATTTGACACCCACAGGGGAAAACCAAAGACCCAATCTGCTGACAAAAAGCCACTGCACAACGTGCGTACATAAAAGTAGCATTGAAGAAAGAGGTGACAAGTATGAGCAGAAGTGCAAGTGGGGAAGCCATGCTCATGGAGCAAACATGGTTGGGGTATTTGCGCACCTGCAGCTCAACTTGCGATGCAGGATGGTTGGTGTACAAAAGATTTGCGCATGGCGATACGGAGATGGCGCGGCACTGCACATGCCATACAGTCACACCATGAGGCCATACAGTCACACCATGAGGCGCGGGATGCTCTGTGGATCAACTTCAGCAATCTTGCAGTCTACGCCTTGCGCCTGGAAAGCCGCGCTGATGCAATGGTGCGGCGCATCAGGGGGGGGCATCTTAGGGAGGTAGTAGAAGACAGCCCTGCTGAGCTGGGCGAACACATGGGGAGCTTGGATGACGGCCTGCAGAGCAGGATCCTGGAACCATTCACCAAGCAGATTCAGTCGGCACACATTTGAAAAGAGGGCTGCAAAGCCAGGCAAAGTCTCAGGCGAAGGTGCAGGCCCCGGGGCACTGTGCGGTGGGCTCACTGGCAGCAGCGTCTGCACCGATGCTGCGCAGTACGTGCCGGCCGGCGGAGCCAGGGCTGTCAGCACAAACGGCGCGCGGGTAGAGGCGTAGGGGGATATGGAGCTCAGCTCCCCCTGAGACACGTCCAAGGGGAAGCTGCGCAACCTCTGGGCGTCGATGCCCCGCAGCCGCCCCGCCAGGGCTCGAGCGTGGGCCTCGCCCCCTTCCAGCCAGGCCACCAGCCTCCCTGCACTGACGCGCTGGAGCGCCGGGAAGTCACTGGCCACCAGGAACTCCAGCCCCTCCACGCTCAGCTCGGCGGCGTGCAGCTCCTGCAGGCTGTGGCTGCACAGCGGGGCCTGGGCGACCACGCGCAGCACGCTCAGGTTCCTCAGACACTGCAGGGCCCCCAGCAGGGTCCACTCGTCGTGTGACACATTGATACCCAGCGTCAGGTCTTGCAGACTCTGGAAGTGCAGCAGCTGCTCACAGGTGGCCCAGGCCACCCGGTAGCTGGACGGGCAAGGAGGAGAGCGTGGGCAGGGGAAGCAAGGTTCAGTGTGCGCGTGCGTGCTTGGGTGTGTGGGTGTGTGGGTGGGCTGCTCAGGAGCTGGACGGGCAAGGAAGAGAGCAGGTTGAGGGGGAACTAGGTACAATGTGTGTGCTTGCGCGCACACACTTGTGTGTGTGTATGTATGTGCGCGTGCGTGCGTGGGTGTGTATATGTGTGCGTGTGTGTGTGCGCCGCTCAGAAGCTGGACGGGTAAGGGGGAGGTGGGTAGGTGGGAGGGGGAGAGAGGCTCCGTGTGCGTGAGGCACAGGGAGCAACAAGTGGTGTCGCGCGCGACCTTGACCACGCCCCCCTCCGCCTGCGCCGCTGCCCGGCCCCCTCCCGCACACGCCATTGTTGATTCTGACGGCTGTAGCACGCAATGCCGGGAGGGGGAGAGGGGCGGGAATGCGACCAAGGTTCCAACTTTGTGATGCAAGCACGCGCGTCCGGCCGGTCGTCGGGGTCCTTCCGCGCGCGGATCACTTCCCCTGCTTCTCCCGCACCCGCCCCCGCCACTGGAACGTCAACTCACACTCACTGTGCACTCAATCGCGCGGCCTGGGCGCGGAGACAGGCGCAGCGCGGCCCTCGCGGGTTGTGCGCAGGTGGCACAAAAGTGCACCGTTCGCCAAGCCGCGACCACCGGCGGAGTCCCCGCAAAATACTCATGCCAACCAGCATTGCCTTATGCTTCGATGACGCGCTTTCACATAAAATCGTCCACTCCAGAAACGGGCCAATTACTCGCAGCATTTGGTTTGATTTGCAAATGGGAGGTTAATTAGTTGGCCTTCTGATCTGGATTTTAATTATCAATAGTATGCGCAAATCACAGAGTCTTTTAAAACCTGCATCTCGTGCGAATCAATGCACGCGACTTCAAATATAGCTTCCGTCTTCAGGCAAATATGTCTGGACACTGTCAGTCATATGTACATGTACATTTGTTTCGTTATATTTGATCTCCTCGAGCCATCGGAGCGCAGGCGCACACAAGTGCAGGCCTTCGTCCCCTTCCATTACGCCCGTTAGCTTTCATGGATGATCATGATTATTGGCGAAAAAAGGGAAGTCGATGGACAATCGTTACAAGGTCAGTCGGCGTTAAACGTTAGTTATACTTGAGCACCAGCCACATGACCGGGTCACCAGGAGTCTTCAGCCATCCTGAACATCAGCTAGGAAGCCAACAAAAATTCAGGGCACACTGGTGCAGCACACTTCACTTGATCAACGCCTCATGCCTCTTCCCATGCCCCGCCCTCCCATGCCTCTGCCTCGCCCCATACCACGGCCACCTGTGCATGGTGGACAGTGAGGGAGCTTGCATTAAATATCAGTCATGCACATCAAGTTGCAAGCACAGACAGTTGAAACAAGCACAACATTAACGAAAAGTCATCTCAGCATGCTCAGCAGCGCACTAGTTCTTGCTGTAGGAAGCATGCACTGCCTTCGTCTTTTTCCCTCCAGCAGCGTATATGCACACACAACCACACACCCGCGTGTGCATACACACACACACATACACACACACACACTCATGCATGAAATGTGTGTGGGCAAGAATTCACCTCGCATGTGCAGCACCCACCTGGGTTCATTCCGGCATCTGCACCCTCGCTCTTTGGGTTGCGTACTGTCTCATCCACACTGTGTGTAGTTGGGGGGAGAGCGAGCGGATGTGAGGCATGCTGAGACGCTAGTGCCAAGCAAGGGCACATTGCTGCGCAGGAGTGACAGGAGGTCTGTGCCTTGGCCAGAAATCAATGTTTCCGGGGGGATGCAAGAGCTTCGAGCCCCCCTTGACAAGCCCACGTATGAGCTTCTGCCATTGAATCGCCCCACCCTGTGCTAACAGCCGTCAAGAGTGCACCCCAGCCGACCCTCGGATGCCTTCAAGCCCCAGGCAGTTGTATGGGATGGCTGCCATGGTGTGCAGAACAGTGCCTCTATCTTCGGATTACCCAGTGCACCCCGCACTCAGTCTCCCCCCCCCCTCAGCGCCCTTCCTAGCACTGCAGCATCCACACGATCCTGTATGCTCAAATGCTGGGTGCATGCGCTCCCTGCGTGCTGCCTGTGCATGCCGGAGCCTCGCAACGAGTCAGTCCCCTCTGCCTGCGCTCGGCTGCTACATCTGTGCCCTCCCCGTTCTGTGCCTGCCTCTAGACTGCTGCTGGCTAACCTGAGGATCCAAGAAGGCCGCCTCGGTAGCGCTGTGGATGGCGTTATGCTTTGCTAGCAAGAGGTTCCACACCATTCTGCACCTGAGGATTGATTGCCTCGTTTGCGCTCCTGAAGATCCAAGCAGGCCGCCTCGGTTGTGCTGTGATGGCGTTATGCCTTGCTAACAAGAGATCAAGGATTGATCGCCTGATTTGCGCACCTGGCCGGAGGATCCAAGCAGGCCGCCTCGGTTGCGCTGTGGATGGCGTTATGCTTTGCTAGCAAGAGGTTCCACACCATTCTGCACCTGAGAATTGATTGCCTCGTTTGCGCACCTGAGGATTAAGCAGGCCGCCTCGGTTGCACTCTGGATGGCGTTATACTTTACTAACGAGGGCTCCCACACAAACGCGCTGAAGGTGTCCACGACGCCGCCCGTGTTGACATCCACACCAAAATTCTGCGTGCACGCGCGCATGGGCGTGCTTGAGCATCGCTCAGAAAGCACAAGACAGCGCTGCTTTATGACAGCAGCAGGGACCCCCTGCGGTACCTCTACAGAGACTTGACTTCAGCCCTCGCCATGCAACACTCCTGCGGTGCGGTGCGAGGCGCTCCGCAGCAAGGCAAGCCTGCTTCCTAGCAAGCACATGCCCACCCTCGCTGACTGGGCATGCCTTGATTTGGTGGCTTGTGCATGCATACGCGCCTTTTGCACAACCCCCCCCAACACGACCTCCCAGAACTTCACTGTTCCCAACCAATCTTTCCAGCCCAACCAACTTTCCTAGACATAAACGCCCATTGCAGGACTCAATGCGCGCACACGCGCAAATCCTAGGGCTCCTCGCAATTTACCTTCCCCGACCCATCTAGGGTCGCATGTTTCTGTCGCAGCTTGTTCAGCACGTCAGTGGCATCAAAGCCGGCGTTGTTGCACAGCTGGCGCGGGATGACCTGCACATGTGAGAATGCGCAGGTATTGGCATCAACATTTGAACCCAGCGCCATGGCCAGCCTGTCAAGGCCTCGCTTGCATCCTTGCTTCAAAAATGAGGGCCGAAACAAAATTGTGGCGAGCCCGGCCCTGTTCACAACTCTGCAAGCCAATGGGAAGGTAAGGCAAGGAGCTGCAATGCCAGGCAGCCAACAAGGGTTCCCAGGCTAGAGAGTGACTTCTCAAGCTGCGGCATCCAACAACAAAAACAATTGTATTTCAGAATTCAATGCATGCACACTTTCTCCCACACCCACAACCACACCCACACCCACACGCGTACACACATGCACTCACTGAAATAGAGCACTGGTGGCACAAACATCAAGCCTCACAGACATGACAGCATCACTAGCACAAGGCCACGCTGCCTGTGCCCACAACACCCACCTCCAGGGCCTTGGCAAACGCCCGGATGAACAGCTGGCTCTTGGACGTATGGCTCAAGGCCACATCGCGCAGGTACTTGCTTAGCTGCACAGGCGCGTAGACAGTGGTTTTCGCAGCAGTTGCTGTGCGGCAATTGCACGCTCGCTGGGCGGCGACAAAGCTGCACAGGCTGTGAGTGATGCGAAAAGACAGGCGAGGCAAGCTCCGTGCGTCATGATTGGGCAGATCCCCTGTTGTTAAGCCCTCCACAAGCTCCATGCGTCATGATAGGGCACATCCTCATTTGTTAAGTTCTACACAAGCGCAGACACGCACTCACGGACCTCCATCTCAATAGCCCCTCCGCCGGCGACCACCTCCGCATGCTTCAGCGCACGCCGCACAATCATGATGGCGTCGTGCAGCGACCTGTCAGCCTCATCAATGAACTGCGCGCATTTGCACGGGGGAGCACGCAAGGAGGAGGTGGCACTACAGATGCAAGGACGAAATTGTGTGTGCACATGCATGCGACTGTGCACACGTGCTGACGCACGAGCTCGTGTGGCAGACTGCGTCTGGGTGCGGCAGAGGCAGATCAATCGAGCTGCTTCCATCCATGGGTGGACTAGCAAGCAGGTGAGTGACGGCTTTGTTGGCCTATTGAGCGGTTCATGAGCAGGACGATGCGCACACACATGCACAAAGCCTCCGCCCACCTGCTCGCTTCCTCCCCTCAGCACAATGGTAGCTGTCTTGGCTTGGGGGCAGCCCATGAAGAGGTTGTACCGCTCAGCGCCGACCTGCATGCAACACGCGTGCGCCTCTAGGGTCGTCTCCTATGGTCACAACGTTCTCAGGTACGGCGCGCTGCGCCAACAGCATCGCGTGGCCGCTTGGCTCTGCACTCATCATGAAGAGACCTTACTCATCTTCCTCCTACTCACAAGAGAGCCCTGGCGCACAAGCCTCACAGCACGCCTTTGTGGAGAACTTGATGCATCGAAGTGCTCCAGAAAGGCGTGCTGTGAGGCTTGCAGGCTAGGGCTCTCTTGTGAGTAGGAAGACATCACGCCTCGATGGCCTTCAACACTTGCGTGCTCGTGCCCGCCTCGGGGCAGGCCGCGCACACCACCGGTGCCACTCAAGCATTTGTGCGCAGCCCTGGCAGTGGAGCAGCAGCGGCAAAACAGGGTGCGCTCCCACCTGGCGCTCCTCAAAGGCCGCACACGTGCCCAGCACCGCCGGGTCAAGGCCGTTCACCGTCGTCTGCACGCGTGCGCCGGTTGCCTTGGCCACACGGTCCATGTCTGGGCCCTCCACCTGCGTTTTGTGCGCGTCCGCACACAGTTTAAGCACGCTGTCACGGGCGCGTCCGCACACAGCGCAAGCTTGAGCACCGCTGTCACGGGTGCGTGTGTGGACCGCGGCGTGATGTGGACGTGCGCTCAAGCGAACGCGCGCATGCGTGCGTGCAAGAGTGGTTTCCAAGCACCGCATGTTGAAGCTGGGGCCCCGCAGCACAGCGCTTGCAGGCAGTGCTCAGCATATGTGAGCGCAGCCGCAGTGCTGCTGCCAAGGGCAGCTGTTTGCATGCCCCAGGACACTAGCTCACGCGTACACAAACATGCATGAGTGCGCACGCACATGCGCATGCACACACGCGCACACACACACACACGCACACACACACACAAAAGCAAACAAGCACATACACACACACAC
>LFCJ01003705.1_pt1 | contig 11209 bp, 7 predicted proteins | sample 643141 | NCBI WGS metagenome assembly LFCJ01 (sample SAMN03766243, study PRJNA286221) | soda lake metagenome | biome: soda lake; feature: Kulunda steppe; material: water; isolation source: sample B1-Br-g2 brine of Lake Bitter-1 | place: Russia: Kulunda steppe | collected 2010-07 | reverse complement strand
GGATAGCTATCTACGGGTCGACACCGAAGAGTACCTCCATACCCGTGAGGCTCTCGCTCGCGTCGCTCGTGGCGAGAGCAAGCGGTCGGTCGCCGAGGATACGGGGATTGCCGAGTCGACGCTGCGGTCGCTGTACAACGACCGCCGAGAGCTGTATCTCCGCGGCGAGGCTGACGACGAGCGGGTCGAGCAGGCTCTCGGTGAGGTTGATGGGCTCGATGACATACAGGCCGATTCGGGTGATGGTCTCGATGCTCGCGTCCGCGAGATTGTTCACAATGAGATTTCGCAGGCTGATACCGATGAGTGACAAAAAGACAATTCCTCTAACTTGATGTGATCGACTGAACTTCTGTTTTGACCGTGTTGAGTAGAGTGCCGAAGGATAAATTGCGACCAGATGGGCTCACATCCGAATACAGGAGCATTACCCCTTCACACCGCCCATCCAGATGATTTCTCCGACGTAGACGTATACAACTCTGTAGGCTGAGGGCCTAAGACCGATCTGTAAGCTGTTTATTATCTCTCCATTTCGATGATGTTCTCTATGGGCGTTCGATACTCACCGCTGCCCTCAACAGTCCCATGGGCAGTGATGCAGTACTTCTGGTCATATTGCGTAATGATCAGTTCAGTCGTATTGTGGGTCACCTCCCAGCCAGCGTCAGTAAACCGTTCGGCAAGACTGTCCAGCCACTGGGCTTCTAATTCACCGGGTTCAATCTGTTCAAGGCGGCTCTCTGGAAACCCATATCGGGTGATATCGTGGCCAACTACCGATTCGAACAGTGCCTCTTCATCAAGTGTCTGCCAGTCATCGATAGCGTCGGCAACTGCAGACCGAAACGCCACGATGACGAGTTGATCGTCAGCCGAGTACTCGGGATTCTCTTCGGCTGTCGTTGTTGATCCAGATTCTGTCTCGTATTCCCAGTCGGTGATTGTTTGCCGCGGCGGACGCTTGATCACGAGTGCCTCATTGGGGTCGTTATCTTCGGAATCGGCCACTGAATCACCAACAGAGAGGGTGGCGGTCGATTGGTCGGGAGCCATCTTTGAGTAGATAAAACAGGTAAACGCCGACTGCCTCGGCGTAATCTTCCAGCGCTTTGGAGGGAAGGAGGTTAGTAAGCCGCTGTTCAATTACGTTTGAGGAGGCTGTGGTGTACACAGCTGTTGCCTCCTCATTCCTGTCGAAAAGAATTCCCGAAAAGCCGCTGCTATCAGGTAGTTCTGCGCTTAGCTAAAGACGGATGCACTTCTAACGAAATTAAATTTATCTTACTTCCTCTACCAATTAAACTGGGACTGGCACATCGGATTCGCTTAACATCTGGATAAGCTTCTGGCCGTCGATGACTTCCAACTTCGAGCCAAAATCTCTAGCATATTGCTCTGCAGTCCGAGCAAAACCACCACTCGTTATAACGATCGCCTTGTCGGCATCATCTTTTGCAATAGTGCTTGTCAGTTTTTGTAGTGTCTCTCGCCCAACAGCGTTCTGATCACTAAACTGTTTGACCTGAATCGCAACACATTCACCACCTTTTTCTGCCCAAACATCGACACCCATATCATCTGTCTTTTGTGTCACATTAGTTTTATACCCTCTTTTTTCATATAATGTCCCAATTAGATTCTCAAACTCTTCCCACGACATTTTATGGAGATCTTCTTTGTTCCACAGATTGGCACCTTGCAGACGCTCTATTTGCGCGGTCGCAGGATTGAGTATTTCTCGATTTTGATGTGCTAGGGCTGTCTCTATGGCATCTCGCCATTCATCTGCATACACTGATGGATGTGATTCATTTACCGAGTTTAAGAATTCTTCAATAGTTTTGATATCGTTGATGATTTCACGACAGGTTTTAACTTCCGTCAAAATCGGTGCAAGTGCGTTTCTCCTTTGTGATTTTAGCGCAACTTCAACTCCAGATTCCCAATCTTCCGTATCTATAGATGGGTAATTTTCATTTATCTCATTGATAAACTGAACAATTTCTATTGAGTCTGTAATTGTATCCTCGTACGCGTTAATATCTATTATAGATATTCCTGGCAAATCGGAAATGACTCCTGATCTAAACTGAGTCCAAGGAAGATTATTGTCTTTTTCTGATTCAGCTTTCTCAATACGGTCTAATAATTCATTTAATTTTTTGTATGATCTTAGTGTTCCATACGCTGTTTTGATTTCAGATTTGTCAACATCATACTGTCCTGCAATATAATGTCGAATTCCTGATACTTTTTCTTTTTCTTTTTCTTTTTCAATAATCTTCTCAAGTTCATATACTGGTGCAGCAATTTCATTTGTTACCTCCTCTCCTTTGAATGTCTTAATTTCGCTAATTATTTCTTCTGCTATTTTTATAAATTCGCGTGCACTATCAAATTCTCTCTTGTTTATTTTAATTTCTGCCTGTTTTAGGTACCAATCTGCTTTTTCTATTTCATTTCCCACTTTTTGTACAGCTTCATAATCATCGTTTCTTTTTCTGGGTTTCTCTTTCTGGATGTTTTTACTTGACAACTCGTTCTTTTCAATACTTTCGTCAGTAGTTTGGGGCGCACTTTGGATCTCTTTGTCTTTCATTTGATTAATTGATGTCTCAATATATGAATGTGATTTTATCCCAAGCAGTTCGGATGTCTCTTTGATATTTTTTCACAGTCTTTGGTTCGACTGGTAACTCCTGTTATCGATGATTGACTCGTTTTAGCTCTTTGGAGACTATTGTTCGCTGATTTAAGCGAGGCCAGTGATTCTTGGAATTTGTGATCGTCAATTTCTTTTTTCGCGTTCTCGATATGTTCTTCTACTTCATCCAGTTCCTCGTGAGAATCTTGCACTGCTTTACGAAATTTTGAAGGGAATTTCCAGCCCCCTCTGAGTGAACAAAAAACAACTGCAAATATACTTGAGGCAACGGTTGCTAACAACAAACCAAACCCTTGTAAAATATTGGAATAACTAATTCCTACACCAAAATATATAAGAAGATAATTTATCACTAGATATATAAAAAATAATCCTATAAATGAAAATAAGAACCAGAACAAGTATGTAAAAGGAGTAACCACTCCTATTTTCAAAATTCCTGTAATATCAATAGATTTCACCTGAGAATACATTTTGACCTGTGAAATATATGCTATAAGAAATCCAGATAATATAGAAAAAGAAGAAATATAACTACTTTCTGTGTCACCCTCACTATTTACCCATGCACTACTTGCTATCTCTGCTTCGGTAACTAGCCCTTCGATGGATCCAGCATGCAAATAAACAAACCCACATAATATTATCAAATAAAATAATAAAATATGTGAGGTATGTTCTATTTGTTTTTTCTCCCCAACCGCTTTGTCCAAAAAAGTAATACTCATAGGTCTATATTTTCACAATTGACTTTCATTTACACACTTGTGATTGTTGTGGTGCCATGTCTCTTTAACCTATATTATGTAAACTCGACTACTCTGGTGTGACATCACAGCATACCATGTACAGCGTATCGCTCTCCAAGACCGTGGAGACCTGCCTGACAAGTGAGTCGATTGTATCGAACGGACCGAACTTACCGACTGTTTCTCTTTCTGCCAGTAGCGTGAACACCCAGTTACGTGCGCCAGTGGGATCTTCCCGTGCAGTTATCATAATCGTTCTCTCCGATAGTGTGATACGGTATCCATCCGGCGTCTCTGTGAGCGACCACTCAGTCGACGTGAGTGCTTCACTTACCGTTGCCTCCAGGCGGTCGTAGAGTGGTGAGCTATCAGTGTTCATTACTCTCAGTTTAGTGAGGTAGTTACTAAAATCCAAGAGTCGGCTACATGCCAGGGGCCTGTAGAAGCGGCTTTCACCAGCGACAATAGTAAGAGGTCCTATCTAATAGTGGTTGATAGAGATTCCTGCCCCGGTCCGGTTCGCTTCACGTCAGTATTCTGTACGTGCAATTGGCCCAGCACAGGATCTGCCGACGACAGATAGCAGATGTGTGCTGGGTCAAGCTAACCAATGTGCGAACGTACCCACCTAACCGCAGAAATCCGCGCAGCCCGCGAAGAACTTGCCCGCCGAGAACGCCACCACGGAACTCCTGGTGAAGGCGGTCTTACCCCAGCAGTAGATCCTCCGTTCCGTCGACTGCAGACGCTGTTTGCTGAAGAGCTTACCAGACACATCGAACGGCTTGAGCGCGATCTTGACGATCTGGCTGGCGGAGTCGATGCATAGGAGGTTGCTGGCGATGCTTGATCAATAGGTTTGCTGAGTCGTTTATACACTGATGTCCTCTCGTTTCTGTGCGTCTCCAAACTTTCGCAGCGTCGTCCGAGGTAGAATTTTGGTCGTCTTACCGTATAACTCGATTACGTCGAGGCCTGTTGAGATATGCCTACAAATAGGGAAAACTGTACTCCCTCGTTACCGAGACCGAAGAGTAGTGTAAACGATTATTTGTAGACACAATAATGTGACCACATGGGATATCAGTCTCGGACTATTAAGCAAGTTCTTCCGGACATCAACGAATCGATTTTTCTCCCGGCCATCCAGCGTGAGTTTGTATGGAATACAGATCAAATCGTCCAGCTATTCGATTCTGTTCTCCGAGAGTATCCAATTGGGTCATTCATTTTCTGGAATCTCAACGGCGATTTTGCGGAGAGTCAGCTGAAGTACTATTTTGTCCGAAATCACATTGAGGACAGTATTTATCCTGACGAGTTCAACAACGTTCATCACCGCAATCCGAAGGTCCCTGAGTATGAGCAGATTCCCGATAGTGTCTCGCTCGTGGTTGATGGACAACAACGACTTTCTTCGTTCTATATCGGACTACAGGGAACCTACGTTGAGAAACAAAAATATCGACAGCGGAAGAACCCGGATGCATGGACACGGAAGCAACTGTATTTGAATCTGCTTTCGAACCCAAGCCAACAAAATGAAGACAATCTAAAACTACGATACGAATTCCAATTCAAAGCTCCTGATCCAACACAATCCAGTGACGAGTACTGGTTCCGTGTGGGTGATATTCTGGAGATAGATACGCTTGAGAAGGCGATGACCCGGGCGAACGAGATCGGTGATGAATTAGATGGGATTTCGGATGCTCAGGAGCATTATATCCTCAAAAATATCACAACACTCTATAACGCAATTCACGCCCGAGATATTGTCAACTACTACGAGGAAGATAAGCAGGACAATGAACGGATTCTTGATATCTTTGTCCGTGCTAACGAGGGAGGAACGCAACTGAGCAAGTCCGAGATTCTGTTATCAATCGCCACTTCGTACTGGGCAGCAGACGAAGAGAATCCAGTCGACGCAAAAGAAGAAATCAACTCGTTCGTCACGAATCTGAATCAGGCCTACATCGATGAAGGATACGACTTCGGAAGCGATTTCGTACTCAAATCGTTGCTTGTTGCAGCAGATCTTTCTGCAGAGTATCGTATCCGGGCGTTTACCCACGAGAACCTCTCTTTGATGAAAGAAATCTGGGAAGGTGGTGACATCCGCGATGCTATTGAGTCAACGGTGGATCTGATCAGTGAATTTGGTCTTACCGGCCGCAGTCTCACCAGTCGGAATGCGCTCATTCCCATCGTTTATTACTTCTACGCGAACAGAAACACCAAACTGACAACTGATTCTGAGGTTGGCGCACGAGTTCGCCCCCGAATTCTACAGTGGTTGTGTTCCGCATTGTTGAATAGTAATTTTAATTCACGCCCTGACCAGATTATCGAAGACTCGCGTGACGCGATCAAGCAAGCAGATTCTGGGGAATTCCCTCTTGAGCGTATTCAACGTCAGATCCGTATGCGGGGCAAAGCGGTTGGATTTAGCCCAGAAATTGTCGAAGATCTCTTCGACGAAACTAATTACAACAGCACGAAAATCTATCTACTGCTGTCTATTCTCTACTATCCAGAGCCCGCTCTGGATGATTCATACGAGGTGGATCACATCTTCCCACGCAGTCTTTTGGAGAAAGATAGACTCATTGAAAACTATGGGTTCGATCCGAGCAAAGCAGAGAAATACGAATCACTTCGGGACCACGTTTCCAACCTGCAATTAATCGAAGAGAACCAGTCAAAAGGAGATCAGCCGTTTGATGAGTGGATTTCCACACGGAGCGACACGTATTATGAACGGCATCACATCCCGAAAGAAGAGCGACTCTACGAATTAGAAAACTTCCCGGAGTTCATAGAGGAGCGTCAGGATCTACTACGGAAACACATCACCAAAACGTTCGTTTGAGATCAGATCTGACGTGATTGTTGGTCTAAAATTGTTATTTGTAATTAGATTTTAGAAGGTATATTTTGATGAATATGTTGTGCGATCCAAAATGCCTATTGTTCAAATTTGGCGGACTTCATTTTGGAGATGATTAAATGATTCTTCAACGACATCCATATCAGAAGTTCCTGTAATGATTGTTTTCCCATTAGCGAAGACCAATAGAACTGCGGAAATACTGGATGGTCGATATATAAGGCCTGGGAACTGTTCTGGTTCATATTCGACTAATTCTAAACCCAACAGGATAGAAAGTGTATTCAGATCTACTTCTTCCTCCAATTGTGCAGTACAGACTACGTTCTTCACCCCAAATTTAGTATTAGTATTTGTTTCTATTATCCCCAGATCAGATAAGTTAACGAGGAATGCATCGCTTGTGTCGTACAATTCTTTTAATGTAGAACAACCACTAATAATATACTTGCCAGTTCGATAGATTGTAATAAGAGGTCCATCTTCAATAAGTCGAACATATAGGCCGTGGTAATTAGAGGGGTCGTACTCAGTGTAAGGAAGGTCGAGATCTGACTCTACCTCAGATACGTTAATTTCGACACCTAAATCACCTGATCCAACAGCGTTCGCAATAGTCACCATTTATATCCCTCTTTATTTTCTATAAAAAACATACCAATAGGTAGTTTGCGGAGCATACGTATCAGGGTATAGCTATCAACAATTTTAGCATTGATCAGTTGGTCGTCAGATCTTGTGATTTCTATAAATTGCTTAGCAATTATGGTTTTATTTTCGCAATATAACTCAATCATTTCTAACTGTCAATTCGACAATTTCGATTTCTTCGTCCGTCAGTCCGTATAGGTTGTATACAATTTCGTTAATCAGAGCATCTGTCTTTTCGATTTTATTATTGAGTTCATTAGCACGCTCTCTTACTCCGGCGTACTGTTCCAATCCTTTATTTACCTGGTCAATATCTGGAAGGGTTAGTGCTTTCAGTCGGTCTAGTGGAGTATTAGTTTTGGTCGCGTTTTGCCGGAAACTCGCAAACCCATTTTTCTTTTTGACCGCAACCGGAACGAACTCACGAATGAGTGTCTCTTCAGCTTCTGAAAGTCCCACAAATGCCATTGCGTCGTAGCTTTCGAACTCGGATTCGACAAGTCGGCCCCACCGATCAGTTTCTCGTGGATCATCTTCCGCAATCTTATAACTAATGTCAACCGTCATTACCAATCGCCCACTCTCGTTTTTGAATGTAACGTCCTCAATGCGGAGGTTATTGAATTCTTCAGTAGTTTTACTGAGGGGAGTATCTGCCACCCCCGCAACTGGCATTTGCAGCTGCTCAAGTGTGTCACCTGCTTCTGAATCCGAGAGCCCCTCAGCTGAGATCCCAAGATAATCAAGAAGTGATAAATTAAGTGCGTTGTACTCTTTGTTATATGAGATCATATGATTGCCCAATTTTGTAAGGAAATCGTGGCTAACATCGCGAAGTTCGGGTATAGGAGAAAGTTCGTCATCCTCTAAATATTGTCCGTAGCGATCCATTAAATCGGAAACCTTCTCCAAACGCTTAGAATCAGTTGTAGAGAAATTAATGGAAGCTATTGGGAACTGTTCAACATATTGGGGTTTAAAACGAAGATACCCTCCTCGAACTTCATTAGAGACATTTTTAATAAACCATGTGAACAGATTTGAATTAAGTATAGATATCAGTGCCACTTCAGATAAATTTGTATCTTGGTTAAGAGTAAGACTACAAACTGTTCTCATATGCCATGACCCACTATCATCAACCGCAAATTCTGCAGATTTTGCTATGTCTGGCCAAACAATTCTCTTCGGTTCATATCTATGAAGATTCTTTGGATAAACATATCCATACCAAGAGTCACCTACCATTTTGCCATCCTCTCTGGATTCCAATTTATTTTTATTACTCTGTAGATAATCGTGAACTTCTGGGAAATTTTCTTGGATATATGAAATGTCCATAAGTTCTCTATTCTCGTGGTAAGGAACAATAATTCTGTAATCACCTCTGTGAATTAAATATTGATCAACTGAATCTCCTTTTAATGCGTTTCGAATTATTTCACCACAATATTCGCTAAATTCGTCGTATTCTTTATCTTCCGGCTCAAGAACTAAAACATCATGTGAGCCAGTTTCAACACCAGTTATAATCTCACCAAACTGTTCTAATTTTGGGCCAGCATCAGAAATGTCGATCTTATTTGGGCTAATGTTCCAACCAATACCACTACGACTGTCAGCTATAGTCGTTTCGTGTGTTTCATAATTCTCAATTTTTGATATATCTTGTTCCCCTACTCTTTTATATATTATACCATCTTCTTCTTGGTTATTCAAGAATAATAGACAAGTATAGGTGGTTACACCCTCGAACACTTGTCTAGTTTCAAAGTCAACAAATTCACAAATGTTAGAGTTTTGTTCGAGGTATTGTCTAAGCCCTTTACCAGTCTCTGTGGTCGTGAACTTTGAGGGTAAAATGTACCCCATAAAGCCAGTTTTATTTAATAGTTGACTACCTTTCTCTGTAAATATGTGATATAGATCAAAATTATATGTTGAACTTGTATATCGTTTAAGATAATAATTTATTTGATCTTGACTTGAAATAGTCTGTCTTTTAACGTAAGGTGGGTTTCCAATTACAGCATCGAATCCTCCATCAGTTTTCCGTACTCCATCCTGTTCGTAGAATGCAATTGGAAACTCTAATTCCCAGTGGAAAAACTGTTCACTAGCGGCCATATTTTGTGCAGAACGATACCACTCTTGTTTCTCGATTCTTTTCCAGGAGTCGTCCCGAAGTGCTGCTGCCATACGCTCGTAGGCATCGTCAGGCACAGGAATCCCGAACTGTTCAGCAGTGTGAACATTAGCCATCCCGATCAAATGTTGATATAGTGGGTCGTCCCGTGCCTCGTCGTACACCGTTTCCATCTCTTTAATATCATCTAATGTCTGGTTGTTGATGTCTAGTAGGTTCTCGAATTGATCGGTAACATGTTCTAGAGCCTGCTGTCGAGTCCGATCAAACGATTGCTGTAAAGTAAGCTGACCTTCCTCAATTCCGGCATCCGGATCACCGTTATCGAGCACTGTTTCGATATCGCTCCCAATCAAAGAGTTCCCGGTCTTGAGATGATGATCAAGAAATGCGAGCGGTTGCTCGGCAGCCAGTGTTCGCAGCCAAAGCGATACCTTAGCTAATTCCACAGCAAGTGGGTTTAGATCGACTCCATAGATACAGCGTTGGGCTACCTGTCGACGAGCCCAATTGATATCCTGATCTTCGTCGACGGTCTCAATGCCTTGTTGCGCTGCTTGTTTCTCCTGTGCATCAATAATCTCACGCGCTAAATAATCAATCGCACTTGTGAGGAAATGTCCACTCCCCATCGCGGGATCCAGTACTTTCAATTCGAAGATGCGGTCTGCAAATTCATCCGCAAATCCACCATCACCAAACCCACTCTGCCCTGCGAGGTCTTCTCGAATGTCGTCGACGAGCGGACCGAGCGTCTTGTCGACAATGTACTCAACGACATACTCTGGTGTATAGTACGAACCAGTCGCTTTACGATCCCCGGACCCGGTCGACAGATGTACTTCACCTACCCCAACGACCATCTCATCATCCTCACCAGCCGGTACGTACTCGCCGTCGTCCAGTGCAAGTGGCTCGTCGGCAATGTCCAACTGATATTCGAGCAATCCTTCGTAGATACTGCCAAGGTGTCGAACGTCTAGCGACGAATAGTCAACAAAGATTTTCCCGCTGTCATTGCCATTCTGGCTCCGAGTCAGTAGTTCGATAACCCTTGCAAGATATGAATCTCCAACTTGGTGGTTCGAAAGGAACTGGGCTTCTGTACTGTCGTCTTCATCTGGGTCCGTTCGGAACAGACCACCATTATAGGCTGGAATGTAGAGATCCTCTTCAGGAATCCCACGCGACTTGCTCCCCTGATCAATTAGCTTGAACAGTTCGTCTAATCGATCCCAGAGGTTGTCCTGCCAGGATTGATATTTTGGGCTTGCGCTATCCAGTTCTTCCGCGATCTCTTTTTTGAGGGTGTTGAGACTGTACGAATCCTCGTAAATCTCGTTATTCGTATCAAGTAGATCTCGGCCTTCACTCTCGGCGTAGAGTACAAAGATCAGCCGGTAAAGATAAATTAGCGAGCTGTCGTGGATAACATCAAGATCAGCTTCTGAGAGGTTATTGTCGGGATACTGCATGAACCCTTCAGAGAGAACTTTGATCGCCTCGTAGATGTTGTCTTGGAGGTCCTCACCCAGTTCTTGGGCAAAGGTATTGGACTTCTCGTAGACATCGTCCAAAAAGCAGTCGCCACTAGAGTCTTCCAGAAATGCCTCATGCCTGAAAAAGAGATAGAAGTACCGGAACTCATCTAGACCACCTTTTTCGAGAACTGTCGGTAAGTCGATCTCGTAGTATGAATCTAGCCTATGGCTCGTTGGGCCGTAGTAGAGTCGCCATTTTTTTCCATCAGTGAGCACAGCCCAGCGCGCTGGCGTCTCCTGTAAATATACGTGGATCTGATAGCTTGGGTTTTCGAAGTCCCGTTTGTGCTCCCCACCACCACGGGTATCAAGCGGCCGGCCCCAACGCTTGGCGTCGGCGACGGCGATAGCATCCTTGTAGAAGTCACCACCTTCCTCACGACGCTGAAATGCAGTACGGGCAGCGTCCTCAGACTCAAAGAACCCATAGTCAGGTCGACGCTGGGTTCGGCTGGTACTTTCTTCGACCTCGAAGGGAATACCCAGCTTCCGAAACATCGGGCGGATGAATTTTTCTTCAAGTTGAGACTCGTTTCGTTTGGGAGCTGTTTTCTTTTCACG
>LFCJ01003704.1_pt1 | contig 11210 bp, 14 predicted proteins | sample 643141 | NCBI WGS metagenome assembly LFCJ01 (sample SAMN03766243, study PRJNA286221) | soda lake metagenome | biome: soda lake; feature: Kulunda steppe; material: water; isolation source: sample B1-Br-g2 brine of Lake Bitter-1 | place: Russia: Kulunda steppe | collected 2010-07 | reverse complement strand
GTCCATCGGAACCTTTCCGAACTCGAAGACATCGGCGTCATTGAGTTCGAAGGCGGAGGATCGGGCCAGGCGAAGGAGCCAACGTTGGCCTACGACGGCCTCGAGATCGACATCCCATTTGCAGGGTCGAGCGGGAGTGTCGGTACAGCGGCACCGTGAAAACCTCAACCACTTGACCTGATCCGACTTGAACCACGTCCGCGAGTGAACGTCAGGGTTAGCTCCAAAGTGGAACGTTGATCACATGGAGTGCTTGCGTGAGTTTTTATACGATTATGGAACCAAACCAGTTGATGCGTACACCCCAGGAAGACCTACTCGTCGTTGAGGCGCTCGTCGACTATAGTTGGAAACTCGAGGACGCTAATCCTGACCGCTCCTATCGTGCATGGGTGTTAGCTCAAGAGTTTGCTCGCCAGCACGGACCCACGATCGAGGACGCACTGCGGCAGCGTGAGCAAATAAGTCCGCCGTATTTCTACGGTGAATTCGAGAAGCGAATCGACAACAGCGCACTCACGCTCGCAGACGATCAAATTGAACTCAACTGGTGTCTGTCATAGTGGTCGACTGTTGACTCGGCATCATATCCCTGGATTCGATATCCCACGCTGTTTGTGTTTGCCTTCGAGTTCGGATTGGAGAAATCCGACAATCTGCTCTCCTGCCCGTCTGGCACCGATGACGTTTCGAGCGAACGGCCCGAGTGCCTGCTGTGCGGCGACGCCCGAAACCGCAATTCGAGAGAGGCTATCGTCCTGACGCACCCAGCGGAGTGTGTCGTCGTCCAGAACGGGTGCCCCGTGGTAGCCAGTTTGCAGCGTCGATTGCCGGCGGAGTCGGCGAAACAGTTCACCGTCGTACGGCGACCCGAACCCTGTCGCGCAGATTAGGTTATCAAGACAGAACGCACTGCCGTCCTGGCAGGTGACGACGACCGTTCCGCCGGCTTCTGTCGCAACTGCAATCTCCGATCGCTCGAGTTCAACTCGCTCGTCTTCGAACGCTCGCCGTAGTCGGTGGAACACGTACGGTGGCATTGTCCCGTCGTATCGAGCCTCGACTACCAGTTCCTCGCGAGGGCGCGACGCCGGTGGGAGAGTATGGAGTGTCTCGGTCTCGCCAGAAAAATGCATCCAGTCAGTGCTCGCCTCGAGTGTCTCTACCCGAAACGGACTTCTGGCGAACAGAATCACGTCTCGTCCTGGTAGCTGGGCGACCTTTACCGCGAGCTGTGCAGCCGTGATGCCACCACCAACGATGCCAACAGACGCCTTCTCGTCGATCGAGTCAGGATCGAAGTCCGACTCCCAGACGTGGGTCACTGGTCCCGACGAAGGACATCTCTCTGCCCACTCCGGATACGTAACGGAGCGACCGTGTCCGACGGCGAGGAGGCACCACAGAGAACGAACGGGCCCGTCGTTCGTCTGGATTTCAACGCCGTTTCCCCAATCAGTGATATCGGTGACTCGAGCGTCTACTCGGACCGACTCGAGGCTGTACCGCTCACAGAGCGACTCGGCATGATCGAAAAACAGCGACGCGGTCGGTCGCTCCGCGCCAACCGTGCTCGGGATAAGTTCGTCTTCACGCCCGCGTGCTTGGGCAAAATCCCTGAGTGAAAATGGATCGGTACCGACGTGATGAACGAACGGTGATCAGAGCTCAACCATCCCGCACTGGTGGCACTTTCGACGAAACGACTCGAGAAGGCCCGAAGGGTCGACAATCCGCAGATCACATGGGTCGATCAACTCAGCTTGCAACAGCTGAACAGCAAGATGGGTTCCGTGGACGCCGCCACCGACGATCGTGACGGCCACGTCAGCCGCCGTGTCGGTCCGTCTCATCATGTTCCCGTGTCCCCTAACGAGCGTGCCGTGCTCGAGCCAAGACGATACGGTCATCAGCGCTCATTTAATTTAGTTGTTGGCGCGCCAGGACGTGTCCGTCGTGACACTGGCAGTTGCATTCGAAGTACGCTGCGCGGTAACCGGCTGCTTCGAACGAGTCGACGAGCGAACCGGCGTCATCTCGTTCCTCAACTTCGACGTTGACGATCGATCGATTGTCACACCCCAGCGCCTCGAGCGCACGCTCGGGGTCTTGGCGTTTGCCCTGGAGGGTCTCGATGAGTAGTGACTCGACTGTCCGCTCTGGAAGCTCCGGCACGCGGCCGTCGGCGATGGCCGTGGAAACCCTTTCGTCGTCGTAGAAATACTCGGCGAGCGTCGGCCCATCGAACGTTCGGAGTCGATCCGTCGCCGACTCGCAAAATCGGTTGACCACGAGAAAGCAGTCGATACCGTGTGTGTTTGCACGGCGCTCGTAAGTCTCGACACGATCGAGCGTTGTCGGCGTTGCGACAATGAATACCGTATCTAACTGTTCGGCTCGCGTTTCAATTGCTTTCGTACTCGGCGGACAATCTTCGACCGTCCACTCGATACCGAGTGCGTCGTCGGTTCCAGTCTTGTCGTCGTTCACCAGTTGTGTTGCCTCACCGGTCACCCGAACGCCTGTTCGCTCGGCTAGTCGATTTGCGACAAGCGCGGCAATCGTCGTCTTGCCGACGTCGCGTTCGCCGACGAATGCGATATGACGTGTCTCAGGGTCGCGTTCGTTCTCCATCATGCCGTTCTCAGTTGACTTTGCGGACACAATTATGTTAAGTATGAACTCCAAAATAATCAATGTTATTATCTGAGAGCTACTTTTAATAAATTGCCCCGTATACGGGATAGCCAGCGTGGCGACCAACAGGAGTCAGAACGAAGACATTACTAACTAAACAACCTCGGGCACGGTGGCCTGAGACTTTTGTAGTTCCCTCAGCCGTGCGATAGCACCGCCTGCAGCACCACTAGTTGGCTAATGGCCGAAACCTCCACCGCGACGCTCGATCGGATCGTCGACGGACAGACAGCGGTTCTCTTGCTCGAGGAAGACGACGAGACCGAGGTAGCGTCAACGCGAATGTCACCGCAAGATGAGAACGGCTGATGAGCAGATCCGTGTGAGTAATACGGTGAAACGCGAACTGGAGAACGGAAGCGCGAAGGCGAGAGTTACATTTGATGAGTTGGAGAAAGAAACCATCGCACTTTTGCAGCGCCATATCGTAGTTTTAAACATTCAAAAAAAGCTATTAATAGCTAGAATTGTTTTGGTTATTTGCTAGGGTCCACTTCAGATAATATTCACCGATTTTATATCACGTGACCTGTTTTTCAGCCATACACGGTGTCCGCAGTAGGGGCAGCGGACCCTATGTTGGCTGCTGAATTCATCAAGTACAACATCGTTCTTACAGTTTACACAGGTATAGCTCATGGATGTGGGTTGGTCACTGTCTTGTGTGAGGTGGTTGGTGACCAATACGATATTATTGACTCTTTCACTCTTATTAATTCTGGATGGATTTATTCACGCCCGAAAGTTGATGGATAAGTGTGAATAATATCTGGGACAATTGAGCTACAGTCAAGCTTGCACCACTGCTCCCCTCCTACTACGACCTATTCGTCCACCGTCTAGTAAACGGCGGCCGGATGGGTCAGGTTTCGATCGTCAAAAAATCACTCGGCTAGGAATGAAAACCGCTGATCGTCAATTAGTCACTGACGGTTATCGCTTTGACCTGCTCCTGGTATCGGTTTCGGATCGTGACCTCAGTAACCTGGGCCACATCAGCGACTTCCTGTTGGGTCTTTTTTTCATCATAGAGCAGTGAGGCCGAATAGATCGCGGCGGCAGCTAAACCAGTGGGAGATTTCCCGGATAGCAGTCCCTGTTCTGCCGATGCATCGATTATTTGATTAGCTTTGGATCGGACTTCCTCGCTGACATCGAGCTGCGAACAAAACCTCGGGATGTATTTTTTCGGATCGACCGGATGCATCTCGAGTTCGAGTTCGTGCGAGATGTACCGATAGGTCCGACCGATTTCTTTGGTTCCAACCCGGGAGACCTCGGTCACCTCGTCCAGACTTCGCGGGATTCCTTCCTGTCGGCAGGCTGTATAGAGGGCAGCCGTTGAAACCCCCTCTATCGATCGACCACGGATCAGATCCTCGGAAAGGGCCCGTCTGTACATTACTGAAGCGACTTCCCGGACAGATCGGGGAACACCGAGCGCACTCGACATCCGGTCGATTTCACTGAGGGCGAACTGGAGGTTTCGCTCGCCAGCGTCCTTGGTTCGGACTCGTTCTTGCCACTTGCGGAGCCGGTTCATCTTGGCTCGCTTTTCGGAGGACAGTGACCGACCATAGGCGTCTTTATTTTTCCAGTCGATCGATGTTGTCAACCCTTTGTCGTGCATCGTCTTCGTTACGGGAGCACCGACACGAGACTTGTTGTCTCGCTCTGACTGGTTGAACGCCCGCCACTCAGGACCACGGTCAAGTTGGTCGTCTTCGAGGATGAGGCCGGTCGGTTCGTGAATGAGTTCTCCGTCAGCAGTCCGAACAATCTCGCTGTCGTCGACAGAATCTGGGTCAATCGTTTCGATTGTCTCTTTGGAGCTGTTTCGATTCGCTTCGCGGTCTGCTCGCTGGTGAGTGAACCCGTTCGTCACAGGAGTCCTACCGACGAAAGTATATTAAAAATTTCTATTGAGTTAATACTGCGTGCCGAAGCTGGCCGCTAGTGTCGCCATCGAAAACCCGAATTGATGGTTTAGCTCACATCGTAACCGTGGTCCTGAAGCAACTCGGGAAGTTGATCGCGGTGATCGCCCTGTAGTTCGATATTATTGTCAGTGACCGTGCCTCCGGCTGCTAGTGAAGACTTGAGCGATGAGGCGAGCGATTCTATCTGAGGCTTCGGGAGATCGAACCCTGAGACGATCGTGACCGCCTTTCCGTACCGCCGTTCGTCGACAACAGTCGATACCTGTTGCTGGGCCTTGTCGAGATCATCATGGCTATCGAGTTCATCCAGCAGCTCGTTCAGAGAATCATCCTCTGTCACTCTATTAAGTCGACGGCCTAAGTTAATATATTTTTGTGCTGGCAATGTGGAAGCCGGGAGACAAAACTCTCAAAAAAAGATAACGGGTGCTGGCTACCACTAACTATTGGGGGAGGCGAATCTTTCCAGCTCACCCACACGCCCTCACTCGTAGGAATCTGGCTCTACCGAGGAGCAAGACAAACAGACAGTCCAGTTAGTGCGAAGCGTGAACGTGTTCGCGAAGCGACTCTGTGTCGTCGAACTCCTCGCTACAGACGGCGCAAATGTCGTGATGGAGTGGAAGGTGTTGGGTGAGTGCTGCTGCGGTTTCGAACTCTTCGTCACAGCTTGAGCAAGTAACTACCATTGCGTTAGTAACTTAGCGAGCGCCTCATAAAAAGAGTTGTTATAAAATGTGCATCTGACTTGGTTTCTATTATTAAAAGCGTAGAGGATCTTATGTAGTGAGCTGGCGCAGAACCTCGTGCTTCAGCGCGGAGAGGACGTCAATCCGGGTGGGGTCTCTGCTCGCGAGAGCCACTAGTGCACAGTTCACCCGAACAGCCCGGCACCAGAAGTGAGACGATGGTCCCACGTGGAGTATTTGCTTCAATATCGACCCGGCCACCGACGTGGTGGACGATCCAGTGTACCATCCACAGTCCCAGCCCGCTGCTGTGCTGTAAAGGCGTTTCGTCTCCTTCTTTGAGCGTTGCCTGTTCTTGATTAGGGATTCCTGGACCATCGTCGCGAACGTCGATGGCCAACCACGAATCCGGCTCGGACAGGTCGGCACCTTTCACATCACATGTGTCGACCGCAACCGTCACCGCCGGTTCAGCCCGGTCGTTGTGAATAATGGCATTCTCGAGGAGTTCCTCAAGCGCAAGGAGTACTGGTAACTTTACGTGATCAGTGCTCTTCGCAGCCCTGAGCGTGATCTTGCTGTCAGGATAAGCGCCGTTCACGGTTTCAATCAGTTGAGGCACAGCCGTATCGAGGTCAACACATTTCGCTTCAGCCACGTTTTGAACGGTTGATCCGATCGTCTTTGCTGTGGTAGAGATCTCGGTGAGTTGGCGCCCTGAGTTAGCTATCGCTTGTGCACGTTCTGTGATCTGCTCGTTCTCTGTCTCCTCAATAATTGACTCGGCGTAGCCCGTGATTACGTTGAGTTGATTTCGCGTATCGTGCCGAAGCACCCGATGTAGTACTTGAAGCTGTTGACGCTCAAGGTTCTTTTCGGTGATGTCCCTGAACATCGCGACAAATTTTTGGACGCTCTCGTCTCCATCAAAAACAGGTGTGACTGTGTTATCTACGTATATTAGCGACCCGTCTTTACAGCTATTTACCATCTCGCCCTCATACACCTGCCCAGCAAGGATTGTACTCCAGAGGTCGTCAAAAAAAGCTTTCTCATGGACCCCCGAGTTCAGAAGCTCCGGTGTCCGCCCAATCGTCTCTTCAGCGGTGTAACCCGTAATCTCCTCAAACGCCGGGTTCACATACTCAATTGTACCCTCTCTGTCGGTCAACATGACCGCGTGACCGGCCTTCTCTACTGCGTTGATAAGTGCAAGTTCTTCTTCCATGTACGTGCTATTTTTCCAACACTGAATCGGCCATAAGTCAATTTTTGCGACCAGTACTGCGGACTATTTTCAATTTTACCACTTATTTTAAACATCCAAACTTTTACCAGTGCGCGGCGTACCGACGCTGTCCTTCGAAGGGACAGGCGTGAGCGAAGCGGGTGTACTTCGCTCTAGTGCTGGCTATTGACTAGTCGCAAGAGACGGGCTGGGTGCTGAGTCCAAATTTGCTTACCGTCTCCTGCAACTAGTACCACATGAGTTAATAATAATAACTCTTGTGTTATTATTTCAGCTCAAGAGGTAGAGAATCATTTGCCACTGCGATGTACGACTACACGTACGAACGGGGAGAAACGCAGAACCTCTTTGTGATGAGCGAACCGGTGACTGGCTGGCGGCACATTGAGGTAACGAAGCGGCGTCGCAAACAGGAGTTCGTCCAGCAAATGCAATCGCTGGTGGATGGTCACTACCCGGATGCCGACCGTATCGGGGTTGTGATTGACAACCTGAACACGCACCAGCGGTACGTCTTCTATGAACATCTTCCACCAGAGGACGCTCGTCGGTTGCTCACCAAGCTCAAATTCAGCGAAAGGCATTAACAGCGACGCAATCGATGAGTCTGTGAATTAGTGCACCAGTCAGTCGTCAGCCGGAGCCGTCGATTCGGCTGTTATCGACCGAAACGACTGTGGACTCGAGACGGCCGCGAGCGCGAGACAGCCGAACGCGAGCATCACGAGAGCGACCGGGCCGGCCATAGCGCCGTAGCCAGCGGTCGGGTCGATCCCGATGACTGCTGCGCCCGCGAGGAACACGACGCCGACCGCGACAGCCGGCAGCGACGCGGCGGTCGGCACTGCCGGGGGACGAACGGTCCGCCCGGCGACGGCGTCGAGACTGGCGTGTCGGCCAGCGAGCGTCGCCGCAACGATGGCGCTCGCGAACACGAGCGGGGCGAGTCGAACGAGTCCGAGCGCCGTCAACGCCGTGAGGTAGACCACCGCGACGGTGCCGGCGACTCGAGTTCGGTAACCAACCAGCAATGCGACGCCGACGGCGGTCTGGACGGCGGCGAACGCGAGCACCCAGGCGCTCATCGCCGGCAACACGGCGAGTTCGATGAACGCTCCCACCGGCGCGACGTGGGCCTCGGCGATTCCTGCGAACACCTCCGTCTGTGCCTCGACGCTCGCCCAACCCGGTAGGGCGTTCGCACCGGGTTCGGATCGGACAACGATCTCCTGGAGGAATCGGTAGCCGACGAACACCCGGAGGGCGTCGGCTGCGACCGTCACCGGCTCTCGGCCGTGATAGACGAACGAGAGTCCGCCGGCGACGAGTCCGGCGAGGACAGTCATCTCGAGTGCCGTGAGGTGGACTCGAGTGTCGACCATCTCGGGAATCGTCAGCAGGTAGTAGACGCCGACGACGGCGGCGATAGCGGCAAGGCCTGGATACCACGAGCGTCGAATCGGCAGCGGCGCGTTGACCGCTCGCGTCCCTCGTCCGAGTGTACAGTCTCGCTTCCAGAGGAGCCCGTCGAGCCCGTAGTAGCGCCCGGCGTTCGCGACGAACGCGAACGCGACGGGAACCGTCAGCAGCGGCGACGTCCGGATCATCCCGAAGTGAAACACCGGCAGAAAATACAGAATCGTCACGAGCGCGGCGGGCCGGGTCCAGAAGCCGACGATCAACGCGATGGCCGCACCGAGCTGTGCGAGCAGCGCGAGCGCCGCCCAGAGTTCGGGTGCCGGTAGGACCACAGCCTCGAGGAGCGTTGCGAACCAGCCGTACGTTCCCTGGTTGATGGCCTGTTCTGCGACCGCCTGCACCTCTGCGCCTACGAACGGACCGAGGTCTCCCCCGCTGAGGTCGATCCAGTCGGGGTTCGCTCCGGTGGTCGGCCAGCCGAGTTTCCACCATCCCCCGAACGTGATCTCATAGAGGAGCAGGAGTCCGACGAAGACTCTGGCGAAGGCGATCCATAGACCTGCTCGTTGGTCGATCGACGATGCATCAGTTGTGCCGGGACTTTCTAGTATATCTGAACTCATTTTTAGCAGCCTTTATTATTTTAATTCACTTACTTATTAAACGAGCGATTCGACTCTCGGAGCTGTCGCTGAAGTGAACTCGTCAAAGTACACAGGACACCTGAAAGATGACAAATTAGATCCTTGGGGTGCACGTACGAGTAAAAGGGTGAAAGCCCGTCTCAGCGCCGACGTTCTCGGTGTGACTGTTCTACTTTCTGTTTGCAGTTGCGCTGTACAATCTCTGGGTTCTGGCGAACGTTCTCGTCACAGAGGGATCGATTCCTGGAAAACCACCGATCTTGACGAAGATGTTCCGTGAATTCGTGCTCTTAACTGACTACGGATAGACCGCACTCTACACCGGCCGAGAAGATCGGTCAAAAAGAAGCAAAGTGAGTGATAACGCTTCGGAGCGCCGCTGTACGGCGCTCCTTCGCTTCCTTGATCGTGCCGCTTCAGTTATCGTACGCTAGTATCACCAACCACCGTAACGAATCAAAGAGTTTCAGGTAGTTTGGTCCGTTGTTTCGGCAACTACTGTAATTGTCAGTGTCACGACGGTCACCTGATCGTTTGAGTTCACAAAGAGAGCGAGAATCCTCGTACGAAGAATTGATAGACATCGAAATCTGACCGATTTGGACCGGCTGAACCGACTATGCAAACACTGATTGGTCAGCTGTTATAATCGAATATTCAACAGTTTTGACACCGCTAACGGCACGAAGGCGAGAGACGTATGAACTAATGTCGTCGACCGGACCTTCGACGACAAACAACTCGAGACAGTTGCTCCCGGCATGACTGTGGACGTTCGACGTAACGAGATCCTGGTTCGCATGGAAAACCTCCGAAAGGGCCACCTCCGCTCCAGAATTGTGATCGAAAATGGTCGTGATGACGCAGACAATCTGTTTTCCATTGAAATCCTGGTCGTCAAACTCCGCTAACAATCCGCGTGTGCCTTCTCTGACTGCCTCACTCCGACCACTGTATCCGTGATCCTGGATAAATTCGTCGAGTTCGTGTAACAGTGAATCCGGCATTGAGACGCTGACGACTGGCATGTAGTGTCGATTGGTTTCCAGCAGCAAGTATATTATTATGAAAAATTGTAGAATTCGTAATAACTAGCAACTTTGTACCCTCGGTTCGTAACATGAGTGATGACTCAGACCATCCCAGTAACCGTCCTCTCGGGTGCACTCGGTGCCGGCAAGACGACCACACTCAACCACGTCCTGACCGAAGATCACGGACACGAAGTCGCTGTCCTAGTCAACGACATGGGTGAGGTAAACATCGACGTCGATCACGTCGAACAACAGTCCGAGCTATCACAAGCCAATGAAGAGATAATTGAAATGTCTAACGGATGCATCTGCTGTCGGCTGCGCGGCGATATGCTCGAAGCCGTCGGTGCGCTCGTCGAGAGCCGGGAATTCGACTACATGCTCGTAGAATCATCAGGGATTTCCGAGCCAATACCAGTTGCACAGACGTTCGCGCTCGGCTTTGAGGACGCTGAGTACGATCCGACTGACGATTATCACCTCGACACGATGGTATCAGTGGTTGATGCCCACGCAATGTACGAAGGATTCGACTCAGGGAAGACGCTAACTAGCGACGAACTAACCGCTGGAACCGATCGAATCCCCGAAGAAGTGTTGCTCGATCAGATTGAATTCTGTGACGTTCTTCTACTCAACAAGTGTGATCTCGTCCCTGACGACGAACTCAACGAAATCGAAGCTGTTCTCAAGGTGCTCCAACCTCGTGCGAAAATCATTCGAACTGAATTTGGCGGCGTTGATCCAGCAGAAATCCTCGAAACGAAGCGGTTCGACTTCGAGGAGGCGCAAAACTCGGCTGGCTGGAAACACGAACTTCATCATGGCCACCACCACGAAGCTGCCGCGGACGAACACGGCGTCGAATCTTTCGTCTTCCGAGCAGATCGACCATTTCATCCGGAACGATTCGCCGAGCTTCTTCGGCACCTCCCATCGGCGATTATCCGCGCAAAAGGCTTTTTCTGGTCGGCTGGTCGCGAGGACGTCGCGATGGGGCTCGACAAAGCAGGGATGTCGGTACGTGCCGGGCCTAACGGCCAGTGGATAGTGAATCTCCCGAAGCAGCAACAACAGCGCTACCTCCGAGAGTTGCCCGGTCTCGAAGATAAATGGGACGACCAGTGGGGCGACCGCGGCGCCGAACTCGTCTTCATCGGTCGTGACTTCGAGGGAGAGGAACTGAGGGCGTGGCTTGAGGACTGTCTGCTTACCGATGCCGAGATGGACGAGGACTGGAGAACATACCCTGACCCGTTCGGCGTTGACGAGCAACGGGAACTCGCTCTCGCAGACGAGTAAACTAAATGGGTGCCCCGTGGTAGCCTGTCTTTAGCGTCGGTTGCTGGCGTAGGTGACGAAACAATTCATTGTCGTACGGCGATCCAAACCCTGTCGCGCAGACCAGTTCGTCAAGACAGAATTCACTACCATCTTGACAGGTGACGGCCACCGTTCCGCCGGCATCCGTCGCAACCGCGATCTCTGATCGTTCGAGTTTGACCCGCCCCTGTTCAAGCTCTCGCTGTAGTGGCTGT
>LFCJ01003703.1_pt1 | contig 11210 bp, 11 predicted proteins | sample 643141 | NCBI WGS metagenome assembly LFCJ01 (sample SAMN03766243, study PRJNA286221) | soda lake metagenome | biome: soda lake; feature: Kulunda steppe; material: water; isolation source: sample B1-Br-g2 brine of Lake Bitter-1 | place: Russia: Kulunda steppe | collected 2010-07 | reverse complement strand
TGTGTGTGTGTGTGTGTGTGTGTGTGTGTGTGTGTGCGTGCGTGCGTGCCTGTGCGTGTGTGCGCACGTGTGTGTGTCTGTGTGCGTGTGTGTGTTGTCTGTGTAAGCCCACGCGAATGCCAATGTCCTCTCACATGTGGGGGGTAAGCATGAAATGTCCGCAGGTGGCTTTTGTCTCCATCCACCGCCATTTGCACTTATTGAATAAAATCACTAGATTCGAGCTCAAGCGAGCTCCAAGTGGTCAAGTAGCCAAGCCTTATATGACAGAACGAGACAGCGGTGAACGACTGAAAATAGCGAGAATTGGGTTGGATTGAATGACTGAAAATAAAATCTGAAAAAGAAGGTCACGTAGCTAGGGTATCTACAGTCCCCCACTTATGCTTCTTCATTCCATTGCATAGCTTCAACCCTTTGATTGGCCCTTTTCCTTCCAACTTCCAGCAACATGTTAACACTTGGATGCAATCGAACTCCGGCGGCCTGCATTGAAAGCGCATGGTACATGAGATGTGGCGTCTAAATAGCACTCTCTCAAACATGATGCTGTTGCACAATGTAGGACATCAATGTGGGAAACTAACAAACTGATTGCTTTCTTTTCTCAGCTGCGTAACGTTTCATTTCAGAGGTCAGGCCACATGGGCCTATCTACACAAGCGACCAACCACAAACTAAATGGCCTAAAGACCAGGCTAGTGGTGATCCCTGACCTTTAACCTTGTATACTTGTGGGACACATGCTAAAATCAAACAGGCTTACCATCATTCGGGCAGCATACATCTCTGCTACTTCTTGCCGCCCCGCATTCACAGCCCCTCTGATCACTACGTATGCGGTCTTGGGGTTAAAAGGTAGACCTCCTTGTGGCATAGCATCTAGTACCTGAAAAGACCAGTATTTGTGCCAGTCACTTAAGCAATTAACTCCAAACCAGCTCAAGCCAATAATTTAACAACCCAGGTGAACCAGACACAATTATCCGCCGCAAGCTGAGGCCGGGTCCATGCTCCCATTTCAATGGTCCCCAGAAAGTTGCTAAGCATAGATTCAGGGCATGCAAGGTGTAGACTGTCAAAGCGAGCTATCAAGTTCAATGTACGTGCATTCCATCACCTGTTCCATCTTGGGTAACTCTTGCAGTTGAGCCCAGTGGGCCATCGCCAGGTGCACACACTTGTATGTGATGGGCAGCCCAACCTGCCAACGGTGTCCACGCCATCAGCAGTGCAGGTGTTGAAGCTGCTGTCAAGCGGCTTTGTTAAGTGCCCCAGCTTAGCAAAGCGCCAAAACTTGCCGTGGTAGCTCTACGGCGTCGTCCCAGGCAAGGCACAGCACACCAACATGCTGCTTGCAAGGCAGAGCAATGGACCAGGCGGGGGGTGCTGAGGATAATGCGAGTATGGGCGCACCTCACTAGCATGGATGAGTGCAGATGCCATCACATCTGAAGCATCACAGCGGCAGCACATCTGCAGGCAAGGGGCACGCGCGGGCTAATCTCCAGGGGTAAGGTAAGCTTACACAGCTGCACCTGCCGAATGAAAGCAGCTCAGCTAAAGCCTCTCAGAGGGGCAACAGCAGCAGCCTCGGAATAGAACACAGCAGGCTACACTGTTATTTATATCATGCATGGCTTTGCTTTGGGGAGGAGAAGCCATGAGGTGCGGCTGAGGTGCAAGTTACTGCAGGCATGCAGGACCTCATGCTCCTTGGCTGTTTTCACACCTCCTTGAGTCGCACATTGCTCACACAAAAGATGCGTCACAAAAAATAAAATAGCTGCACTTCTATGATTGTAAGTGGATTGCAGGTGACAGGAGACAGATTTGCGTGAAAGGAGAGAAGAGACTCTCTGTTCCCCACAGAGCTCTGTTCCCCACAAACCAGCGTCGCAACCCTGGAAGTGCGCTGCCGCGCGCAGCACCTCCAAGTGTGCCCGCAACACCACAAATGCTGCTGACATGCGCATAAGCACCCACAAGCACCTGACATGCGCATATTGGGTGGCGGGACCACGCACCGCTGTGAACGCCTTGGCGAGGTTGTGCCCGCCCTGGTTCATAAAAGGCACCAGGTTGCCTTGCAGGCGCGCAGCTGCCGCCCGCACTGCAGAGATGGTGGCCAGGGCTGTGCGCGCATCCTCTTGAGACTCGCACAGGCGCACCAACATGAAAAGAGGCTCAAGACCTGTGCACAAGCGATGGGCAGGGTCAGCATGCACCTCGAGCATGTTGGGCACCTTGAGCACTAGGGGACCTTGAGCACCTTGTGCAGTTCGAGAACCATATGGCATAAGCACGCTCCCCAACATGGACTGCTGCTCCAAGGCACTGAAGGGAAGGTGGTGCACTACAAGCGTGCTCAGCTCACAAGTCTGCAAGTTGCTCAGCCAAATGGCTGGTATGCGCCTTCTTCTTCGTACAGGGAGGTCTGCACAGGGAGGGTGGAGAGGCTGCTGATAACAAGCACGTCAGTGCAAGGGATGTGCATCCCATTGGGCAAACACCAAGGCAGCCCCTAATGGCAGGAGATTTTTGGCTCCTGTCCTGCAGGCTCTGTACGTGCCAGCTCCCAGATGCTGTCACTACGTGTTTCGGTATTTGCCTTCCCAAAAGATGAGCAAAATTAAAAGTCTTTTGGAATACGAAGCCAAGTGATTGCTGCAGTGGGAAGGTGCCCAGCTGCATCAGCGCGCGGTGCACACTGTAAGCAACCCGCCTATCCCACAATGCATCAGGCATGATGCGCATGCAAGCATGCACTGATCTCCAACACCCAAAGACCGTGCCTCCTGCCTGGCGGTGAAGACCTGGCAAGACATCCACAAGGCCTGCGCTTCTACTGCCCCAGAATGTTTGAGCCACTCACCACAAGGCAGCGCTCACACTGCCCCAGAATGCCTGACCCACTCACCACAAGGCCTGCGCTCGCACCGCGTCAGAATGTCTTGGCTTAAACGCTCAGCGTTGTAATTACTTGAGGCAAACCAACCTGCATTTACACAAGCATGGAAATCGCGCACTGTCCCCCTGCCCATTGGCGTCTGCAATACACATGCACGCCTCATTGCAAGCATCCAAGATGCAACAGCTTGGCAAGTTTTAAGAGCGCATCACCCCAGAGTCCATCAGCTGTAGCAACAGGAGAGCTGCCATGTGGTCCGACTGGATTGTAAGTCCCACTTTTGAGCAAAATTTTGCTTAAAGTGAACACCGCCCCTCTCACGCCCTTCCTGGCGGAGGCAGACGCAAAAGATTTTTGTGTGCCTGCATCATGTTCCTGCCAGGTCGGTCCTCTTTGCCGGAGACACGCATACTCGTGGACTCAGGTGAGAGGCAGAAAATTATACCAGGCATGTTACCCACCTCTGCGCAATTTGGGCATGATCGTACGCCGGAATGCCTGCAGATGCTCGCCACCCTCCCCTATCCCCATGCCTCCCCCCTGCTGCAGAGGTGCTCCCTGCTGGTATGCCCGGAACGAGGCAAATGGGTCCCTGTGCAGGTCACAGGCAGGGGAGCAAGATTAAAAGATGCTGCAAAAAAGCTGCCACTCCAGCCTGAAGAGGAGCAGCACAAGCAGCGGCCAAGCCAGTGTCACAGCTGGGGACATGGCAGTGCAAAGCTGGCAAATCATTGCACACAAGCCGGGGGGCTGTACATTTTGCATGTACTAAGCGCCCACTTTGTGATCATTTGTGCACCAGTGCAAGAGTAAAGAGTAAAGCTGCACTCAAGAGGGGGCATAATATAAGGCCCAAGTACTTTCATGGACGCATGAAATGGGGCGGATGGGGCGAATAATGGAGGATGGTTAGCAGGGGGTAAGCAACCTGAGCAACGGGGCCATATGCCCTATTGGGGCATGGCCCCAGCACCATCATACAATGTGACTTGCGTTTGTTGGTTCATGGCATGGCCGCTGCGTCCAGGGCATAGCTACTATTGTCCTCTTAATTGGCCACAAAGTGCAAGTCAAGGAGGAGAAAGAACATTGTTTCTTTAGTTGGCATCTGGTTTAAGGGCCATGTCAAGTACACCTAGCAGCTTGGGCATTTGCCTGGTGCCCACCTACCATGTCACTGTCAACTCACCTGGTGTAACTAGAGGCACCAGGCATGGGCAACCCATTGCCTGCATAGTAACTAGGGTGTGTGCTCATACTTTGCCGCCGGCTTCTCCCGACCCGGCCGGCTTTGGGAGCATCAGGGAATGCGGATGACAGGTAGGAGCTCAGGCCTGAAGGACCTGCACTGCTGCTATTGTTGGTGAGGCCTCCCCTTCCTGCAAAAAAAGGAAAGCAACAGCGGAGAAGCAAGCATAGAGGGAGGGAATCAGGGGGAAGCTGTAGCATATCTGTGCAAGCTTGTGGTGAAGTGGCAGAGTGGAGGTACACAGCCGCCAGGGAAAGCACAACTTGGATGCAGAGGTGAGGGACAAGAAGATCTCCAGGTCGCACAGTATGATGCATCAGTACAAATGAATGCATCAATACAAGATGGAAGCTGCCAGGATGGCAGGTACCACAATGCAGCATGATGTGGGAGATGATGCAGGTACCAATGGCTTTACCCGGCAGGAAGGGAGATGTGTTTGGACGCAGGAGCTCCTCATTTGAGTAGGCATCTATGCTTTGGTCCATGCTTGAAAGGCTTGGGTAAGGTGTGGAAGGATAGCGCTGCACCGCTAAGCCTTCCTGCACGTCATCTTCAAAGCTTTCATTGGTAATTTCAGCACTACTCCTCCTGTTGGCACGATTCTGGTAAGCACTGTTAGGGCGTGTCTGGGACTGCTGAGGGGAGTAGGCTGCCAGGGAGGAGGGAGGAGGGGAAGAGGGTGGCGGGCTTGGGCGAGAGGGCGGAGAGCGATTGCTGCTGGAGGTTTCTGGAGAATCCTTTCCCCATGAAGTAGCCCTGCAAGCTATGGAGGAGGGACCTTGAGGATCAATGCCACATGGCAGCTGCAGCCTGGAGGCATGCCCATGTACTAACGGAGAGGAGGAGCTGCCGCTGCTGCTGCTGCTGACCGGCTGCTGGTGTTTGCTGGACTGAGCATAGGGGCTGAAGCATGCATGGGCTGCGGAACAGGCAGCGCCTGGTGGGAGGAGTGGGATGGGCTGATGCAGGCAGCGTGAGGCTGGATGCCTAGTGCACAAGCGCGGAAGCGTGTGCTGCTGTTGGGGCCTGCAGAAACAAAGGCAAGCAAAGGTCCCTGAGATTTATTGTGTCACAACATCAAGGACCAATGCAAACCCACCAATGTTGATGGAGCTGCATGCGTGCCAGATTCAGTGTCAAACATTAAAGCATTAATTCTACAAAGTTATAGTACGGCAAGGGAATCCGAATGTAAGCCAACTTTTTGTGCCCGCATCGCTCGATCGGTTATTATTGACGCACCAAACGCTTTCATTTGTACTCAAAGATGACAGACGAACTTCACCAGGACAAGAAGAGGAAGTTGGAAGCTGAAGGTGGAGAGCGGGGAGAGGGGCAGGAGGACAATAGCGATCAACCGGAGGTGCCCGCGCAGGATCTGATGCAGTTAGAGAGCTTGCAAAGCAAGCTGGATGAGGTGAGGGGGATAAGTCTCGGTCTCGGTCTCGGTAGGTCTAGGGAAGGGTCCATGTAGGCAACCCCACGCTCACAGGGTAGCATTACTACAAGACTGCTGACCATGTGCAGGGCTCCATGTACGTGAATGGGAATTTCCATGCTGCCTGGGGAGGTTGCTGCTGTGTTGACCCTAGTTGCACATGCAATCAGCACAGGGCACTGGATGATTCAAAGCCCCGCTTTTGAGGGCGTCCCTGGCTATCCTGGTGCTTGCGTAGATCAATGACGAGGCCCTGGAAAAAGCGTTCGAGGTGGAGCGTGAGTTCAACAAGAAGCGGCGGCCTGTGTAAGTAGCAATCATGTAGGAAAACGCAGCAACGCACGCGAAGAATTGCACTTTGAAAGGGCACTACATGACCTGCTAGTTGACGCCTCCTCAACCCTACAGACCATCAATCATGCAATCTCTGAAGTTTGATCTTAAAATGGCCTGAAACGGTTTTGCTCGTTGGCGCATAAGCTAATGTACGCACTGATGACCTACGTTCATTTCTATTTTTCATGGACAGCCGGATATGTGGGTATGCAAGGCAAAAAGACTAGACTTACCCCTTCATTGGTAATTACATGTGCGGTTGCACGCTTCCTGGGCGCATGCATGGGCTGAGCAAGCGTATGCGCATGTCAGTGTTGCCCCGTAGTCTACGTGTCTGAACATGTGCAGGGCATGCGCACAGTACCTTTGAGCTGCTGAGCCTGTGGTTTATTAGAGCAAAGTGTGCAAGCCTGTGTCTGTGCCTTTCTTGCTGTTGCAAAGGATGTGTGTGTCTTGCTCTGCATGCAGTTCTCTGTGTGCCTGGACGACGCGATGGCCTGGACAGCATGTTGACCTAGCATCAATGTTCATATTTTGCAGGTACATGGAGAGGTCCAAGGTGCTGTCTAGAATCCCCAGTTTTTGGCGACTGACCCTGACTGCCCACCCTTTGATCCATGAGATGGCCACAGAGGATGACGAAAGAGTACTGGAGCACTGCACTGAGGTCAGGTCTATGCTGGCTGCTCTGATCAGTGCTGGAGACTAGGCATTGGGGCCAGAAGGGCCCTGCGTCTTCGCTCTCTATTTCTTTCAGCCAACGCAAAGCCTCTTTCTATTTTCAAGCACGCTGAGCTGGTGTGCTGCTCAGAGGCTGAGGCGCACTTGCGCATCAGAAGTCACATATGTATGCAGTTTTTCCTGCTGATATGTGTGTCTTGACTTATATCTGAATCGAACTGTAGGTTGATGTTGAGGAGTTTGAGGACATCAAGAGCGGGTACAAGATAACTCTGCGGTTTGACAAAAATCCTTACTTTTCAGAGCGGGAGCTCTTCAAGGTCAGTGGACAGACTGTCCGGAAAGACTATCAGAGCGCGTGGCCTCAAGGTGCAGCATTCTCCTGCTTACAATGGTTTTGTGTGTTTGCTGCAAGGGAAGAGCTTTGCATGCTGTTTCGCAGGAGTTCCACAACAAAGACGAAGGGGAAATCCATGTGCGGGGGAACGTACCGACCTGGAAGCCGGGCATGGTGAGGGCATGGTGCTCATCTCAAGTTTTTAATTAATGCTGGGTATCCTGGTACTAGGGGCCCTGTGTCATCATATGTCTGCACAGAACCATACTTGATGACCCATCTATAATGGGCCATTTGGCATGTGTAATGGGCCATCAGTTAGGGGACACGTGAGCAAGCTGCAACGACCGCTTGACTCATATAGTCTGCACTGCAACCTGTGGCTCTGTAAGGAACGCTCTGAAGAAAGGTCTTATAAGGGGCTGGCCGGAGAACAATCCCGGTCGATGAACTGGCCGATCCCTAGTCCAGCCTGAGGCCTGAGCCTATGGTTGGTTAGGTAGTTGGAGGTGATCTGGTGATCAAGGAAAGCCTGGTTTCTTTACAGGCTTGACTTGGTTTATTGCTTGCAGGCACCACCAGATGATAACAATGAGGCAGACAACTCTTCAGAGAAGCGTGCTTACCGCCTTATGATGTGGTTTGTTGAGGAGGAGATTCTGGCGGTGAGACATGGCATCGCACATGGCCAGACATGCATGAGGCTAAGCGTGTAAATGGTGCAGGCATGGCTTGCAGGTGAAGCTGGGATACTTTGTGCTCTAGCTTAATCAAGGATCTCCCAATCTCTTAGTTTGCCTTTCCCGGTGACCTCATACCTGCACAGGCCGTGCACAACGCAACAGGGTCTGTGGGGAAGGCATCTGACTTGAGCAGCTGTCGTAATGCTCACGACAGCAAAACACTTACATTGCATTATCTGCTCTTTTGTGCCTTCTGTTTCTTATACAATAGCTTGATGCTCTTGCAATGAGTGGATGCAGAATGGTCAGCAAGATCCTCTGGCAGACATTGTCAAAGACGAGATCTGGCCTAACCCCCTCAAGTTTTTCAATTGTGAGGTGGACGATGAGTCGGACGGTATGGGTGAGGTAGGTCTCCTAAACGTGCAAGCGGTGCTATCCTACATTAATAGAGGTGCTTCATAAGCTCCAGCCATAGGCTCGCTGGCACACAAGCTCCTCTGTATCTTGAAGCTTGTGAGCAAGGATTGGTTGAACATGGTCTGATTTGATGGATTATTCACTGACATGAAACATGTGCATGTATGATCTTATCCATGCTGTGTGGCTAACACCTCTTGAGCATGCAAACCAAACGAATTGTCTAAGGATTCTTTAGGCCACTTTCAGTGTTGGACCACAAAATGCTGTTCATTGTGTTGGTCATGTAAGTGGCAGGCAGAAGGAATGCTGGTGCTCAAACCTGTCAATCTCCATGCTTCCCACTTATGAAACAATAGTGACAGCCTCCAACAAAATATCAGACAAAATATAACGACCTCTCAATTAAGCTGTGCTTGACCACAATGATATGCAGGGGGAAGATAGTGAGCTTGTTTCTGGAGAAGAGTATGAGGAGGGACACGATGCAGGAGCAGAGGTAGGTTCTAGATAAAGAACCATTAGGCTCTCAGGAAGTCGGTGCTCGTACGGTCATGTCAAGTCAAATTTGCATGAATGCACAGAAACATGCATGCTGGAACAGTGCTGAAAGATAAATCTTCATTCTTGTTGATTCAACTCGGAAGTAAATGTGATTTTTGGGCCAAGCCCTAAGTCAGCAAAGGCTGACATCAGAAGGCTTGTCCAGGAGTGGGGATCTAGGACCTAGCTAGCAATGTTATCTGCCCAACATTCTTATTTTTGCGCTTTGCAGCCCTAGGGTTAGGCAAGTTGCATGTTTATGTACAATCTAAGCATGGAATCCCTGGCTGGATGGTGCAAAAAGCTGGACCAGGCAAAGGCTCCATTCAATTGCAGCGGCAGCCCAGCCCCAGGCATTCTGCAGCGCCGTGCTGCACTCAAATGATAAAGTGCAATATGAAGAGTACGGCTCTGCCATCAACAGGCAGGGGGACAGCTCATCTGAAAGTACCACATTATTGTGCGCTGACTGAGGAGCTGAGTCCACAAGGTGGTCATTCTAATCACAGAAACTGATCAACGTGCTGGGACATCAGCTGATGCAGGCTACCTGCAGGCTACCTGCAGGCTACAACGCTTCAGTTGTTTTGTGTTTTCAGCTTTCTGAATTGAGGTTGTGGATGGATGTATTTTAAAAAGGCATAATAGAAAAATAGAACAAAAAGTGAATGCTGCTGCTCCTGGGAGCGATCAGGTGCAAGCACTGCTGCAAAATTGCATGACACTGCAAGCATGCCTGGGTCTTGTGGGAATGGTGCTGCTGTTGCTGCTGCTGCTGCTGCTGCTGCTTTTTATGCTCACACTCGCAAAAGCACTCGCACAAGTCTACGCACCTTAGGTCTCACTAAATTGTGTCAGTTTTATTCCATAAGACTCGTCGCCTTGCGAGCTCTGTATGCCTTTTGTACAAAACCTAATATGCCCGCCTACGGAACACCAATGAACACATCAATTCACTCATGAAACCTGCAGGTTTATGAGGAGGAGGGCGGTGATGATGACGGGTCTGATGAAGGCCAAGAATGAGATGCTGCGGATTGGCTGGTCTGCTAACAGCTAGAAAACTACTTGAAGCGCCCATTTGCCTCCGCTGGACCAATGTGCTTTGTGAAGCTGGCGATTACCTTTCTCAGCAGATTCGACACATGCTTTCTGCCCTGGGCTAGACTTGCTGTCATGATAATGGCTTGCTAAGCAGTGTGTTTGTGCATCACGACGGCCAGGTGTGGTTATGCCCGTTGATAGAATGAAGACAAAACGGTGCTGGCAAGGCAGGTGATGCACTGGGTTTAAGGGTTCCTGCAAGCCAATGTGATCCACCTACAATCAGTGCAAAAGTTCAACACAGAATGAAGCAAGCCTGGTTGGAAAAAGGAGCAATGCCTTGACAGATCACGCCTGATGATTTTGTTTTTATCAAAGCTGGTGCAATCACAATGTGTGTGTGTGCATTGGGGCCTTGTCGCAGGAAGTCATCTTCACTTGACAGGGTAGTATACCAGATACACAAGCCACAAATCTGTACGGCATACAGGACACGGTATCTTGTGTGTGAATTGTTTAAGGCAGGATCCAGGATCCAAAATCCTGTAAAGATGTCCATTCCCCAAGCAATCCTAGAATTCATAAACAAGAAAAAAGACTGAAGGCGAGGGGGCAGGGGGAGCACTAGCAGGGTGGAGGGCAGGAGGAGCAGGGCGGAGGGCAGGGTGGGTTTTCAAGGCAGAGAGGCTAGGGACGCAGGGGGGGCAGGGCAGGTGCAGGGGGCTCGAGCTGCTGGTGTCATTGCAGAGTGTAATGGTGCGCTGACTAACTACTAGTAGTGTACTTCTGCCTAGTAGCCTATTAGGCTAGTAGAAGCGCAAGTTCCTAAGGAGTGCGCATTTTGTCCTGCAGACACTGTAAAGTAGGCTGGGCCTTGACCATGACGCTGCGTACGAATGATTGCACATGCCTACACTGCTGTCACGCTGAGAGAATGCTGCATCCAACGGCACTGCGATAGTGGATTCAAAAATAGATCTGTGTGCACCTGCTTAGACGTGCGCAATGGTCCGCGCAAGGTCCAGACACCTGCATTCGCACTTGCATCTGCTACTGCACAGATCCCCAGACATCCACAGCTTGTCCTGATGTGCTCATTGCCCCTGGCGTCATGAAATGGCGCTTTGGGCCCCCTTTATGCATTTCCGCACTTGGTGCACCGTTGTTTGGTTTGTTGGAGCTGGCCAGCGGTACCTTTTTGATACTCCAGACATACCCAGATGCCCAGCTGTTGCCCCGCCCCCTGGCAGGGGGCCTGGCACCGATTACCAACTCATTGCCAACATTCCCTCTCAACAACGCAGGAGAGGTTTCCGAGACTGTCCCAGGGTGTTCGCCAGCAGGGATAACCCCAGTGGCAGGTGTTAAGGGAAAGGTGTGTCCTGCCAGTGGTTCAAGCACCAGGCTCACCCCCACCATGGAAAGGGGAAAAGAAAAGAAAAGAGAAAAGACTACGCTAACAAGGTAACCCCTGTTTGCGTGAATTAAGGAAGAAGTTTACATCTGGTGCAAGCACCAGGCAAACCTCCACCATCAAACGAGGAAGAAGGTCATTAGTGGGGGTC
>LFCJ01003701.1_pt1 | contig 11211 bp, 3 predicted proteins | sample 643141 | NCBI WGS metagenome assembly LFCJ01 (sample SAMN03766243, study PRJNA286221) | soda lake metagenome | biome: soda lake; feature: Kulunda steppe; material: water; isolation source: sample B1-Br-g2 brine of Lake Bitter-1 | place: Russia: Kulunda steppe | collected 2010-07 | reverse complement strand
CAATCAGGTCCTCCAGCACCTCCTGCTGTCCGTCGGCACGTTCGTAAGTGGCTGTCAACCCAAGCCGATACGGAGCAATCGTCATCTCGGGGATTTGCTGGTAGGTCGGCGCGGGGAGGTGATGGACTTCGTCGACGACGAGCAGACCGAACTGGTCGCCGTACTCGTTGATGTAGCGGTAGGCGCTGTCGTAGGTCGTCACCGTGAGGTCAGTCACGTTATGGTTTCCGCCACCGAGAACGCCGACCTCATCTAACAGTTGGTCGCCGAAGGCGTTGGTGAGCGTTGCGTGCCACTGGTTCATCAAATCAATAGTCGGGACGACGACAAGCGTGCTCACGTCTGCGTCAGCGATAGCTTGGACGGCGAGGAACGTCTTTCCACTGCCTGTCGGGAGCACGACGCTACCGCGGCGGTCGTGGTTGGTCCACGCAGTTAATGCAGCTTGCTGATAGTCCCGGGGTTCAATAGCAACAGAGGGCGTGAGATGGATGTCACTGTAGGCACGTGCCGCGTCTTCGACAGAGTCCACCGGCTGTGTGCTCTCGTAGAGTGTCGTCTGCCCGTCGTCGTTGTTTCCTGCCCACTCAAGCAGTGTTTTGTATTGGTGCGCTCGCGCTCGATACTCGTCGATGCGGTCATCCCACTCTGCGTGAGGGATAGAATCAGGAGCATCTTCAAGTAACAGTGTTCCATCATCAAACACGAGGCGCATATCGTAGGTTTCCTACGAAGCCCGCGGTACTTGTCCTTGCGGGAAGCCCACCAACCACGCCACCCATGCATGTTAGCAAATGTCGTCCTAACAGTGTTGTTAGGCGGGGAACGGCTTACCCTGTTCCTCGAAGCTTCTCTTCTTCGCTTCTTCGTTAATAGAAGTACCTCTAACGGAGGTTTTCTAGTATTGCTCACACACATACACCCCCTTTCTTTCTATCAGGCTGCTGTGTGTGATGAAGCCATTTCACCCCCCGCCTAACAGGACCGCTTCGAATCGTCCTAACAACGCTGTTAGGACCCAGCAGGGGATGCGAAAGGCGTCCTCCGTCACGCCAATCGAGGGCTTCAGTCGCTCTACTCTATGCACGCCACCAATAAAGCAATTTCCCCCGACTGTCATCTTTTGTTGAATTACAGCCATGTATGCCAGTTGGAAATCTGTCCAATTCCCGTCTAATCTTCTTCCATACAGTAGGATATATTACATTTGATGGAGCCGCCGTTTGTTGGCAATGACGTGGTAGTGGAATGGGCTAGCTGCTTACATCGCCACAGAATTTGAATCCGTAAGTCTTCCGCGACGTGTATGGTCACTTCTAGGAATTCACTCTGGAGAAGTCCCCCACAAGACCGGCCCTATCCACAACCGACCTATGGTTATCCGCACGAGTGAGCGCGTTTGAAGGCGATACAGACGGTAGTCTAAGCGTATCCCACAAGGGGTTTTTACAGGAGAGGGTGGCACCATGCAGCATGCCCAGAAGAGGAGAAACATCAATATATCCAGCCGATGGTGTTTTCCACACGACATTTGATGATGAGCCTCCAAGCTATGCTATAACCAGAGCAATCGCTGCTATTGAAAATGTGGAAGTAACAGAAGTCCCTCCGCTCTATAGCAGTATTGAGCCAGAGGCTCTCAATTTGTTGTTCCAACAAAGGGATTCACGCGCAGTAGAAGAGATTCGCGTTCAGTTTTCCATCTCAGGCTACTCAATAGCAGTACAGAATAATGAAATAACCCTTCACGAAATGTAGATAGACGAACGATAGATAGCGTCGTAATATACGACTCATTCTATACAGTCCTTCTACACGCTGGGATTTTCCTGTCTAAACTGAATTGCCTTACCGAATCTCAAAGATGGTGTTCGCCGTCGGTATAGTCCGGCGTGCAATGGATTTAAATCAAATAAAAAGACAATCGGGGAGACGGAACTAGACGCAAACCATTACTTACCCTCGTTACATTGGATGGCGTATCATCAATGACATCACAGGTGCCAACCCTCTTCGAATCGTGTGTCCCACACGATGATGTGTTGGAGGGGACATTATCCGAAAATGAGTTCGCAGCAAAGCTATCGGATGTTGTGTTCAACCCCGAAGAGGCTCCAGACATTTATGCTAATCCAGATACATTTTTTACGAAAACGTATGCAACCGATGGGTTGCAGGACCTTCTAACGCTTCTCGCAAAGCGGTATGTAGGAAAAGCCACCGGAGAATACAGTGGGGAAGATGGGCTCCTCTCCTTAGATACTGTGTTTGGTGGTGGAAAAACGCACTCGCAGATAGCCGCCTACCACTTTTCGCGCAATCCTGAGACTATTGAGAATATAGAGAAGTACATTCCAGACGACGAAACCCGCCAAGCCTTCGAGGATGTCAATGGTGAACTCTCGGTTAAGACTGCAGTCTTTGAGGGCGGATACGTCAGCGCAACAAACGCAAAATGCAATAAAGAAGATGAGTCCGCACCCGACACACAGACAATGTGGGGCGAACTCGCGTACCAATTAGCGGGTGCGAATGGGTATGCCCTATTCAGCGACTATGACAAGCAGCGTGTTGCTCCCGGTGAGTCCGATGTCGCTGAGCTATTCGAGTTGCTCGATGACCCCGGTCTCGTACTCATTGACGAAGTAGCCCAATACTTTGAACAGGCCGCTGCTATCGGGGTCGAGGATTCAACACTCGCGGACCAGACGAATTCCTTCCTCTGGTCCTTGATGCGAGCTACACAGAATTCGGACGCTGTGACGGTCGTGCTGAGTGTTTCAGCAACAGCGTTTGAAGAACGTGCCCAAGAGGTACAGGAACTCATTGCCGACCTCAACGATATCTCGGAACGGACAGAGTACTCCGTCACCCCTACTGATGACGATGAAGTTGCTGCAGTCCTCCGTCACCGACTCTTCAAGTCAGTCGACGACGCACCCGCTTCCGAGGTAGCGGAAGCGTACCAGAACTTCTACCGGGGGATGGAAGACGAGCTTCCCGACCGAGTAACGAAAGCCGAGTATCGAGAGCAACTTGAACGAACCTATCCATTCCATCCGACTCTCATCGATTTACTCGGGAAGGAGATTGACACGCTACCCAACTTCCAGCGCACAAGGGGAGCGCTCAAACTCGTTTCTCGTGCAGTATACCACATCTGGAATAATCAGGGCTCGAATAGTAGCCGCCACTACGTGCGCGCGTTCGATATGCATCCCTCGGACGACTACGTCTGGTCGACACTTCTCGACCTATTCGGGCACATCGAGCAAGACCTCCGGACGGCCTCGAAGTCCGACGTCTTCACGAACGATGGGAAGGCCGCGTGCCAGTATGAGGACGACAATTGGACACCAATGGGCCATCCGCCAATTGCGACCCACCTCGGGGCGAGTATCCTCTGGAAGAGCATCGTCTCCGGCGGGAACCGCGGTCGTGGGGTGACACGGCGGAAACTCTGGGAGATGGTTCTCGAACCCAGCGTCGAACTCGACCACTATCGTGACGCTTTGAAAAACCTGAACGAGACGGGGGCAAACCCAGATACGGAGGCGTTCTTCCTCTACGAGACTGAGAACGGGCTGCTCCGATTCAAAGGTGAGCCCAAGATTTCGAAGCTCATCACGAACGAGGCCCAACAAATTGAACTGGGTGTCGCTCGCAACCGTCTTGAACAGACGATTCGAGGTGCCCTCGGCGGAGGCGTGTTCGAGACCATCTACGACCCACAGGCACCCTACGAAGTTCCTGACGACTACGATACTGTCCGGCTCTGTGTGATGGGCTTTGATGCGATAAACGTTACGAGCGACCTTGACGAACCACCCGAACTGCTCCAAACGTTAGCGAATAAGACAGGAAATTCGCCGGGGTCAGAGAAGAAGCGGGTATATCGCAATAACATTGTGTTCCTCGTGGCTGGTGAACAGGAGACAGATGGTGCGCTCAACCACGCTTGTCGCGTGAAAGCGATGGAGCGGATTCTCAACGGGGAGGCATGGGAGACCGAACTCAATAGTGCTCAGCGTGACGACCTTGACGAGCGCCTTCAGAAAGAGTCAGCACTACTCGGTGAATCCGTTCGGCAGGCTTACCGGCATCTCTACTACCCTGACTTGGGTGGGCTATCGAACGAAACAATCGACTCAGTCAACGACAGTTCGGACCTCCACGACATCGTCTTCGAGAATCTCGAAAGCCTCGACAAGCTCATCACGCAAGATGAGGGCGCGCTCGGAACGACGTGGTTCCGAAACCGTATTTGGCAGTCAGACCCAGACTCAATGACGACACTGGATGTCCGGAAGCTCGTCGCGAAGCGAACTGACATCCGCATCCTCCTCGACCCCAGACCGCTTCGAGCGACTCTTCGGGCTATCACGACGAGCGATATGTCGACGTTCGTCTTCTGGGATAGCACTACTGGGGAGGGTTACTGCTCCGAAGGGATGACCGTGAATACGCCGGAAGGGAAGAAGACGCTCTCCGACGCGAGACAGATGTCGATAGACCTCCCGATGTCGAGCGTTCTGATTAGCAACGACCACATTGTCTATGGCGGAGGGGAGAAACTGCTTACAGAGCACGACCTCGACTTCCCTGAATCCGAGGAAGAAGAAGAAGGTGGCTCTGAGGGAGGTAGCTCAGGTGGTGGCAGAAGTATAGGCGGTTCAGGCGGTGGCGGTGGAGTTGTCGAACCTCCGAAGCGTTCTGAGCTTTCCTTCAACGTCAGTACGGACTCTCCGAGTGCCATCCAAGGGGCGTTCTCCAGCGTGAACTCTGCTATCGACCAGAAGAAGATGCGGCTGCGAGATAACTACGACGTGTCCAGCAGCGATATCGAGGTCGTCATTGACTCCATAGAAATCGAACTGGAGGGCGACCAAGTCTGGGAGCGGGCGTGGTTCATCTCGAACAAACTCAAAGATTTAGATACGATAGGAGAAGTAACCTCTATCGTGTTCAACTACGTCGCGGAAGGCTCGGAAACGTCGGGGAGTTTCTTCGAAGCTGGGTTCGAGGGCTCAGTCGAAGAGTTCGCGAAACACTTCGGCACGAATCACATTCCGGAGAGCTTCATCTCAACGGGCGGCAATTCAGACGGCGAGGCAGTACTCACGGTCGACGCCAACTCGCTTGACGACAACTCCCGGGAGGCGATTCTCGACGTCCTTCAGGAAGCACTCGAAGGTCTCGGTGGGATTAACAACGTAGAGTTGGTCGTCAAGGGTATCGTGAAGGAAGCGTCCGAGGACAGTGAAGAGGTTGCTGCATGAGCATTGAGACAGAAGCTGAATCCTTCGCCTACGGCAGCAGTATGCATGGCGGTCGCCCGACTTTCGCGCTGACCCGACGGCTGGGCGATGATGCGGGCCTCACACTTTACGAACTCCTTCCCGAAGACCTCGCGGACGGGAGACAGCGACGCTTCCAGAAAGTAAACAGCAACCGTTCCCTGATGCGTCTTCCGATTACCAAGGCACTCCCGGATGTACAGGAGAAATCAACAGGCGTTCTTGAGTTTATTGACGTAGGGTGCCCACCAGAGCGGTCTCCGAGTGACTGGCGGTGGGACAACTGGTGTGCGTTGAAAATTGCTACCCTTCGTGATAGCCGCCAGCAGGCTGTTCATCCCCTTATCAGAGAGGTGTTTTGCAAATGTGGGGCCAATCTGAACTCAGTCACTCGGGCCGAAGGTTCGGCAGTTCTTTCCGAAGGCGATGGTGTGCGCCTCACCATTGCGTTTCTGGCTATGAAACAACTCCAGAAGTACGAGAAGCTAACTGCTGCAGCAGATGGTATTGCAAGAATGAGTTTAGAAGAATGTTACTACTGGCACGCGAAGTGTCGGTCACCGAAGAGTCAGAATGGCGTAAAAGCGCTTCGAATATTAGTCTCAGGTCATCTATAAATGAACTCCAAAGACGATTCATCACAGGAAGGCCCGGCCAAGAACAAATTAAAACCGCTAAAGATTGAGGACGCACTTCCGGTAAACGCGGTGGGTATTGAAAGTCTGAAAGAGTCATACTCAGATTCCATGTCTCCCCACCGGAAAATTTTCAAATGGTTTGCGCGGCGTCCGACCTCCGCGACAAGGTTAGCACTTCTTGCCTCAATTTTACCGGAGAACGTCTCGACGGATGAACTGCTTCGATACATGTGTATCGGACCAAAGGAGGGTGTAGCTGGGGATTTAGAGGACTATGTTTTAGCAAAAGATGCGACTAGTGGAAATAGAGACGGGAGTGTTGAGGAACACTTCGGTTATTCCTATCCTCATTCACGGATACCCTCAGACAGTGAGCTTTCGGAACTCTATACTCGACTAATGGAGCAATGGGACGGAAATCTTCCAACGGTATTGGACCCAACTGCGGGCGGAGGGACAATCCCCCTTGAGTCGGCACGGTATGGCTTGTCTACTATATCTAACGAGTTGAACCCGATAGCTTGGATTATAAATAAAGTCATCCTTGAATACACGAGGGATATTGGTGACCTTGAGTCAGAGATTGAACTATGGATTGAGAAAACAGAGGACCTCCTTCAAGATGAAATTGGGTCCCTCTATCCAGACAAAAATGGTGTACAGCCAAACTATTACTACAGAACTTACAGCATAGAATGTCCTGTTTGTGGGGAACGCTTCCCGCTGTCTAACAAGTGGTGGTTCAACAAAAAGAAGAATATTGCAGTGCGCCCAATGTATGATGGAGAATTGTCTTTCTCGGTTGTGGACACATCTCACCTCTCAAAGAGCAAGTTTGACCCTACTAGTGGCACAGTCAACCGAGGTGACGCAGAGTGCCCCCATTGTAACACTGTAACAGAGCGTGAAGACGTAACTAGCATTCTGTCGGAGGGCGATTTCCGACATGAAGTGGGCGGTGTAAAATATGAGGAGGAGATTTCTGGCACCAAGTATCATAGCCCCACCAGTGAGGATATTGCTGCCCTTAGAGACGCTCAGAAGACGGTTGAGAGTGACATGGAATTGTCCGTTTTGTTGAATAACGACCGCTATATCGGGCTTCAAGACCGAGCAGCACCGTACGGAATTACTCGGTGGCGTGACCTCTTCACACCAAGGCAACTAATCGCACATAGTGCCCTTGTAGATATTTTCGAAACCCTACGCCCAGAGATACAAGATGAGTATAATGATAAAACTGCTGAAGCTATTCTTGTTCTCCTATCCTTGATTAGTGTTAAGCAGGTGAACCACAACTCTCGATTAATTCCTATCCATCACCGCTTCGGTTATCCAGCAGACATGCTCGGGAACCGGAACTTTGCCTTTCAGTGGCATTTCGGAGAGAATAACCCATTAGCAGGTGGGAAGACTTACAAAAAATTCTCGGAAAATGTCCTTGAGAGTTACCGTGAAGTTTCTCGGATGCACCAATCTCAACAGAAGGACAACCAAGTAACGGTGCTCCAAGGGGATGCAGGCGACTTAGACCTTGAGGACAATTCCGTTGAGGCCATCGTAATTGACCCTCCCTATGGCGATAACGTGATGTACTCTGAATTATCAGATTCTCTCTATGTGTGGCTGAGGAAATACCTAGGCCCAGTATTCCCCGATAAGTTCAACTCATTGGAGACGAACAAATCCGACGAGGCTGTTGAAAATCCGAGTATAGCTACCGAAAAGGAAAATGAGTCAGAGAGAGAGGCTGCACGTCGAGAGTATGAAGAGAAGATGGGAGAGATATTTGACCAATGCTATCGAGTGCTTCAGCCCGGCGGGGTAATCACTATCTATTTCACCGACAAAGAGATTGATGCATGGGACTCGTTAACAATGTCCATCATTGATTCTGGGTTCACAATTACGTCAACACATACTGTAACTAGTGATAATCCTGAACGGTTCACTATGCAGGACCGCTCTTCTGCAGACACTACCTTATTGTTGACTTGTCGGAAACCGCTTCAACAAAAGGATTCTGGAAACAGTCCTCCCACGTTATGGTCCGACATCAAATCCCAAACGGAAGTTGCTGCGAGGAAGAAAGCTGAAGGACTGCTCAAGTCTGACCTAGTATTAACTAAAACCAATATTATAATCGGCACTTTCGGTCCAACTCTTCGAGTGTTCACTGAAAATTATCCCGTTGTGGATAAATACGATGACCCAGTTCGACCGAAACAAGCGCTCAAAGCAGCCCGAAATGCTGTAACAGAGGTTCTAATCGAGGAGGAATTAGGGGACGATTTGGAAGGCGTTGACCCACTTACGAAGTGGTATGTTTTATCGTGGGTAGTGTATGAGCGTGAGAGAATCCCATACGATGAAGCCAGACAGCTTGGACTAGGTGTGGGAGTCCATATTGATGATGTGAAATCAAGCACCAAAATTTGGAGTAAAAGCAAGAGTTCACTCATTCTCAAAGGCGAAGACTACCGTGTTCAGGACTACACAGAGCTTGAGTCTGGTGGCAAGCGAAGAAGTCGTGCATACCCGATTGACCCGCGAGAAAACTCATTCTCCTATGACATAGATGCCGTTCATGCGGCGCTAAACGTCTTGAATACAAAAGGTAGTGAATTTGCATGGAATTGGCTCAACGAGCGAGATTATCAAAATAACGACCGTTTCAAGCTGGCTATCGAAAGTCTACTTCAGGTATTACCTCAGAACCACTCAGATTACGAATCATTGATTAATTTGGCATCTGGTGGAACCGGGGACCTACTCGATATAGATGTGCAAAAGCGTACACAGAATAAGGATAGTCAATCTCGAACAACACTCAATGATTTCTAAATAATGTCTCTATTAGCAGAGGATTGGGAACGGGTTTATGAAAGCTCTTTCCAGCGCTCATCCCATCTAATTCGGGATTTTTACAGGCCACTACTCTCCGAGGTGGTCCAGTACGACCGTCTCGTTGGATACCTGAGCCTCCAGAACCTCGCTGATGCGCTCCAAGGAATTGAGTCTGCTTTCGAGTCGGATGGTGAAATCCGCATCATCGCCTCGAAGCAGCTAAGCGAGGAAAACAAATCCGTCCTGACTGACGACGCCCCGCTCTCCCAAGAAGGGGAGTCCCGCCTCGCGCTCATCGCACAGATGATGGACGAGGGGCGACTCCAACTGAAAATCGGGGAACCCCGGAACAACTCGGACTCAGGTATCTTCCACCCTAAGCTCGGTATCGCAACCGACGCTGATGGAAACCGAATCACTTTCGAAGGAAGTATCAACGAGACGTACAACGCATGGTACCGCAACTACGAGCGGTTCAAAGTCCACCGCTCGTGGGACGATGTCGAGAACGAGTACGTCAAGGAGGACGTAAAGACCTTTGGGCGACTCTGGAACGAGGAACACGAGGATGTCGTGGTCATGGATATCGACGAGGCCATCGAGCGGGACATCCTCGACTGGCAGCCCGAATCCGATGAGGAGGTCAAGGAGCATGTCGAGCGACTGAAGAAGTCGAGCGAGCCGCCTGCCTCCGAAGCAACGGTCAGCCGTATTGCTAACGAGCGCCACCTCCTCCCGGGCGCGCTCCATATCGCTGAGGACATTAGTTCGATTGAGCCGTGGCCCCACCAGCGTGTCATCGTCGACACTGCAGCGAGCATCTATCCCCAGAGTCTCCTATTCTGTGACGAGGTCGGACTCGGGAAGACTATCGAAGCCGGTCTCACAATCTCACGACTCCTCACCATCGGCGAGGTGAACGACGCCCTGCTGCTCGTCCCGGCTACGGTCCAGCCACAGTGGCAGGAGGAGCTTCTGGAGAAGTTCAACATCAACTCCTACTCCTATGAGTACAGTGGCGCACAGCGCGTCCTACGCGACGCCTACGGCATTGAGCACTCGCTCTCTGACTACGAGACCATCGACACGTGGGAAGACTCCCACATCGGTGAGTTCGTCTCCGACCGTGACGAGCCGACCATCATTCTTGCCTCGTGGCATACGGCTCGCCGTACACAAAACATGGGTATGTTTTCGCCGACCGTCCACTGGCAGGAAGAGCATCCCGGTGACCCGCCCGAAGATAGCTTCGAGTGGGACCTGACACTCGTCGACGAAGCCCACCACGGTCGCGAAGGGACGAATCTCTACGACCTGCTCACCGACCTACAGAACGACACTGCTTGTACGTACGTTCTGACGGCGACACCGATGCAGCTTGAAATCACGGAGCTATTCGACCTACTTCGGCTGTGTGACCTCCCGGACGGCTGGAACGACCGCGAGTCGTTCGAGACCTACTTCGACGTACAGCAGGAGCTTGCGGAGGCACTCGATGAAATTGAAGCCGATGGCTCGAAAACCGTCGAAGAAATTCTTCCCGACCTCGCGTCGAAATGGAATTTCGAGCCCTACGAGGGTATCACTTATCTCCGTACGTGGGCAGGAATGATTCAGTCCTTCGTGCAGACGCACGATGACGTTGAGGAATGGGTGGCAGAGGAGGTCGACGCTAGCGGCTTCTCGCTGAGCGAACGCCGTCGACTCAACCGAGTTCTCGGAACGGGACGACTCGGGACGCGCGACTGGGAGGATAAATTTTCGAATCTCTCTGTCGATAGCCTCCATTTCCTTCTTGACCTTGGGGAAGACACGACACCGGTCAAATCCCGCGTCTTCAGAAACACGCGACAGACGCTTCGAATGTGTAAGAGGGCGGAACTCCTCGACGAGAATATCCCTCGCCGTGATATTGAAACTCGTTCCGTTGAACTCGGCGATGCCGAACCCCTCTACGAACGCGTTGAGACGTACATCAGCGATGTCTACGACCAGTCCAAGAAACTGCTAGAGGGGAAAGAGAAGACCGCAATCGGCTTCGTGATGACGACTTACAGGCAGAGGCTTACTTCCAGTCTACATGCTATCGAACAGTCCCTCAAACGTCGTCGGGAGAATCTTCGTTCCGAATTGAGAGACGCGGCCGAGATTTCAGAGGGTGACCTGCAAACGGGGGCCCTCGCCGACCGAGAAGAAGTGCTTCGTCGCGAGTACGGCCTGAGAGTGGACCAGATTGGAGCTAACAGTTCTGCGGGCGAACGAGTCCGTCAGTTCGAGCGTAGCGAATTGGAAGCCTTCATTGCGCAATTATACGACGTCCCGGAGGACCCGAAGCTGGAGCAGTTGGTACAAGACCTCAAGGAGCTTAGTGCCCGTGCCCGAGACACGGTCATCATCTTCACACAGTATACGGACACGCTTGACGCCAT
>LFCJ01003700.1_pt1 | contig 11211 bp, 14 predicted proteins | sample 643141 | NCBI WGS metagenome assembly LFCJ01 (sample SAMN03766243, study PRJNA286221) | soda lake metagenome | biome: soda lake; feature: Kulunda steppe; material: water; isolation source: sample B1-Br-g2 brine of Lake Bitter-1 | place: Russia: Kulunda steppe | collected 2010-07 | reverse complement strand
CCCCCCCTTCCCCCGGCCTGTCGCTTTTGGTGACAGCCTCTCTATCACGCGCACAGCTCTTGGAATACTGCTAAGCAGCGTCTCTCCCCGTCCACACGCTTGTCAGCCTTCTGGCTAGCCTGCCGGTCAACCCACGCCTTGCAACCTTGGGAGCTTGAGAGCAGCGCATGTGGATGACAGCCTGACTTGCTGTTCAGTGCAACCTCCAAGTGCTCTGGATGCTCTTTCATGGACAATTGACGCGCATTCAGGACATGCTGGGGCCACACGGAATGGGTGTCTCCTATCGATGAGCCCTTCCCTCCCCTGACGTGGCCTGGGCAAAGAATCTCAGTGGGTCCACAGGCGCGTGCTGCAGTGTCCAGGCTCCACTTAAGGTCAGGATTGGGAATCTAAGGCAAAGGTTGAGGTCGACGACCTTCGCTCAGCCATGACAGGAACAGGAAGAGGTGCGCCTCCAGACTTACAATTGCACTGGTCCCGGCCGGAAATCACATTCGCTTGCACCAGGGACAGACCAACCCTCGCCATCTGTTTCTGGTCCGGCCATTGTGCATGCACACACCCTGCACAGCTTTCCTAGGACGACCCCCGCGCAGTCATTGGCCGTGCACGAACAAACTGGTGCTTGAATGCAGGGTCTGGCCCAGCTCAGCTCCCTCCAACTTCAAAGGAGCTTGAACACAGTCTAAGCAAGCCCCACTCCCCCTCAAACCCTCACACGCCCTCCTCCCCTTTCACACGCTCAATTTACGCACTGCAACAAAGTCTGCTCAGGCCTGCGACATGGCAGTCTCGCGCTATGGTGCGTGCATTGCAATCTATGGTGCTTGCATTGCAGTCACGCTGGTGCACATGGCAGATCGGGAAATCCCCTGAGGCCTCATTACGCTCAGAGGCTCTGAGTGGAGCTTCCATAAAAAGACTGACAGCAACACCTGGTCCACCAAATAGCCTAACATCAAAGCAAAGGCGCACGAAGGCTTACACTGCATGGACCCAACATGCACCTAGGCAGCACTGGTCTACTAGTCTGGGTGCGCAAGCTGGTGCACCAGCACTAGCATGTTGCAGTGGGAGCAAGCGTAAACTCACTCTTCGGAGAACGGCAAGTCATCCGAGACGTCAATGTAGGGCACCTTGCTGGCTATGGCTTGCTCTAGAACCTTGTGGTTGTTGGTGCGCTGGAAGGGGCCGGCTGTGTGGATGACCAGGTCGTGGCCAGAAATTGCAGCCTGCTCACGCGCATGTCAGCACAGAGCTTAACTATGCACCTGCAATTTGTTGCTGACAGGCTACATGGGCGGCAAGGTTGAAAAGCAACATCACAGGCATTATGCTGATCAGGGCACATGGCAAGACGTGGCAATACTTCCAGGCACACACATTGCTTGGAGGGGTGGCAGAGTGTAGTGCAACCTGATTGATGACCCTGAGTCCCATAGCGTAGCCACATGTGTGGCGTAGTACTGCACAGGGTGGTTGCCACTCTTTGCACAGAGAGCGCGAACAAGCGCAGACAGCACCACACTTGAAAGGACGCTCTACCTTGATCGATTCTGCATCATTGATGTCCACAGCCTTAAAGGTTGCATCCTTCAAGTCAGGGCGCATTGCCACTGCAGCATCATATGATGAACTGTTTCTACTGGATACTGTGACCTGGATACCCGGGAACATTTTTAGAAGTGCTGAGGCAGAGGATGCGCCTACACGTCCGGTGCCACCTGCATGTGTTGTGTGTCAGCGTGTGCGCTACTGAGTTCGACGTGTACATGAACAAGAAAGACAAGCAGCATGCGCTAACACGGTGCATCCTTTGAGCATCCTCCCTCCTTATCCTGTTTGCGCGCTCTGCATGCCATCTGTGCAAGACAATTTCTCCTTACATATTATTTTGATGTCTCATCATGGCAAACAAGGTGAGTGGCAGCCTCCCTCTCATGGACCATCCACCCAATTCAAAACCAACCACTAGCTTTTCACTCACCTATGATGGCCACCTTCTTGCCGGTGAGGTCAGTAACCTGGGGTTCAATGCTGGCCACTGCACAAACTCTACGGCGAGGAAGTGAGCGACGGAGGCCGGCCAGCTTGGAGGCAGGCCTGGCGCCCGCACCAGACGCTTTCCCGATTTGTCTATTGGACAGCATGGTCGGTTCTTAAGAAAGAATATACAAAATGTTTTGAAGAAAGTTTAGGCAATCTCTGCAAACAGTGCCTGGTCTTTGCAAAGAGTATATCTTTTTGCAAACAGCACAAACAGTTGATCAAGAGAAAGATCTCTTGCAATCATGCACTGATGACCCTGCTGCTCTTGTGCACTGGCATTCAAACAGCCGCTCATTAGACATGCCGCCAAACCGTCCACCACCCCGGCTGTGCAGCCATTGCCAGGTGGCCAGGGCAGTGTTGAAACGCCCCAAGAATCATGAGCAGGTGAAGCTGGCTTCCTCAGATCTGCTGGGACACCTGGAAGGACTGGAGCTCTCCTTGCTGCCGCTACTGCTTTGCACCTCCCCGTTCCCTGCTTTAACAGATAGAATGCAGGCTTGAGCTGCCACTTGTATTTTTCCACACGCAGCTGTGCCGGGATTGCTTTTATTCAGTGTTTGAGGAGGAAGTGCACCACACCATCATCAGCCAGAAGCTGTTTAAGCGAGGGGAGCGCATCGCCATAGCAGCCTCAGGCGGCAAAGATTCAACTGTCCTTGCACATACCTTGACAACCTTAAACAAACGTTACGAGTGAGTTGCTGGTGGCATTGCTGAGCGGAACTTCAAAGCCAAAATGCATTTTAGAGGGCAGTCAGACTTGCCTTGCGCGGTAAGGCTTCAGCTGTCCCCTGCGAGGGTCTGGCACCAGGGTAAGAATGCGCAACATAACACTGTGATGTTTGACTGTTGGGGACAAATGCCTGTTGCTCCAAAAGACTACTTGGCCACAGGCATGCCACAGCAAGCAGGCACGGCCATGCCTATCATTTCACATTAAGTCCGGTCTTGGATACTCAACGTTGTGGCTTGCAGACATGGAGCCTAGATTGCATCAGCTTTGAATGACTTGTCGGTAACACTGCGGGTTCTGTGGATGACTGAGCATTGCATGCGTCAAGAACATATAGTCGTGAGAGGAAATCTTCAGGCGCTTAGCCGCTGGTGGTCAGTTTTGCACCAGCTTCCGTAGCCACGAGGCGCCCACACAAAGGCAAAGACATGCACGCACAGGTATCCCCGCCCACTATTGGGCTGGCTTGGTTTGGGCAGACTTCAGGCGATTTGCTGTCCTTGGCCCATAGCCACGGACAATGCACTGCATGGCCCGTGCACTATGTGCCCATGCACTATGTGCCCATGCACTGCATGGCCCATGCACTATGTGCCCATGAACTGCATGGCCCATGCACTATGTGCCCATGCACTATGTGCCCATGCACTGCATGGCCCATGCACTACGTGCCCAAGCACTATGTGCCCATGCACTATGTGCCCATGCACTGCATGGCCCATGCACTATGTGCCCAAGCACTATGTGCCCATGCACTATGTGCCCATGCACTGCATGGCCCATGCACTATGTGCCTGACCCAGGGGATGTACAGGTGCATGGAGCTCGGGCAAAAGACTTGGACAATCTCATTGTGACCAATCCCAAGATGGATGCTGAGCACGTGATGAAGAAGTCCTTGGTGGACCTACTGATTTGCACCCACGTGCACTGTGCCTGCCACGCAGCTACGGCTTGGACCTCTTTTTGCTGTCCATTGATGAGGGCATTACTGGGTACCGAGACGACAGCCTGGAGACGGTGAAAAGGAATGAGGCGACATACGGCATTCCACTGCTTGTGGTGGGTTCCCCACATGGCCAAGCATGTGAAGGCTCATGCCTGCAGCCTGTGAAAACAGTGGGCACTTGCTGGCTTGCTTGTTGGTCGACCTGTTTGCCTGCTCGCTTGGTCAGCCTGTCGATCTACTACCCCTCTGTGTGTATATGTTTATCAATGCGTCCGTTCGACCCTCATCTGCCCTTCATGCAATATTGGATCTGCATGTACAGGGAGTGTCATAAACTCATATCCAAGCGGGTGTGGACAACCTGGTAAACCTTATATATGTGTGCAGGTGAGCTACCAGCAACTTTACGGCTGGACCATGGATGAAATAGTGGGTCAAATAGGCACCCGCAACAACTGCACCTTCTGCGGCGTGTTCAGGTACATCATGCCCCACTGCCTCCACCATCTTTGGCTGCTGGCCCCTATAGAGTGCGGTGCGCTGCACCTCCATGCCAAGCCTGCTGGCCTGTAGAGAGTGCGGTGCTGCTGGCCTCTAGAGAGTGCGGTGCTGCTGGCCTCTAGAGAGTGCGGTGCTGCTGGCCTCTAGAAAGTGCGGTGCTGCTGGCCTCTATAGAGCGTGGTGCTGCTGGCCTCTAGAGAGTGCGGTGCTGCTGGCCTCTAGAGAGTGCGGTGCGCTGGCCTCTAGAGAGTGCGGTGCGCTGGCCACTAGAGAGTACGGTGCGCTGCACCTCGATGCCAAGCCTGCTTCTGCACACTTGTGCTTGGTTTGAGCAAGGCTTGGCTGGTGCTTTGATAAAGGCTTGGCTGGCGCTTGATCAAGGGTTGGCTGGTGCCCCCAACGCCACCTCTGTGCTGCCTCGAGTGCGCGCCCTATACTTCAGCCATCTTCTGAGTCTGCCCATGTTCGCTCACCCCTGCAGGCGGCAGGCCTTAGACCGAGGTGCCGTCATTGCCAAAGCCAACAAAATTGCCACAGGCCACAACGCTGATGACGTCGCTGAGACTGTGCTGCTTAACTTGCTGCGCGGGGATGTGGCAAGGTAGGACCACATACGTTCCTGTGTGTGCTTGTGTGTTCACACACAGTCAAGTTCCTGTGTGTTCACATACAGTTAAGTTCCTGTGTGTTCACATACGTTCCTGTGTGTGCATGTGTGTTCACACACAGTCGAGTGTGTGTGCATACAGTCAAGTGTGTGTGCATTCAGTCAAGTGTGTGCACATGTGTGTTCACACACAGTCAAGTTAAAGCAGAAAAGGACATGCTAGCATGGACAGGCTCAGGAAATGCTGGCTGAAGGAATGCTCGCGTCACGTGGGGCATCATAGGCTTGCCGATTGGTATGAGTGCCATCAGTTCAGTATCAATTTGAAAAGTGAATAAGTAAAACTGTTCCCATGCAAAATAATAAATAAGTAAAACATGCAAAATAATAAATAAGTAAAACATGCAAAATAATAAATAAGTAAAACTGTTCCCATGCAGGTTGTCGCGCTGTGCATCAGCTACCACTGAAAAGTGAATAAGTAAAATTGTTCCCATGCAAAATAATAAATAAGTAAAACATGCAAAATAATAAATAAGTAAAACATGCAAAATAATAAATAAGTAAAACATGCAAAATAATAAATAAGTAAAACTGTTCCCATGCAGGTTGTCGCGCTGTGCATCAGCCATCACTGGGGGTGATGAGCTTGGAGGCCTGACCCGAGTGAAGCCTTTCAAGTACAGCTACGAGAAGGTGGGCTTCTCAGCATGCCTTTGCCACTGATTTAGATCAAGAGTATAGCACCCACTTTTTGTATGATTGTGTTCTATTGCAGCTTCCAAAATTGAATTTGATGGCTTGGCCTTGCACAAACATGTGCAACTGTGCATGCGCATGACAATGTTCAAACCTGCAAATTTTACATCTTAGTATGCAAGGGATGAGCCCTAATTGTGTGTTGGCTCTTAGTGCAAGAGTTGCGCGCCCAAGGCTTTGAGTTGCATCATCACCATCACCACCATCACCATATTATCATCACTGTCATCATCATCATCACATCGTCAAGGATACATCATTATTCATGTGCGCGCACAATGCGCACACACTCCCATACACACACAAGCATAAAACACACACACACTCAGGTACAGACACGCAAGCACACAAAAGCAGACGAACGTATATATGCGCACACATGCATGCATGCACTCAGATTTGACAAAAGGGCAACACAACACGGATATACCTGCACACAGGAGATTGTGATGTACGCCTACTTTAAGCGCCTGGATTACTTCTCTACTGAGTGCATCTACGCACCCTTTGCAGCTCGAGGCTATGCAAGAGACTTTGTAAAGGATCTGGAGGTGTGTGTCTGAGTAAACATGCATACATATATGCGTGCTGTGTGCATCCCTGTTCATGTTCTCTGTTCTTTCTTGTTGATCATCATAAATGTGCGATTGTGTTGCACCTTTGTAGCATTACTCTGAATCTGCTTGCGCATTTGGATGTTTGTGTTGGGCACTTGGCAGGTTCCAAGGCTGTGTTGGGCTGTTTTAGTCCAAGGCTACATTGGGCTGTTTTAGTCTGAGTCTGTGTTGGGTTGTCTTGGTCCAAGGCTGTATTCGGCACTAGGCAGGGTCCATCTCTGCTTGTTGCTGCCCCCCTTCCACTGCCTTTTCTTTTTGTTGAGCAGCACCTCTCAGCGGGAGGTGCTGTGGAAGCAGAATACACATTAGCAGCTTGTACAAACACCCAGGTCCTCTCGTTTTTACTCGTGCTCTTTAGACCAGTTTGCCCAACATGGATCTTGGAGGGGCTTTCCACCCTGGTGCTGTCCCCTAACCCTAAACCCTTACCCTAACCCTAACCCGACATGTCCAATGAATCCAGCCCCGCCTGCTGTTCCCTCCTCGTGCGCACAGGCCGCACGCCCCACCGCCATTCTGGACCTCATCCGCTCTGCTGAGAACTTCAGATTCCCCAGCCAGCAGCGCCCCCCCGCAGAGCCAGATGCTGCCAGCACATGCAGCGGTGAGCCTCTGGTGTGCTGCCTCTGGTGTGCTGCGCCCCCTGCCTGTTTTTGACCTGCCCAGCCTCGGCCAAGGGGGGTTTGGATGTGAGGGAGCTTAGAGCGCTCTCAGGTCTCACCTGAGGGGACAGCAAGCCTGTGCTTGCACCGCTCTTGTCAGGCCTGCTTGCACTGCTTGCGCTGCCTTTGTTTGGCCTGCTTGCACTGCTCCTGTTCGCTTCCCAGCTAAGGCCAGGAATATGGTGGTCGTGAGTGTGTAGAGGCCCTCCAGGCAAAGGGGCACCAAGGGTGTGCCTGTGGTGCAGTCAGGGTGGGTAGTCAGGGTGGGTAGTCAGGGTGGAAAGTCAGGGTAGGTAGTCAGGGTGGGTAGTCAGGGTGTGTAGCCAGGGTGTGTAGTCAGGATTTGTAGCCATGGTGTGCCTGGGTCGCAGTTAGTGCAGACACTAGGGCAGGCATATGGGAGTGTGCCTGACGTGCAGTGCATGAAGGATATTTGCTGAGGGCTTGCCTGTGCCCTGGACTTTGAATGCCCATGAGCCAGCCTGCACCACCCACCTCTGTTTAGTCCCCTTGAAGCTGGGCCACGTCCGTTCCCACAAGCTGAGCTTGCACACGCCTCCCATCCAAGAGCTCGGGAGCGACCCCCTGCACGTTGGCTTTTGCTCAATTAAGGCAACCCCTCCCTTTCTAGACCGGAACGAGGGGTTCTGGCACGGTATTTTGATATAAACAGCCAGCCATGTTTTCATCGTACGTACCCACACCGCAGGTTGCAGCAACACAAGCGCTCCCAAGACCAATAGGCCATCGCCGCGCCAGTGTGAGCGCTGCGGCTACATCTCCAGCCAGCGCGTGTGCAAGTCGTGTGTGCTGCTGGAGGGCTTGAACAAGTGAGTGAGCGCCAACCACAAGCTCCACATGACAGTAGTGTGCACGATTGCGGGTCTTGTATGCCACCACCTGATGTCCATCTCACTTGTGCAATCTAGGATGTGTGCGAGTGTGTGTGTGCACGTGTGCATTTGTGTGTTAGCATACGCGCATTTGTGTATGTGGGTACGCATGTATGCGTCTGTGTGTGCGCGCATGTGTATGTGGGCGTGGGAATATGTTCGTGTCTTGTGTGCGCGAGTGCGCGTGTGTGTATGCAGATGCTTCTGGGCATGCACAGATGTGTGTACATGTGCCTCAATTGGCTTGCATGTGTCACACATGCACATGCACGCATGATGTGTGAGTGTCTGCCCATGTGTACGTGTCCGTGCACTTGTGTGCGCATGTGAATGCATGCGTAAAGATTTGTGCACAAATGCTGATGAGTTGATGACATTAATGACAATGACGCTGATGATCATGATCATGATGAAAGCTTAAGCAAGGGCTGAAACACACCAGCAGCCAGCTGTACATGCCGACCACATCCCCACCGGCTTCAGCTGGTGTCATCTCCAGCTCCAGCTAGTGAAAATAGCAATCAATGACTGGTAGTTGGCAGGTCGTAGCTGGCAGACCTGTAGGGAAAGAATGCGGCACGCGCCCTTTGCAGGCGTTGAAGGCTTCAAATTGAAGCATGACCCCCATTCAAAAGCCTCCGCCACCCTTTCCCAGGAGCTGCGTGCCTGTGGCCTCTGCTCTGCCTCACGAGGCATATGCCTCAGTGCGCATCGCAACCTCCCCAGCACACCCATGCACCAGCATGCACACCAGCTTCATGCGCTGTGACAGGGTCTGCACTTCTGGCGAGTTGTGTCATGCAGCGGCCACAAAGATTTGTCATATGCAGCGGCCACAAAGATGTGTCATATGCAGTGGCAGCGGCCACAAAGATGTGTCGTATGCAGTGGCCACAAAGATGTGTCATATGCAGTGGCCACAAAGATGTGTCATATGCAGAGGCCACAAAGATATGTCAGTTTATACTCGGCTTATAGCTGGAGGTCTAAGGTTAAAGGTGAGATTAAGGTAGATGCGTGCGCAGTCCTTCTTCATGATATGCACTGTCCTGCTCTCGCTTGCTTGCACATAGGGGACGGCCAGGAGGCCTGGCGCCTACACTACCCCGCACCCATGCAGATTTCAATCCCCCCCTCCCAAGCGCCAGCTCAGAAGCAGCAGCAGCAGCAGCAGCAATGGCAGCTCGCCCTACCGCCGCTGCTTCTGTCATCCCAGTTGCCCAATGCATAGGTAACAACATGACAGCTGGGCCTGAAGGCAAGCCCCTCGTTGCCACTTGTGTGCCGTTCATCTCTGCCGCAGCTGCTGCTTCCACCACAATCACTGCCCCTATTACTCATGGCACAGCCGCTGCTGGTGCTAGTGCAGAAGCAGCAGATGGCACAGGTGCGAGCTGCCCGAGCCCTATTGCAGAACTTGCAGCCAGTGGCGTGCACCATCCGCTCCAGGGGGAAGAAAGCAGCCCACAATCAGGTATCCAGCAGCGGCAGCAGCAGCAGGAGCTGCAGGAGTCGCAGCAGCAAGAATGCCACCAGCCCCTGCAAGCCAATCCTCAGCACCATTCCAGCACATCCGGGTCCGTAGACCATGGTTTGGTGCTGCACGCCGTCCAGGAACACCAGGGTGGTGCGCTTGATCCTTCCTCAAAGGGTGCAGACCACGGTTCTGCAGAGCCACTGTTTACTCAAACACAGAGGCCACCATTGACAGCTGGGGGCGGAGGAGGGGCTGGGCGCGCCCGCCCAGTTGTGATTGAGTATGAGTAGATGCATCTTGGGTTGTGAGATACGAACCAGCATGGCATGGCATGTACGTGTCAGGTCGCGCTTTGTGCATGGGCGTAATTCGGGGAACAGACGTGGATGCGTACTGCAACACTGGGCAGGGCTCGCGCATTCACGACTGCTCTCCCCAAAACACTCAAAAGACTACCATTGCATCAAACGCAAATTCAAACCATGCTCTTCTTTCCTGGCTGTCTGTGCAATTTTAAGCTGTCCTTAGCTGATGTTCACCACAGCCTCAAAGGCCAGCCAGACAGCACCTAGGTTGTTGAAACCCTGATTGGGGGCTTCAGCCTGGATGCATGTGTGGGGGAATGCTCCAGTGCAGCTGTTGACATTGTACTGATGTCTCTGTTGGAGTATGGATGCCTCAGTTGGCGAACTGGAGGCGAGTTGGTTGCTGAGTTGGCTGGCTGGCCAAGTGCGCATCGATCAGGAACCTGTACAGTTGCAGCACGGAGCTGGACACTGTACTGATGCCTTGCTCTTGTTTGTTTGCGCCACTGCATCATGGGACAGTGCTTATGCGTTTGGAGCCTGCTAGAGCTTAGTGGTTGGGAAATTGGTTGGCCAGCCCAGCGCGTATGGGGTCTGTAAGTGCATGCAACTGGCATCGGTGCAACATTGTAAGGACCACGCAGAATAGGTGCCTTAGGAAGGCGGGTGTGCATAATGTTTGTATATTGGTGCTGCAATGAGTGCGCCAGTGTGCTCGGATTGACGGCTGGGACATGCATGCCAGTGCAAGCACACAGCACAGGACAGCATGCATGCTTCAGCCAGGTGCTCTGAGCAAGTGCATGGACCTCGTTGATTGGTGGTCCACCACATGAGATGTTTTGGTGCAGGGCACGCTCTCTCTCAGAGCGGAAAGGATGCTGGGTGACATGGCATGGTCAGTTTTGCGCAGCAGTACCTGCCAAATGTTAAGTACTGATGCCCAGTGGGATAGTATTGGAGCCAATTGTCAGCTAACCCCCTGGCCAAACTGCCGATTTAGCCATCAGTAGTTTATTCATTACGCGCTGCCATCTTGCTTGGAAAGCTTAGCTCGACTCCGATGGACGCGCTCCTGCACCTGCCCTCTGAGTGTCTCTCCCCCTGCATGCCCTAGGCTCCCCTACTCAGGTCATAACTTGAAAGTCTGCTCTGTACGATAGGATTTGGTTAGGATACGTAGCGGTCACACAGTATCCGCCGAACGAGGGCAGCTTAGCTGAGGCCTAGAAGGCCTATAACCTGAACAAAGTCTCATAAGGAGCTCATTTCAAAAGAAAGGTAGTGCCTGCAAATTAGAGGCTTTGATGAAAAGCAATACTCAAGAGACGAACACAAGGACACTAGGGTTTACAAGGGGTTAGCACGAAAATACCTTCAAGGTTTTAGGTTTAAACATGGAAAGCAATGAGTGCATGAAGGAAGAAGTAGAGCTTAAAGTCGTTCTGGCTCAAGGTTACAAACCTTGTAGTTAAAGTTGAATTTAAAGTTAAAGTTAAAAAGGGTTAACCGCCAGCCAGATCGTGAGGCTGATTGGTTTGTTGCTGGTCTTCGCCAGCCAAAAAATAGTCCATAATGTCCGAAATGAAATGGCAGAGTCTATTGTGCCGTTGAGAAAGAAAATCAAAGACAGTCTGACTAGGCAAGGCATGT
>LFCJ01003699.1_pt1 | contig 11213 bp, 8 predicted proteins | sample 643141 | NCBI WGS metagenome assembly LFCJ01 (sample SAMN03766243, study PRJNA286221) | soda lake metagenome | biome: soda lake; feature: Kulunda steppe; material: water; isolation source: sample B1-Br-g2 brine of Lake Bitter-1 | place: Russia: Kulunda steppe | collected 2010-07 | reverse complement strand
GTACAAGGCTCAGACCAAACAAGAGTCTACACCAGAATCAACGACGAACAAGCAGGAAACGCATACCTCCAAGGCTACGGACTAGAAGACGAAGTAACCGACAAAATAGAAAAAGACGTCCTACCACTAAAATGCGAATGCGGAGTAACCAACTCAGGTCACAGAAAAAGCTGTAGAACCTGCGGACAAATACTTGACCAAGACAACTACATACAAGGCGTAGAAACAGAATCACAAGTCGACAAAGATGTAGAAGAAAAAGCCCGGCAGATTCAAGAAAACATTATCGAGAACGAAACACAGTTAACGGACGAGAAGATAAACGAGGAAGCTAGGAAACTTGTGGCAAAGGAACAAGGTTTGGAGCCAGAGGACTTGAAAATAGAGTCCTCTGCCTAATCCCTTTATTTTCAATACGGATGGCTTCAAAAGCTACCACTATCCAGCGACAGATGTTTAATCATTTATGCTTAATTAATCTATGTGATAGATCATATAGATAACCTTTCAGATGAGCAGAAGGTTGAATATTTGTACAATCTAGTGCCGACCCGCTGGTTCAATAGCGCACTTGATGTTGATGACAACGAAGACCACGAAGACCCGATTCAATCCGCTCAAGAAACCCCTGAAGATTCAGTTGAAATTCTTGAAAACTCCTTAAAGAGTGCAGTCAAATCTGAGGATTTGAAACAGGATTTCAAGAAACATGCCACAGACTTCTGGAAAGTAGTGGAGGAAATAGAAATTGATAAGGGCGAACATACGGAAGAAGTTGGTTTTAATGAAGAACAAGTAGATATAGAATCAATTCCATTAAGAAAACTGATATACTACCGTATGCATTTCTACACGACCAGAAAAGGAGCCGAATGTTTTGAACTTGAGAGCTTGGAAGAAGATGAGTCTACTGTTGAAAAGTTAGGACTCGAATCTGATGAAGATTTATTTGAGCTATTTGAAGGCAAAGAGGATTATGAAAAGGCATTCTCATCCTATGGTTCAGACATCTGGGGAGGAGGTTTAACAGATGTACCTCAACCATTCGCAGCAAATGTAGACTACCCACTAATAGAGGTAGGTTACTGGGTAGAAGGAGTTGAAAAGTCGGCAAGAGATGAAAGAAGTGGAAAGACTAAACGCTGGAGAGTTCCAAGAAGGATAATGCTTAGAATAGACATTGAATCAGAAATGGTCCATATTCAAGGAACAGGTATGCGGAATAAAGATGTCGATAATATTCTTGAGGAGATTGTTCGAATATTTGATGAAAGAATTGAGGTTCAAGACTACGACTTCCCTGAAGAATTTGTTGAATATCTCGAGGAAATAGATGAATGTGAGGCCGTAACACAAACAACCAGAAAAGGCGAATCAACTATTTCTATGACGGGAGAGGATACAAGAGAGGACAATCTGTGGGATGAAGTTGACGAAAGAGGCCTCAAGGGAAATAACTTCAGGTTTGACATCGCTCCCTTAGAGGAACCGATCGGAGCAAGTCTATCAGCCGAATCAGATACAATGAGAGTCTTTGGAGGCCAAATAAGACCATCTGAAAGGATGGCTGTTGTGAACTTTGTAAAGAGGAAGAAGCATGATTGGGAAGAAGAATATAACGAATGAACCTGCGATAGCAGTTTTAGAGGACGGTCTTGGAGGAGAATTCCTATCCTTTGACGAATATAACTATTCCAAACAGGATGTGAAAGACTCATCGTTTCTTGTTCATAGATTAAAGATAATCTGTCCTCATTGTGGATGGGATAACAAGAAGTCTCCAGATACTTCTTATGACTGTGTTAGCTGCATGAGAAAATTTCAGGACGGAGAAATCAAAGATGAAGGTTTCAAAATTAATACTACTGAAGTAGAACAGTTTGTGGACGGTTATAAGCTCCGAATAGATGAATTACCCCATCAGTTTTATGAAAGAGACAGACTAGAGCATGATAAATATCTGATATTTACAAGAGGCACAGGAGGCAACTTTGAAGCTCTCGATTCAGGAGCAGAGGTGACTATATTACCTCTGAGCTATCTGGAGCGGTTCGCTTATGACGAAGATGAAATAGATAACATCATTGAAGTATTGAAACAACGCAGGTCAGAGAGAATAGATTTCAGCCTTGCTAACGGTAAGCAATTCCAGTCAATGAATTATAGATTGGGACTTCGATTAGCTCGTTTTGAACCTTACGCAGAGGGAGGTTACAATCAAGACCAGGGGAAAGACGGTATATTAAAGCTGGCCGGTCATTCTGACCAGAAAGTTATGATTCAATCCAAAAAAGAAGATAGCATCAATAACACCGATATCCTCCAAATGGTGGCTGACGCAAACCAGCACGACTGCAAATGGTTAGTAGTAGCTGTATTAGATGTGACCGGAGACGCAATGACAAAATTTAACAGCAACAATTATGTGAACTCTTCTAATCTGAATAATGTTGAAATCTGGAAAGAGGAAGACATCAGAGAGATGCTAAATCATAATCTCGATCTGGTAAAAGAATATGGTCTGCTTCCCCGACTCAACAGTAATTAGGAATTGTTTATGGTTCAAATGATTATTTATAAGTCGGAATATAGCAGGTACTGAATCCGGCACAAAGTTTCTGGATTTCTGGTAAAGCATAGTCTGAAATCTGTAGCAGACACTAAAGATAGCTAAAACTGAAGATCCAACTAATTTGAGAAACAAAGTCAATTGTCAGATTTCTAACTTGAAGTTTAGCCAGTTATTTTAACACGAAATTAAAAACTAGTTGTATGTCTGAAGGAATGGGTATCGAGAAGGCTGCTGCGGACTTAGCCGAGCTAAAGGGATATAATACAAAAATTAGGATTCCCTGTACTCTCAACTCTTCTGATGTAAATGCCCTTTCCGATCTAGATGTAGTAGGGGTAAATGCTGACGGAGAAGTCTTAGTCATTGAGTGAAAAGCTCACGGATCTCCTGAAACATACAAGAACTATAACACGAAAGGAAGATCAGGCAGCATAGAAAAAGAGAACAACATTGTAAGCACGCTTTCAAAGATCGTTAATGAAACAGAAAGACCGTTAGACCCATTGTTTGAGGACCGAGATTTTGAGATAGATGAATTATGGTATGTTTTCAAAGGTTATTTCGATGAAAAAAGTGGAGGAAAGTCCCAGTTTCATGAGAGCAAGAAAAAATTTGAGAAAGAGCTTGAAGAATTTCTAGGAGTTAAAGTTCGACTTATTCCCTCTCATCGTCTTTTCTGCGATATTGCAGAAGAAATATCGGAAGATATGATGAAGCGAAGAAAAAGATATGGCTCACCAATCAAAGAAGTTTTTCGACACCTAGCAGCCGCCCACAATCATGACCCTAAATTTCTGGAAGAACTCGAAGAAAGTTTTGAAAACTCGAAGTCTTACCTTGGAGACTAAGTGCTAATTTCTCTGGACCTTTTCTTGGGACCAGATATAAAATAGTATTATAACTCAACTTAATCATGAACTTTGAAGAAATCGTTAAACTGAGAATTGCACTCTACAGAGAGTTAGAAAACGAAGGGATAGTTCATAGCAGTATTTTCAGCAGTAATGGGTTAGATAAGATGTCCCAGATAGGAAGAAATAATGAGCTTCTAATGCTACACAAGTCGATAAAAATCTCTATCTCTGAAAAAGAAAAGCAGTTTACTGACGAAAAGAACATGTATACGCTTTTTGATCTAGGTTCTTATGTAGAGAGTCAGATAGAGACACTTATTAAGGAAAAAGAGCTGGAATTCGAGCTCGATGAAGCGCAGGTCCCTGAGATAAAAATTTCTGATAGATTTCTGGAAAGCGACAAACATATGGTCCGAATTGGATCTATTCCCGAACCCTCAAAAGACACTGACTCTTCCGCATTAAAGGAGAAGCTAGATGATCTATGCGAAGCAATTCTGGCAGGTATAGAGCGCAACAGATTTATGGAGGGGTACTACGATGGCCAGTGAGAGAAGATACACAGCTAATATACACAACACAGGGTCGCTAATAGATGAAAGCAAAACTGTCCTAAGACTTTTCTCAAAATATAAGGACGAACAGAAAGTAAAACAGGTTCTTTTAGAAGATAATCCGCTCAATAAGGAAAGTGAAGGGACTATAGAAAAAATATTCTTCATAACCCGAAAAAGGTATTTACGGAAGAACCCATGGCCCCTCATCAAGATGCTAGAAAGCGATCTTCCATCTCAAACCGTAGACGCAGTAATGTTCTACTATTTCGCTAAAAGTGACAACTTGGTCTATGATCTAACAACGGACCTACTATTCGATTTATACCTCGAAGGAAACCTCACCGTAACCAAAAACGATGTGGAGGAGTACTTGAAATCCAAAGAAGAAGACCATCCAGAAATATCAGACTGGTCAATTACCACTCGAAACAAGACAATAAGACATTATCTGGCGGCGGTAAAGGACTTTGGAATACTTCAAGGGTCCAAGAAAAAAGAATTTGCAGACTATCACCTGCCAACTGACGCATTCTTCTATGTATTCTATTATCTGCTCGATAGTGAAGATCAGAAAGAAAGCGCCATTGCAGAAAATAGAGATTGGAAGCTATACCTGATGGAGAAAGACAGTATCGAAACCTCGCTTTCAGAAGGAACTAGAAGAGGATACATCGGATATGAATCTGCAGGCAATATAACCAATATAGAAACCACTTATGACAGTCTGGAGGAGTACGTCAATGACATCACTTAAAACTAGATTCGAAAATTTGAGGAAGGATCTAGAGAATAACTACGAGAATTTCAACAATCTGGCCGATGAAAAGACAGGACTATTCATTTACGAGCCAGAGGAAGAAAAAGAAGTAATACAAGAGGTAAATCGGCTATCCAAAAAACTTAACGATCATTACGACGTATCCACTATCTCAATGTTCGATCTACTTTTTGAGGCTTTAGAGGAACTAACAAGTGAAGGGAAAGAGTTTATCTACGAAAGAGAGGCAGAAAATTCAGAGGACCTGATACAAGATGCTCATGATCCGCTACTAGACTACATTTCTGAAAGAATCATAGAAAATGACAGAAAGTTGGAAAAAGGTGTAACACTCATACACCGATGTGGATCTCTATATCCATTCCTAAGAATACATTCGATAACAGCAAAAATAGAGAACAAAATGGAGAACCCTACTATGATATTCTACCCAGGACAAAAAGAAGGGCAAGAGCTACGCTTCCTAAAAACCTCATCGACAACTGGAGACTACAGAGTCAAAATTTACGAGTGATACTATGGAAATCAAAAACATCTTCAAAAAAGATATAACACGCAACATAAACGGCATAATAAAAGTAGAAGACAGAGAAACGAAAGAAGTAGCGCAAGAACTTTCAGAATATGTTCTTACAGACGAACTCGAAAAACAATACGAACAATTCTTCGAATCATACTACGACTCATACGGCGGTAGAACACAAGACGTAGGCGTATGGGTATCAGGATTCTTCGGTTCAGGTAAAAGCCAACTGGTCAAGAACCTAGGATATATACTTGAAAACAAAGAACTTGGAGAAAAATTTTCATCCGAAAGATTTATCGAAAAAGTTGAAGATTCCTTCTTAGAAGCTAACATAAAGAACACCGTAAGGCAGATCGATACAAATGTGCTGATGTTTGACATAAAATCTCAAGAAGATCAGCTACACCGCGGAACTTCAGAGAGAGGAACAGCAATAACAGAAATTGTTTTCAGAAAATTCAACGAGCAGCAGGGATACAGTCGCACACCATGGATCGCACTCCTTGAAAGAGAACTGGAAGAAAGAGAAAAACTCGAAGAGTTTGAATCAGCCATAAGCCAGTTCGCAGACTCAGAATGGAAAAAACAACGCAATAATACATTAAGCGTATCAGGAAACATCAAGAAAGCATTAGTAGAAATAGGAGTTGAAGAAACCAGAGAAGACGCAACAGACACCATAGAAGGCTTCAAAAACGATAGAAACCTTACTCCTGAAAAACTAGCTGAGATAATAGCCGAGGATGTTGAAACATCAGACACAGATAGATTCGTTCTTATTATGGACGAAATAGGACAGTACGTGGGAGATGATGATCAAAAACTACTGGAACTACAGAGCATCGTAGAAAACTTTGGAGAAAAAGGTAATGGAGATCTATGGGTTATAGTGACTGCTCAAAGTAAACTCAGCAGCATTATTGATGGTGTCAAACGGAAAGAAGACATCTTCAAGAAGATTTCAGACCGGTTTGAAACAAAGATCACATTAAGCTCTACAAACATAGACAAGGTAGTAAGAGAAAGAATCCTGGACAAAACTGTAGAGGCCCAGAAAGAGCTTGAGGGCATTTATGGTGAAAAAAGCGGTTCTCTGAAGAAAAACCTGCGCTTAGAATCCGACAGGCATTTAGATAATCTTGATGAAGAATCCTTCTCCACAACATATCCGTTCTTACCTTACCAACTTGACCTGATCCCTCACATATTAAGCAACCTTAGGTCCTCAGGAGGTATAGATACAACTGCCCAGCAAATAACTGGCAGAGAGCGGAATATGATAAAAATAATACAAAATTCCATACAGGAAAACGTTTTAGAGGACGAAATAGGATCAACCATCACCTTAGATATCATATTCGATCAGATAAAGACTGATCTGCCAGATGAGGTAGTCCGAAGAATAGAAGATGTACAACTAGAGAACAATACTGAGATGGGCAAGAGAATCCTGAAGACACTTTATCTCCTTCAGCAACTCAAATGGGTTCCAAGTACGAAGGAGAATATAACTATAGCCCTAATGCCTCATTTCGACCAAAGTAAAAGAGAACTACAAAATGAAATAAAACAGGTCTTAGATGTACTCCAGTCTGGAAGATACATCGAAGAACAAACAGGCGAGTACAGATACCTCACTCCAACAGAAATAGACATTGTTGAACAGCTACAAAGTATCAAAGTCAGAAGCGGCGATATCAGAAGAGAAACTAAACAATATGTAAAGCAAGTCATGGACCTGGCTCAGATATCACATAAAGGTTCTGTCTTCAAGTTCGATCTGAATGCTGACGGCGAAAACCTGAAATCTGGTGGAAATACAAGCGAAATAACTTTAGAAGTAATAACACCAACAGAACAGTCATTTTCAGAGAAAGATCTGACAGACTATGAAGAAGTAAGCATAGCCCAAGATAACAAAATCTACTGGATTTCAGAAAACAGAGAAGATCTCATAGACTTAGTAAAAGAGTATCTGCGGTTAAACAAGCTTTTATCTGAGAAAAACAGGAATGAAGACCTAAGCAAAGCTGCAAAAGAAGCAATAAGACGGAAGAAAGAACAACAAAACGAAAAGCACCAAGAGATAATGGATGTTCTCAGAGAGGCATTCCTAGATGGTAAGTTCTTATACCAGGGAGAACGAAGCGATGTAGTTGGACAGAAACCAGAGAAGGCATTCCAGAACTACATGGACGATATAATCGAAGAGATATATCCTAAATATGATGTAGGGCAAGCCAAAGTTTCTAACAGCAACATAAAATCTGTTTTGAAAGACGGAGACTTGCCTGAAGTGTGCAATAAACTCGAATTGGTGGACCAAAAAGGTAAGATAAACCCTAATTCAGTACCAGTCAGAGAACTACTAGATTACATTGAAAGAAATAATAGAAAACGCCTTACAGGATCGGATATCCTTGAACATTTCCAAATGACTCCGTATGGCTGGGACAACAACGTAATCCAGCTTCTAGTTGCGGCCGCTCTACGTGCTAATCTAGTTCAAATAAGATATCAAGAGCAAGATTATCTAGACTACACTGATGAAAACCTGAGAAACATAGTCCCTAACTCCCGTAAGTTCAAGAAGTGTGAAATAAAGGATCTCAAGGATATCGATCAAGAAACACTTCACCATGCCAAGGAGGCTATTGATGATATATGGGATCAGCGCGTCTCTCAAACGCTTCCAAAGGTTATCGGTGCATTAGATGAAAGAAGAGAAGAGATGTACTCGCAGCTTAAAGAGACAGAAAGAGCAGCAGATCATATCGATTTACCGATAAAAGAAGAACTTAAGGAGATTAGAAGGACTCTTGATGATACCTTAGATGAGAAACAAAGCACAGATCTGATTAAAGCTATTGTAGACAACAAAGAAGAGGTATCTGAGGCCAATGAAACGCTGGAAAAATACTACAGATTCTCAGAAGACTCTGATAAGTACAGCGCTTTCAAGAACATGTTGAAGTTTGCAGATGACGTACTGCCTCAAATCAAGGAAGAACTTGAAGATAACAATGAGCTAGATCAGCTTGTCAGGTCAAAAGACATAGTTGATCACTGGGATACTGCTGTTGAGGACTTCTCCAAAGCAACCGAAGTATTCTCTAAAGTATACAGCAGGCAGCACATCGCTGTATCTGAAGAGTACAAAGAGAAGATAGAGGATCTTAAACAGAAAAGTTCGTTCCAGGAATTGGATGATGATCAGCAAGAAGATGTTCTTTCTGATCTGCAGGTCCATATCTGCGATGGAGAAATTGGAAATCCGAAAGAGAACTTCAAATGTCCTGATTGTAGACGCAACTTGAAGGACCTGGAACATGATCTGGCGCTATCTGATAACAGATACAATGGTGCTGTCCAGCAAGCTATAGACGAGTCTAGAGAGGAAGAAGGTGAAGAGGAGGGCCAAAATGAAATAGAATCCATAAACCTGGTCCAACACACAAGAAGGATAGACAACCAAGAACAACTAGACGAATTTATCATGGATATACGAGAAGAGCTGAAGCAGAAGCTTGAAAACGGAAAATCCATAGAGATCAGGTGATTAGATGAAGGAAGAGAACAAGAAGAAAGTCCGCAAATCAGTTCTAAAATCAAAAAAAGAACTAGAAAATAACATCAGTAAGAAACTGAAACAGTACGGTATCTTTCCTGACAGACTAGTAGACATAGAGAAGCTCGATCTCAGCAAGGAACAAAAAAGAAAGAGAAAAGACTTGGAGCAAATTCTTGAGAAAATCGAACACAAAGATACTGGAGATAAAACAGAACAAGAATACTACGTAAGAAAGACGGCTTACACATATTTCAACAGGTTGGCAGCACTCAAGCTGATGGAAAGCCATTCACTCCTTGAAAATGTTATAACTCCTAATCCAGACTTCGGAAACCAACCTGAGCTATTATTCCACTACAAAGACGTAACTGATCTCCAAAGAAAAGATGCGCTTTACGAAAGCTATTTCACCGGAATTTTCAACGACCTAGACCAGGAAATCGGCAAAATATTCGATATGTCCGATCAAACGTCCATACTTTTCCCCTCAGCAGGCGCTATAGACACAGTAATCGAAGAATTGGACAAAATACCACAAGAAGCATGGAAGCAAGAAGAAATAATCGGATGGATGTATCAATACTTCATTTCTGAAGAAAAAGACGAAGCCTTCGACAAACTAAATAACGATAACCAGAAGATAAACGGCAGCACATTGCCTGCAGTAACATCTCTATATACCCCTCATTGGATCGTCGAGTATCTTGTAGACAACACCCTTGGCGTAATGTGGAAAGAGATGCATCCAGACACAGATATAGAGGAAGTATGTGACTACATAGTGCCAGATCAAGAGTTTGAAGAACGAGAAGCAAAAGATATTGAAGAAATAACGCTATTAGATCCTGCATGTGGTAGTGGACACTTTCTACTCTATGCCTTTGATGTATTTTATGAGATGTACAGAGAGGAAGGCTATGACGAAAAAGAAATACCTAAGAAAATACTAGAAAACAACCTCTATGGGATAGACGTAGATAACAGGTCCTCACAACTGTCCGCTCTAGCACTATACGTCAAAGCAAAAGAACTTACGCCAGAAGCCGATATTTCTCAGCTAAATATAATCTCAGCAGATGCTGTTCTGATGAACGGAGAGAAAAAAGAAAAACTTCTCGAAAGATGTAGACATGAAATCGAAGAGGAAGTAATAGAAGAAATCTGGGACAACTTCCAACATCTGGACGAAAGAGGCAGTCTTGTTAAGATAGAAGAGCCAGTAAGAGAAAAGATACGCGAACACAAAGCTCAGCTTAGTCAGGAAGACAAAGACCAAAAATTCCTTCAACAATTTACAGATCAGGAACTTAGAGAGAAGTCCTCCTCAGGCCAACAGAAGCTAGCTGAGAGTGTATCAACTGAGGAATATTGGGATGCTATCGAAGATAGAATGGTTCATCGTGTGCAAGAGTTAGGTCAGGAAGCAATTCAAGCCCAAGATATGTCTGAACAGCTATTTGCATCTGAAACAGAAAAGACATTCCATTTGCTTGACTATTTGATGGCCGACTATGATATAGTGGCAACTAACCCGCCATATTTAGTTAGAACAAACATGTCGCCTGGATTAAAGAAGTTTATAGATACAAATTATCCTGAATCTAACTCAGACCTTTATTCAGCATTCATTACTCGGTGCATAGAGTTTAGTGATGAGTTTGTAGGCATGATAACTCAGGAGAGTTTTCTTTTCGTTACTAGTTATGAAGATCTTAGGCAGAACTTAATCAGTAATTATCCATTTTCATCACTACTCCATTTGGGATCTCATGTTTTCCCAGAACTTAGTGGAGAAAAAGCTAGCACTGCTGCTTTTACAATTAGAAAGGATTTTAAGGAGGAAACCTGCTTCTTCCAGCTCGACTCCACTATGAAGAAGAAGGAATCTTTCGAGAGAAAGATGAAACAACCTGAAGAACATCTACATAACCCTATGGATGCTTTTCGGAAAATCGAAGGCAGTCCAATATCGTATTGGGCCTCCAAAAAGGTTTTAAGCTATTTTGATGAGGCAGAGAAATTAACTGAGATCGCCGATCCTCTTTCAGGCATGCAAACAGGAAATAATCCGAAGTATATTAGATACCATTGGGAAATTCCGGAAGAATCTATAGGCTTCAACGGTAAGTATAGGCCCATGATCAAGGGTCATGGCGACAAACCTCGAACATTCTATGACCTATACCCGCACGTGGTGAAATGGGATATCGATTCAATCAGAGCTGAAGCGAACTCTGCTATAAGGAATAAAGAGCGTTTTGGCGAAAAAGGTTTGAACTCAATTAAGGTAGGTAGCTCTGGTCATTCTGCTCGTTTTATGGAGGAAGGATTTGTTTTTGACTCTAGTCGTCCTCC
>LFCJ01003698.1_pt1 | contig 11213 bp, 9 predicted proteins | sample 643141 | NCBI WGS metagenome assembly LFCJ01 (sample SAMN03766243, study PRJNA286221) | soda lake metagenome | biome: soda lake; feature: Kulunda steppe; material: water; isolation source: sample B1-Br-g2 brine of Lake Bitter-1 | place: Russia: Kulunda steppe | collected 2010-07 | reverse complement strand
GCAACTCGCCCGCCGCAACACGGGCGAGTTGCACAGCCTCGCTGCCGACAAAGGCTACGACTGGAAGCGCTTACGCGAGAAACTACGGGAAGAAGGCGTTAGACCGCTTATCAAACATCGTGAGTTCCGCCCCATCGATCACGCGCACAACGCGCGGATCGATGAGGCTCTCTACGGCCAGAGAGCACTGTCTGAAACCGTCTTCTCGGTGATCAAGCGAACGCTCGGCGATGCCGTGCGTTCGCGATCCTGGTATCGTGAATTCTGTGAAATAGTACTGATGTGTCTTGTCTACAACATCAAGCGTGCCATCAAACAGTGAAATCAACCGCAGTATGGCGATTCACCACGGCCATTAATAAGAGAGTCACAGAAAATAACGAACTGGTTCGTCGCATCAAGTCTAGGGAATGGATCTAGTAACGGAAGTATCCCGAAAGCGGCCCTGATTGCGATGTCTGTCGGATTGTTAGGTGCAGTTTCCCGATTTCTAGCGTTTGGCGAAGGCGAACTCGCTGAAACGGTGGTACATGATAACCGTCCCGTGCTGGAAACGGGTTTAGCTTTTGAGTGGCACCAACCGTTGCCACCTTTCGACTATGTTCCTGATGAGGCCATGGTGGTGTCGATATCGGCGGGTGTACCGACGGTGACCACTCTAATCGGTTCCGCGACAATCTGTGCCTCGAGAACGCAAATCTTGAGACCTGCCACCGCAGCAATTATAATACTGAAAGACTGACATAAGGCTGGTCGACTCTAGCCTCTTCGGTCGATTCGTGTCTTCGTATCGCGTCGGGCGGAGGAGCCATAGAGTATCAGTACAGCCGATAAAAAACGTGAGGCCACTCAGATACCCGTTTAGAGTTGCCGAATCTAAATACTCTCTCGTTCAGACACATCCTGATTATCGTTTGCGTCCGCTCGAAATGTTGTATGATTAGTTTTAGGCTGTGATAACAAGAGGTTCGTATCCAATAGGAATTTCGGGTGAACGTGCAAAGTTTTATTTATAGAGCCTACGACGAAACAGGTATGGGCGCAGAACAAAGTCCGACAGATAGTCTAAACTTTCCCGATATGCTCCCGGAACCGCTAAAGTCCGAAGCCGCGTCGCGTGATCCTTCAGACTGGTACGACAAAATGCGCGCCGATGGCCCGGTCCACTATGATAGCCGACGGGACGTGTACGACGTATTCTCATACGAGCATGTCAAGGCCGGTCTTCAGGACGGTGAACGACTAGCACGGAAGACACTTTCAGATACTCCTGACGACAAACAGGATCCTTTCGCTTACATCGGTACGGCAATGATGTGGTCAGACGGGACGGATCACGTTCAGGCAAAGAGCCAACTCTTCGAGTACTTCCAGCCCAGTCGCATGCAGAAGCTACGCGACTCAATTGAGGCGGTCACCGAGTCACAACTTGACATCGCTCTCGAAGGAGGTTCCGAGTTCGATTTCATCAAGGACTTCGCTACCCCGGTACCGCTTCGAGTCATCATGGACTTCGTTGGGGTTCCACGTGATGATCAGCAACAGGTACTCGAGTGGTTGGACACGCTCAGAAATGTGGCATACAGCGAGTCCAGTTCCGTTGGGACGAAAGACGGTTCAAAACTGGCTGACCCGGCCAAGTATTTCCGTGATCTGGTAGCACAGCGACGACGCGAACCACGGGACGACATCATCTCACAGCTTCTCGAAGAGACTGAGCTTAGCGAGGCAGAGATCGGATCCAACTGCTTCGACTTTATCGCCGCAGGACAGGGCACAATGTCAGATCTGTTCGCCAATGCGCTGTATCTCTTCGAGACCCACGACCTGTACGACGAGTTGGATCAGTACGGCTTGGAGGTTGTTCTCGAGGAGGTTCTCCGGTGTCGAGCGCCGCTACAAGCCCGTGCTCGCGTGACGACCGAACCTGTAACGCTACACGAGACCCAGATACCAGCCGACGAAACCGTAATTCTCTGGATCGGCGCCGCGAACCGAGATCCCGAGGTGTACGACCGAAGCAACACCTTCATTCCCGACCGTAACCCCGACCACCTCGCCTACGGGAGCGGTCCACACATGTGTATCGGCGCACCCCTCGCCCGCCTGGAAGGCCCGGTAGTCTTTCGTACCTTCTTTGATCGGATCGTCGATTTCGACGTTCGAATAGATGAGAGCAGGCCAAAGACAGCGGCTTCAAGGCTTGGCTTCCAGCGGCTCCCGGTAACAGTCGATACAGTTTAACTGCTACTGACCCAACGAATGATACACCCAACAGATAGTCTATAACAATGATATTCACACACGCAGAGATACCTGTTGCCTCGGAGACGCGCGAGGAGGCGTTAGATATAGTCCGTACCATCGCAGCACGCTCCCGTGAGGAGGACGGTGTCATCGATTATCGCGCCACGACTGACATAGAGAACCCGAACGTCATCCGAATCCTCGAACAGTACAAAGATATGGACGCCGTCGATGCGCATAACGCGAGCGATCATCTCGAAACGTTTCAATCCGAGATTGAGGCTCACCTCGATGGCGATCCGAAGCTCTACCGATTCGTAGTCGACAGTGCGGCTGAACTGCCAGGACCGTAGTGGCGCCCGCGTTGTGGTTCACTTTCGACTCTAAATGGTCAGTATGAATCCCGTTCAGGCATCTGTCCGCCGGACACGTTACCCAGAAGAATCGGCATTGGGGCTTACCGGTCAGTCTTCGACCAGTTCGAGAGTTGTACTGGGATAGATATCTATCCCGGGACACAGTCGCTCCGAGTTGTGTATCTCTCTTCGATGTTGTCTTTTTATCTATTGGGAGGGAATATCATCGTGGTCGGCACAGTGTCACCAATGTGCTTTGGAGTGGGTTCTGGTGAGCGGCTAGCCAGTGACAGTCAGTGGGGAACCAAGTTCACGGAGACGTATTCGTAGCGATTCGCGTGTTAACAGGTGGATAAACCGGCTATCAACGCACCCGGCGTGAAGGGACAAACCGAGGGGAGAACTGAACAGGACAGCATCGACCGCGACCGAGGGGATCGTTCTTTCACATTCCCAAACACCGTGCTGGCTATGTCTGATCGTTCGAGTCTGCGCTCACTGAACAGTCTCGGACTTGTTCGTCGGCGTTCGACAGCACGAACCGGTAGAGGTCCTTATTAACAGCCGCTACACTCAGAGTCGTGTCGAAAACGACCGTCTGTTCTTCCTTGATTGGCCATATACGCATCTTGAGCCTATTGTTCGACTTATACGGTTCGGATCTGTAACGATCTCTGTGAACAATATAGTAGTATAACTTCTCGCTTTCATCCTGTGGACGACAATCGACAGAGCCATTTTTTTACCGCGAGGCCTCGTTCGGATTACCGAAACGAAGTCGATACACGATAGTGCTCTTAATCGGTGGGTACACGATAGGATATCTGCTTGACCGTTCCCGACCCGATTTTATGATTATTCCAGTACCACAATACCGGTACCGGCTTCTGAGATGAACTAAGTGGTGGGATAATCTCCGGCGTGAACCATTTTGCATCGACATGAATTAGTTACCAGTCCGACGTTCAACGCCTGCTCCAAACGTAGTTCGTTAGAGGCGAACCAAAAACCATCCCAATAAATTTAGTTTACAGAAGTACGTCTGTAATACATCTTGAGAAGATTGTGGAAATGGCACAGTAAGATGTTCAACTTTTCCCCATATATAACAATATCATACTAGTTTTATGCCTAAAGACCACAGATAACAAACCAAGATAGGGTTATGAGTTCGAATATGCGAAACTTTTATTTGTGCTACTCGTTAGTAGTAGCGTATGAATGAACACAAAACAAATGGAAGAATCGAAACGACACAGCGGTCTCTTGATTTGATTGAAACTGTTCAGCGTCTTGACGGCGCTACTATGGCCGAGTTGACAGAGGAACTCGGCCTAGCGAAGAGCACGACGTACAAGCACCTCCAGACGCTCCGTCAGAACGGATACCTCGAAAAGGAAGGGGAGCACTACCTCGTGGGACTGAAGTTTTACAATCTCGGTGGCTACGCTCGAAGCCAGAAACCGGCGTACAGTATGGCTTTCAAAACGATGTCGGAACTTACGAACGAGACCAGAGAGGAAGGAGATGTCGTCGTTGTGAACGACGATCGGGGTCTGGTCCTACACGAGTCGTACCATCCGGACCACCAGTATGCGGCGGACGAATCCAATTCTCGGGACTCCGGCTACCATCTCGGTACGTACTATCCACTTCACTGCACCGCGTCCGGGAAGGCTCTGCTAGCAGCCATGTCAGACAGACGGGTCCGAGAGATCATCGATCGTAAGGGGCTCGTTAGTCGCACACAAAAAACCATCACCTCCGAAGCGGAACTGTTCGCCGAACTAGAGCGGACCCGAGAGCGTGGGTTCTCAACGAGCGACGAAGAGTTCGCCGATGGACTCCGCGCAGTTGGCTGTAGCGTCACCGGCCGTAACGGGGAATGCCTTTGTGCGATTTCATTGTTCGGGCCTAAATACCGGATTGTCGACGATCGCTTCCAAAATGAGATTCCGGCCACCCTTCAGGCTGCCGTCGAGCAACTCGAGGAACGGATCCAAAATCAGGGTCTCCGAACGAGTCGGAAATAACCCTTTGATTAGTGACGAACCGAATCCAAACCGACGACCCATAGCTTCGGCCCTCGTTCGACAGAATATTTATGACACTTCGGAAAACAGTACTCAAGGGCGGGAATCTGATTCCGCCGCATTTCACATCATTATGTCAAAACAAAGTATGAAACCGCGAAACGACGATGTCGTCTCTCGGTACGACGACTATGTGATGCCGATTTGGAAGACCCTCAACGTGCCGATCAAACATGCGTCCAACTGCGTCGTCGAGGATTACAACGGAAACGAATACCTAGACGTTTTCTCCGGCATTTCTGTAACGAATGTCGGTCACAACAACGAAGCCGTAGTTGAGGCAGCCAAATCCCAACTCGACAAGTTCGTCCACGGCTGTTCGTACGTCCACCCCAATCAAACCGTCGCTGAACTTGGAGAACGGCTTGCCGAGGTCACACCGGGAAAGTTAGCAAAGTCGTTTTTTTGTAACTCCGGAACCGAAGCCGTCGAAGGAGCGATTAAACTCGCTCGTAAGCATACGGGCAGCAAGGAAGTAATTGCACTTGAGATGGGGTTTCACGGACGAACACTTGGAAGTCTTTCTTTGACCGGCAACAGTGCCTACAAGAAGGAAATGGCCCCAACTATCAATGACGTAGCTCACGTTGCGCCACCCTATGCGTACCGATGCCAGATGTGCGACGGTGGTTTCTGTTCGTGTGCCTGTGCTGAGGAACTCGAACGGGTAATCGGGACCCACACTTCGGGGGACTTGGCCGCAGTTATCGTCGAACCCGTGATGGGAGAAGGTGGTATTATAGTCCCACCAGAGGGGTGGCTCCAGCGGGTTAAAGAGATTACCCACAACCATGGTGGGCTACTCATTGTCGACGAGGTTCAGACCGGCTATGGTCGGACCGGCGAACTGTTCGCGGTCGACCACTTTGATACGGTCCCTGATATTATGTCACAAGCGAAAGGGATTGCAAACGGGCTTCCACTGGGAGCGTTTACCGCGCCAGCGGAGATTGCAAACAGCTTCGAGCCGGGCGATCACCTCTCCACATTCGGAGGGAATCCGGTGGCCTGTGCGGCTGCACTTGCAACGATCGACGAGTTACAGGATGGTATCGTCGAAAACGCACGCGATCAGGGTGTGTGGCTGGGTGAGCAACTCGCGACGCTCGAAGACGAGTTCGATGTCGTCGGCGACACCCGTGGACTTGGACTGATGTACGGTGTCGAACTAGTCGATCCGAAGAGTGGGACTGATCCGATGGACGTTGCACCGGATCCCGATCCAACGCTCGCCAAGCATATCGGCGAACGGCTTCGGGACCAGGGGATCGTTATGGGTATTGGCGGCTACCACAAGAACGTGATACGATTCCAGCCGCCGCTGACTATCAAGCGTGATCAACTACAGCGCGCCGTTTCCGGGCTTCGAACTGCACTTGAGGTGGAAATAGCATGACTGATCCGTCCGAAGAGTTCACTCGACGTGAGAGTGCGGACCAGCACCAGGCCGAAATGCCGTATGCCGGGATCGATACCTTTCTTAAAGCTGACCAACGTAACATTGACGACTTGGCCGATGTGGACGCCGGCGTAATCGGTGTCCCATACGACGGTGCAGTAAGCAATCGGCCGGGGACTCGTTACGGTCCACAGGCGATCCGGCGAGCCAGCAGTTGGTGGGCGTACTTATCGGGATACAAGGGCGGCCTGACGAATATGCGAACTGAGAGTCAGGTCGACTTCAGCGCTCTGTCCGTGGTTGACTGTGGAGATGTGCCGGTGTTCCCAACAGACCGCGAGCGGACTGCAGAGAGTATCGAAGCCTACGTCGGGGCTATCGCCGAACAGGCGTTTCCCGCTGTGTTGGGGGGTGATCATTACTGTACTGCGCCCTCGTTCCGTGGATTCGCGTCAGGTGCAGGCCACGACACCGTCGGGTTCGTACAGATTGACGCTCACTCGGATACGAGTACGGGTAGTCCGATTTTCGGTGACAAGTTCCATGGCTCTAGTACTGCACTGGTTGCCAACTCAGCCTACAGTGACTACGAACACGTCAGCCAAGTCGGCATCCGCGGCTACGAGTCTCCCGACTTCTTTGAGTTTGCCGAGGACAATGGTCTCAATCTCTATACAATGCGTGACGTGGCAAACCGTGGGATTGCCCCCGTTGTCGAGGATGCTATCTCATCGGCTGCTGCGGACACCGACGCAGTCTACGTTACCTTTGATATCGACGCAATTGACCCGAGTGTCGCACCGGGAACCGGAACACCGGAACCTGGGGGGTTGTCGGCCGATCAGGCGCTGACAGTCATGGAAATACTTGGTCAGCACGACGCAGTCGGCGCAGCGGACCTGATGGAAGTCGCACCGGCGTTCGACGACAGTGAGGGAACCCAGCGGTTGGCTGCCTACCTGCTTGTGACCTTGCTTGAGCGACAGTTCGCAGAGTAATGTTCGAAACTACCAATCCAACGACCGGCGAACGTATAGCAACCTACGACAATCACGACGACGCAACCGTCCAGGCTGCGCTCACGGATAGCGCCAAGACGTTCGAAACGTGGCGAGAGCGTTCAATCGAATCCCGGCAAGAGTTGGCCGCGAACATCGCCGAAACCTTACGAGACAATACAGACCAGTACGCGCAGATGATGACACGTGAGATGGGCAAGCCAATCGAACAGAGTGTCGCCGAGGTCGAAAAGTGTGCTTGGCTCTGTGAGTACTATGCCGAACGGGCTGGCGCACATCTGCAGGATGAGCGGATTGGCACTGAACCGGGAGCAGAGACATACGTCTCCTACGAACCGCTTGGCACCGTTCTCGCAGTGATGCCTTGGAACTTCCCGTTTTGGCAGGTGTTTCGGTTCGCGGTCCCGGCGCTGACAGCCGGCAACGTTGTCCTCCTGAAACACTCGCCGACGACGTTCGGCTGTGCCGAAACCATTGTCTTGGCCTTTCGTGATGCGGGGTATCCAGCGGGTGTCATCCGATCGCTCCGCATCGAGACGGACCGCGTCGAGAAAGTCATCAACGATGATCGCGTGCGTGCGGTAACACTTACCGGGAGCACCAGAGCTGGACAAGCAGTCGCCGAGGCTGCTGGACGGAATATTAAAAGGACGGTTTTAGAACTCGGTGGGAGCGACCCCTACATTGTGCTTGACGATGCCAATCTAGACGCCGCCATTGAGACAGCCGTCACTGCCCGGACACACAACTCCGGGCAGTCCTGTATCGCCGCCAAGCGTCTATTCGTTCACACGGAGGTATATGATGAGTTCCTTGACCGTTTTGTCGACCAAATGTCGTCGCTGGCTGTCGGCGATCCGACCAACCCTGATACCGATGTAGGTCCGCAGGCCCGCGATGATCTTCTGACAACGCTACACAAACAGGTTACTGCGAGCATCGACGCTGGGGCAACAGTGCAGTGTGGCGGCGACCCGCTTGATCGGATAGGGAACTTCTACCCGCCGACGGTCCTTACGGATGTGCCTGCGGACTGTCCTGCAAGGACTGAAGAACTGTTCGGTCCCGTAGCCACAGTCGTCGAAGTCGACGACGAAGCAGAGGCAGTAGAGCAAGCCAATGATACGGCATACGGGCTGAGTGCGTCGGTATGGACAGCCGATTCTGAACGAGGTCGCCGTATCGCCGAAAAGATAGAAGCCGGTGCAGCTTTTATCAACAAGATGTCAATGTCTGACCCTCGGCTCCCTTTTGGTGGGATCAAGGACTCGGGCTACGGCACCGAACTCTCTCGACACGGCATTAGGGAATTTACTAACCCGAAGACATACTGGATTCAATGAAGGATTATTCGTCCGATAATATACCGGAAAACCACGAGCAGGCTATCGCTGAAGCGACCGATCAAAAACAATTTACTGCGTGGATCAATGGATCGGCATATCAAACCGACAGGACGTTTGAGACCCGTGACCCCGTGGTGGATGAACCGATTACCACGGTCCCCCGTTGTGATGCTGGTGAGGTCGATTTAGCGGTTGACGCCGCAAGAGCGGCGTTCGCCGACGTTTGGAGGAGTCTTTCGCACACTGAACGGGCCGAACGGCTGCTGACGTGGGCCGAACGATTAGTCGAAAATATCCACGAACTTGCGTTACTTGAGAGTCTCGACACGGGTAAACCGATCGCCTTTGCCGAGGCCGAGATTCGGGAAGGGGTTGACTACATCGAGTACTACGCGCATCTGTTGTACGGCGACACCGACGAGCGCGTCCCTGTCGGCAGCGACACACACGCCTATACTCGAAAAGAACCGTATGGGGTCGCGGGGCTCATTGTTCCGTGGAACTACCCGGTACTGTTGACCTGCTGGAAGCTCGGACCAGCGCTGGCCGCTGGTAATACTGTTGTGCTGAAGCCAGCTGAGCAGACGCCCCTGACCGCAACGCGTCTCGCACAGTTGGCCGAGGGTATCTTCCCGTCAGGTACACTGAACGTCGTCCACGGCTTCGGAGACGAGGCCGGAAGCGCGCTGACGAGTCACACCGGCGTAGACAAACTCTCATTTACTGGCGAGGACGCCACTGGTGAACTCGTCATGAGCGCGGCTGCCAGAAACATCACGCCAGTAACCCTCGAACTGGGTGGGAAGTCACCATTTGTCGTCTTTCCGGACGCTGATATGGAGGACGCCGCTGCCACCGCCGCAGAAGGAATATTCTACAACACTGGTCAGTCTTGTGATGCACTCTCTCGGACACTCGTTCATGAGGATATCCACGACGAGTTTATTACCCTGTTCAAGGAAGCTGCCGCCGAGTGGACTGTTGGCGATCCATTGGTTGAGGGGACGACGGTCGGGCCACTCGCCTCGGAACAGCAGTTTAACAAAGCCTGCCAGTACGTCGATATAGGTCTCGATACAGATGCAACGCTCGTTACCGGCGGTGACCCCGCCAATGAATCCGATGCTGGTTGGTTCTTTGAACCGACGATCTTCGACGATGTAAATAACGACGACCGTCTCGCTCAAGAAGAAATATTTGGCCCCATTGCATCTGTCGTCACGTTTGACTCCTACGAGAAAGCTATCAAGTTGGCTAATGATGTTGAGTACGGGCTAGCCTCGTCTGTCGCCACGACAGATATCTCGCTTGCCCATCGCGCTGCAGCCGATATCGAAGCTGGAACGGTCTGGATCAATGACTATGCCCGCTTCTCGCCAGGATTAGCTTTTGGTGGCTACAAACGTTCAGGGATAGGCCGGGAGTGTGGTGCAGAAACACTCGACGAGTACCGCCAACAAAAAACTGTTGCAGTTGCCACCGAAAGCGTTTCGTTTGAACGGTCGTAATCCGGAAACAACGTTTAGATTGTTTGCCCTTTCACTCTGGATATCTGCCTTCTTTGAAGGCAGCGTTGAGTTGCTCGCCCATAAATTCACGGCGAACTCGGCGAGACCGCGAGTCTGAAAGATAATTTTGCATAACAACTTGGGGATCGCTACTTCCCTGTTCTGTGGCTATCTCTTCGACACCCTCGAGAACGCCCTCGAGCACTGCTGTGTAGGTATCATACCAGAAGCGACGACAGAGCTGTGGACTTGGTCGTTCACCTTCGATTCGATCGGGAAGATCGGCTTCCGACGCCAAACCTTGGAACCAGTTCCGGATCGTATCTCGTGTTACGTGTGGGTTTGCTCCCTGTGGGGATTGGAACAGATACCCGGTCCATGATTCATCGGTCGCCAGTTCATCGATTCGGGAGTCGAGGATGTCCAAACCGAACAGCAACGACACTTGGCCGGGCCCGTTTTTTCGTTCCTCGAACGCAATGAACGGGACGTCATCTTCGGGAACGTCACGGTTGAACTGCGAGACATGAAGCGCAGCGACCTCGCTCGCCCGAAGCCCCCAGCCAGCTAATGCCACGACGAGCAACTGGTCTCGCGTTGTTGTTGCAGCCTGCATGAGCTTCTGCACATGTTCTACTGACAAGGCCGGCGTCGGCGACTCCTCGAGTTCCCACTTGAATTCGTCGTAGAGCCCGCTTGCGGGATTCATTGAGGCGATCCGTCGACCGACGAGGTGCTGATACCAGGCGTCGACGACACGCCGAACACGTTGGAGGGTCTGAGCACTGTACTCGTGTTCGGCCCCCTCGTTTAACCAGTCAAACGCGGCGTAGCACGCGTCGACGGCTTCGTAAGCCGGTGTCTCCTGTTCCCGTTTCACCGGTGTCAGGAGATCACCTGTGCCGTTGGCCTCGCGATAAGCACGAACATAGAGGTTTAGCCGAGTCCGTAGCGTATTGATCGAGGAGGTGGAGAGGCCGTATCGGGACTTTCGCCGGTCAAGAAACTCCTCGAGGGCGTCGATTGTTTCTTGATCGCCTGTTGCCCACGCGTACCCCTGGTCGTCGTCGCCGAGGCCGAGGTCTTCGTTCCAGAAATCTCCGAATGAGCGGTCATGGTGGCGTCGTAGTGCTGCAAGGAACGACCGTGCATTGTGATCTCGAAACCACTGATGAGTCGGCTTCTCGCTCTTTGGATCGATACCTTCTGCCTCGAGGCATGGGGCTATTTCGTTCCAATATAGGT
>LFCJ01003697.1_pt1 | contig 11213 bp, 17 predicted proteins | sample 643141 | NCBI WGS metagenome assembly LFCJ01 (sample SAMN03766243, study PRJNA286221) | soda lake metagenome | biome: soda lake; feature: Kulunda steppe; material: water; isolation source: sample B1-Br-g2 brine of Lake Bitter-1 | place: Russia: Kulunda steppe | collected 2010-07 | reverse complement strand
TACTTCGGAGGTGCAAAGCGACGAAGTAATACAGGCAAAACAAGCCCTAAATACCCAGTCAACTACCACAACCGACTGTGCATGCAAATGCAGCATAAATCTGGTGCTGCACTAATCTGGCGTGACACCTCCCCCCCCTTTCCTCCACCACTTATTCTACCATAATTCTCATCAAGAGCAGCTTGTAACCACGGCACAGCTGGGAAATACCTGGGCATGATGGCACCTGAAGGTCTTAACATCCTTCATACGGCTTTCCATATAGCCAAGCTGTAAGGTCTCGATACATCAAAAAACAAAACTAGAAATGATACTTCAGTAAGAAAATCAAAGACTCTCTGTCGCGAGCTCTGCCAATCCATGCACGTTCTGCCCTCCTAAATGGGCTTTGGTAACACAAGGGAAGAAGGCTTCTCCGCTGGACTTTCACCCTAGCAACCCCCATTGTTGGAGAGCCGGCTCAAGAGATGCGCTCTTTGGTGCCGCCTCAACTCCCTCTCGTCCCACTGGTTTCTTTGTGTACCATCCCATCTGTAACAACCAAACCATGGAATTTAGCTTCGGGCATGCTATGTACTGGGCCATCCTGAGCATTGAGGCAATTGTCACCTTCATATTCCAACCATCTTTGAATGAATCCATGATCACTATCCCTTACTGAAATCTACTGACAGCCTATCCTCACCTATGTTATAAACTCGGAGCAATCCTTGCTAATGAGGTCACCTACACTACCCCTCAAACCTGGACCAGTCAAGGAATCTTCATCTCGTAGCAGTATGAACACAGCTACGCGGCTTCACTCATCTAAAAAGCCACAATCCTGCATGTCTGCAAAATCTTTCCCGTGATTCAACAAGCAGCTCAGCACCGTTACAGAATCGGCAGCAATCCCTTACATTATGCTAGGCACACTGAGACAGCGCCTGGTCTCAAGAAGTTTGAGACTACTCAGACAGAATAAAAATCACCAAGTGCTCCCACAGACCTGCAGATGATGAAGTGGCCCCCATTTGCCATCAGTCCAAACCGGGTCTCACGCACAGAATTGCTGACTGGAAGTCCTGGACCTAAACAGATGGTAGCTGACATATCCAAGAAAGTAATTGAGTTATTGGGGCAAACCACCCCAGTACGGGTAAGTCTAGCTTGGTTGAACCTAATGGTGCTGGTGTAACCAACACTATAGGGAGAGCGCAACTGGCAGCTAAAGTTGCTGCTGATACTTACGATCATACTTGTATTGCCACAGACAGCCTAACCTCAGTCCATCAAATAAGGAAACAATTGTCATACCCGTTGTGCCCACATTATGGATGAGGTCAAGGAACATGTATTTGGGAAGAGTGTAAGGGAAACGCATAACTAAGGCCCTGTTTGTAGGTGGAGCGCACCAATGGTCCTAGGCCAATTGCTTTCTAGCGCACTCGGGCGTGTGCTGGAAAAAGGCTCCCAATAGCGTAGATACCAACCTGGTCCTGAGATCCACCAAAAAATGACAGAGGTCAATGGGTTCACAATCCAGCAGATTTTGTTTGTGTGTTCCAAAACCCCCATGGCTGACAGAACACAAGAGAACCAACAATCATCAGATCTTGTGCTCAGCAGCATGTCAGCCCCCAAACTCTTATTCTTTGTGGTGCTGTTGAACCATTTGAAATGTAGGGGCTTCAGGCCACACTCTCACATGGAACAAACACCAAGAGGGAGTGGTGTCCCTGACCACCGGCGTTCTTATTAGCACTGCTAGCAGCCACATCTGTATGGGATTGTCCATCTCTCTGCCTTGCAGTAGGTAGTGGTAGCCCAAACCCGACTCACTCACATGCCAGGTGGGCTTGCATGCGTCTCAAGGAACCAATCTGGGCATTCGGTCGGCAAGGTCGTGTTCCTGAACGAACTTCTTGACTCCGAAAGTATCAACTGCAAACAGGCTCAAAGCTGCCATATTCAGCAGCCACATTCAAGTTGAAAGTCCTGTCACAGACCACCCCCAGATATTTGAAAGTATCAGTGTAGGGGAGCCGAGTACCATCAAAATAACTTGGCATAAAGGGAATGAGCTCAACATGCAGAACATGAGCCTGCACTGTAATTGAGATTTCACGGGCACACAAACAATGATCACATGACGTCCAGACCTCTGCTTCAACAACATAAACATGCATGCCACGCATGCACGCCATATCATGATGTAAGGAGGTACACAAGCTGGACCTCTAAACCCCTAAGCAGATCAGCCAATGCTTATGTCAAATCATAGGTGTTGGCCTTACCAACGAGGGCTCCTCTTTCATGAAATGCATGAGGATAACAACAACGGCTCCAAAATTTTGGACAAGAATGAGAGTGTCTGTGCCAAGATGCACTCACACACCTTCACCTTTAACTAGCCAGCCTTGCTAAGAAGGAGACACTTAGGCTAAGACGGGGCTGATTAACTTTCGATCTTGAGCTAAGTGATGTGATATTTATAGTTTACCACCTCGACGATCCCATCATACTGAAAGAATAACTTGGTTGACTTAAACTTAATTTTTATTTCAATGTATGTAAAAAAGTGATCTGAAAGTTTTAGGAGGTGGATAGATGAATGGACACGGTTGCCAAGAACAGAAGCTCCGGATGCAACCAGATAGTTCTGGGCATCTGGATAGCTGGAAAACCAGAGCAGCAGAAGTCTAGCAAGTATGACACAATGCCTGTGTGAGTACTGGATATACGCACTCTGTTGGTTTGCTGTATGCTCCTGGGAAGTGTACTTTGTATCCCATCCATGCATAAGCATTCATGCCTCCCTTGCAGGCCAAAATTGCTACCTATTATCATGTGCCCTCTCCGACGGTCTATGCGCGTGACCCGGCTTTGGCTCCAGCTGCTCAAGATGTCTTAGCCATTATCCAAATAGGGAGCGGTTTTGGATCTTGCAGTGGCACATGAAGCATGGTCCCATCAACGCAGCTCCGGAGTTTGCAGGCCATTGCCGTCCGGATCGTACAGGTGCTTGGACTTAGTAATTGAAGGGGCTGCACTCCTGTGTAACGGCACGCCCTCTTGCACGCACTAAACTACTTGCATGTTTCTACTCTGATGCACTAGCCAGCCTACAGCCAGACTTTCGTTTGTCAATGTGATCTGGATCGACTTTGTCCATGTTGTAGCGGCTTTCGTCTGCCTGCCATTCTTTTGTTACCTCTGCACGCATAGCTTCTTTACATGTGCACAACAAGGGATTTTTGAACGTTTTCCTGCAAATAGTGGTCAGGAACAGTTTGGCTGTGCACGTGCAGCTGGACTACTACATGGCTCCACCACTCCTGGGCATGGATGTTGGGGTATCCCCGCTGGAGGGCACGGTCATCGACCTCGTGCCTGTTGTACGGATATTTGGGGCGACGCCGGCAGGCCAAAAGGCCTGCCTCCATCTGCATAAGGTGCATGAGTTTGTGCAGTAAGTTTGAATGATGTTTATGGACACTAAGATATGAGGTGTGTGCATGCCATTGTATGGGAATGTGTGTTTGTGCTTGCGTGGGTAATTGAGTCTATTGGTAAGCTCATCTTCAGGAATTGCACGTCTGATCGTGTCATTTGGCCTAACATTGAAAACTTGCTGGATCTCCTTTGTGTCAAATTACACTCAGATGCATACCATACAGGCACACAAAACGGTGCATGCCCAATGATGCGCGCACATGTGGGGTGAGATCTAGCTCTGTATTCCTTGCAAATCCTTCTTAGATGTCAGACTCATCTACATGCCATCAGAACAGTCTGGTGGGCATGCTCGCTTGTGAGCAGAGCTTCCCGGTCGCTCCCTCGTTCAGGGCAGTATTTCTGTTGATTGCTGCATGCTTAAAGGGTACATAAGCAGCACATGTGGGACTGCCTGTGAGTGCTTTGAAAAGTGCCCACAACATGTGGCATGCTTCACTATGTTGAAAGTGCATTAGTGCAATGAAAGAAATATGCCTTTGTCCTCGCTCAACATTTCTGGGTGGTTAACTCAGGGAAGCGCTCACGCACACACGTTTGCACACACATGAACGCATGCGCACACACACGTTTGCACACACATAAATGATTGACTCTTGTGAGCAAATACGGGTAAGCGTGCACACACTCAGGCATGTGCACATGCATGCATGCATGCAGACGTGCGCATTGTGCAATACTCATACGCACAGGCCTTCCCCTATTTTTACATTCCATACGATGAGGATCTACCCTCAGCTCCCAATGAGGGTAAGTGCCTGGGGCTGTGAAATATTTTTCAGGTGCGTACAAATTGTGCATGCCAGCTTTGTACTACAACAAAACCCTTATCCTACCTGGTGCGTGCATGCCGCTGCATCTTGATTTACTATCCGACTTATAGGAAAAACGAGCTTGATCACGTGTGCTGCATCAATGTGTGCCAACAGTCCTAAATGCTGCATCATCCATGTAGATGTTGTTTAGGGAGGCTGTCCTTTTGCATGCCAGGCCACAGTTTTTGTGACATGAGGCCATAGATTGTGTGACGTGTGGCCATCGATTTTTGGACATGCGGTCATTGATTTTGAGAAATGCGGACTGCACTGTGGGATCCTTCATAGACCTGCTATGTACTGTGATGTTTGCAGCAATAGCGTTCCTGCTAATCACTGTGATGTTCGCAGCAATGGCATTCTATTTATGTACTGTGATATTTGCAGCAATGGCATTCCTGCGAAAACTGGCGGGTGGGCTGGAGATGGCAATGAAGATGAGCTCGATGGCCACTGGGGGCGAGGGACCTGGAGGGGGGGGCGGGCAAGGCAGCAGTAAAGCCTGGAAGAGACAGGTGCGTGGTGGCTTCCTGTAACCAGGGTGCTTTCAAGCTGGAGGCTTTTGTCCATCCTCACGGAAGGAGTAAGCAATGGCTTGGCATGGTAGCAGCAGCAGCGGCGGCAGCAGCAGCAGGTAGACTTAATGCATTCAGGCATGCGCATGTTTCTTCTTGCGCCTGGCTTTAAATGAACTGGGGTGTCTTGATAACGTGATATTGAGAGTCTGGCTGGAGATGGGCTTTCTTTATCACCAGAACAGCTGAGTGAGGAGGTGGAGGTGCATCGATGGGCATGGTGATGCCTAGATGTGTCAAGGGCCATGCTTGCCATGTTGTCAGTGGTAAGATTAATAGCGTTCAAAATGCGAGCGTGCAGCTGTTGGTGCCCTGTCCAGGTTGGTGCTTAAAGTGCAAATCGTGCGGGTGCGGCCCCTGTATGGTCGTGATCTGTCCAGGAAGTACACATGTGCTACTCAGACAATGCGCAACTCAGACAATGTGCGACTGTGCCTGTGCCCGGTCCAGGTGGTACACAATGTGCAGCTCGTGCGGGCACGGCCCCTGTACGGCTTCTACGCAGAGGAGCAGGTGTTCGTCAAGCTGGTCCTGTGAGTGAGCAGCCCTGTCTTGCTAGCCTGCTAGGGACCCACCCTTGAGTTTTGCAGCATGCATGTCCCTGAACATGCTTTGAAAATGAAGCAACCCTCCTGCGCTCAGGCAGGAAGTAGTGCATGCATGCCAACCTTTCGGCCAGTCCCAGGGCAGCTGCGGTGTGCCAACGGAAGTGCATGGCCACATGTGCGCCTGTTCTCACAGCCATGTTTGCTGTGCTGCTCTGCTCGCTCGCTTGAGTCCCTTTTACTGCTCTGTTTGCTTGCTTGAGTCCCTTGCTGCTCTGCTTGCTTGCTTAAGTGCTTTTGCTGCTCTGCTTGCTTGCTTAAGTGCTTTTGCTGCTCTGCTTGCTCCCTGGAGCCTCTTGCTACTCTGCTTGCTTGCTTAAGTGCCTTTTGCTGCTCTGCTCGCTCACTTGAGCCCCTTGCTGCTCTGCCTGCTAGCTTAAGTGCCTTTTGCTGCTCTGATCGCTCGCTTGAGCCGCTTTTACTGCTCTACTTGCTTGCTGAAGTACCTTTTGCTGCTCTACTTGCTCGCTTGAGTTCCTTTCTGCTCTTGTGCTGAGCCTTGAAGAAGGCTCATTGTGCGTGCGCTCTGGGATCTCAAAGTAGGTATGGCACTAGTTCAACTTCAGAGCATGCTGCATCTGCCGGTTCACTCAGGTACAACCCCGTAGATGTCAAACGCGCGTCAGAGCTGCTGCTTGCTGGTGCTGTGATGGGCCGGCGGTTCCAGCCCTTTGAAGCCCACGTGCCCTACCTGCTGCAGATCAAGGTGGGCTGCTGCTGCCTTTGCAGCACATATTGCCCACGCATGTGTGCACGCGCGTGTGAGTTTACGTGTGTGTTCACGTGTGTGTATATGTGTGTGTATGTGTGTGTGCGCACACACGAGCAAGCGCACCTGTTGTGTCCTCTGTGTGTGCAGATTAAGGTGGAATGCTGCTGCATGCTGCCTGTGCGTGACCTCTGTGTGTGCAGTTTAAGGTGGAATGCTGGTGCATGCTCCCTGTGCGTGACCACTGTGTGATTCAAACGCAGGTAGGATACTCAAGTACATTGTATGCGTGTGTTTGTTGTGTGGTGCAGGCCAAGGTGAGCTGTTGTGTGTGTGTTTGTGTGTGCACGCTGGAGTGGTGCAGGTTAAGTGGGCAAATGTGTTGGATGCAGTTCTTTGAGGCCAACTACCGTACTTCCTGCAGATCAAGTCAGGTGTAGGTGAAATCGTCGTTGTCGTGACCCGCCACGGGCTGCTACTGAAGCTAAGAAAGACTTCACCAATGCTATAGTCGTCAAGGCCTATTGCAGTGTGTCTGCAGGGGATGAGTATGTGTGAACATGACTTCTGATGTAAGGCTGACATTGTCAGCCTAGGGCAAAGGGCTTTTGCCACTGCACCTGAGCCTGTGTGTCTGTACTTTGCTTGCCATAGTGAGAGGACATACCAGTGCTTGCATGCACCAACAACCTCAGGCAGACCTCGGTCATTCTGAACCCTCAAGCTGGCCTTGACAACAGCATGTCTCACGTTGAGAATGTGTGCAATGAGAATCAATGGTGTGGTGTAGATTGCCTATCTTTTTGGATGTAACACAGCGCAGCTGTAGGTCGCCGTTGCATGCACCTCACAGCTGCTGCCACACCTCGACATTTGAAGGCCGAGGTGGTGGCCACACCTCATGGTGGCCACACCTCTGCCATCAGATTGAGCCATTGTTGGGCTGGGCCTGCAGGGGCCTGCTGGACCCACCACTAAGCAGGACCCGCCACTAAGCACCACCCACCACTAAGCACGACCCACCATTAAGCAGGACTCACCACTAAGCAGGACCCACCACTAAGCAGGACCCACCATTAAGCAGGACCCACCACTAAGGAGGACCCACCACTAAGCACGGCCCACCGCTACACAGGACCCACCAAGCGTCGGGCCTGCACAAGTCAGCTTGCCCCACCAAGCTGTACACACGGGCACAAGCTGTACACACAAGCTGTACACACAAGCTGTACACACAAGCTGTACACACGGGCACAAGCTGCGCCTCGTGGCCTCGTGGCGCAGTTCCCTTCTGATGCGGCCTGTGGTGAAAGCACCAACCCCTGAGCACGCCCCTGCTGGGTTGGTGTTGCGCGCGCAGATGGACTTCAACCTTTTTGGGATGTCGCATGTGCGCCTGCGCGCCGCGCTCTTCCGCCACCCCCTCCCGGTGGATGCCTTCCCAGCACGTAAGGGCTGGGATGCTGACACCACCGACAGTGACCGCAGCTCTGTCCAGCCAAGCGGGGGGCAGCAGGACGCCACGGGGCCTTTGCAGCAGCAGCAGCAGCAGCAGAGCACGCCGCCGCTGTCGGCTGTGAGGGAGGGCAGCAGCGGCGGGAGCCTTGGGGGCCTGGCCCAATGTGGAGCCAGCCAGAAGACGCAGCCCCCGCCTGTGTGGACAGAGCGTACAGTGCCTGTGGATATGCGGTGGGACAGGCAGGCGTCGGTGTCTGGCCCCAGGTACGCAATGGGGGGCGGGGGGCTGCGGGGTGCCCCTAGGGTAGGCAGGCGTAATGTCTGGGCCAAAGGAGGAAGGGAGGCGGGCAAAGCGCGGAGCGCTGTGAGGCAGGCATGGCAAGCGCCAGGGAAATGGGTTGAGGTGCATGAGGGGGGCCCAAGTTGGGCAAGCGCACGGTGCTTGGGCGAGCGCACGGTGCTTGGGCGAGCACACGGTGCTTGTGGACGTGTGGGGTGGGCAGGCAGGTGGTGGTGCCTGGCCCCAGGTACGCGAGGGGAGGCCGGGGGCTGCGGGATGCCCCTAGGGTAGGCCGGGATCAATGTCTTATGCAAGGTACGCACAGTTGGGGAGGGAAGATGCGGTGGGGCAGGCAGCGGGCGGTGTCTTGCACGATGTACGCACAAGTTGTAAGGGCGGACGTGCATGGGGGCACGCAGTCGGCGGTTTTTGGCCCGGTGTACACAAGGGGGCGAGGGAGTTGAAAAATGTCTAGGGCATGCTGTGGGGTTGGCAGGCGGCAATGTCTGAGCCCACAAAGGATGGAAGGAGGGTAGAGCCGCGGTATATTGGAGCATATGGTGGGGCACGCAAGCGGCAGGGTCGTATTTTGAGGGGCAAGAGAGGGGCAAGGGAATATTGAGCACCACAGTGCACTTATAGTGGTACAACAGGCAGGTAAGAGCCTTTGGATCCTGAGGTGCCAGGGGAAGGGGAGGTGAAGTAAACAGAAGTGTAGGCAGGCAAAAAGTAGGCTTGAATTGGCAATGGTGCGGCAGGCATAATGCTGCGTGAGCGCCGGTTAAAGGGTGTGTGTGGTGAGTTGACTGAGTGGTATTCAAATAGGGACAGAGCTGCATGCATGCCATGGTCGATTGGATTGCTAATTAAGTCTTGAAAACACATTTACCCGCTGCCATCTCACAGCAGGGCGTGCTGCGGACATACCCAGTGAGTTTGTGAGGAACACAGCAACTGTTGCCTTGCTGCTGTGCAGGTCTGTCCCGGACAAGCAGAGCATTTGCTGCTTGGAGCTAGATGCGTGCGTGGAGGACATCCTGAACCGGCACCAGGTTTGTTTCCCTGAATAGTGCAAGAGCGACTCAGTTCTGCCTTCCTTGGCTTTGCGTACTCTGGTGGAAAAATGATAGAGCAGGGGGTATCAGGAACATGCCCCAGGTATAGCCAGTTCGGTGACTGCTTCCTCCAACATCCTCTTTGACCAGGTCAGTGGAGGGGGGTTGTACACCTTGGCATCTTGCCCCATCGTGCCTGCTCCTGTTCCTTGGGTGGCCTCTCAACAAAGGCTAGTGCTGGCTTCAAGCGCTTAGTCTCCCAACAAGGACAGAGCGAGAGCCTTACTCCTGAAGCCGTTTTCCAATGTTGCCCGTTCATATTCCTCCTGCTCTGCACTTGAGCTCATCCAGCACTCTCTTCCGTGAAGTGGCGCCTCCCTTGGGGCCGACAGCCGCTGGCCCATCCCTTGAAAAATAATAATTGTGCACTCTCTCAAGACAATCTTAGTCTACCATGCAATTCTCTGAGCCTGCCCTTTGAACCTTGCCTTGCTGCACTCGATTCCACAACAGAGCGCTGTTGCCCGACCTCCCGTGATCCAGGATATGCCCGCATGCCCTCTTGTGCTCCATTGCCTGTTGCCTGCCCTTTGTCACGCTTGCCTAAGAGTGCTGCAGCTCAGACAAGCTGCAGCATGCCCATATCCTTTTGTTTGCTTTGTGTGTACTGCTGCTGTCTGCAGCCAGCCTATGCACCCTCATTGCTCTAAATATAGCGGGAGATGTATTGCAATCGAGGCTAGTGCGCAACCAATTGACCCAACCAATATCCTGGATCCAAAGCAGCATAAGTCTGGCACTGCACCTACCCGGCGTGGCACCTTCCCTGCTCCGGGCCACCCTCATGCCCGCTCTTGCTTCAGTGCCTGTTGCCTGCCCTCCCCTCTGCTCCAGGCCACCCTCATGCCCGCCCTTGCTTCAGTGCCTGTTGCCTGCCCTCCCCTCTGCTCCAGGCCACCCTCATGCCCGCTCTTGCTTCAGTGCCTGTTGCCTGCCCTCCCCTCTGCTCCAGGCCACCCTCATGCCCCTAAACCAGGCCGGCCCTGATGTCCACCTCCTGCAGTCATTGATGCCCATGTGGGAGGAGGAAAAGGAGAGGTGCGCGTATGCATGCATGCATCTTGATTCATCTGTGCATGTGTGGCAGGAGGAAACAGAAGGTGTGTGAGTTTGGGCTGTGCATGCATATCTTGCTTTGCTTGGACAATGATAGACAGCACTAAAGAAGCGTAAGCGCGCCTCCGCTGTGGACTGTCTGATTTCCTGATTCAAGAACCTCATTCACAAGAAGACCTGCCTCACGCACGAATCGCTTCCCAAAGAGGCATCAAAGATTGCCACGCCACCCCTTACCCTCCGACTGCCTCTTTAACATTTAGACCATTGCTGCACCAAATTGTCTCAAGTGATCCCTTAAAGCTATTTTTTGTGCACGGTGACCTGGCCTTCTCAGGTATCCTGGCATTCTCACATTCACGGACCCCAACAGGAAATCCCTACCACCCCCCATTTTCTTCCACCCCCTTGCTTGACAGTTTCCCTGTGCAACTACAAACTTGCCCCCCAGCTTTGGTCCACACAGCAGCCTGTGCCACATTTCTCCAACCCGCTGGCATCAGAATCTGTCGTAGCAACAACCACAGGAGCAGGTGCCTGACACAGAGGCCATTGTACGCTCCATGGCATGGCTGCATTGTTTGATGCCCCATCAATTGGACTGTAACATTGCATTCTTTCATGTTCCAAGAGTTTCATTGACAGAGACGCCTCTGCTCCATCCATGACAGCACTGCTTCAGCCTCTGCTCTAGCCACCACAGCACTGCTTCAGCCTCTGCTCTAGCCATGACAGCACTGCTTCAGCCTCTGCTCTAGCCATGACAGCACTGCTTCGGCCTTTGCTCTAGCCATGACAGCACTGCTTTAGCCTCTGCTCTAGCCACCACAACACTGCTTCAGCCTCTGCTCTAGCCATGACAGCACTGCTTCAGCCTCTGCTCTAGCCACCACAGCACTGCTTTAGCCTTTGCTCTAGCCATGACAGCACTGCTTTAGCCTTTGCTGTAGCCATGACAGCACTGCTTTAGCCTTTGCTCTAGCCACAACAGCACTGCTTTAGCCTTTGCTGTAGCCATGACAGCACTGCTTTAGCCTTTGCTCTAGCCATGACAGCACTGCTTTAGCCTTTGCTCTAGCCACAACAGCACTGCTTTAGCCTTTGC
>LFCJ01003696.1_pt1 | contig 11214 bp, 6 predicted proteins | sample 643141 | NCBI WGS metagenome assembly LFCJ01 (sample SAMN03766243, study PRJNA286221) | soda lake metagenome | biome: soda lake; feature: Kulunda steppe; material: water; isolation source: sample B1-Br-g2 brine of Lake Bitter-1 | place: Russia: Kulunda steppe | collected 2010-07 | reverse complement strand
GATGCAAGCGAGTTCTCGACCCTGCTGAACGCAACCGCCCGCTACGACCGGGCCGACGTCGGCCTCGGCGTCTGCCTTGGCAACCGCGCGGGCGCACTCACACAGGCCCGCCAACTCCTTCGTGAACACCGGCGAAATCTCGCGGACGGGATCGAACTCGTGACCGAGGAGGGCGTTACCCACGAAACACATCTCCAGTGGTTTCACGCCGAGGATCGGATTCGGGAGACCATCGTCGGTATCGTCGCCGGGATGGCTATGGGCAACGCCGGAATCAGCCGCGACCGACCGATCCTCGCCTTCGCCGATAAAAACGACAACGAAGTGAAAGTGTCCGCTCGAGGAACTCACAACCTCGTACGAAACGGGCTCGACCTCTCGGTCGTCCTCGGTGAAGCTGCACGGAGTGTCGGCGGTGACGGCGGTGGCCACGACGTTGCAGCCGGCGCGACCGTTCCACGGGGGCAAGAGGAGGCATTTCTCGCTGAAGCCGATCGGCTTGTTGGAGACCAACTCATGTCCTAATCAGCAGCCGGTGCTATCAAAACACATAGCGTTTAATTTATATTAAAAGAGTATAATGTACAAACAATGTCGCTGTGGGGTAGAATTCAATCGATACTCACGAAGTCAGTTGCCGAGGATTTTATTGACCTAACAGCCCTCGTCTTTCTTACACTGACAACGGTTACTGTTGCGCTATTGCCTCCTTTTCAGGAGACACTACTCAGACAAACCGTTGGTTTTATTTTTGTTCTTTTAGCCCCGGGATGGGCAGTGGTTGCAGCTACGTTTCCCCGAACCTCACGGGTGATTAACTTCGATAATGTTCCTGAAGAACTGCCGTTTTCTGGACAAGAACTGCGAGAGATAGTGGTGGGAAGTACCGATTCGACTGGCTCTGCGGTCCAAGCTGAAGATGAGACCGACACTGCCCTCAGCGGTGTCGAACGGCTCGTCCTCTCTCTCGGCGTCGGCGTTGCGGTCATCACCATCGCCGGCATTGTTCTCAACTTCACCCCGTGGCCTATCGCTCTGACCCCTGTTTTAGCCACACTTGGAAGCATCACGCTTTTTTGTACATTTATCGGTGCCGTTCGCCGCTCTCGAGTCCCCAACTTCGACCGCTTTAGGGTCCCCTTGGGTCCCGCTTGGAACGAAATAAACGGCCAATGGAACAGGAGCGATTATATACTGAACGTGGTGCTCGTGTTGAGTGCGCTCCTATTGGTCGGAACCCTAGCATTTACGCTCACCGCTCCTGCTCCCGACGACCAATACACCAACTTCTGGGTGCTCACCGAAGACGAAGATGAGAACCTTGTTGCAGGAAACTATACCGATGCACTCGGGGACAATGCCGACCGAGAACTGGTTGTTGGCGTTGAGAACAACGAAGCGGAAGACGTACTGTACGTGGTGGTCGTGCAACTTCAGGAAGTGGAGTGGATAGAAGAGGAGAAACAGATAGTCGACCAACAGGACATCGACCAGTTTGAGCAGCACATCGAATCGGAATCAGAACACCGTTGGCAACGCACTCCCGAAGTTACATCCGAACAGGCAGACAACTCACTCCGAATACAGTATCTGTTGTACAAAATCGAAGCCCCGTACACCGATACCGTTCCGGACGAACCAACAACCGAAAATGCCGACTATGACCTTCATCTGTGGATAGATTAGCCAGTCAATGGTGAGAACGACCGTCAGCTGGGGTGACTGATCTGGCTCTCCGATGGGACGTTCGAAAAGATATCACAAACGACATCCGAGGCAGATAACGTTTTTGTGTGGGTGTAGTCCAATAGGCGCTCAGTGTGGGACTCTTGATCCGGAGTGCGGATAACAATAACCCGGTTTGGGAGCCGGTCGCTGATGACCTCTGGCACCCTTGGTGACTGACAACCGAGCGTTGTGAATATGGCCGTCCCATCTGTATCTGATGGCACAGTTTCATCGTCTACCTGCGTGAAATCGTACTGGCTGTTGGATTCAAATACCGTATTTAACGCTCTGATCGTCTCCGTTGATGGATAGGAGTACGTCGGCACACGGTCGATTTCAATTGAAAAGATGGGGAAGACGTAGTCAGTGTACTCGAGAAGGAACGTTCCTTGAATTTCGTCTCGAAGCTCGTCAATAATCTTCTCAGTTGGGATCAAATTATCTTCAAACGGAATGTCTGGGTGGGTAATTGGATGTGGGTTTCCCTCAGCCTGACAGTACTCACAAATTGCGTCTCGTGCTTTGTTCCAGCGCTTGTGTCGAACGTGAACGTGAGCTGGGATTGACTCAACCCCGGCGACTTTCGCCATACAGAGTCGGTGTGTGCCATCGCCGACGAACAGCGGTTCACCGTTCCGGTCGAAATCAATTGACACGTCGTTATGTTCTTCAATTCTCCTTTGAAGTGCGACTAAGAGGCCGCCTGTGTCGTGCTGAGAGTCAAAAACGTCGACTGCCCGCTTATACTGACCGTTGCTGATCTCTTCGTACATCGAATCTAAATTAGCAAAGTGGGTTTCGACATCCGCTCTTGAATCGAACCGACCGGTGTACATCCCGTCTTCGCTCGTAATTCCTTTAATTGCCTGTTGATAATATCCAGTTTCCGCCCACGGTTGCTCGTGTTCATACCGTTTCGTAATAGAGGTGTACAACGTTCCAGTATACATCTCCCAGCTAATTGTTTCGACATCCCATCCGCCGCCTCTCACTCGCGGAAGAACCATCCACTTGGTCTCAGTCAGCTTCTTTTCTGCTGTCGTCTTTTGAATTTTGTCGGGGGAAATCCATATTATTTCTGGGCTTCTGGACCCAAGCTGTAGTTTGTCAAGTACTACTGTCAAGGGGTATGTCGTTACAAATAATATTCCCTGAGCACATTTTTTAATTACCCGCCTCATACTCAGAATAGAACATGGCGAGGATATAATATTTTCGACTGCAGAACACACAGTATGGTGTGCTATCCAAGTCTCAATACTTTACAAAGGCGTTAGTTGAGAAGTCCGCTTGGCTGAGTTGTGACCAAACAAACAAAGCCAGCGGACAGTGAAATCCACGAAGACCAGTTCGTTAATTTTTTGTCAACGTTCTCACCGGAGCAGTCACGTTAGACCTCGGTGAGAACGCAGAAACCGATCCAGAGGACATCTTCAAGATCCTCGTCGGCGTGACCGCCGACGGAAGCTCGACCTCTTCACTCTGCGAAAAAAGTGAAGATACACCTTCTGGCAACGACGTTCTCTATCACCTGCGTACCAAGTTCGACCTCGAAACCGTCGAATCAACCGGCAACACACTTCTCCAGCAGGATGTCCTCGAAACGCTCCCACGTCAGTTAGCAGCGGTTACTTTGTAATTTTATAGGTCTAAAATTTTTAATTTGGAAATAAAAAATTGTATATGTATGTTCACATATTAACGCACATGGGAGATAACCCTCGCTCCGAAAATCACGGCTACAACATTCCTGAGAGAGGATCAATGAACTGGCACGAACACCTAAACGAGAACTTCGAGTCTTTAGATACCGGTGTGGAAATCCGTGACTCGGATTCAAATTTAGAAGAATACATCCCGAAAGCGGGGGCAAAGTTCTTTGCGACCAATAATGGCAAAATCTATATTGGGGATGGGAACCAGTGGAATCGAATTTCAATTCCATCGGATGATCGCTCCCTCGAACGGCTCTCGCTCAAACCACAGAACGGCACATCTGACAGCATTGCTATCGAACCGTTTATCGATGCCCTTCGAGAAGGATACGTTGTCGGAATCGCAGGCAGCTATCAGACGGTCGCTAATCCAGAAGATTTCTCCAGTGATGCTGTTGCAATCCAGTGGGCGAACGATGACCTAGTGGAGAACCTTCCGGAAGCGGGGCCGAGCGGATTCGTCTACCTCCCACCACTTCGTCCGGACAGACAACCGTTGGTCATCGATGAGACTGTCGTTTTTGGCTCTCAAGACACAAAACACGGGGTCTTTCCTCAGGGGTGGGGGTATACGGGCGCAAGAGGGCCAATTATTCAATGTGAAATCGACGACGGGAGTCCCATGTTTCGGGTCAACAGAAACACCGAAGCAGGGAGCAACGCCAGAGGGCAGGCCTGCGTATTCGGTGGCTTCGCTGCTGAAGCGGATGGGCGAGATGCGACCTTCCTTCACCTTGAGAACACCAGCAACTTCCATTTAGCGAATATCTACGCTCGTCATTTCAACACGGACTCAGCCGATGGGGTTTTTGTTATCGATGGGCGGTGTTTTAATAGTTACATCAACTCGACGGATTATGTTCAGCCGTATATGGAGTGTCCGGACACAGACGTATGGGTGATTCAGAATAAAACGGGTGATGGCCCACCGGGTGAAATCAAGTGGGGACCGGGAAACTCCTGCTATGCTGATCCGAAGTATCCGTTTAATCATGGATACAAGCAAACGGTCAACTCCTCTGCGATGGCGTGGGGCGGAAGGTTAGAGGGGTCAGGAAACACGATGATGCACGTTCCTGAGGGACGACTATTCCTCACCGGCTACACCGAGCTCGGGCGGGTAGAAGGAACAAACACAGACCACATCTATTTCGACGGCTACCAGTTTGCAAATTCGAGTGCAATGACTATTCGGTCGAACGATACCGGAGGCCACGATATTCATATCGGATCCGATGCCAGATATGTGAACATCACTCCGTGGGTGGGAAGTGCGCCCGAGGGTGGAGATGCCATCCATATTCCTGAAGAGCCAGGTGGCGGCAGGTACATGCTACCGTACGAAGGAACAATCGATGGTTCAGTCACGTATCCAGATCCACCATGGCGACGGGCAGTATACCCCGATGGGTGGGCCAAGCGACGAACCGGACGGGATACAATCGGCGCAAACGAAACGGTCCGTATTGCCACCCATGCCGGGGACCAAGGGACTAGACTCAAACTCACAAATTTAGCTATTGTCGATGAACCGGACGGCGAAGCGCAGTTTCAGACCTCTCGAGGGTGGCGAAACAGCAATCAAACGTTCTACGTGACCGAAACGAACGGTGTTGAGTTCGAACTCGAGTGGGAAATTCACAGGCGAAGATAATCTGATTTCCAAAATAACCGACAGCCGAAATCGGATTGTGGGATGCGGCAGTTAATTTATACAGAGTTTTCCATAATAGATTGATTATAGATATAAATATAATAATATTCAATCAGTAGATTTTTATCGGATTAGCTACTTCAAAGAGACAATGAGTCGACGGGCACTTACACTCTTTTCAATACTTATCTTCTCTATACTGTCGGTGGGCCTCCTTCTGTCGTGGTACACAGCTAGCATTACTCCGTGGCTTCACGGTGCGGCTTTTGTTTCCGTGGTATTGATCGTTTCTTTGGGATTTCGATCAGATACCGGGAGAAGAGAGTACTATTGGTCGTTGATTATGGCGGCACTCATCGGTGTTGTATTGCGTGCGCCAATGGTGCTTTTCCCAGGAACACTTAGTTCGAACGATCCTGAAAAGTTCGCCCTGTATGCCCATCTCACGCTTGAATCAGGATCCTATCGGTTGCCGGCAATAAGCTTTTACGGGATTGCAGGCGGATTTCATACCTATATCGCACAAACCGCCGCTGTTGCTGGTATTGCGCCTGAAGAAGCGATGGTGACCGTTGGAATTCTTTTTGGCCTGTGGGGGCCACTCCTGGCAGCAGCAGTTTGCGTGCTTATTCTAGGCCACAACAATCTCGCTTACCGGGCAGGAGTGATTGCAGCGGCGATCGCGACGATTAGCGCACTCTCCGTGCGGGCGGCTTATATTCCACGAGCATACAGTATGGGAGCAGTCCTATTTATAACGTGTATTTTTGCAGTCCTCTATCACATTCGTCTCAATCCCAAACAGCAACAGGCTAGTTGGATACTATTACTTATCTTATTAATCGGAATGGCATTCACACATAAACTTCCGCTGTTGATCGCAACCAGCCTCCTGTTTACTGGCTGGCTTACGACAAAGTCCTCAACGGTTGACAGAATCTGGCCGTGGGAGTCAAATCGGCATTTTATTCCGATGATTGTGGTACTGGTTGCAGGCGTGATTACACTCGTCCAACAGACTATCATCACAGACTATTCGTCAAGAGCAGTAGAGTACACCCGTGCAACAGCGAACACCAGTTTTCAATCCCCGACGCGTTTGGGAGCGCACCCCGAAGCGGCAGCTCTAGTCGATATGGGGTATCTCGCCATTTTTGGATCGCATAGTCATCTTCCCGTACTCCTGTTTCTTGGGGGTATTGCGTGGCTCATCGTTGCCTGGCAATGTGTGATAAAACGGAACGGAAATAACGGCGTCGTAATCGCGCTTCTAACGATTATTGCAGCTGTGACCGTACTCGTTATCACGACACTCGCTGGTTCCGTTCTTCCAGGTGGAATCGAGCCGATGCGTCTTCACCTGTATCAGGAACTGTTTCTAGCATCGCTAATCGGAGTCGGATACCTCTTATTTGTTAGTGAACTGATCGGTGATAGAGAGTTTGCCATTTCGCGAACACAACTGAGTACTCTCTGTTTTGTGATCTTGTGTGTCGCGTTGTCATTCCACGCGTTTGCGTCTATTGCGTCACCGGACTACTACGGCGAAGAGCGTAGCTATGTGACTGAAGGAGAAATCGTTGGCAAGGAGTTCGCCGCAGATCACGTCGAAACAGAGGTGTGGACGGACGACCTCATCCAGCGGAGGGCGCCAAGTCCAGCGCACGTCACTGACAAGCAATCACCGTATTTACAGTTAGGGGCACCACCGGACGATGGCACGTTTCTCACGAACAATATTGACTTGCTACAAGGGACTGCCACGGACGAAGGACAAGAGACGATACTGTACCGTCAAAATGAACAAGTATACAGCTCACGTGGAACATTCAACGATTACCGTTATCAAGTGATGTGGAACGTAGAACAGTCGGCGGACAACCGATATCACAGAGTGTACGACAATGGTCACTCGCTGATTTATCGAAATCCACACTAAAGCCAGTAGTTCCCGTTCATCCAAAACAGCAAACTCTGAACTATTGTATCGGGACAAGAGATGCTAAAAAAGCGAAACTGAGAACATATTGAGCTCAACCATCATACCCATAATAACAGAGAATTAGACTGACCCCTCTTTTTGGGCTGGCTTCAGGTCCGTTGTGGAACCAACTCGGATACCCGAATCAATTGAAGCGAGACTGAAAGCAATCCCCAGACAACAACACCAAAAAAGATACTCACAACCAGCGAAAGAAATCCACCCAGATACGATTGAGCTGCGAGCACTGCAACGGCCATACAGCCAGAAATGGCAATTATTTGTCCAACCTTTCGGGCGAGATATCCAACACGAAACTCGAGTTCAAGGCTCATAATAAAGACGTTTGCAGCAGTGTAAAAGCCATACGCGGCGACTGTTGCGATTGCGGCCCCAACAATCCCAATCTGTGGGATGAGTAAGATATTCAACAGCAGGTTGCCGACTGCAGCAACGAATTTTACTTTTGCTCTGTCGGTTGCTCGACCCAAATAGTCTAATCCACCGCTGGTAACATGAGTTATCCCTTGGAAAAGAGCAAACAAAGCCATAATCTGAACGACCGGAACAGCAGCGGCATAGTCCGCACCGACTAAGAGGATAACAACCGGTTCGGCGACGAGGACCAGCCCGACTGCCGCAGGAATATAAATTAACAGCGTGTACACGAGCGTTTCCTCGTATAGTTCGGAGGCTTCTGCTAGCCCTTCATCTATTTTTTTATCAGAAAATGCAGGTGAGAGGCTGTACCCAACCGTGCTAGCTGGAAGTTGGGTAAACTGAATTAGTTGTTTGCTTATTTTGTAGTAGCCGACGGCAACGGGTGTGAGGAATATTCCAATCAAGAGAATGTCTACTTCTTTTATTATCTTATCCGAACTATCTGTCAACGTAATAGGAAGGCTGTATTCAACGATTCGTCGAACTAGCCCCTCTTCGGGGTCCGCCGTCTTTTCATACTGCGTAAAAACAATATACAATAAAAAAGAGAAGCCAGCTACAATTGTAAGCAGATACGAAATGACGTAGCCAAACAGTGCACCGGCGGCTCCATATCCAAGCAAAACGAGTACCACAACAATCCCTAAAAGGGAAACTTCGTTGAGTATTTTGAGATTCGCACCAGCTTTAATCTCCTGAAATCCCTGTAGGCACCGTCGAAGGTAGATGAACAGCCCCTCAACCAAGACGTATGCGCCACCGATAACTAACAAAAACGCAATATCGGGTTCGTTAAAATAGTCTGCAATCGGTTGTGCGCCAACCGTCAGTATCCCGGCTACAATAATAAGCAAAACGATATTAATTGTGAGTGAGCTTTTGAGAATATACCACACTTGGGAACGGTCTCGTTGGTTGTACTCTGTGAGATATCTCCCAGTAGATTTTCCGAGCCCCAATTTGCCAAACATTCCAGCAATCGAAAGGATAGACAGGACCAAAAAAAGAAGTCCATACTCTCCTGGGCCCATAAACCTGGCGAGAAACACAATTAAGAGCGCGGATGCACCGGTACCAAGCACCCTCGCTATGAGCTCAGATTGAATCCCTCGTTTGAATTCTATTATCTTTTTCATTTTTTTGATAGAGGCAGAGACGTATGTGGAATATATTATGAATAGGTGGTTGACACAGCAGTCTCCCATTGCTCGAGTGTTTCAGACCGATGATTGGCAATGTATTCGATGTCAGCAATCTTCTCTTCAGCCTTTGGATCATCGACACAGAGGGAATCGCGTTCGACATCCATATTCAATTGATGAATCATCCCGATCGGTACCGCCGTCAAAAACAGTTCCTCAGACAGGCCCGTTCTGTCACAGTACCCCCTGACTGCTTTTTTTAGTACTGTATTGAACTCGGAGTTGTTCAGATAGAGTTCGTGAAATCCCCTGCGTACGTCCCCAAACAGTACTCTCCCAACTTGGAGGGTGAAGAAAGTCGGGTCGATAAGTCTATTCCCGCCCTCAGACGAGTATTCCCAATCGATCACCCCGGAAACCGTTCTATCGGCCACGAGTATGTTTTGTGGGTTATAATCGCCGTGGACGATGGTCCCTTTCACCTGAAACAACGATTCAGGGAAGTCACAATCCAGTTTGTCAATGTCAAGATTTGGTTGACTGTCGTACTGGGCAGTCGAGCAATCGCTCTGGAACCGTTGAATCCAGTTTAGGCCCATGCGAATAACCGTTCTAAAGGAGTTGATCGTTTTTGAGATGTGCATGTCGAGTGGAGACCCAGGCACTGGTTGCTCGACGCCGATATCGCCGAACTGACTCTCCTCGAGTCTGCCAGTAGGAATCACGTCTCGTAACGACGGCTGACAGGTTTCGTGTATCGTTTTCAAAATTGCCGATTCGTGTTGTGTGATTGCCTCATCAGCCGGTCTGTTCGGATATTTTCGGATTTGTTTTAATTTACCACCCTCTTTCTTGAGGAGGATTGTTCGTGCAGTACCATGGCGAACAAAGCCAGTCAAACTGACCGCAACGTCTGCAGGTGGTTTGTTAGAACAGGCGAGAATATATTCCGGATAGCAATGCTGTAGAACATTGGCTTTGTCCGCCAGTTTCAACGATTTTTTGAGGAGTGTTTTCGCAGGCCCGTCCCGCCCAGACTGCAGTATCGTTTTAACCGTATCGGTATCAGTGATGTCGTATGTCGATGTACCGTGAGAAATTGGGATCGTGGTGAACAACTCGACCGTCGGGAAGCCACCTTCCGAACTCGCCTTTTTATAAGCCCATGGGTTTGCGCGTGTCGCCCCGCCGAGTTTCGCTGGCACAGAGGTCGAAGCCTGTGCTGATCCAGTATTGAATTCTCCAACAAGACCAAGCACCGTCGGCCACCCAGGACATACCAGAATAAGTGAACCAGTTTCGGGGAGCAGTTCTTGGAACCAATTGACGGCCCGTTTGAACTTGTTTGCGGTAATCCAGGAATTGACTACGGGCTTTGAGACGACAATGGTATCAACTGAATCGGTTTCGAACGGTAGTTGGTTCACACGGCCGGACGTTTTTTTCCCCGCATCTGAAACGTAATCCAGGACGTTGACATTGGTACAATGGTGAGCTAACAACCTTGGTAAGCAGTCATCACTCTCTCCAAAATAGAGACACTCATTGTCAATGTACGCTTCTAACAGAAATCGCCATCCATACTGTGGTGCTTCTTCGAGAGGTTGCGTCATGTATTTTTGTTAGTGTTATTCAACGGGCGAATCAAGTGTTTAGAAGTGGGGTACATTCGAAATAGGGCTAAAACGCCAGATGGTGGCCAGAAGCCCATTATTAGGACATCGCATTACTCGTTGCTTTTATTTTATTTTGTGTAAACTTAACTATTTGGAAAATCGTTGTGTCCTATCGAATTTAACATGGCAACAGCGGTATAAAGACTCCACACGTGAGGTCTACGTTTGTACGTACGGTGTCTATATCGTCCGTAAGTCAGGGTGGGTAGTCTCTCCCGTTCTGAAAGACCTCTTCCCGGTGGTCTATCCACTTTGTATGTCGAGTCAAAAATATCACCGGAATTTGAGTCTCGAAGCGACGATTGAGGCTGATAGCCGGTGTCACGAATCCGTCGATACGTGTTGTCGATTTCGAAAAGCCGTTCTAAGATTTCCCGTTCGGTCCGACGGCCATTTAATACCGTCTCGTTGTGCTGTAAGCCACGACAGAACTCGTTGTACAGTTCCGTCTCCGACCAGGCAACACCGTCATCGAAGTGTCTTTTGAGCGATTGGTAGAATATTGTCTCACAGAAAAACGTCCCCGAAAAGACGGTTTCAGCTGGTTTGTGTGGTTCCGTTCCATCCCAATTCGATTTTCCTCTCAGATCCCAATCGCCATCCTGGACCGAGCCGAGACTCGCTCTATACAACAGCGCAGTCGACCGGCCAGTGATCCGTTGAATCGTTGCTGGGTCCACATAACAGATTTTAAAGGGATTGAGGGGGCACTGATACCCCATCCGGCGGTACAAGTGTCGGTACCAACGTCGATACAGTGAGGGAACATGCTGCCAATAGAGCGAGCGTGTCGGCTCAAACTGAAGCAGAACGTATTCGGCTGCTTTGACCGGTTTGTGCCTTTTTTCGAGTATTTTCCACCGGAGGTCCATCATAT
>LFCJ01003695.1_pt1 | contig 11216 bp, 19 predicted proteins | sample 643141 | NCBI WGS metagenome assembly LFCJ01 (sample SAMN03766243, study PRJNA286221) | soda lake metagenome | biome: soda lake; feature: Kulunda steppe; material: water; isolation source: sample B1-Br-g2 brine of Lake Bitter-1 | place: Russia: Kulunda steppe | collected 2010-07 | reverse complement strand
GGCACACGCAAGCGCGAGCACATGCCTGCTCCCCCTCAACTAACCCCCCTTATTTCCCACTAGCTAGCAGTTGCACTTCTAGACTGGAGGCCTTATCATTTGTAAGCCTTGCCTCCCCACCCGCCCACGCACCTGGTTGTACAAGTGGTACAGGAGGCCCACCCCCACCAGGTCCATCCAGAAGCGCGACGCGCCCACTTTGGCGATGGCAGCCTTGCTGCCCTCCACAAGGGCCCCGCCCTCAAAGATCAGCGCCAGCGGCACGCAGATGACCACAGAGATGAGCGTGGTGTACGCGTACACTGACGTGCTGGCCAGAGTCTTGGTCATGACCCTGCCAGGCAAATAGGGGGAGCGCGCGCTAATGGAGCTCGTGCGCTAGCGCGCGCGGCTGCGCTTGCAGCGCTGCATCTGGGATCGGGCGTGCAGGCTGCTCCTTGAAAGAGGGCCTCATCGATCCACTGGAGGGCGTAAGGGCTCCATGTTGCCCTCAGCAAGCAGCAAAGCCCAAAAAGCTTGATGTGCAGCGTGCATACAGGCGAGCAGGAAGGGCAGGGCGCCATGCTGCTGTGCAGCTGCCTGGGCAAGGTGCTGAGCCAGGCCTGAGAGCCACAAGGCAAGGTTGTTATACACAAGGGGGTGCGCAGGAGGACCTGGGCATGTGTGCTGGGCAGGGCTGTGAGTATGATGTGCTTTCTTGGCTGCACAACAAGCTCAGCCACCTCATTTCGGATCTTGGCTTACTCCTGAGTGGCGACCGCCAGCCTCAGACCAATCAGCCTGGCAACCAGACTGGTGGTTTGTGACTATTTTAAACTTTGAAGAGGTAGAGGCCCTTGCCAGAGTGCCTTGGAAGGCTGTGAGCACGCCCCGCCCCCCCCCACGCGCATGCTGACGCACCTCTTGGACCACACAGCGCGGAAGCCAAAGGTCAGGTTTGAGGCCATGGCGGTCAGGAAGCCGGTCCAGTTGAAGGTCAGCTCACCCGCAGATGCCATGCCCACACCCACCTGCCAGCAAGAAGTAAGGTGGCAACAGCAGTGTTCCCGCAGTGTGTATGTACAGGCACTTAGGTGCAGAGCGCTCGTGCAAGCCGTGCACGAGGCCGCTGAGGCCAAGAAGACCTCATTAGATTAGCTGGCGGGCTCCGAGAACTAGAAACGCGCACATTCCTTCAGCAGAGTGATTGAATGGTGGTCCCCTGTCTGTCGCAGCTAGGCACTGGAAAGCCCCAGCCGCGAGCTCAGGCCTGTCTCACCAGGTATCCTAGCTGAGTAGGAGAGGCAGGTACCCTGCACACCGAGCTGACCAGCCGCGCGCTGTACACCCATACATGCTACCCAGCCTTGCAGCTGCGAGTTGACCATGCCCATAGCTCGGGCAGCCAAGAGGTGCAAGGGATGCAGGACTAACAGCACCAGGGTAGCAGCTGCGCTGCAGTGGCTGCAGCCCTGCCGAAGTATTCAACCAAGACGTTGCGCAAGTTCCTAAAAAGGTGGTCGCATGCTGAATGGCAGGGGCACTCAACCATCTTAACGCAGGAGTACTAGCATGTACTTCAGATGGACTCATGCTGCCCCCCCTAGCTCACAAGCCAAGCACGGCAGCCTGCACACAGTGCAACATGCGCGTGCTGAGGGCCCCAGCTCCGTTATGCGCGCACCATGATGGGGACAAGCGCCAGCATGGCCGGCAAGGGGGTGGCCTCCCCCAGCACAAGCCGGGATAGCAGCACGTTGAAGGCAGGCTCCAGCGTCTTCACGGTGTGCGTGAGGGAGATGGCGACGGCGGCGAAGGATAGGTTGGCTGCAATGTGGCCCAGTGCATGCATGGAGGCAGGCCCCAGCAGCGAGTTGAACTCCTGCTTGCTGATCACCTGCGTGCGTGCACACGTGGGTCGGCGCGTGTGAGCTCGTGAGGGTGCCGGCAAGAGGGCAGGGAAGGCCCATGGACACATGCCATTCAACAAAAGAACAGACGGGACGCTCCAAAGCAGGATCGCGCATGCTGGCGGCATCATGTGTACAAGCTCACGTGTGGACACCACATGCAAACGCGCAGACACACAACCGAGTTCGCGCAGCAAGGGGCAGTGCTGCACTGGGAGACACGAGAGAATGAAGGATAAAAGCAGATGAGTGGCTGGGTGCAGGTGGGCTTGCCAGCTGTCGAAATTGGCGAGCGCGGGGTGGTGCAGGTAAGCACTTACCCAGGCTCACAAAACTTATCCAAAAGCATGCTATGTGCTTGACCATGCACACTGCTTGCATGTTCTACCATACCTGCACGCCCAGGTGCATTGAGATGGGTACTTGGGCAGGAGTTTACATGCAGGACTTTGTAGTAGGCTGCACTGTTACAGATTGCTGCTGCATACTACGTAGTAGACCACAGCCTGCCAGCATGCAGGCAGATGCGTGAGGGCACAGCAGCTGCAGCTGCACACACACCCGGCCGAAGGAAGCCTTCTTGAAGCCCAAGGCATACATGCCCACGCAGTAGATGAGGCCCACCACCACGTGCACGGTGGACACAGTCCAGGGGAAGGGAAAATACTTGAAGATGCTCTTGTTGAGGAGGTTAAACCCGATGTTCAAGGCGTACCTGCACATCACAGTGCACAGCCGTACGCAGGCTATCTCATTAACACAGGCCAGCAGTGAGTGGGAGGGGCCAAAGGAGCCGGGAGCAAGGATTGCTGAAATAACCCTGGCATCAAATGCCCTGGTCTCAAGAGGTTCTCCCCTCATCAACAGGGCAGCCTGACTGGCTTAGTGCACCCACCACAGCAGCACGTAGCCCAGGGTGACGGTGGCAGTGGCGATCTTGGGGCCTGTCACCTTGGCCACGGCGCTGCAGAGGGGGTGGCGGAGCAGGGCGATTGAGTGAGATGGTGAGTTCCGTGAGTTTCAGGTAGTCTCGTCTCGTAAGAGACCGCGCACGTTGCGTCATCGAACAGTGCGCTGTCTGTGCAGCGGCAGCTGAGCGCTGGCAGGCAATGCGTGCGCGGGGGGCTCGCCATCGCTCTGAAGCTGCTGCTGCTGCTGGAGAGAAGGGGGGATGCATCGCACCTCTCTAGCGGATCCAGCTGCTGCTGCGCTTCCTCCCCCGAGGACCGCACGATTAGACGGGATGGAAGGGATGGCTTGCTGCTCAGGATGGGGTGGCGGGGCGCGATGGGGCTGCTGCTGCTGCCGAGGCCTTGCAGGTGCTGTGGGAGCACGCATGTGTGTAACGAGAGAGCCAGGGTTAAAATCCGGAGGCCAATGCGGCAGTCAACAGCACCTCGAGCTAGACTGCACCAACCCGAGCACGTACGTTGGGCTGCTCGCGGGAGGACAGCAGCGGCCTGCTGGACGGGAGGGCACAAGGGGGGGCAGGGCGAGCCAGCCCCAGGGATGATGCTCCTACTACTTGATGCTGCTGGCAGAGCATGCTGCCAGGGAGCGCTGTGCGCTGCATGGTGGACAGCATCCTCCTGGGTAACCTCTGTTTAATTCCTACAGGTTTCTTTGTCACCTTCAATTCCCCAAGTCAATCAGCCGAATAGACCGAGCAGCAATTAATTATTTTACATTAATTAGCACGGTACCACCGCGTCCGAGTGAATGGAGTTCCAGTTGAGTCAACAAGTCGGACGCCAGATCGTCTGATCAAATCACCTGTCAGCCCGCACTGCGTTCCGTGCCTAAAGGCGCCCTGGGCGGCCATTGCGATAACAGGGCTGCCCTTGAAAACACAACTCTCATTTTGCAAGCAGCTGCCTGTCAAGCCACATTGGACACTGACGCTGTCATTGCATGCGGCTCAGGCGTTGTTCAAACTCCTCAGCTGTCATCCAGACACACGGAAAGATGTATTTCAGCTGCTTTGACCATGGTCGGAAGGGTAGGGCGAAGCAGTGGAGGCTGTGGGAGTGGACAACGTGCAGAAGGGCATGTTGTTCAGTAAACAGTCGCTAGAGACAGCTCTTTCAGGGCACGCAAGGTTACAAGGTTGCAAGCTTCGGGCTAACTGCCTGCCTTGACTTAAAGTTGGTTTGTTTGCGGCTGGCTGTACAAGGGCAGGCGAGTGTTAGCGTACTGTAACTGCGCGTGTTTGGTGCAAATACTCACTGGAGGTGCGAAACGCTGTTGAAGGGTGGAATGTGGTACCCCATGAGGTGCCTGCCGTTGGGACAGCGTTGCTCCAGCAGTGTCTTGCCAATGTCATGCATTTCACGAACTGCAAAGCATCCGTCAGTGTGTGCAATGCCCCCCAATGACCTGCGACAACTCGTTGAAAACAATGCTGTTGGGCGACAGCTCGGAGCAAGCGGTTCGTTCTAGTTGTGTGCTTTTCTGGCTCAGGATCAAGCGGACAGGCTGCCGACAGCGATGCTACAGTTGATTGGTCTGTGTAAGGTCACCTCCTTTAAGACAGACACACTTGCTAAGCCACACAAATGTACCTAAGTGGATGTCGGATGCTCTAACTGTTTTTAAATCTTTGATGTGGGATCTGCAAGTGGGGGCAGTGCGAGGTTGTGCTGAGACGAGCATTTAAGCCTGCATACACAGAGACAAACAAGCTCTTTCAACCAGGACACGTAGCACATGTACCTGGGCACCACAAGAAAGTGCTCCGCTGCAGCAGGACGTATGTCGGGAAACGCAGCAACCCTTGCGTTCTGCAGTGTAAGCAAAGCACGATGGTTCCTCAAGCAATTTTCATGCAAAGGCAATCTAGTTATAGTTTATCAAAGCTGCCAGCGTAAGTCTTGACATGAAAAAGATGCGATTTTTAATTTTCCCATTGATGCACAAATCAAAGGAAAGGTGGTCCTTTCCTCTTGCCTCCTTGTTTTGCTGTGTGAGAGAATCAGAAGAGGGACAAATTGATCCTAGTTCTGGCTTTTTTGCATGCCAAAATTGGCCAATGAGATGCTCTATCAAGGTTTGTATTTGCGGCGACTCACCTGGAATATCAGTCTGCTGTGCGCTGCATTGCCTTTGGTGAATGCCGCGTTATGGTTTGCAAGCGCACAGAAGACACAGTCCTAAAAAGAGAATGGTTGTGAATATTGGCCTTCTATGAGAAGTGCACAAGCGAAAGCTCCCAACTACCCTTGCGCACCGCATCAAGCTCCAGAATGTCTGCACTGCAGCCTGCTGCGCTCTCTGTATCCGCTTGCACCAAGAAAGGCCTCCTTGCTTCTGAGCTTGCATGTGCACCCATTGCCTTCCTACCCGTTGGCGCTGTGCGTTTACTTTGAAGGATCAGAGTCCTCCTGTTACTTGTGCATGCAAAGGTCCCTGGCCCCATCGAGCCAACGCAAAACGCCCATGTGTGTTACATGTTAAAGAAATATAATTTCAAGAAATATGTTAAAGAAATAGAATGTGTCAGTGTTTCTAATTGATTGAACGAGCGGATGGAATACAACCAGCACCCTTGGCGCATATGCTTATCACAGATGGATGGTGTTGATGATGTGGCCGGGTTTGAGGTGCACGCATGCAGCAAGCCTGCCTGGCGCATACATTCCTCGCAGGTAGAGACCCCAGGATCAGTAACTTCAGGATCATCCGGCAGGTTGCGCATCAGCAGTCCCCAGCCTCATCAGACTTACCCTGAGAGAGGCTGTCAGATGTCAATTCTGGCAGCCTCACCAGGGGCAGGAGGTAAGCAAAATGGGGATATCTGTACCTAACCTGTTTAGTTTGACTGTATTTTCTGAAGTGCGTTTGGCTGTTCCTCCATGTTGATCGAGCCTCATGAACACCGTCTGAATTAAATCCATGTGTGAAATTATGTTGACTCCTCCCCCAGGCCTGCAGCAACTTGCGGAGCTTTCCTGTTGCTATGCATCAGAAGTCGCAGCAGCTGCAGCGCGGCCTCTCCCCTGTTCACAGAGAAACATTGGCAAGGCCTCAGAACCAACATGCAATAGTGCAGCAACGACATCAGCCGCTCAAAGCGTTGTTGAGGGACGCATACCTGAAGCTGGGGTCAACCCTTCAGTTCCTGCATCCCCTGTCCCTGCAAGCGCCCTTGTAGAGCAGCTCCTGGCCTTGATGCCCTTGGAGGAAATGGTGAGCATCTGCAGTTTTCCAACATGGATGATCAATGTTATCTCTTTGGGCAGGCTCATGCAAAGGCTTGCCGAGAGGTTCAGCGCGCACGAGGGAGAGTGTTCTGCATGCCTGCGTTGCATTTTAAGAGGATCTTTGCTGATTAAGGCATGGGAGCTTAGCTCATGGTGCAGGACCATCCCCGTCTGCTGTGGAGTCTGTGGGTGTCTCCTGCGGGTGCTCGGCTATGATGACTGAAACTTGCATCAAAAGCATGCAGCAGACTGTTTTAGCCATGTATTTAAGCTGCGCACACTCCTATAATCCCCAGCTTGAGCATAGCAATTGTTTGTCACCTGGTGGCGTTATTGGGGAGCCAATTCAGGCAGAGCAGCTGAAAGTTAGTTCATGTGCGCTCCAGCATTCGCACAAGAGCAATGCATTGCCTTGTGATCCGTTTGGCCCCATTTGTAGGGCACCAGGTCTGCTCACGCCGGCCAGCTGGAGTTGCCAGGAGTGGCGCCGTGCAGCACCCATGAGCATATCCCCTCCGCAGCATTTGCTTCCCCGCCACAAGTGCAAGGCCAGCACCCAAGCCCGCGGCCGCAGCCGCGGCAGCAACCTGCCCGCCCTCTCCAGCCAATCCCTGGCCAACAGCAGCAGCCGTGCCTGCGGCCCCCCACGCCTGACCCTTTGCACCACCTGGTGCCCTCCCTCATGCCCACTGACCGCCTGGTGTCGCAGCTCCAGCTGCTCAGGGCAGCCTCCCTACCCATCCCGTGCCAAGCTCAGGACAACCCTACACAGGCGGATCCGCTCCTCAGCTCCCCTTGGCAGTCTGATGCCCCAGGGCCCTGCATGTCCCCATACCACTGCCCCACGCCCCCACACCCCTCCAGGCCAGCAGCACCCAACTTGCGGGCCCCAGCGCCACGCCAACACGCGCCACTCACACCACCCTATCCGCTCAGCCACCCCATACCACCCCTTTCAAGAACTTGCTGCCCTTCCTTGCCAGTCCCCAGGTCCCTCCCCACGGTGCCACACGGCACCGCCCTCTCCCCCACTAAAAAAGCCCATGATGCACGAGCCCCCACAAGCATGCGCTCACCCCTCAAGGACGTGGCCAATACCCTTTCCCTCACCTCCCCGACCCCCGCCCTTAGCCCCAAGGCCGGTGCGCCAACTCACAGCCAGGCATCACCCCGCGCAGCCCACAAGGGGCTCGAGGTGCCGTGCACATTCCAGACCCATCACCCCATGGATGAGCATCCTGGGTCGTATCACATGCCCAGCACAGGCTTGCAGACCGCTGGGTCGCAACCAAGTCCGCACACTTGCGAAAGAGGCCCCTTTTGCCGCAGCACGCCTGGCTCGCCTCGCACTCCAGCGCCTCAAGCACATGAGCACCACAGCCCACCAAGTCAGCGGCCTGGTCCTGTGATCCACTCCCCAGCCCTGGGTGCGTGTGTGTGTGCGCGTGTGTGTGTGCGTGTGTTTATTTGTGTTGGTGTGAGTGTTTGTGAGTGCGGGTGTGAGGGTGAGTGCGTGCAAGGGTGAAAGTGGGTGAGTGTGGGGGGAGGGTTAAAAGATGCACAATGCTACCTATGACGAATTCTGCCACAAGTGTGTCTTTGTGGAGCATGTATGCAGGCATTGCATACGCCAAGGGCCTAACCCACAGGCCCTTTGGGGACCTTCCTTCCCTTTCCCTGCATGCTTGCTGCGCCTGCAGCCACCCAACATTTGGCCACTGCAAGGCCCTGCTTTCTACCTGCCTGTGACCGCAAGCGTGAGCTCGACGCTCTAAGCTGTGAAATTTGATCCGCACGCGCTTGTGTCTGCAATCCAAGCAGCCACCAACTTCCCAAACAGTTCCAAAATCAACAAAACCAACAGTCCCCTGTGCTTGCCATCCCTGCAGCGTGCGCTGCGCCCAAGCCCAGCAGCCCACCTAGCCCGCAAGCGCCCCAGCTCTGCAGCGCTACAAGTGCAGCAGCTGTGCCTGTGGGCTCACAGCCAGGGATGGGCGTGGGGCATACGAGCGGTGCTGACAGATCGGCCGGCACGCCGAGTGGGAGGGGGTGCAGTGCGCCGATGGAGTGCAGCCCCGCGCCCTGTGCTTCAGCTCCCTGCACCCCTGCGCTGACCCGCCCCACGCCCGGACCGGCGGCTGCGCTGAGCCCCATGCAGTGCGGCGACACGCCCATCCCAGGCACGCCAAGCACCGTGTGCTCTAGCCCTGTGTGGTCTGAGCCGCGGAGCTTGGAGGGCTGGGGCGTGGACCTGGAGGAGGCGTGGGGGGGAGGGGAGGGTGATCCGGTCACCAAGCAGCTGCTTTGCAAGCGAGAGCGCCGGCGGCCGTCGTGCGCTGAAAGCACGCGCGCCAGCTCTCTTACACAGTCGTTCGCGTTCCATGGCCCAGGGCCATCTGGAGCCGGCCTGCCCGTGGGTCAAAGCGCGGCGCAGGGGGCTGTCTCCCCTACGTGCCCGGCTGGAGCACGCCCCTCATGGGGAAGCCAGCAGGGGCAAGGGATTTCTTGTAGGCTGGGGCAGCAGCAGCAGCAGCGACATCAAGAGCAGCAGCAGCAGCAGCAGCAGCAGCAGCAGCGACATCAAGAGCAGCGACAGCAGGAGCAGCAGCAAGAGCAGCGACAGCAGGAGCAGCAGCAGGAGCAGAGACAGCAGGAGCAGCGACAGCAGGAGCAGCAGCAAGAGCAGCGACAGCAGGAGCAGCGACAGCAGGAGCAGCACCAGAAAAGCAGCCCTGCAGCAGCCGGCATGGCAGGCACGCAGCGCCAGCATGCGCTGCCCTTGCGGAGCCCCGCAACCCAGGGGCACGGGCACTGCATGCCTCCGGGTGAAGCAGGGCTGCTCCATCACCCGCACGCAGTTAAGGGACCAACCCCCGCACACACGCCGTGCAAGGGGCCTCTGGTGCAGCCGGCCACGTGCAACACGTTGCTCCGTCATGCTGTGGCTGTGATTGACCCGCATGTGCCACCTCACCTACACAGCCAGGTGTGTTAAGGTTCCGGGCTCCTTTGTGTCTTTCCCTGCCCTAACAAGAGCTCCAGTGCAAGAGCGAGATGGGGTGGGGGGCAGCAGAACAGGCGCTCATGGCATGAGCTAAGAGCCAGGCCTGCTTGCAGGGCCTGTCTCCAGTACCGCGTGTTCTCCTTCTCCATCGTGAGCACTCCAGCAAATCAACGAGTCTTCACTGGCAAATGTTGCACAGAAAGGGGCGGCGCTCTGCAAGAGAACATGGCTCAATAGCTGTTTGCCCATTTATACACCTCCAGCTTGTATGCTGGCTCTTCCTCAGCATTCAATTCATAGCCAGCTAGGAAGTGGCCTCCTTGACAAAAACCCAGCCGAGGCCTGCCCACGTTCTCTGTCTCGTATGATGATCGGAACGCAGTTGTGCACGTGCGCAATGTGCAGGTGCAGCAAGCTTTGTCGAAGGCTGGGGCCACCATCCACCCAGGCAGCTGCCACCTCTCTTCCGTGTGCACGTGAGTGGCCTCACCGAGCTAGTGGCGTCTTGCACCTTCAACCTTGGCCACCTCCTGTGCTTGTTCAGATGCACTCAGGCCTTGCAAAAATGCACCGGGGAGCGCGCGTGCTTGTTGTTGCCCTGAACCTAGCCAGGTGCATGACTGCCCAGGTTGTAGCGTGCCTGCTATAGGGCGCTCCATTTGACCTCATCACCCGCGCAGATGAGCAAACACAGAATGGCACAAACTAAAGGAGGGAAGATGTGACGCGCCACGATGTTCTCCGTGCGGGTACATCACCTTGCACCCTGTCTGTCGGGGGACTGCCTTTCAGCTTAAATTGCTGGTGGATGCTGGCGGTACAGAGAGCACCCCACTCCAGCTGCCAGCACCTAAAGCTGCAATTCGCACCACAACCTGAACTGCGGTCATTTGTGTTGGTCACCAAGCACCCGTACACACCAAAAAAACTCTTTGCGTGCACGCTCACACTCGCTAATGGTGTGGCAGTGACCATCTACAACCCCTGCAACGCGCGCGTATGCTGCAGGTGTGTGGTCTGCCCGCCAGAGCAGGCCACTTCATGGCTGCCACGTTGCGTGGACATCTGCTCCCCACAGTGGGTGCTGCGGAGTGCACAGGCGCAAGAGGACAGCACTGCAAACGTCCTCCCCCGGCTTGTTAGCATGTCTGCTGACGTGGCCCGCCACCTGCACCGCTGCTTGACGGCCGGCATGGAGGGGGGGCTGGCTGTAGGGGCAGGCAGAGGCTGTGCAGCGCGCAATGTGGCTGTGGGTAGGGGCACTGCAAGTCAAGCCCATGTGCTCACTTTGACTGAGGAAGGAGGGGCACCGGCAGCACCAGCAGCAGCAGCGAGAATTTTGCCTGCTCTAGCAAGCCATGAGGAGACAGCAAGGCCGAGCCATGCCATCTCACAACCCGAGGGTTGCAACGGGGCGTGCTCAACATCTGCATCTGGGGCGAGAGGGCAAGGTCTAGGGTATGGTTGTGTCGCTGCTTGTGGGGTGGAGGCTGGTCAGGAAGCAGCAGGCGCTGAGCGGCAGGCAGCCATGCTCGGCAGCCAAGCGGGAAGGCAGCAGCTAGTGCGGGAGCTGAGGGCGCAGGAGGGGAGCCGCGGCGCAGGTATACAAGCCCTGTGTGGGTGTGTATGGGTGGGGGGGTGATGGGTGTGGGCAAGGGTGCAGGCAAGGGTGTGGGTGCGAGGGTGTGTGCCTTCATGTACTCGCATGCAATTGGGCGCAAGAAATGCGGTACATGTTTGAGCTCGCATGGAGGTTGCCTCTGCTTGCTGGCTGTCCTGCGCACATTCAGCTGACACATAACTGGTCCATACCAGCCAGTTGCAATGTGGTACAAAGCGCAGCAGGCCATGATCAAGGCCATGCACCTCACGTGCCAAGTGTCGCACAAAAGCGCTCTGGGGGCATCGCGCATAGCTCGGTGACCGCGCCCCCCTTGTGCACCGACCAGGCACCACGCTTGCGCCCCTTGTACACCCCTTGTGCACCCCTTGTGCGCCCCTTGTGCACCCCTTGTGCGCCCCTTGTGCGCCCCTTGTGCACCCCTTGTGCGCCCCTTGTGCACCCCTTGTGCACCACGCTTGCGCCCCTTGTGCGCCCCTTGTGCGCCCCTTGTGCACCCCTTG
>LFCJ01003694.1_pt1 | contig 11217 bp, 7 predicted proteins | sample 643141 | NCBI WGS metagenome assembly LFCJ01 (sample SAMN03766243, study PRJNA286221) | soda lake metagenome | biome: soda lake; feature: Kulunda steppe; material: water; isolation source: sample B1-Br-g2 brine of Lake Bitter-1 | place: Russia: Kulunda steppe | collected 2010-07 | reverse complement strand
GCCGTGGCTGACTTGCAGCACGTGATCGCGGGTAGCGCGAGCCGCCGCTTCCGCGTCGCCGGCCACAATGGCGCTCACGATGGCGTCATGTTCCTCCCAGGAGTGGTTGGGACGCTGGGGCAGACGAAACTGGGCATGGCGGAATGGCTGCAGCCGACTGCGGGTAGCCAGCGCCATATCGCGCAGATACGGGCTGTGGGCCCCTTCATAGAGACAGGTATGAAATGCCAGGTTGTAGGCTTCGTACTCCGCCGTGTTGTCATCGCGCACGTGCCGCTCGGCAGCATGATGCAGTTGCTGCAGCGCTTGTCGCTCCTTCAGCGTCATGCGCTGGGCGCTCAGTCGGGCGCAGGCGGACTCCAGCTCTGCCATGGCCTCATACATGGCCATCAAGCGCTCTTCGGAGATCTCCGCGACCGTCACCCCTCGATTGGGCCGCCGAATGACCAGCCCCATGGCGGCGAGATGGGCAAACATTTCCCGCACCGGTGTCCGCGAGACGTTGAACCGCTCGGCGATCACGCGGGCATCGAGCTTGATGCCCGGCGGCAGCTCGCCGCGGATGATCTCATCGGCCAGCTGTTCGAGCATGTCGTCGACGGTGGTACCTTCCCGTGCGCGGGAGAGGATAGAGTCAGTGCTCATGCGATATCCTTCAGCGGCGGCGGAAAGCTGGTCGGCATGGCCGGCGGGTGAGGAATGGCCTCCAGAAGGGTGCGCGTATAGGGGTGGCCGGGCTCGCTGAGCAGCTGTTCGGTAGGACCTTCCTCGACGATGCGCCCGGCCTGCATCACCATCACGCGGTCGCAGAGCAGGCGGACCACGTTGAGATCGTGGCTGATGAACAGGTAGCTCATGTTCAGCTCCTCGCGCAGCCTGACCAGAAGATTGAGCACCACGGCCTGCACCGACACATCCAGGGCCGCCGTGGGTTCATCCAGTATCAGCAGACGAGGATTGAGGGCAATGGCCCGGGCGATACCCACGCGAGCTTTTTGCCCTCCGGAGAGCTGATGCGGAAAGCGATCCAGCAACTCCTGGGGCAGACCGACACGCTCGGCAAGCTCCTCTACCCGGCGCTGACGCTCGCGGTTCGACAGGGTGCCAAGACGCATCAGAGGATCGGCAATTGCGCGGCGCGCGCTCCAGCGTGGGTTCAAGCTATCGGTGGGGTCCTGAAACACCATCTGCAGCTGGCTGCGCAGCGAGTGTCGAGCAAAGGCCTTGGCAGGGATGGCGGCGAGGTCAGTGCCGTCAAAGCGCAGGGTGCCCTGGGTCGGATCCAGCAGGCGCATGACCATGGCCGAGGTGGTGGACTTGCCGCAGCCGCTTTCTCCCACCAGTCCCAGGCTTTCCCCCTCATGCACCGTGAAGCTGAGGTCATCCACGGCACGCACGGCATCGGGCCCCTCGGCGTTGCCGAAGGTCTTGACGAGGTGCTCGACTTCCAGCAAGGGGGCGCCGGGCGGGCGCCTGGCGGGAGCGGCTCGACGGGTATCGTCCAGCGGCAGCAGATCGGCAACCTTGGCATCCAGCCGGGGTGTCGCACGCATCAGGCGCTGAGTATAGGGGTGCTGCGGACGCGCGAACAGCTGCTCGGTGCTGGCTGCCTCGACGATCTTCCCTTTTTCCATCACCACGATACGATCGCAGTAGCTGGCCGCCAGGCCCAGGTCATGGGTAATCAGCAGCGTGGCCATCTGACGCTCAGCGGCCAGCTCCACGATCAGATCCATGACGGCCTTCTGAGTGGTCACATCCAGGCCCGTGGTGGGTTCATCTGCCACCAGCAGCTGAGGACGGCAGGCCAGAGCAATCGCGATGACGATACGCTGGCACATCCCGCCGGAGAGCTCGAAAGGGTAGGCGTGATAGCGCTTCTCGGGGTCGCGTATCTTGACGGCCTCAAGCATCTGGATCGCCTTGGCGGGCGCATTGCCACGCGTGGCGAGCCCATGCTGGATCAGCACATCTTCGATCTGATGGCCCACGGCGCGGATCGGGTTCAGGGCTGCCCGTGGGTTTTGAAAGATCATCGAGAGTTCGCGGCCGCGCATCTCCCCCATGGTGCGCTCACCGGCCCCGCCGATGTCGACGCCGCCGAAGACGATGCTGCCTTTTGCAATCCGGCCGGCACGATCCAGGATGCGCAGCAGCGCATAGGACGTGACCGATTTTCCCGACCCGGACTCGCCGACGATGCCGAGCGTCTCGCCCTTATGCAGGAGGATATCGACGCGCTCTACGGCAGTGACCGTCCCGTTGCGGGTGGCAAATTCCACAGTGAGGTCCTGGATCTCGAGCAGTGGCTTTCTCATGAAGGGCTCCTCGTGTGGCAGTGGGGTTAGGTACGGCGCTGCGGATCGACGAGATCGCGCAGGCCATCGCCGAGCAGGTTGAAGGTGAACACGGCCAGCATCAGGGCAAGGCCAGGGAACAGGGCCAGCCACCACTGCCCGGAGATGATGTAGTTGGCTCCCTCGGCGACCATGATTCCCCATTCCGGCGTGGGCGGCGTGACGCCCAGGCCGATGAAGGAGAGGCCGGCGGCGTTGAGGATGGCCCAGCCCATATTGAGCGAGATCTGTACCATCATCGGCGGCAGCGCATTGGGAAATATCTGGAAGGCCAGAATGCGCCAGTCGGCGTTGCCAGAGAGACGCGCTGCCAGCACATAGCCGGCATTGCGGCGCACGGCCACCTCGGTACGCGCCATGCGCGCATAGAAGGGCAGATTGATGATCGCCGTGGCATAGATAATGTTTTCCAGCGTGTTGCCGGCCGCGGCGACGATGCCCATAGCGAGCACGAACAACGGGAAGGCCATGATGGTATCCATTGACCGGCCAATGATGCGGTCACCCCAGCCGCCGTAGAAGCCTGCGATAGCGCCCAGAGACGATCCCACCACAAAGGCGATGGCCACCGCCGTCACGGCGATCATCAGGTCGAGGCGCGTGGCCACCAGCACCCGGGAAAACACGTCACGCCCCAGCTGGTCGGTGCCGAACCAGTGTTGCCAGGAGGGTGCCTGAAGCGCCCGGCTGCCGTCGGTGGCCAGCGGGTCATAAGGTGCAATCCAGGGGCCAAGAAGTGCTGCCCCGATGATCACCAAGAACAGGATGAACGCGAGTGCGGTGATCGGGTTGTCGGTCATCACGTAGAGCAGGTGGCGCAGGAAGCGACGCGTTCCCTGCAGCGGTGAGGCACGGTGAGCCGTGAGCGTTGTCATGGGTTACGCCTCCGTGTCCATGCGGGGATCCACCAGGGTGTAGATGATGTCGATGATCAGATTGAGGGTGACAAACAGCAGCGCCATGGTGAGCACGAAGCCCTGCACCGCGGCATAGTCGGAGACCACCAGCGCCTCGACGGCGTAGGAGCCAATCCCTGGCCAGGAGAAGACCTTTTCGACCAGCACGTTGGCCCCCAGGGCAAACGAGAAGACCATGCCCAGCGTGGTGATGACCGGCAGCACCGCGTTGCGCAGTGCATAGGTGAACAGAACCTGACGGCGGGGGAGGCCGGCGGCGCGCGCCGTGCGAATGAACTCGCCCTCGAGAATCTGCAGCATGGCGGCCCGGGTCATGCGGGCGATCGGCGCGAGGGTGAACAGTCCGAGCGTGATGGCCGGCAGAGCCAGCTGCGCCAGGGCAGCGCGGGCGGTTTCCAGGTCGCGCGCGATCAGCGCATCGATGACATAGAAGCCGGTGACGCGGGGCGGCGACAGGTAGAGGAAGTCGAGGCGGCCCATGGGAGAAGGGGCCCAGCCGAGCAGGTAGTAGAAGACGTAGATCAGTGCCAGACCCGTGAAGAAGGTGGGGAGAGAGACCCCGGCGGTTACCACGGCGCGGCAAAGATGGTCGATCCAGCTGTTGGGGCGCGTCGCGGCGAGAATGCCCAGCGGCATGGCAATCGCCACGGAGAAGAGCAGCGCAAACCCGGTCAATTCCAGCGATGCTGGCAAGCGAGACGCGAGCTCCTGCATCACTGGCTGCCCCGTGGAGATCGAAATGCCGAGGTCGCCGCGGAGCAGATCCTGGACATAGGCCATGAACTGCACCGGCAGCGGGCGATCGAGCCCCATGCTGGTCCGGATCTGCTCGATGGAGGCACTATCGGCCGCGGGACCGGCAAAATAGGCTGCCGGATCCCCGGGCAGTGCCCGGGTCAGTACGAACGAAACAATCACGATGCCGATAATGACCGGAATGGCCTGCAGCAGGCGCCACCCCACTAGACGACTACGCGCTAGATGCGTCATGAGATGGCTCCTTAAGCGCTTTGCAGCACGCGCTTGTCGAGTTGGCGGTGGTACCAGAAGGTGTAGCCCTCCAGATTGGGCTTCATGGCCATATTCAGCGTTGGCTGGTAAAGCGGTATGCGGGGGACGTCCTCGAAGGCGATCTCGATCATGCGGCGGACCTTGGGCGCGTAGTCCGGGTCATCCATGGGCATGAACAAGGTCTCATCCACCAGCTGCGCGATCTCGTCGTTGTGGTAGTTCGAGGAATTGAAGAGGTTGCCCTCGATATAGGCCCAGAAGAAGTAGTAGCAGGGGGTGTTGAGCCAGCCGCCGAAGTTCTCCAGATGTAGCGGCAGCTGCTTCTCCACGAGGGCCCGCGTGCGCCAGTTGGCCCCCGGGATGCGATCCAGTGTGACCTTGATGCCGATCTGCCCCAGGGCTTCCTGAATCAGCAGGGCCGTCGACTCTGCCCAGTCGGCCTGGCCCAGGTCGAAGGAGAGCGGTACCTCGAACCCATCGGGGTACGCTGACTCGGTCATCAGGGCGCGCGCCTTGTCGAGGTTGGTGTGGTAGGGGAAGGGCTGGGGCCACTGGATATCGGCGGGGCTCTCGCTGTCGGCTCCCCACATCGGCACTCCACGCCCATAGGCCGCGTTCTGAAGAATCGCTTCATAGGGGATGGCCCAGGCGATCGCCTGCCGAACGCGCGCATCCTGAAAGGGCTCGAAGTTCAGGTTGGGGCAGAGCACATGCAGGCAGTTCTCGATGGGGGTGCTGACTACCTGCACGTTCGGGTGGGCATCGAGCTCCATGGCATCGCGGGGCGGTACATCCTGCGAGAGGTGAGCGTTACCGCGCTCGAGCAGGGCGCGACGCGTCGATGAGGAGGGCACCTCACGTAGGATGACGCGTTCGGCACCGGGCAATGCGCCACTCGCCCACTGAGGGTTGCGACGATAGACCAGCTGCTGGCCGGGCTCCCAGCGCTCGACCTGGTAGGCACCGGAGCCTGCCGGGTTGCGGTGCAGGTACTCGGTGGCCCATGGATCATCGTCCGTTGCATGCTCCAGGGCCAGCTCTGAGTTGATGACGATGGCAATCGGCGTGGTGAGGTTGGGGAGGGTCAGCTTGGAGGCGTGTGGCAAGTGGATGCGGAAGGTACGCTCATCGACGGCCTCGAACTGGTCGGGCTCTGACGTGGAGCCAGCCGCCATCTGCGTGGTGGGAAACCCGCCAAGGGTAACGGCGCGGTCGAACGACCACTTTACGTCTTGTGCGGTAACGGGGCGGCCGTCCCAGAAGGTGGCCTCACGGAGCGTGAAGGTAAGCGTACGGCCATCCTCTGACACCTCCCAGGACTCGGCCAGCTCGCCCTGCAGGTTGTCGTAGTCATAGCTCAGTGAGCCGTCCTCGAGCGTCTTGGTGCCGAAGGTGAGCAGGCGGTCATAGCAGTTCACGGCTACCTGATAGCTTGGCCGGTTGGTACCGCTGCGGTGGATATCCAGGCTGTTGATGGTGCTGCCCATTACCACGACCAGCGTCTCGCTGGCATTGGCCTGGGCCGGCATGACCTTTAGGAAAGGCAGGCAGGCGGCCCCAGCAGCCAGGGTGGAGGTTCCCTTCAGAAATTCGCGACGGTTCATGGTTGGCTCCCGATGTGTATGCACTCGAGAAAAGCCGAGCATGTGCTGGGCCAAGCCGCCGGTCTTTCAATTTAAATACTTTCCATACAAGGAGGTAAGGTGGAGTTGGCAGGGTGGCAAGATATCGCATGTACGCACGTCATGAGGCATTGCTGCACCATCGCGGTGTAAAAGTGCATGCACTTGCACCATGCCGCCGGCGCTCTCCCGGGGAAGAGCGCCGGCGGGTCACCAGGGCAGGATGGCGCCGTCAGCGCGCGGCTCGGTGCCCCCGCTCAACACGCCGTTTTCCCGATCGCGCAGGATGACCTGGCCGCGCCCAAAGCTGATCGAGTCGGCCGCCTTGACGATATCGTGGCCGCGTCGGGCCAGCGCCTGGGCGAGGTAGTCGGGAAAATGCGGTTCTACCTCGACGGTGCGGCCGCCGGTCCATTTCCAGCGCGGCATATCCAGGGCCGCCTGAGGGTTGAGGCGGTCCTGCAGCAGACCGGTCACGACCTGCAGGTGCCCCTGGGGCTGCATGTAGCCGCCCATCACCCCGAAGGGGCCCACTGCCTCGCCGTCCTTGGTGAGGAAACCGGGAATGATGGTGTGGTAGGTGCGCTTGCCCGGGGCCAGGGCGTTGGGATGCTCGGGGTCTAGCGAGAAGGAGCTGCCGCGGTTCTGCAGGCTGATGCCGGTGCCGGGGACCACGATACCCGAGCCAAAGCCGTCGAAATTGCTCTGGATAAACGACACCATGTTGCCCTCGCCGTCTGCGGTGGCGAGATAGACGGTGCCGCCGGTGAGGGGGTTGCCTTGGGCTGGATCCAGAGCCTCGTGGCCGATCAGCCCAGCGCGGGCCTTTACGTAGTTGTCGTTGAGCAGCTGCTCGACGCTTGGTCGCATTGCTGCCGGTTCGGTGATGTGCGCGAGGCCGTCCATATAAGCCAGCTTGGTGGCTTCGATGCGCCGGTGCAGGGTCTCGACCGGGTCGCGACCCTCGGGCCCAAGCCGCTCCAGCATGCTCAGGGCCTGCAGCACGATCAGTCCGCTGCCATTGGGGGGTATCTCCCAGACGTCATGGTCCTGGAAGGGCACGCTGACCGGATCGACCCACTCCGGGGCGAAGCGCGCCAGATCCTCCCGGCGCAGCAGGCCGCCGTGCGCGCGGGAGAAGGCGTCGATGCGCTCGGCGAGCTCACCCTCGTAGAAGTCGCGCGCCTGGGTATCGGCGATGCGGCGCAGGGTGTGGGCGTGGTCGGGCGACGACCACAGCTCGCCCGGGCAAGGGGCGCGCCCTCCCGGGGCGAAGGTATCGAGCCAGGGTTCGAAGCTGGCATCGTCGTAGGACGAGTAGCTCCGGAAGGCCTCGGCCCACAGTTGATGGATGACCGGCGTGACCGCAAACCCCTCATCGGCCAGGACGATGGCCGGGGCCAGCAGCTCGGCAAAAGGCAGTCGGCCGAAGCGTTTGGAGAGCGCCGCCCAGGCGGCCGGGGCGCCGGGTACGGTGACTGGCAGCATGCCGTGGTGGGGCACCTTGTCATGGCCGAGGGCCTTGATGGCCTCGATGCTTGCCGCCTGGGGGGCCGGGCCGCTGGCGTTGAGGCCGTGCAGCTTGCCGTCCAGCCAGACGATCGCGAAGACGTCGCTGCCGATGCCGTTGGAGGTGGGTTCCACCACGGTAAGCGCTGCGGCCGTGGCGATGGCGGCATCCACGGCATTGCCGCCGCGCTGGAGGATGCGCATGCCCACCTGGGCGGCGACCGGCTGGGAAGTGGCGACCATGCCGCGGGTGCCGAAGGCGGCCATGCGCCGCGAGGGGCTGGGGTAGTAAAGCGCATCATGTTGCATTGCAAAGCTCCTTGAGCAGCGGGCAAACCGAGTAACCTGCGCAGCGACGCGGAGCGTGAGGCGCAGGGCAGATCGACAAGCCAAAGCAAAAAAAATGCCAGCATATCAACCTATGGCCTGGATTCACGATAGCGCTGTATGGTGAGCAGCAGGGTGAGGCCAGGAAGGTGGCCTGACTCAAACCAACAAGTCTCCAAGAAAGCCGATACGGTTCGTGATTCAATGCGCCGATACTCCCGGCGATAGATGAGGCCTGAACACCTGATGGAATGGAGATCCCTGGAAGGAGGTGGCGAGCCGTTGCGTGCAGCTTCTCGGCCCATTGGCGGCGGGATTGCCGTTGTCTGGATGCTGGGGGCGCCGCTGCTGCTGCCCCTGGGGGACTGGCTGGCGCCGCTGGCGCTGTTATTGGCCGCCGGCCTGGCCTGGGGGCATCGACGTGCCACTGGGGATACCCTACGGCCGCTCTGGCTGGCCGGGGCCGCGCTGCTGGGATTTGTCGTGGCGGAGCTGATGGCCGGGCAGCGCCAGGGGAATCTCACTCTGGCACTGCCCACGGCGGGGGCTGCCCTGCTGGCCGCCGCCGTCGTGCCGGCGGTGAGCAGGCTGCGTCCGAGCCTGGCCTGGTGGTGGGGAGGCCTGGCGTTGAGCGGGGTCGGCAACGGGCTCTGGGCGCTGTGGCAGGTGGGGGTCGAAGGAGCGCGCCGTGCCAATGGCCACGGCGAGGTGAATGCGATCCTGTTCGGCAACCTGGCCCTGCTGACCGGATTGCTCTGCCTGGCCGGCCTGGGGTGGGCGTGGCAACAGCGCTATCGCCGAGCCTGGCTGGTGGCGCTTCTGCTGGGGGCCGCGGGCGGCCTGCTGGCCTCGGCGCTGTCAGGCACCCGGGGCGGCTGGCTGGCGCTGCCCCTGGCCACTCTGGTCTTCTATCGTGCCTATCTGCGCGGCTGGCCGGCGCGCCGGCGCTGGCTCACCATCGCCGGGGTGGCACTGGTGCTGACGAGCCTCTACCTGATGCCCCAGAGCGGGGTACAGCAGCGGGTGGGCGTGGCCGTGGGCGAGGCGACCGATTACCTGGCAGGAGAGCCGAACGGCTCCGTGGGCACGCGCCTGGAAATGTACCGCGGGGCGGTCATACTGATCGCCCGGTCGCCCTGGGGCGGGGTGGGCCACGCTGGCTACGGCAAGGCCATGGGCGAGCTGGTGGCGGAGAACAGGGTGGCGCCTGGTGCCAGCCGCCACTGGCATGCTCACAGCGACCTGCTGGATGCCTGGGTGCGGCGCGGCCTGCCGGCTGTGTTCGCGGTGCTGGCGCTCTATCTGCTGCCGCTATGGGTGTTCACGCCGCGCCTTGCGGCCCATGATCCTGCAGCGCGCAGCCTGGCGGTGGCCGGGGTGCTGCTGCCGGTGACCTTCATCGACTTCGGGCTGAGCTACGCCTTCTTCGCCTATCCGGTCGGGATCCTCGTCTATGGGGGCTGGCTGGCGCTGCTGCTGGCTTTCACGGCCTCGAATCATCCCTCTTGCGATACAGAGGGTGCTAGCCGGTAGGGTGGCCGCCTTCCCGTCCGAGCGACGCCTTATCCTCCAGAGGGGCTAATCCCCAGATACCCTCTCCGGAGGATAATTTCCGAGTCATCCCTCCCGCGGCGCCAGCCCCGCCGCGGCCACCAGGGCCCGGGTGTAGTCGCTGCTCGGGTTCTCGAGCACCGCGAGGCAGTCGCCGCTCTCCACCACTTCCCCCTCCTTGAGCACCATGACCCGGTGCGCCATGGCGCGCACCACGGCCAGATCGTGGCTGATGAACAGATAGCTCAGGCCGCGCCTGGCCTGGAGATCGCGCAACAGCGCCACCAGCTGTTTCTGCACGGTGCGATCCAGCGCCGAGGTGGGCTCGTCGAGCACGATCAGCTCGGGCTCGAGGATGATCGCCCGGGCCACGGCGATGCGCTGGCGCTGGCCGCCGGAGAACTCGTGGGGGTAGCGGTCGGCGCAGTCGGCGGGCAGGCCCACTTCGTCGAGGGTCGCGGCCACCCGGCGGGCGACCTCGGCCTCGGTGAGCGACGGCTGGTGGAAGCGCAGCCCCTCGCTGACGATCTCGGAGACCGGAAGGCGAGGGGAGAGCGAGCCGAAGGGGTCCTGAAAGACGATCTGGAAGCGCTGACGCATTCGGCGCAGTTCGCCGCCGCTGAGCCTGTCCAGGCGGCTGTCGCCGAAGGTGATCTCGCCGTGGCTCTGGGTCAGGCGCAGCAGCGCCAGCGCCAGGGTGGTCTTGCCGGAGCCCGACTCGCCGACGATGCCCAGGGTCTCGCCGGGGGCCAGGGTGAGGTCCAGCGGCCTGACCGCTTCAAACGCCGGCGGGCGCTTCATGAAGAGCTTCTTCGGGCGCTGGAAGCTGACGCCGAGACCGGAGGCGCTGATCAAGGGAGCCCCCCGGGGCACCGCCGCCGGACGCCCCTCGGGCTCGGCGTCGAGCAGGGTGCGGGTGTAGGGGCTGGCGGGGGAGGTGAAGACCCGCTCTACCGGGCCGGTTTCCTGTTCACGCCCGCGGTAGAGCACGCAGACCCGATCGGCGTGGCGGCGCACCAGGTTGAGGTCGTGGGTGATGAAGAGCATGCCCATGCCGTGGCGGTCGCGCAGCTCGGCGAGCAGCGCCAGAATCTCCTGCTGCACGGTGACGTCGAGCGCCGTGGTGGGCTCGTCGGCGATCAGCAGCGCCGGGTCGTTGGCGATCGCCATGGCGATCATCACCCGCTGGCGCTGGCCGCCGGATAGCTGATGGGGCCAGACGTTGATCAGCTCCTCGGGGCGCGGCAGCTTGACCTGCCCGAGCAGCTCGATGATCCGCGCGCGGGCGGCGCGCCCCGAGAGCCCCTGGTGCAGGCGCAGGGTCTCGCCGATCTGCTTGCCCACGGTGTGCAGCGGGTTGAGCGAGGTCATCGGCTCCTGAAAGATGAACCCCACGCGGCCGCCGCGGACGCCCTGCCAGTCGCGACGGCGCAGGCCCGAGAGATCGGTGTTGCCCAGCCATCGAGCGCCGCTCACCGCGGCGTTGCCGGGCAGCAGGTCCATGGCGCCCAGCGCCGAGACCGACTTGCCGGAGCCAGACTCGCCCACCAGGGCCAGGGTCTCGCCGCGGTTCACGGTAAGGCTCAGGCGGTCCACCACGGTGATGCCGTCGAAGGCGACCGAAAAGTCCTCGAGGCGCAGCAGCGGGGAACGGGACGAGGATTCAGGCATCGGTCTGGCTCCTGGCGGTCTGGGGCGCCGCCGGCACCGGGGTGGCGGCATGCTGGACGTGGCGGGGGTCGAAGGCGTCGCGCAGCCCTTCGCCGATGAAGACCAGCAGGGAGAGCATCAGCGATAGGCTGACGAAGGCGGTGATGCCGAGCCAGGGGGCGTGGAGGTTATTCTTGCCCTGGGCCACCAGCTCGCCCAGCGACGGCGAGCCCGGCGGCAGGCCGAAGCCCAGGAAGTCCAGGGCGGTGAGGG
>LFCJ01003692.1_pt1 | contig 11223 bp, 19 predicted proteins | sample 643141 | NCBI WGS metagenome assembly LFCJ01 (sample SAMN03766243, study PRJNA286221) | soda lake metagenome | biome: soda lake; feature: Kulunda steppe; material: water; isolation source: sample B1-Br-g2 brine of Lake Bitter-1 | place: Russia: Kulunda steppe | collected 2010-07 | reverse complement strand
TGTGTGTGTGTGTGTGTGTGTGTGTGTGTGTGTGTGTGCGTGCGCGTGTGTGCACTTGTGTGAGCGTGCGTATATGCGCATTTTGCAAATGCTAGTGAGCTCATTTGCGGTGTAAACAAGGTTCACACTGCTATGAAACTAGATGGTAAACTTGAAATGTAAAGGGATTCTAACACTTACCACTTGAATGGCAATCAGAACTATGTAGCACAAGCAGGCAAGCAGGAGCGTGCGGATGTAATCACTCTGCATTGGAACGTACTCAATCGCACTGGCACCTCCCAGTGCTACAGCCGCTAAGAAATGTAACTTGTTCATCAATATCGATTAAATCGCTACATATAAACACCCTCGTGCTACATGTAAACATTCATGCTACCTGGTTTTGCGCAATTGTCCAGTCTACTGAAATCAAGATTTTTATTTTCAAATTTCATCCCGAGAAACTAATATGTCCAACCCGCATGTTCTTCTTGTACACACCTGCACCTGCATACAGCTGCTCCCTCCCCAAAGGACGCCCAAGACTGATGATCATATTCAAATCTGATACCTCTCTTCCTATCTTGATAAGGTGAGTGAAGTGTAGATAGTGTGAAGGGTTCAAAGCTGTATAAGGCAGAAAACCAGCTCTCTTGTCAGGCTCAATGGTACTTGACAGTGCTTCAATTTTTGAAGGGATCACATTCCTTCAAACTTGCGGCAAACACCCTTTAAACTGACTTCTTAGGTGACTTTGGAGGCAGTCAAGTCTTTAAGGGCATGTCCCGATTGAACAACCAGCTTTTTGGGAGGCTTGCATGGCAACGGCCCCGCCCCGAGGAGGAGTTTTACTCAAATGATGCTATGGCCAGCCCAACGCGCAGGTGAGATTTTAGGTAATGTGAGCGTGCGTTAGTGCATAGCCCGAACTAGCAGCTCTTGTAAATGTCTTGGCGCTGGCTGATGCCCAAGTTAAGTCAGGAGCTTGATCTACTGTCATTTTAGCTCACTGACTGTGCCTCTAATATGCAAGCCACACGACTAGCAAGACTAAACTTTGAAATGCAATTGTATATATCCTTGCCTAGCCCTGGATGCGCACGCGCATGCACGCACGGGCACACACATACACGCTTGATGCATGTACAGGTGCACTCTCAGACGACGCAAGCAAACACAAACGCATGTGCTGCACACATGCGTGCATGTCTACGCAGGGAGCGAGAGCGCTCAGGCGCCAACCGCATCCTGTGCTCAACCGCCCTGCAAGAGGCTGGGATTGGGCCACGCGCGCCTGACTACGCCCAAGGCACATTGGGCGAGGATGTAGGCCAAGATGCCTTGGAGAAGCCTCCCTCCCCTCCCCTCTCCAACATGGCGGCCAGCAGGGCAAGCAGGCCCCGCAGATACTCTGCAACATATGCCACTACACATGCGTTGCCAATCCCTCACCCGCCCTTGAACTCCAATCAAGTGGCGCGTAGATTGGTGAGTGTGTTCGTGCAAGCGAGTGCGTGTTTGAGCGCGCGTGTGGTCTCCGTCTCTTGTGTCCCCTTTGTGAAAAGCACATGTGTGGGATTAGTTTGATCTGCACGGTGAAGGTGGGCGCTCTGGGCTGTACCTTTTGTTTGCGGCGCGCAATTGCGACAGCTAAAGCGTTGTGGACCAAGGTGTGCGGTGGTGCAAGGGGCCTATGGTGCTATGCCTTGAAGAAACTTCAACGTAACCAACAACGTACAAATGAGTGCGGCCTTAGATGCTAGGTCCGTTCCTTTCGCAAGCAATTAGCGCACCTACACCCGGACAATTGCTGAAGGCAAGCAGATGCTGCACGGGAGGTTCTGATCATATGGTCGAGTTGGGCCTTGACATGCGGATACGTGTTGAATGCATGCACGTGTAGGTGTCCACTGCTGCACAGCTGAGCCACAACAAGGGCGCCGCACGCAGCGTGTTGGACAAGTCGCAACTGTCCCGAAGGTATGTATGTATGGAATGTGTGCGTGTAATGCGCGCATGCGCGCATGTGAGTGTGCTTCTTGTCTAAATAAGCAATATATCTGTGTACATGCACAGTCATGTTCCTCCGTCTTCATTGCACCTCCTGCATTGCATGCATAGTATGCTACGCATATCCTCAATGACTGGCCCCCCTGGACTTGAGCAGATAACCTTGCCGGGCCCGCAGGCCGGACACTGCCCCCACCCACCTTCAGCAACCCCCTGGCACAGCCAGGACGGCTGCGGAATCCTCCGCCTCGCTGCCCGTCACAAGCGCTCATCCAGGACTTGTGGGCGGTGGCCACCCTGTCATCCCGACTGGCAGCCAGATGGCCAGGCCAGGGTCTGAGGGGCCTGGCTGGAAACCTGCTGGTGAGCATGCACGCAGCTTGGCCTGTCCTCCTTCGTGTATGTGTGTGTACAGGGATGCATGTGTGTGTGCGTTTTGTGTGTTTGTGTTGTGTGTGTGTGAGTGTGTGTGTGCGTGCGAGTGTGGGTTGTGGTGTAGGGGGTATGTGTGCGCGTACAGTGGTGTGTGAGGTCATGGGTGTGTGTGGTAGCGGGCTGGGCTGGATGTGCGGATGCGACTTGCACGTGCACCCACATGCACGCACCCACACACGCACATATGCACGTACAAACCGCAGGGTCAAGCGCCGGCATGCGCTCAGGCGGCTCTTCTGTCAGTTCCCCCCTCCCCAAGCTGGGGGGGGGCGGGGCAGCGCTGCCAGGCGGCTATGCAAGCTGCGGCCCCCATTCCACTCGGGCGGCGGCGCCAGGCACTGCTGACAGCCATACTGTGCCTGAACCTACGATCCAGGTGCAGTGGCGCGATGCGCCGCATGTGCGGTGTTTTGCGCGTGAGTGCCTTTGTATGTGTGTGTGCCTGTGTGTGTATATGTGTGTTTGCGCATGTGTGACTGTGTGTGAGGGGGTGCAGGGTCAGGTGGGTGATGGGTGCCGTGAATCGCACACTTTGCCCTCGCACGCGCGCACACACACGCACACACACACATGCACACATGCTTGTACACACATATGCACCCCTGTACACACACAACGTACACACAGTGCAGAGTAATTGCATGGGGAGCTGGTCAAGGCTTGAGGAGGGGCACCAAGGGGGCTCGAGTGCGACAGAGCATGCAGGGATGGGCTCATTACGCATGGGACCGGTTCATTACTATGGGACAGAGCATGCAGGGATGGGCTTTCCATTGCTTATGCCTGCGGCCGGGATGGGGGTAGTGAGGCAGACAGGACGCTGGTGACATGTGTGTTGGATTTGTGGTGCCGCCCACACCAGCCAATGCTCAGTTGCTGGCATGATGATCAGCACAGCTGGCTTCAGCCCCCGGTTAAGGCTGTGCGTTGAGTGGGCAGTCCAGGAAACAAAGTTCCGTGCCACCCCCTTGTCCGACTCTGTTTTTCCAAACCCCCAAATCTCCCTCCTCCTTGATGCAGGTGATCCAAGTGGGCCTCCCATCCCCCCACCCCTCAAAGAAGCTCCCCAAGGCCAACTCCGTGCCCTCAGCGTGGTCGTTGCCATCCCTTGCGCACGTCCACGCTAACCCCAGCCCCTTGCCACCGCCACTCTCGCCATTCCATCCGGCGGATGGGACTGGGCCAACCTGTCCTGCAAGCAGCCCAACCTGCCCCGTGCCCCGCCGGCCCAGCCCAAAAGCAGGGGCAGCCAAGGGATGCACCACGCCGACCTTCCGCAACTCAAAAGAGGCCCTATTCCAGGAGCTACAGCAGGTGTGCGCGCAGGCTGTGCGTGCGCTAGTGTGCGTGTCTGCATGCCTGTGTGTGTCTGCTTGTGTGTGTCTGTGTGAGCGTTTCAAGTCAAATGCATTGCCTGTGTTCCCTAAACTTGTTCCTGAAGCTGCAGCAGGTGTATTTGCTTGTTAGCCCATACCCTAACCCTGCTTTGCTTTTGTTGGTACGCACTTGTCCTAGTGTACACACCCATTCGTATTTTTACAATGTGGGCCTGTTTGGCTCCTAGTACCCAGAGGTATGCAAGTTCCTGCTCACACCATCCCACGCATGCGCATACACCTGCAAACCAGCCCATGCTTGTTGCCACACCTTCCCCGCTTGTAGATCGCTGCCCGCACCGGGCAGTCATTTGCCGCCCTGCAGAGGGGCACCCTGTTCAGCCTGAGACCCGGTGAGGGGCCGCCGCCAGGCTGGACGCCGGCGCATGGGCTGTGGAAGGATCCAGAGCAGATGTCGCAGATGCAGGAGGCGGGCCTCACGTACGAGCAGGTGCGCAGTGCAGCACTTTCGTGTGTGTATGTGTGTGTGTGTGCGTGCACGCGCATGCATGTGTGTCCATGACAAGTTTGGAAGGAATCGTTAAAGCTTGCCTTTGCAGAACTTGGCATACAAACAAGTGCACGGCTGCCTGTGCCTTGTTATGTCACTTTAGGCACCTGCTGCAGTCGCTCCTCAGATCTTGCTGGGATGAGGCAGAGCTCTGCAGATGGGTCCCCAAAACAATGAGGCTCTGCCTGCTTAGCAGCTCGAACAAAAGCGCACATGCTTGTGCACGCGCAAGTGCGCCCCCCCTTGCACAGATGCATAGGCCAGGGGTTGCTGGCACAAAATGGCCCTTCCTCTCCGCGCAGATCCGCCACGCGGAGTGGGAGCGCAACAGTCATACCAACAAGGTGTCCCGCCTGCTGCGCTTGGGCACTGAGGCCACAACGCAAGGAACTGCCGCGTTCGACGCCGGTGAGCGCACCCTCACCGCAGAGGCTTGCACGTACGCAGGCACTCATGGCACGCCCGTGCGTTTGCCCAAGTGTGTGCGCCAGGACAAGCCGATTGGTATCCTGTCCGCTTGCTGTGGGCAGCGCAGGCGCGTGCCCTTATCCTTTACTGTTGCATGCATGTGCCTGTACATGGTTGTGGCCGACTGGGCGTTGCAAGTAGACAAGCATGCTCTCATGCTGAAACTGCCTAGAGGCGGGCGCACTTTGATGAAGACATGACGCACCATATACAGGGGTGTGCTTGGCACAAAGAGGCAAACTGAATGACTCATGTAAAGTGCAGGTATGCATTCTCAAAACAGGACTGCTGCCGCGCATCCCTGCAGGTCGTGCACGGCATGAAATGATGCTGCGGACAAGGATGCACATAAACACAGGCACAGCTGCCATCGCAATCGCGCATGCTCACACACCTCCTGGTTCCTACACTAAAGGGCCTGGTGCACACGCACGATGCTTATGTAAGTGTTGTGCACACATGCGCAGGGGATGAGGCGCACCTGGTGACCATCGGTCCCTCCTGTGTACCCGAGGGTGAAGGGGGGGCAGCAGGGCAGGAGGAGAGTGAGGCACACCAAGGAGGGGAGGGAGGGCCTGTTACCTCCCTGGCCATCAGTGAGTGTTGTAAGCTCCTCACTTCTTATCTGCTTACACCCAGCTCTGCTTCAAATTGTGTGCATGAATGTGTGTCTCAACTTTTGGTGGCTTGCATGCATGGTATGTGCCCCCTGCCAACTTTTGGTGGCTTGCATGCATATGGGTATGTGCCCCCCTGTCCCGCACGCACTACGTGCTCTTGGACCTGCAAGCACTACGTGCACGCACTACGTGCTCTTGGACCTGCAAGCAGTGAGCAAGGTCACGCAAGCCCTTGTGCAGAAACTGCACACCGTAACCCATGCAGCAGACTCCCAAGGCAGCATATCGTGCTTCCACTGTGAGTTTCACGGACACATGTGTTGGCCATTGCAGGTCCAGATACTCCAATTTCTGTCAGCGAATCGAGCCCCGTGCCTGACATTAATGCCTCAATCGCCAGTGCTGTTGCACAAGCGGGGCGACAGGTGCGATTCTGTGTGGGTCGGGCTGTGCAACTGCATGCGCGCGTGTGTCTGGTTAAAAGTACAAGCACATGCACTTTGCTAACAGGTGCCCTGGGAGCATGTTTGATGGTGTTGAGGTGCTACAGTCCGTGTGTGCAGTCTTAGAAGGGCATGTAGCACCAAAACATTTTTTGAGGAGCCGCTGCCGCTGCTGCCGCAGCGCACACACAAGCATCCCCGTGCGCCGTCCACCCACCCATACTGCAAGGGCCCCTGCCATGCATGCCTGTGCAGGCCGAGGTGTCCCGTATGCAGCGCGCCCACGTCGATGACCAGATGGACAAGCTGCGTGCCGGCCCGGGCATGTACAAGCCCACGCTACTCCACAAGCAACAGCAGCAGCAGGAGCAGCAGCTCCGGCATCAGCAGCTACTGCAGCCGCGGCTGAGGCAGGATGCAGCCGGGTCTACGCCGGGCACCGCCCAGCAAACGGCGCGGCTAGGGCGGCCTCTGACGCCTCTTGACGTAAGTGAGCCTGTACTTGGCTGTGCAGGCCTTATGCCAAAGACATTGTGCGCGCTTTCACACGACATGCATGCACACGATTTGAAGCACACACCCACCCGCCCACCGTCCATCCTTGCTCCCTCCTCCTCACGCAAAAGCGCATGTCTTCCTTCCTCCTGCTTACGCAAGGGCATACGTCTTCCTCCCTCCACCGGACATGAAAGCACATCTGCAGGCACACATACTTGCTCATGCACACACATTCTGATGGGTATCGAGGCTTGCAAACTTCTACCAGAAATGCACTGTCTTCAGGCGCCTGGAACAAATCTGTACGTGGGTGTTAACTCAGGCTTAATGCCACACCCCTAGGCACGATGTCCTGAGTGACCTCGCAAGCACTGTGCTTATCTTGCCCGAACCCTGCAGCAGCTGCCCGCGGCACGTGCGCATTGCCTGCAGCTGCAGGTGGGGGTTGCGGACAAGCTGCAGGCCCAGAATCGGCAGGAACAGCTGAAGCAGGCCCTGGCAGCAGTGGAAGAGAGGGACCGTGCACACCAGAAGATGCTGCGCAGGTGCAGTGCGAGCATGAGCGCGCGCGTGTGTATATGTGTGCGCGTGCGTGTGCGCATGTGCGCGCTTGTGTGTGTGTGCTTGTGCGCATGTGCGCGTGTGTGTACGTGCGTGCGCGTATGGCTATGTGTGGGAGCCATGGGGGTGACCGCTCCTGGCACTCAGAAATCCTCGCCTGTGGCACAGTACCATGCCACTCAACCCATTCCCCTTTTGTGCGCTTTGGGCACCTGCCTCCATCTGGCGTTCTTAAAGTTGCCCTTGCCCTGCATTTTTCCCCTGCTGCTTTGTTTTCTTTGGGACCCTGTGCCCTTGGGTCACATGATGTGGACTGACAATGGCCCCCCATGGGATGCAATGCGCTGGCAATGGCCTACCCTTGGGTGTAGTGTGCCTGAATGGCTCCTGATGGCTGTTCTTTGCCGACATTGGCCTGTGCCAGACATGGCTCCCATTGGTTGTTGTTTGCCGGCAACAGCTTAGCAACCAAGCGAAAACTGCCGCTTTTGCAAGCAGGGCAGAGCGGCACGCTGCACGCAAGGCAGAAAAGGAGGCGCGTGCCAAGCTTAAGGCGGAGCGCAGCTCGGACTCAAGGTACAAGCAAGGCCTACGCGCTAGCGCACTGGTTAGCAAGACACTCTTGCGCCAGCGGATACCAACCTCGCCCCTCCTGCGTCCTGCCCTCCCTTGGCAGTCCATGGGGGAGAAGATGGGAAGAGTGCAGGCAGGGGGTTGAGCGCATGCTGTGTCTCACACGCGCGCGCTGCGCGCGCTTGCATGGATGGGCATACCCATCACGTGCCAGCCACGCAGCCCTGCTGCAACGCCGGCAACCCAAAGGGAGCAGTTTGCAATGTCATTGCACAGCTAGGGTCCCAAGTACCGATGCAGCGTCAAGTAGACCTGGTGTTGTTGGCAGCGCGCAAAGCATCACAAAGGCCTTCGTCATGCAAGCTTGCATCTGCCTTGACCATTGCGTTGCGCGCTCCCACCTGCACGCGCAACCCCAATGCAATGGCATGATTGCACCATTTATACTGGACTGCAACCCTGACGCGCGTTATGCGGGACGCGCAACGTCCAGGCTCCAAACTTGCATCCGCCTGTATCACCCACACAGAGTCTGCGGACTCAGATCCACACATAGGCCATCTGCGGTTTGTTTGCACCACTGCGAGACCCGCATGACCGCAGAAATGGTGCTATTGCGCCACCTTTCTGCCCCCTGCCCAGGCGGTGCACTATTGGTCGGTGGAGACGCACACTGCCAGCAGCCTAAATCCTGACCCTGCCAGTAGGCCTCGCCTCCCAACCGACTCATCAACCAACTTTTAATCCGGACAGGTTATCAATTGGGTGTCCGCCAGCGCCCATCAGGCGTTTGCCCTGTGGGCCTACTTTTTGTCTGCACTATCCGCTGGTGCTCCCTCAAGTGCCTCTGCCGCCTGAGCCTGGGCTTGTCTGCACTATCCGCTGTTGCTCCCTCAAGTGCCTCTGCCGCCTGAGCCTGGGCTTGTCTGCACTATCCGCTGGTGCTCCTTCAAGTGCCTCTGCCGCCTGAATTTGTGCTGGTTTGCCCGTCTGGTTGGCGTGCCCCCTGGGGGCTGGGCTTGCCTTGCCTTGTATTGGGCCACTCAGAGGCAGGCTGTCATCGTTGCTGTGCTTGTGTGCATGCTCATTTGCATGAATGACTTGAGGCCCATCACGAGAGCCTGAAACCGTTACAGACTGGCCATGCCAGGGCAGCCTGCTTGCGGCATCAGATCATCATGGCTGCAGCTCACCATGGCTGGAGACAGGGGGGGGGGAGTGCACGGGACCGCTTGTGACTCAGAATATGGGCCAGTTCGTGAGGGTATGTATTCGTGAGGGTACATGTTCATGAGGGTACTTGAGCCTGCCTGTGACCAGGAGCCGCCCATCAGGGTGTCTCGGTCTGACAGTGGCTTTGGGCGTGAGCCTGTGCATGAGCTCCTATCAGGCTGGCGATCCCACTCATCCCTTGTCTGTGCTCATCTGTTCATCAATGTGTGTGCGCTGGCAGGCACCCCTCTGTTCAGCCTGGCTCACCTCGTCAAGATGGCGAGGCAAATGGCGAGGGATATGAGCTCCAGAGCAGCAGGAGCAGCCGCACCAACTACTGCAGCAGCCTCAGCAGCAGTGACCGCAACAGCAGTGACAGAAGTAGCTGCAGCGACAGTGAAGGAAGGGCTGACGGTGAGCATGGCTGAGGCTTGGAGCACCTTGTAGAGGATGTGTGCGTATATGTGTGCATGTGTGTGAGTCAGATCAGTGAGGCTGCCTTATTCCCTGGTGGCGTGCGCCCCTGCGTGCCCAGCTGGCAGCTTTTCACCCCGTGGAGGCTTTGCCTTGTGATGTGCGTGCGTTCAACAGCTGTGAGTCGTGAGTAGGTGAAAAGTCAAGGGTGAAGACAAAGGCTACTGTGGCCTTAAGACTTGCTGACTCCACCGAGAGATCATTGAAGACTCTACTGAGAGATCATTGCAGACTCCTCTGGGAGAACACAAAGCACGGCCTGCAACCTGGCTGCAAGTTTGTCACTGACCATCGCCAGTTCTGGTGGCGCCCTGCACCCTTCATTGCATGCACAGGCTTGGCAGGCAGCACAGCAGATGGGGCCATGAGTGGAGGGGTAGGCAGGCGGGGTCACTTGCGCGAGGAGCCCAAGTCTGCTGCACAAAAGAGGAAGGAGGGGATGGTGATGGTGGGGGGGCAGTGGCGTCAGCCGACCAAGGGTCGGTCCATAACGGGCGAGGCTCAGCCGCACGGCGAGGCAGGTGGCCGCGTTGGCGACGGCAAGCGCAGCCGCAGGGCGACGCTGGCTCTGGAAGGCCTTGAGGAGGTATGTGGCTGCTGGGGGGGACGCGTTTGTACGCGTGCATGGACGCATGCGTGCGTGGGCACGCCTGCTCCTATGCAAGCAGTGTGCAGATGCGTGTGTGTAATTCCTGTCTAGGTCGTGCATGTGTCCTTGCGGTGTGTTTGGACGCGGCGCTGGGGTGGGCGTGCTTGCCCCTCTACCGCAGGTTATAAGCTGCTGCCCTGTGTTTTGCGCAGCATCCAGCCCCCCTTGTTTTGTACGTTCAGCCTCCCCTGTGGTGTGTGCAGCAGCTGCATCCAGCCTCTCCTGTGCCTGGGCAGCCCTTATCCCTGTTGCCGCGCTCCCACCAGTTTCAATTTTGGCTACAGCGTGCGGCAGGCTCGTTCATCCACCGGGCGAGGCGGTCACAGCAAGCGCCCACAGCCTGCAGCTGCAGCAGGTGGCCGCAGGATGACACACATAAAAACATGTTGCCACAGTGATCAGCCACAAGACGCAGCCATGGCTCGCAAACACAGCATGCTGCCGCAGCGTGCAGCCGCAGCACCCCCTCAGCCCGTCCATTGTCGCCAATCATTCCCTTCCCCCACCTTACCCCCACGCATGATGTGCCACTTGACATGCTCGAGTCCTTCCCGCCAGAATCCGCTCTGCTGCCTATCGTTTGGGCCTCCATGCCCTGCCAGAGCGCGTGCCAAATTCTGCCCTCTGCTGCCTTCCCATGCAGGATGACGATGACAGCAGTCACAGTCCTGTGGGTGTGCACGTGGGCGGGGCCCTGCCCTCCCCCGTTGCCGAGGAGAGCCGAGAACTGGGTAGCCCGTCCAGCAAATCAAGCAGGTGTGTGTGTGTGTGCCTGTGTATCTGTATTTGTGAGTGCATGCAGGCGTGTAGGAGTGGGAGTGAGAGTGTAAGTGCGTGTGTGTGGGGTTGGGGGCGGGGCTGGAGGGTGATCCCCCTGAAAAAGTACAGGACAGGTTACCTGTACTTTGCAGCCTGACCCCCCCCTTAAAACAAATGCACGCTTGCACCCCAAGATCTTTCTTCCACCACCACTGCAGGGGTTTGCTTGCGCATTCACAAACCCACCCATTTGCACTCCCGTGCCGCTGCTGCAGGAGGCTCGGATTCAGCATGAGCGGGGCCCGCCGCTCCATGCGCAGCATCAAGTCCCGAAAGATTGGGCGGCGGCAATCCTGCCTGAATGTGGAAGCGCTGCCCAAGTCTGAGCTGAGCCAGCCCAGGCAGCTGTTTGCGCAGATGAGCCAGGTGCGTGCTTAAGCACAGATGTGGCGCCCATGACCATCCCTGTGTGCTCACACGAATGCAAGCGCGTACGCAACCGGCATGCATGCACATACACACACTGTATGTGCATGGAAGCCAGGGTCTATCGCGTGTGCAATTGTGGCATCAAACAGCATGCTCACACGCACATACACACACACACAATGTCAGGCATGCCCCACCCCTTGCGCACGTGTGTAGGTCACGC
>LFCJ01003689.1_pt1 | contig 11227 bp, 10 predicted proteins | sample 643141 | NCBI WGS metagenome assembly LFCJ01 (sample SAMN03766243, study PRJNA286221) | soda lake metagenome | biome: soda lake; feature: Kulunda steppe; material: water; isolation source: sample B1-Br-g2 brine of Lake Bitter-1 | place: Russia: Kulunda steppe | collected 2010-07 | reverse complement strand
ATGATCAGCACACTGGATTTCCGATCGAGACATACATCGAGACACAGCAGTTTTGTCCCACTTGTTGTTTGGTTGTTCGTCGATCCGTGATTGATGAGGTTGGAATGTTTGACGATCGGTTGGTCTCAGGTGGCGACAAAGAGTTCGGCAATCGGGTTGCAGCAGCGGGCTACACGCTTGAGTTCGCTGAGGATATTGTGTTGTCTCACCCAACTCGATCGTCATTTCGTTCGCTGGCAAAGAAGGATCTGCGTGTTGGCACCGGATTAGCACAGTTGCAAGAGTTGTATCCCGATCGGTACGGGCGTGGAACGCCGAAGCCGAGTGGGGCGAAAGCACCACGGAAACAGGACGATCGATCGAGTGAGTCGGTTGGCGATCGGATTGTATTTGCAGTGATGGGTACTGTGATGGTTGGGATGCGGGGTATTGGGTATCTGAGAGGTTAAATTACTAAGCTAATTAAATCATCATACATCCAACGCTAATGAACAGGAATTACAATGACTGCTGAAGGAAGTACAATAGAAAAATAATGTCAAAAGGTGTGCTGTATGTTTCAACTGGAAAAAAATTCGTTGATGAAGCAATTGAGTCTGCAAAAAGTCTTAGAAAACACCTTGATGCACCGATTGCTCTTGCAACCGATCAGGAGGTTGAATCAGAATTATTTGATCAGGTAATTAAAATCAAAGATCCAATGTATGGATTTGGGGACCAGATATCCGCAATGAAATTAACACCTTTTGATAAAACACTCTGTTTAGATAGTGACATTTACGTGTATGAAGACCCGTCCGAAATATTTGATCTCTTAGACCGTTTTGATATTGGTGCATCTCATGTCCCCCATTGGAGTCCAAGAGATCATGGAAACGATGATAACGTACCGTCAAGTTTTCCAGAGTACAATAGTGGGGTGATAGTGTATAAAAATACTGAGCGTGTTCACCAGCTACTAACAGACTGGAATGAAGAATATATCAAAGATGTCGAATCTGGATACAATCGGAATCAAAAATCATTTCGGAAAGTCTTGTATAATTCTGACCTAAGAATCGCAACACTAACCCCAGAATACAATTGTCGATTCCAATTTCCTGAACGAGCCAGTATGTCTGTCAAAATATTTCATGGTCGAATTCTTGATATCGATACTAAAAACGGTGGTATGCATAAGACAGCAAATATCGAACGGGTTGCTAAAAAAATCAACTCACATACGGGACCTCGAGTCTTTTATCCGAAATGGAATGGAATAAAAGTTAAATCATTAAATAAGTCTGTACTTTATCGGCTGACTTATTCAGTTAGAAATGACGGAATAAAACAAACAGTCAAAAAAATACATCACACAGTTACTAACAAGTTGAAATCAAAGGAATAGCCTGATATAATCGTCCACTAAGCGTATGTGGGTCCGGCCCTTTGTTCATCAACCCTACCTCTTTGTCATATGTTTCTTCAAATTGCCAATCAACCCAGTGTTGGATGTCAGAATCATCACCCTGTCCAAATGTCTGGAGGGTATAGGCTATTTCAATCCCGGTAGGGTTGTAATTGAATGCAAATTTGTTTCCAGCGATACTTGACTGATACTGGCTATATGTTGTATAATCAATTGTATGTTGGATAGTTTGGTGATTCCAAACCGGGTGTTCATTAAAACTGTTGTATAGATGGGCAAGACCATATAAATTAAATGAATGGTATCCAAGAGACTGCTGTTCTATATGATGCTTACTCTTTCTTGATCGCAGTGGGTACAACAAATAATTGATTGGCAGAGCTCGTCCAGTTTTGTTTAAGAATAATTGTGGTATATCGCTCAATGAAATAGTGGAATATAGAAGATGCTCAATTTGACCATGATCGTTTGTTTTTATATGATCGTCTAATTTATCTAAAAACAATTCCGCTCTTTTTTTGGCTTTTTTTGATCCAAGGGCCCCAAGTAACCCCCCTGCCACTGCAAACCAAAGTTGTTGGTTGAATGTTCTACAAACACCAAGATTAGTGCCATCTGTCTCAGTCATACTCCACAAGCCAAACCGCTCATCAAATCTATGGTCTAAAAACACTTCCTCCGCGATTTCAAATGCTTCATCACATTGTAGCTCTCTTTTTGCACAGCAAAGAGCTTCAATTGTCCACGCCTGACCAATTAGACTATTACAATTATTTTTTGATTCCTCTATGCGATGTTCAAAAGTATGCCCATGCGGTCTAACTTCATCACTCAATAAATATTTTGTACACTGCTCTGCTGACCTCCTATAATTCTCGAACTTAGTTTTATTGTATGCCCAAATGAAGATCTGCAGCCAATAGCCTGAATTCCGAACTGGCGTTTCACGGTGTTGGTAGGGGCCATTACATCCAGCTGGCATCGATCCGTCTTCTTTTTGTAAATCAACTCCGGCAGATGCACTTTCCAACAATGCTTGCTCAATCTTTTCCATATAATATGTCTTTCTCCAGCATTTTAGCTAGTATATAATAGGCATTTGCATAACCAGTACTGACAGGCATGAATGGAAGATCAGTTATCCCTGATCGCAGACTAGATGATTTAATGCCACCGTATCCGGGTGAATCTCCCCAAAATATTTGTTGTTCACACCATCTTAGAGCTCTTTTTGCAGGCGCCAGTAAATTGGAGTAACCGTGTCCAGTGAGTTTCAAAAAATAATATGCAATGATTGCGGTCGCTTTTTCACAACACCCAGTTAATTCTTGCGCACGTTGCTCCATTTTACCATAGCCTAATAAATATCCCCACGCACCGTTATTTTGCTGCGATTGAACCAAAGACCTTGCAATCTCAATTGCTTCATCTATATATTTTTCATTTTGGCTGATCTCATAAGTTGCAATCAATCCAGCCAACACCCATCCTAGACCACGCGTAAAGATCCGATCTTTAACACCCTTATTTGGATAGTAATCATGCCCATATAGACCATCTGTTATTTTGAACTGAGATATGAATTTGTCCATGAATGAGCATGCCACCTGCTCATATAATTCATTGTACTCTATCTGTGAATTATATGCTGCAAAACCCACTGGCACAAATCCAGTATCTACAAACGCCTTATTCTCCCACGCTTTCCTTTCAAGATAATAATGGGACGATACAAAGTCTGAACGTTGAACAATGTTTGCAACCCAATCCAGTGCAGCCTTTGCTTTATCACGATAGCATTCTTTACCTGTTACAGTATACATGGGAATTGTCGAAAAGCGAGCAATAAACGAGGTGTCATTTGGACCCAACAACGTCTCGAACGGATAGTTTGGGTTCCCATATTTTCGATATCGAGAAGTATGTGCACCAGGATGTGTTTGCGATTCTGATTGTTGATGTGTCAATAACGTTTTAGAAATTCCTTCTGCAGTTGCTACAGTGTTGGAGCCGTATTTTTCATTCAATTGTAATAATGCCAACACTGTTGGTGCATCACTCCAAAGCCAGTGCGGTTTCCTAAAACAATGGTTCTCATAGTCATATATTGCATAGCACGAACCGAGCAGCGGCGATCGCTCTGGTTGGCTAATTACACTTTGAAGTAGAAACGATCCAGTAGATTCAATAAATGGATCGTCAGAATCGATCTGTGGTGTTTGTGTTTTTTTGCTTTTATACTGCTCTGTGAAGAGAAATGTGACTGTCTCAATTGATTGGTCCTGTTTCAAACAAAATATGTTTATTCCTATTTCCAAGTCTTCAGCTTCAATTTTGGAGCGGTGATTCTGAATGTACTGTTCTTCCGTATCTTGGTATGGGTTAACTCGAAAATACCCTGTTGACCCGTGTTCGAATCCAATAATAATCGCATCAATGTTGTGGTAGAGATTATTTTGTATAATTATTTGATCATATTTAATTTGTGAGTCGTGTAATGGACTAATATTTTTTATAAACGATTTAGATGTACTCGTTACAAACTTTCTTGATTGAAAAACAAAATCAGCGAAATCAAGTCTCGAAGCAAGGTACCCCTCTGAAATTAGTGGATACTCGAACTGGTTTTGAGCCGGTCTTAGATCATCTACTGATAATTTCATTTTCATACATCAGTCACCCTGTAACTCAATATTATCCGGATGTCCATCATTTTGATTATTTTTGAATAAATGGTCTCGATGCTCCATCCAATGAGTATGTCTGTAAGAGACAACCACTGGAATACGATCTATGTCCAGGATCTTGCTAATGGCGAGTCGGTGCCGACCGTCGACATGTAGCAGTTGGCCATCACGTCCAATATCGATCATAATCTCACCCATTAAACACCCTAGTAGCGTCGGATCAACTGACATTTGTTCTTGAGTTTTATATCCTGACTCTTTGATATCGTAGTATAATTCGTCCATTTTTTCACACTTCATTTCCAAATGTGAAAGGCTATCCGCCCATCCGATTTTATTTTCTAGAAGCCTTTTTTTTGTTATTTTGACCATTTCTGTGTCTTCCCAGTGCACCTTCTCCACGAAATGATCATAGAATGACGTATACAGAATTGAATCCTCGAATTTAAGACTAGGGTGTTTTATTTTCCACCAGGACTTCTCTTTATATTTGTTTGACAATGGGACACTATTTTTGCGATCCCAATTGCCAGTCATCACTTTACCAAATTCACGGTAATTCAAAGGTCTCTCTCTTTGAGTAATTATTGATATCTGACTAGGATTAACCCAGATGATTTTATATGGGTCAAGAGGTGCAGAATAGGCATCCACGTCGTGGTGAAAACACATTCTTCGGCATCGTCTTGTAAGGCTGGAATAATTTGGAGTAAAAGAAAGAATATGAGGTATTTTACTTTTTTTATATGTGAATGACCCAACAGACTTCATTGCAGTCAGTACTCCGAAATATTCGTGAATTTCAATCAATGAATGTATTTTATCCATTTTTACCATAGCTGTCCCAGTTTCCAATCAAATACATTTGGGCTAAAACGTCCAAAACCAGAGTCAGGTGCAACAGTTAATTCTCCAAAATAGACATTATTGTCCCTTGGATAGTAGAGATCAACCCTAATGAAATCAAATTCTTCACCAAGCTTTTCAGCAACTGTAATCATTTCTTCCAGTTTTTCTGGCCGGTCCATTTTTGACCCAGGAGGATACCGTAGTGTAAAATCTTGTCTTTCCCAATTACGATCGTAAAATGTACGACGATGGTTTGTGAATCTTTGAGAGTCTACTTCAATATATTCCACTTTCCCGTGGAAAACAAAAAACTTGTAGTCGAGTGGTGCACTTCCATCTCTCCCTTCAAGGAATTCTTCAACGATTATTTTTGGCGGTATATCCTCATACCAGTATTCAGAGTTTAATCCGCTGTGAGTATCTGATAACCAGTTATCACATTGTTGGTGGATTGATTGCTCATTTACTTTATTGTCTTTAACAATGTTGACACTTCCGCTGAGATGGGTTGGCTTGATTACAAAATCATCGGGAAAAGATTTAAATTCTAATTTTTGAGCATCGTCTGTAACTTGATAGACTGTCGGTAGTATATGTTCCCCAACTTTGTTTATGACATATTCTCGAACATTATATTTATCTTCAACTGTTGAAAAAAGTACGTTGTTTGTATGGAGTTTCCTATGTAGGACTTTTTCATTAAATGATGATGGCGCTCTTAAATTAGGCCAATAACCAATCTGCGGGGCAGCAACTATCTTTTGATGTGTCTCTTTGCCTAATCCGATTTGGAAATAGATAGACAATTTTGAATATAAAAGAAAATACTTCCAGATTTCTATTAGGGAGTATTCCAACCCTTGAGATTTATATACTTTTCTCAATTTTCTATACTTTTTCATTTGTATGTTGGTATGCATTGTTCTTCATATCTGTTGTGATATCACTACACGTGTGATTAGAATAAATATCAAATTTCAAATTAATGGTAATTACATAGTTAATCAACATCGAGATAGAGAACAAGTTATTAATATAGACTCTATTGGATAACGAATAGCAAAGCCTCTAAATTAGTATCGAAACAATGTGGACAATAAACAATAATCTATGAGACTTGGGCAGACATCATTTGTCTATTTTGTTTCAAAATTCTTTGGTTCTATCATAGGATTTTTTGCTACAATATACTTTGCTCGTATACTAGGAGAAACAGTTCTCGGCCAGTACGCATTGGCGATCGCAATTGTCACTTGGCTTACAATTATCGGTAATGTCGGATTTGGAACTGCAATCACAAAGCGAGTGAGTGAGGGTCGAGAACCGGAGCAATATCTCGGAGCAGGAATGATTATTATGAGTTCTATGATGGCGGTAGTTCTTTTATTTACATTTCTGTTTAGATTGCAGATAGATGCTTATGTCGGTGCACCTGTCTCAAAAATAATAATGCTCCTCTTGCTAGTGACATTATATAAATCATTAGTCAATGCGCTACTCAAAGGCTCGCACCTTGTCCACATTTATGCCGTATTGTCAACAACGAAGTTAGCGCTGCGCGCAATATCTCAGGTAGCACTAGTTGCACTGATTGGATTAGGCCTTACTGGCATGTTGTATGGATATGCATTTGGTTATTTTGTAGCCGCAACAATTGGATTATTTATTCTCAAATTACGACCTGCAATTCCATCATACGAACATATAAAAAGCCTATTTGATTATGCAAAATACTCTTGGCTTGGAAATATTGAGAGTAAGACGTTTGATACCGCGGATATTGCTATTCTTGGGTTTTTTGTCACCCAAGGATTTGTAGGAGTATATTCAATTGCTTGGTCGCTTGGAAAGTTCTTGAATATCTTTGGAAACGCAGTTAGCAATTCATTTTTCCCGGAGATGAGCAAGGTTGCAAATAAAAAAAATCCAGAAGCAATTACGCATTTAATCGAAGATACACTTTCTTTTGCAGGATTAATTCTCATTCCGGGTCTTGTTGGGTCCCTTGTTATTGGTGACAGACTGATGGCAGTCTATGGCGAGGGGTTTATTATCGGAACAGAAGTTCTTGTAATTCTCATAGCTGGATTACTCATCTATACATATAACACTCAATTGCTTAATACTCTGAATGCGATCGATCGGCCAGATCTCGCATTCCGATCAAACTTGGTGTTCATACTCATGAATATCGCACTCAATTTTATTCTAGTGTGGCAAATAGGATGGGTGGGAGCAGCTATTGCAACAGTCTTATCATCGACAGCTGGACTGTGCTTTGCATTTTATTATACACGGCAACAGGTAGCATTCAGAGTTCCAATCAATGAAACTGGACGTCAGTGGATTGCAGCAATCAGTATGGGCGTAATTGTATACGTATTCCGTATTGGTATTGAAATACAAATTCCACAGATTGCAGCGGTGAATGAAATATTTGTAGTTCTACTTGTCATCGTCGGATCAATCGCCTATTTTTTAATACTATTCGTGATTTGGGCACAATTCCGAGATACAGTTGTAAACAACTTACCGACAGAGATCCAGTAACTGCCGTGAATCACATCTATTCTAATAAATCTGATAGTTTCCTCAGAACCCACGTGAAACACTCTCAACGGGTACTTTGAGTGATTTTGGTAGCACTGGAGGGCCTGATTAAAACAGACGAAATGTATATCATGGTGTACAGTTAATGTCGATTATAAATAAATTATGGATGAGAATCATATAAAAAAAGTCACTGTGTTATTAGTAATTGGACTTGTTTCTGTAGTTCTTATTGCTAGTCTTGGGTTTGCAGGTATAGGTGGCGCTGCTAATCAGACTGAGAATGATGGAACTAGCATTGAGAACAAATTATTTTGGCAAGGTAATAATATAATTGTGGATGTTTCAGAAAATGAAGGACTTAACCCCGGAGATTCCATCCAAGTTAGACTTGGTAATGACCAAAGTAGTTCACTTGTGAGTATGCAGTCAGTCAATAGTTCTCAGGTGGTTACAATTGATTCGAGCAATTTTGAACAAGGAGATTATTATCTTAGGGCAGACGGGTCTCCTGAATTAGACGCCACCAATACTAATTTTGAGATAGTCCGTCAGGAGATGATTATAAATCCTGATCGCGAGCTCGTCGAAAATGTCGGGGATAATACAAATGTTGAATTTGTTATTGATACTAATCGCGGTGAGTTTGATATCGAAGTCACAGCAAGTGAGTTAGGTACTGATGATCTTACACATATATTCGATGATGCAATTGTCGAAAATAACCAAGTCATACTTAAAAATATTCGTCACGATGAGATCACTGCCAATTTCGAAGATATTGAATTTGGAGAGTATACGATTGAATTTGCTGCAACTGACACAGACGCTCAAGCTCAAGTCGAGATTACTGTCCTTGGAGATATTATACAGCCAACTGATCCAGCAGAATATAGACTCGGTATAGAAACAGATGGATCAACGTATGCAATCGGTTTCCCAGGTCCAATCGATGAAACATATGCAGATATTTTTGATGATTCTATGGATGGAATTGATGCAGTCTATCGCTACCACTCAGATTCTTCACAATGGGAACATCTTCACGGATCACAGTTTGATGAATCACCAAATGCGTTAGATGCAATTGTAGTTCTGACAGACGGCACATCAGATGCGACCGTCCACACACTCGAAATTACGTTTTCATCTCAAAATCCATCAGTTCCATCGGCTAAGTATCTTGATGAAGGGTGGGAATTTATTTCGGCCTCAACATACGATGATGTCAACACCGTTCTTGAGCGAGGAAGCGCTGACGCAACGGTTGTGTTAGACCAATTCACCGAGCCTAGTGTAGACCAGGTATCGCAAGTGAATCGGTTCCAATTCCACCAGACAACACCACACTATGATTTTGGTGGTGCTGATCCACCTCTCATGAACCCATTCAAAGGATATTTTGTTTTTGTTACTAATGAAGGCTCTATACCTTCATTAGTAAGCGATGTCGAGTCGCGGCAGGAAGCAGATTCTGCACTTAATACGGCTGCTGTGGCTTGAGACATATTAAGGGCTTCATCTGAGCGATCTATATCTCCGTCAGAGATTTACTAGGAACACCACGCCCGTGGTAATTCACAAAATAGTCAATCTGTGTGAGTTTACGAATATATCTTTGTAACTGTTGCATTTACAACTGATATAAACAGACGAATGTCAGTTTATCGTGTGTGAAGATGACAAACCAATCGATTACTATATACTAATAAATAGAGATATCACCGATCGCGATCGGCCTCATGTTTCCCATTAGTAATTACACCGAGGCATCTTACAATTGGATAACAAATACTATTTTCAGGGATATATTCACAAATAGGTATGCAAGCAGTTGTACTCGCGGGCGGTAAGGGGACGCGACTTCGACCACTCACAGAAGACAAACCTAAAGGGATGGTTGAGGTCGATGGACAGCCAATTTTGACTCACTGTTTTGAACAGCTCATCGATCTGGGAGCTGATGAGCTGGTTGTCGTTGTGGGATATCTCAAAGAGGTCATTATCGATCACTATGGTGATGACTTCGATGGCGTTCCAATCACGTACACACATCAACGTGAACAGAAGGGATTGGCACACGCACTGTTAACCGTCGAAGGGCAAGTTGACGACGACTTCATGCTGATTCTTGGGGACAACATCTTCCACGCGAACTTAGAGGATGTCGTTCGACGCCAACAAGAAGAGCGTGCAGATGCAGCCTTCCTTGTCGAGGAAGTTCCGTGGGAGGATGCAAGTCGATATGGTGTCTGTGAAACTAACAAATACGGCGAAATTACAGACGTTGTGGAAAAACCAGACGAGCCAAAATCGAACTTAGTGATGACCGGCTTCTATACATTCACGCCTGAGATTTTCCACGCCTGCCATCTCGTCCAACCATCGAACCGTGGGGAGTATGAGATCAGCGAAGCGATCGACCTGTTGATCCGATCGGGTCGAACGATCGACGCGATCGGCTTGGATGGCTGGCGGATGGATATTGGCTATCCAGAAGACCGAGATGAAGCAGAACGCCGACTCCAAGATGCAGAATCGGTAGAACAGCCTGTATCTGCAGACGACTGAGAGCGGTAGTTTTCGATCGTTAGGAGTTCAACACAAGCGGTTCGTACCAGTCACGATTCTGTTCATACCAGCTGATAAATTCGTCGACGCCCTCTCGAATATCTCTGGTTGGTTCATACCCGATTAGCTTGGTTGCTTTCTCAATATTCGCGTGGGTATGTTCGGCGTCACCATCGCGAGCATCGGTGTACTTGATTTCGAGTGTTGGATCGATCGCATCGCGAACGGCTTCAGCTAATGCCGTGATTGAAATGTTGTCCGTCGATCCGATGTTCATTGCTTCCCCATCGGCGCTGTCGTCTGTGAGGAGTCGGTGGTTGGCGTCAAGGATATCTGCAATGTACGTGAAGTCACGAGTCTGCTCACCATCACCATATATTTCGGGTGGGTCACCACGCATGCATCGAGAAACAAAATTACTGATTGCCATGTTTGGCCGCATTCGCGGTCCGTACACAGTGAAGTACCGAAGCGAGACGGTTGGGAGCCCATACACTTCGTTATACACACGTGCATAGTGTTCGACTGCAAGCTTGGACGCCCCATATGGAGAGACTGGCTCGTTTGGGTGGTCCTCGTCGTATGGAAGATACTGTGGCTTTCCATAGACAGATGAGGACGATGCATTCACAACCCGATCGATGTCGTGTTTTCGAGCGGCCTCAAGGATAGTTTGTGAGCCGTTGATATTGTATTTGGTTACCTTTGTTGGCTCCTCAACGCTTGCACGAACGCCAGCTTGAGCTGCTTGGTGGTACACAACATCTGTTTCCGCCATGAGCCGATCGACCAGTTCTGTATCCGTAACTGATCCTTCAACAAAGTTATAGCCCCCATCTGTGTTCTCGGCAGCGTGTTTTGCGGCCTCAATGTTGTGCTCTTTCAATCCAATATCGTAGAAGGGTTCGAGAATATCGATCGCCGTAACTGTGTGGCCGTCAGTAACAAATGACTCGGCCAAGTGGCCACCAATAAATCCGGCCCCACCAGTGACGAGAATGTTCATACACAGACATGACTGAGTGCTCAAAAAGCAGTTTTGGTTTGGTGGTTATACGAGGATCGAGACGAAACCGCCGCCGACGATCGCCAATCCGCCGAGGCCAAAACAAATGAGCCAGAACGGGAGTCGTTCAACGATTTTCATTAGCGCATCGATCGT
>LFCJ01003688.1_pt1 | contig 11227 bp, 12 predicted proteins | sample 643141 | NCBI WGS metagenome assembly LFCJ01 (sample SAMN03766243, study PRJNA286221) | soda lake metagenome | biome: soda lake; feature: Kulunda steppe; material: water; isolation source: sample B1-Br-g2 brine of Lake Bitter-1 | place: Russia: Kulunda steppe | collected 2010-07 | reverse complement strand
TCCGTCAGCGGCCGGTTTCACACCCCCGTGACCGCGATCTTGACCACCGGTGGAGCGATGTTGTTCATCATCCTCGCGCTCCCGGTCGAGGAGATCGCCAAGACCGCCGGCGCGTTCCAGATCGTCGTCTACATCCTCGTCTGTCTCAGTCTGATCGCCTTTCGCCGGCGCGACCCCGACTGGTACGACCCCGAGTTCCGCTCGCCGGCGTACCCCTGGATCCAGCTGTTCGGCGTCGGCTCCGGGCTGTTCATCATCACGCAGATGGATCTCCTGCCGGTCGTCGGCGGCGTCGGGATCGTGGTCGTCGGCGGGCTCTGGTACCTGTTCTACGGCCGACCGCGCGTCGACCGGACGGGGCTCGTCGGCGAGGCCATCGTCGACACGGTCGAGCCGGCGGAAGAGCTCGAGGGCGGGAAACCCCACCGGATCGTCGTCCCGATAGCGGATCCGGAAACCCAGCGCGGGCTGATCCGGCTCGCGGCGGCGAACGCCGCCGCCTACGACGACGCGGAGATCGTCCTCGTCAACGTGCTCACCGTCCCCGACCAGACCTCCCTGGCCCAGGAAGTCGTCCACGAGCGAGAGCGGATCGACCGCCAGGGGGCGTTGCTCGCGGAGGCGGAGGGGATCGTCCAGGGGTTCGACGTCGGTCTCCGGACGCGGTCGATCGTCGGCCGCGACGTCGGCGAGACGATCCTCCACGTCCTCGAGGTGGAGCGAGCCGACGGCGTCGTGATGGGGTGGTCGGGGACTCGAAAGCGTCGCCACCGCGTGCTCGGCTCGAACATCGACCGCGTGATCGAGCGTGCTCCCTGTGAGGTGACGCTCGTCAGAGAGGGCGGCGACGTGGGCGACGTCGTCGTCTTCGTCGACGAGGGGTCCCACTCCAGGGCCGCGGTGGGGCAGGCAGCCACGCTCGTTCGGGCCGGTGGCGACTCCCTGACGCTGATCAACGTCCAGTCGGCCGACGACGACGATCCGGAGGCCCTCCGCGAGCGTGGCCGGGCGATCATCGAGGAACACGCCGAGATAGTCGGCCTCGACGGCTACGACGCGGAGGTCCTCGTCGCCGAGGACGTCGAGGCGGCGCTGGTCTCCGCCGCGGCGGGATACGACACGACGTATATGGGTACCTCGACGAGGAGCTCCGTCGAACGCGTCTTCTCGGGGGCGATCCCCGACCGGATCGGCGACCAGGTGTCCGGGACGCTCGTGCTCGTCCGGGGTGGCGAGTCGGTCAACCGCTCGCTTCGATCGGCGATCGGCAGGCGTCTCGCGGCCACCGGCTCGCCCGGCTGAGACCGAGTCGGTCACGCGCGTTCCCGACCCTCCCTACCCGCCCGTACCCGGCCGTCGTCGACGTCGAGGACGAACCCCGCATCCTCGAGGACTGCCTGCGAGCGCGAGCGACCGTGAAGCAGTACCTCGACGAGATCCGCGGGCTCGTCGACGTCCGTCGAGAGGCGATAGGAGTCGACCGTCCCGACGTCGGCGCCGATCTCGCGGGCGATGGCCAGGTGGTCCCGGTAGGACGCGCCGTGGTAGTCGACCCGGAACTCCGGGTGCCGGACGACGATCGCGTTCGTTCCGCCACCCCGTCCCGGCACGAGGACGACCTCGCCGTCGGCCGCCAGCAGCTCCGTGACGGCCTCGCCCGTCGCGAGCGCCAGATCGGCCATCACCACCGCGACCGGGGGCCCCGCGTCGGCGATGGCGGCGTTGACGGCCGCGGTGAGCGACCGTTCGTCGACGACGGTCTCCGCGTCGACGCGGGGATCGGCCGTCGCGAGCACCGTCGGCTCGCCGCCGGCTGCCCTCACCGCCTCGAGGACGTCCTCGAGGGACGCCCGGGCGAACGCGGCTCGCTCGTCGGCCCCGAGGGCGGGTGCGAGACGGCTCTTTGGCTCCCCGACGGCGAACGGGACGACGACGCGCATCGCTCGTCACCTCGGGGTCGACGGGAAAAAACGTCCCGGATCGCCGGCTCAGAAGAGCGGCTCGAGTTCGTCCTCGTCGTCCTCGACGAGCCCTTCGAGGTTCCGGTCGCTTCGGGCCTGGATGTCCTCGATCGTGTCCTGGGCCTCGATGGCGACCTGCTGGAGGCGCTTGATCCGCGGGACGTTCGTCACGCCCGCGAGCAAGACGGCGGCGGAGACCTCCGGCACCTGCCGGGGGTAGTCCCCGCCTCTGACCTCCATGCTGCCGGTTTCCTCCTCGAGCCACTTCCGGCCACGCTCGATCCCCTTCCGGTTGAGATACTTGCTCGGGCCGGCGAGGACGAGGAGCGCCCGCTCTGTCCCCTGGATCTCACAGGGGAGGGTGAGCCGTCCGAGCGCGGCCTTGCGGACGAGACTCGTGATGCGGTTGGTCGTGTTCGCGGCGTCGAGGCCGTCGTCCTGGGCGCCACCGCCGCCGGTAAACCGTGAGAGCAGGCCGCCGCCGCTCGCCGCGAGCTCGACGTCCTCGCTGGCGTAACCGACGGTCGAGACGCCCCCGCCCGAGAGCGTGTTGATGATCTCCGAGGAGTCGACGACGCTCTCGGCGATCTCCTGGCCCTCCCCGACCTCCCCGGCACCGAAGAGGATGCCGAACCGGCGGACGATCTCCGTGTTGATCTGCTCGTAGCCCCCCTCGACCGACTCGCCGGCCGACCGCCAGGAGTCGTTGTCGAACACGAGCAGGTTGTCTACCTCCCGGACGAACGTCTGGAACGATCGGGCGGCGTTCAGCGTGTAGATGCCGCCTTCGTCGGTCCCTGGCAGGACGCCGAGCCCGTAGACGGGGATCGTGTAGATCCGTTTGAGGTGTTTCGCGAGGACCGGTGAGCCACCCGAGCCCGAGCCACCGCCCATGCCGGCGACGACTAAGAACGCGTCGACCTCGTGTGTCGGGATCTTATCGACCGCGTTCTGGATCTCGTCTATGTCCTCCTCGGCGATCTCCGCGCCGAGTTCGTTGTCCGCCCCGACGCCGTGGCCTTTCACGCGGGCCTGACCGATCAACACGCGGTTTTCCTGTGGGATCCGATCGAGCCCCATCAGGTCCGCCTTCGCGGTGTTGACAGCGATCGCCGCACGGACGATCCTGCTGCCAGTGTTCTCGTCGTACTCGAGGAATCGATCGACGATCTTGCCACCGGCCTGCCCGAATCCGATCATCGCCAGCTTCATTGTGTATCTGGGGGCTCCGTTGTCTCGAACCGAATGTCATAACCGACATAAAGCTTGTGGCAGCGTGACTCTCGATTCTCGAAGTAACTCGCGTAAACTGACAGTAGCGGCCGCAAAACACTAGTATTTCCAATGGAAACGGCTTCGGCGACCGGTCGATCACCCGCCACCCGCGAGCCCGAGATACGTCCGGAGGGTGGTCAGTTCGTCGGGTTCGACGCCGAAGGCGCCCACGTCGTTTTCGACGACGGTGTTGTCCATCCCGAGCGAGCGGGCCTGATCGGGGCCGAACGGGACGAACGGGACCGGTCCGGCGATCGTCAGCCCCACACGCGCGAGGGCCATCGGAACCGGAACGACCGTCACCGACTTGCCGACGGCCTCGTATGCCAGTTCGGTCACCGCCGCGAGCGTCAACACCTCCGGGCCGCCGATCTCGTAGCTCTCCCCGACGTGTTCGTCCCCGGCGAGTGCGTCCGCGAGCATCGGGACGAGATCCCCGACGTGGATCGGCTGGAACCGCGTGCGCCCGCCGCCGGGGAGTCCGGTGACGTACGGCGTCGAGAGCTTGCGTGCGAACGGGACGAACTCCCCGCCGTCGCCGAAGACGACCGAGGGACGGAAGATCGTCCACGCCAGCGCCGACCCGCGGACGACGTCCTCCGCGTGCCCTTTCGCACGGATGTACGCCGTCGGCCCGTCGGGGTCGGCGCCGAGGGCACTCATCTGGACGAACCGATTGACCTCTGCCTCCTCGGCGGCCCGAACGAGGTTCCGGGTACCCCCGAGGTGGACGGCGTCGTGGCTCAGCGAGCCGGGCGGTTCGAAAAGCGGCGAGAGCGCGACGAGGTTGACGACGGCGTCGCTGTGAGCGACCGGCTCGACGATCGAGTCGTAGGCGGTGACGTCGCCCATCGCCGCCTCGACGCCCGCCGGCAGCGACGCCTCGTCGGGGTCGCGTCCGAGCGCCGTCACGCCGTGGCCGCGTTCGATCAGCTCCGCACAGAGGGCCCGTCCGACGAACCCGGTCCCGCCCGCGACGAGTACGTCCATACGACGACCCTGTGGCTCGCGTGAATAAATAGCTGCGGCGTCCACCGACGGGTGCCGGGAGGGCCCCGCCGGTGACCCGACACCCTCTTGTGCCGGCCAGCGCGACTCACCCCCATGCTGGTCACTCTGGAGGGGTTAGACGGCAGCGGCAAGACGACCGTCTGGGAGGCCCTCCACGACGTCTATCCGGAGGCGACGTTCACGACCGAGCCGACCTCCGGGGAGACGGGCTCGTGGTACGGCGAGGCCGTCTACCGCTCGATCGCCGACGACGACGCCGACGCCCTCGCCGAGCTGTTCCTCTACACCGCCGACCACGCCGACCACCTCTCCCGGCTGGTCGAGCCCGCGATAGGTCGGGGTGAGCTCGTGATCTCCGATCGGTACTCGGACTCCCGGTACGCCTACCAGGGGGCGAGCCTCGCCGGGGAGCTCGAACGCCCCATGGAGTACGTGATCGGGATCCACCGGGCGTTCTCGATCGACCCCGACCTCACGATCTACCTCGACGTCGACCCCGAGACGGCGGCGGCTCGTGCCGGGGCGACGAACAAGTTCGAGCGTGTGGGCTATCTCGCCGCCGTCCGGGAGAACTACGAGCGGCTGATCGAGAACGATCCGGGTCGGTTCGTCCGGGTGGACGCGAGCCGTCCCCCCGAGTCGGTCCTCGAGCGGGTCGAAGAGACCCTCGCCGACGCCCTCGAGGCGGCGTAGGCTCACCGGTCGACCGTCCCCGACATCCGATCGTCCTCCGCCAGCTCGCGTTCGAGCGCGAGGAGCGTGTCCTCGCTCAGTTCGACCAGGTGACATAACGGGTTGCCCGGATACACCACCGGGTTCTCGAGGATACCGAGGATCAGTCCGGTGAACGGGGCCTCGACGGTCACGATGTCGTCTTCTTCTTTGAACGGATTCGTGATCGCACAGATCGCCTCACCCTCCCGGACCAGGGCACCGCTCTCGACTTTGACGTCGACGATGCCGCCCGCGTCGGCACGCAGCCAGGTCTTCTCGTCGCTGTCCTCGATCACCGTCCGCCAGCCGGGCCAGTGGACCGCCGACCCCCGGTGCAGGCCGAACTCCGCGAAGGCGCTCGCTACGCCGGTCAGCGCCCGGTCGATGAGCCGGCGCTGGAACCGGTGGGCCTCGCCCATCTCGACGGTGATCGTCGGAATACCGTCGTCGGTCGCCTCCCGCCGTAACGTCCCGGAGGGGCCCTCGCCGTCGATGATGACGTTCGAGCTGAACGCCCGTGCGAGGCGGGCGGCCCCCTCGTCGTCCATGTCCGCCCGGACGTGGAGGGTGTTCGTCCGCCCGCGAGTGGAGGTGTGAAAGTCGATTCCCAGATCGCAGGGCTCGACGAAGTTCGTGTAGATGCGGTGGGCCATCCGACGGGCGCTCGTCGATCCCTCCCGGCCCGGAAACGATCGGTTCAGGTCACGGTCGTAGATCGGGAGATACCGCTCCTGTGCCAGGAAGCCGGGGACGTTCATGACGGGGAGACAGACGAGGGTGCCCCGGAGCGCCGAGTGATCCCAGTCGTGGGCGACCTCCCGCACCACCTCGATCCCGTTCAGTTCGTCGCCGTGGGCCGCCGCCGAGAGGAACATCGTCGGCCCCGGGCGCTCGCCGTTGATCACCGTCACGGGGATGCGCACGGGGTCGCCGAGGTACGTCTCACTGATCCCGTACCGGATGTTCACGGACTCGCCGGGATCGACCCGACCGCCGTTGTAGGTGAACGCGTCGGGTTCGCCCACGGACACACCCGCAACGTCGTCGCTCATACCCCCGGAACCAGCCGGCAACTCATAAACCCCTCGTCGTCGGTCGGACCGGGGTCGCGACCGTCTTCACTCAGTTATCGTACACTTACTCGCGAACGATGGGCCGGCCGAAACGGGCCGTGAGAACCATCAGCGGCTGTGAATGGCTGTCAAGACGGTTCGAAGTGACAACGTTTTTGTCGCAGCCCGGAGAGTACTATTCATGACAGCCGAGGAGCCAGTTCGGGTCGGCGTACTCAGTCTTCACACGAGCAAAGAGAGCAAGGCGATCTGCAACGCGATCGACGATCTGGGCCACCGGCCGGAGTGGCTCCGCACGGAGAACACGACGGTCAGCGTCGAGGACGGCAGCGTCGTCCTGAAGCCGGCCGTCGACGTGATCGCGAACCGGATGTTGCTCTCGAACACCGAACAGCCCTGTGAGGAGCTCGGGCTGGCGACCACCCTCTCGAAGCTCGTCCCGACGCTCAACGAGCCGCCGGCGACGTTCGCGGCGACCCACAAGCTCGCGACGGCGGCCACCCTCGCGGCCAACGACGTCCGCGTTCCCGACGTGTTGCTCGCGCTCGCGAGCGACCGGCTCAACGCCGCCCGCGACCGGTTCGGCGAGGAGGCGGTGTACAAGACCGCGATCGGCACCCACGGCGGGGGAACCTGGAAGGTCGGCCCAGGCGACCCGGTCAACGCGAAAGTCGGCAACCGGTATGCGTTCCTCCAGGAACTGATCGAACGGGACGGCGAGCGCCACCGTGACGTCCGGGTGTACATCGTCGGCGACGAGATCATCGGCGCGATGTACCGGTACGCCCCGGAGAACGACTGGCGGACGAACGTCGCCCTCGGCGGCGCGGTCGAGGACGCCACGCCGGATCTGCCCGGAGAGGTCCGGGAGATGGCCCTCCGGTCCGCCGAGAGTCTCGGGCTCGATTACGCCGGCGTCGACCTCGTCGAGGGCGAGGAAGGCTGGTTCGTGCTCGAGGTCAACCCGACCGCGGGGTTCAAGGGACTGTTCGAGGCGACCGGCCGCAGCCCGGCCCCCTACATCGCGAAACTCGCGATCGAACGGGTCGGCGGGACGGTCGACGACGAGCAGGTCGAGGCGCTCTCGCGGACGCTCGACGACTCGCGGCCGTCGGCGATGCCGACGGCGCTGACGAGCCACGACGGCGAGCCGGCGACCGTCGGCTACACCGAGGAGGTCGTCCTCTCGGGGACCAGCGGCTCGAAGTCCGTCGTCGCGAAGTCAGACACCGGGGCCTCCCGGACGAGCATCGACACCCGACTCGCCGCGGACATCGGTGCGGGACCGATCAAGTCGATCACCCGGGTAAAGTCCGGCTCGAGCAAGACGGCCAGAAGCCGGCCGGTCGTCGACGTCGTCGTCGGCGTGGGGGGCAACCAACACACCGTCACCGCCAGCGTCGAAGACCGCAGCCACATGGACTACTCCGTCATCCTCGGACGGGACATCCTGACCAGCTACCGCGTCGACGTGGGCAAGCGCGTCGACGGCGAGCTCCCCGACAGCCCCGAGGAGGAAGAAGAGGCCGCCGAGTGAGCCCGCGCGAGAGCGCCGGGACGGCTCGAACGCGACGGTCGACTGGGGGCACACACCCCACCTATATCCACGTAACGTATCGGAATATTTCCGTTGGATAGCCGTGGGATACCCTGCGGTAATATTGTTATGTAGTCCCAAAACCGTTATTAGGGGTTCGTGGCGTACGGGATAGCAGGGTAAACGAGTATGCTGTTCCCACAAAAACACAAGATCGGAGGTCGGTGTCCGTGATCGAGTTCGCGTCCCCGACGGTGCAAGCGCTCGCCGTCGTCGCGCTCGTCACGGTCGAGGCGGTCGTCCTCTACACCGGCTACGGCGTCCTCGAGCGTCTCGCGGGACCGCCGGTTATCGAGCGGATAGAGAACGCCTGATCATGGCGGTACTCGGGCTGAGCGTCGAGCTGCTCGTCCTGTTCGTCGGCTTCGGGTTCATGGTCGGGGTCTTTTTCGGCTTCTTCGGGATGGGCGGCTCGTTTCTGGTCACCCCCGCCCTCCTGATCCTGGGGTATCCCGCCCCCGTGGCGATCGGCTCCAGCATGGCGTTCGTCTTCGGGACGGCGATCATCGCGACGATGAAACACGCCGACGTCGGCAACGTCGACTACCGTCTGGGCGCGTTGATGTTCGTGGGGATCACCCTCGGCATCGAGGGTGGGCGGCTGTTCGTGTTCTTCTTAGAGGAGCTCGGCCGGGCGGAGCTGGTCGTCGGGATCGCCTACGTGTTGTTGCTCGCGGCGATCGGCGTCCTCTTTACCAGAAGCGCGCTGCGGGCCGACGGAGCCGACGACGAGCCCGACGACCCAGACGAGATCCCGGAGCTCGCGAAGACGATCAAATCCTACGACGTCCCCCCGATGATGACCCTCGCCGACGGGAGCAAGGCGTCGCTGTGGACGATCTCGGGGGTCGGCGGCGGCGTCGGGCTCGTCTCCGGTTTTCTGGGGATCGGCGGCGGATTCATCCGGATGCCGGCGATCTACTACCTCATCGGCGTCCCCCTCGCCGTCGCCGTCGGGACGAGCCTCTTCGGGGCCCTGATCTCCGGCGGCGTCGGCGCGTTCAGCTACGGCCGCTCGGGCGTCATCGACGTCGGCGTCGTCACCGCGTTGCTGGTCGGCAGCGCGCTCGGGGCCCGGATCGGTTCGGCCGCGACGGTGTACGTCGACGAGAGCGACGTGACGATCTACTTCGGCATCATGCTGTTGCTCGCGAGCGCCGCCGTCGCGTTCGGGGAGATCGCAAACTGGACCGGAATCGCGGCGTTCGACACCGTCAGCTTCGTCCTCCTGATCGGCTCCTCGGCGCTCGTGACGACGATCATCCTCTACTACGGCACGAAGGAGATCCGGGCCGGTGCCCTCGGGCCGGCCGCGACGACGGGCGAGAAGTGAGCCGACACGCTCTCACTCCGAGGACGGCGAGTAGCCGGCGCCCTTCCGGCCGGATCGCTCCGTGGCTTCGAGCGCGAACAGTTCGTAGACGACCTCGCCGGAGTCGGTCCCCGTCACTCCGAGCGTCGGGAACGTCGCGTTCGCCTCGATCGCCGCCAGGGCCGCCTCGTGGCCCTCTTCGGGGACCCGTTCGATCGGTCCCGAGACGACCGCACTCGCCCACTCCTCCGTCGAGACGACCAGGTACGTGGTGAGCGTCGCCCTCCCGCTCCGGTCGACCAGCTCGAGCTTCCGGCTGTCTTCGCCCGACCCGAACTGAAAGTAAAGCGTCCCGTCCCGGTAGCCGAACGACATCGGCACCGCGTAGGCGTCGTCGCCGGCCAACGAGAGCACGCCGGTTCCCTGTTCGACGAGAAACGTCGACAGCTCCGGCTCCGTCATCGACTCGACAGACCCCGGCGGCGTCCGCTGTCCGTCCTCGAACTCCCACTCCCAGCCGTCCGGATTCACGCTCCCATCCCTCGAGTCTCCCCGCGAGCCGAGGGATAAAAAGAGTTGCCGTCGGTGATAGCTGTCGGCTTCACACAGCGCATCTCAGGGTGGGGTTTACCACGGTGCCCGTCGAAGCCCCACGTATGAGCTACAAGGAGTTCATCGGACAGGTCCAGCATCGGCTCGAACTCGCGGAGCTCGGCCCGGCCGTCCGGGCGACGCGGGCGACGTTGACTACCCTCGGCGAACGGCTCCACGAGGGGGAGGCGACGGACCTCGCGAGCCCACTCCCGATGGAGATCGACCGCTATCTGACCGAGGCCGACTCGGGCCAGCGGTTCGACCACCAGGAGTTTCTCGACCGCGTCGCAGAGCGCGAGGGCTGTGACCGCCCGACGGCCAACTACCACTCCCAGCAGATCGTGGCCCTCCTCGGCGAGCGCGTCCCGCCGGGCAACCTCGAAAAAGCCCGCAACCAGCTCCCCGAGGGATTCGAGACGCTCTTTGCAGTCTACGACCGCGAACGCGGGGACGACCGTGAGGATTGAGTTCGAGGCCGAGCCTTCCGGCCCGGTCACTCGAGGGATCGTTCCGAACGCCCCTCCGGTTCCAGGAACCGTCCGGAACGCTCCTGGGCTTCCAGGGCGTACCACTGGAGCTCGAGGTCGCCGTCAGCGACGTCGATGTCGCCGGCGACGGCGTGGAACCACGCCTCGAGGTCGTCGTCGACCTCTTCGGCCGACAGCTCCCGCAGCGGACCGGTCATGACGACGCTCCGCCAGTCGTCGCTGTCGGCGTGTTCGTAGACGGTGAGACAGACCTCCTCGGTCGCCTCGAGGAACGATCGCTTCCTGCTGTCGGGTGCGAACCCGAGGTCGAAGATCGCCCGCTCGGCCGCCTCGTCGTAGGCGAACGCCACCGGGATCCCGTACGCACGCCGACCGTCGGCCAGCGCGAGCACGCCGGTAGCCCGCTCGTTGAGGAAGTCGGTCACGGCCTCGTCGGTCATCCTCCGTCCGTACCAGGGTTCCGGGCTTCGAGCCATCGCACTCTCCCACCACGTCGGACCTGATATAGGCGGGGCCCGCCCTCACCGGACGAGACACACCCTGACCGGCGCGCGGAACGCCACCGCCTCGGTGACGCTGCCGAGCAGGTGGACCTCGGGCGACCGGCCGTGGCTCCCGAGGAAGATCGCGTCGACGCCGCTCTCGACGGCGTGGTCGACGATCTTCCGGTCGGCCCGGCCGACGACCGTCTCGGCCGTCAGCTCGACGCCGGCCTCGCCCGCGAGCGCAGACAGCTCCGCGAACAGCTCCTCGGCGAGCTCGTGAGCCCGCTCTTCCCACTCCGAGGAGCCACGCGGAGGCTCGTGCTGGCCGGCGTCCTCGTGGCCGACGACGCTGTAGCCCGGCTCGGTCGGGTCGATCACGTGGAGGGCGAGAAGCTCCGCCTCGGGGTGTTCTTCGAGGGCGATCTCGAACGCGCGGCGGGACAGCGGCGAGCCGTCGACGGGAACGAGGACGCGGTCCATGCGCCGGGCTACGACACGGACGGACAAAAACGGGTGGCGTGGACCGGTCGGCGTCGGTGACTCTCGTCCCGAGGGGGACAACGGCTTTCACCCCGGTCGTCGTCCTCTAACCCGTGACGCACGTGCTCGTCCCGACCGACGGCTCCGAGACCGCCATGGGGGCGCTCCAGTACGCCCTCGAGCTGTTCGAGGAGCCGGCGGTGACGATCCTCTACGTGATCGAGCTCGGGAGCGCCG
>LFCJ01003687.1_pt1 | contig 11232 bp, 10 predicted proteins | sample 643141 | NCBI WGS metagenome assembly LFCJ01 (sample SAMN03766243, study PRJNA286221) | soda lake metagenome | biome: soda lake; feature: Kulunda steppe; material: water; isolation source: sample B1-Br-g2 brine of Lake Bitter-1 | place: Russia: Kulunda steppe | collected 2010-07 | reverse complement strand
GCGTCCTGTGCCGTCGCCAGCAGCGTCGTCGATCGGCGCAACGCCGGGAAGTGGACGGACCACTCCTCGGCGAAGGTGAGCAATCCGGCGTGTGGAGTCCCTTTCGCCCGCTCGGCGTGGCCGGCGAGGCTCCGAGTCAGCGGCCCCTCGCCGCTCCGGGCGGCAAAGCGGACGGCCCCCTCGAGGGAGGGCTGGATCCCCATCCGCAACACGACCCGTCCGACGAGCGTCGGGGCCTCCCCGAGCGCCTCCGTTCGCTGAAGCGCCGCCGCGAGGTGTGGCCAGGAGTGGACCGCGTGGATACCGGCCAGACACGCGGTGGCCGACAGGACCAACACGAGCGACGGATCAACGCCGCGGACCGACAGGGGGACCGGGAGGAGCGCACAGACCAATCCCGCACCGTAACCGGCCCTGAGAACCGTCTCGGCGTCACACGGCATCCCCGCGAACCGGGCCGCGTCGACGAGCTCGTCGCTCGCCTCGACCTCCCACGGGTAGAGCCGGGCGAGACCACGGACGACGGCGGCCGACGGGTTCACGCCGGTTCCCCCCGTCGGATCGGCGATCCGCCGGCGTCGACGGCCGCCGAAAGAGGCCCCATCACGGCCGTCGTCTCCGGGCGTGTGCCGCGGCCACCTCGGCCGGCGTGGTCCGCCCGTCCGCCGCGAGACTCCCCAGTTGCTCCGTGCGGTCGTCGACCGCACGCCTGACGTCGGCGTACGTCTCCGTCGAGGCGGCGACCGAGTCGAGAAACCGACTCTCGCCGCGATCGATCCGGCCGGTCGGGACGGCGACACCGTCTTCGAGGGAGAAAAGCGGTGCGAACCGGAGCTCCTCGCCGCTCCCGTGAACCTCCTCGATCCGGACGAGCCGACGGCGCCGCCCCTCGGCCGTCCGTCGGGCGCCGACCGTCACGACGACGTCGGTCGCGCCGAACGAGGAGGGCTCGACCCCGAGGTCGGAGACGACCCGCTCGTACACTGCCGGCCCGCCGTCGCCGTGGATCGTCCCGGCCACGGCGTTCGCGTTCGCGCCGACGCGCATGGCCTCGTAGAGCACCCGGGCTTCCTCCCCACGGATCTCCCCGACGACCAGCGCCCCGTCGCCGAGTCTGAGTGCCGTCCGCAACGCCTCCGCGAGCGAGAGCTCCGGCCCCTCGCCCGTGCCGGTCCGCAGCGCCTGGACGTCCCGGCCGACCGACTGCAACGGCTCGACCGGGAGCTCCGGCGTGTCCTCGATGATCACCGTCCGCGTTCCGGGGTCGACCTCGTAGAGCAACGCCCCGAGCAACGTCGTCTTGCCGGCCCCACGCGTTCCCGCGATCAACGCCGCGGCGTTGCGCTCGACCGCCGTCGAGAGAAAGCCCGCGGCCGCCGCCGACATCGTCCCGTTCGCGACGAGCGCCGGCAGCGTAAACCGGTCTTCAGAGCGCTCCCGGAGGGCGAACGCGGTCCCGTCGGCGACGGGCTCGGTGACGCCTGCGACCCGGAGCCGCCGCCCGTTCGACAGCGACGCCGTCGCCGCGATCGTCGGCTCCGCGCGCGAGAACGCCCGACCGCTGGTCCGTCTGATGCGGGAGGCGAGGGCCTTCGCGCCGGTCGCGGTGAGGTGGACGGTCGTCTCCATGGCCGTTCCGTCGACGTCCACCCGCAGCGGGTTCTCCGAAACCGGCGAGGTGACGTAGACGTCCGTCACCCCGTGGTCTGCGAACAGGTCCTCGAGGACGCCGTAGCCCTCGGTGTGTTTCTCGAGGACCGCAGCCAGCGTCGGATCGACCGGTCCGTCGGCGACGCGCTCGATCGCCCGTGAGGGGGCACGGTCGCCCTCGACCCGGCCGTCGGCGATCGCGCCGTACCCGTCGACGATCAGCCGGCGGTCGGCCGGCGACAGCGAGAGGTCGGCGAGCTCGGGGACGTACAGCGGACACCGGTCCTCGCGGCGATAGACCCGCGCGAGGCCACCGCCTTCGAGGTCCCGGACGTCGACGAGGCGGGCCCCGTCCGGGATCGACGGATCGACGTGGTAGTGGGCGATCTCGAAACCGATCCGCGGACGAAACACCTCCACGTACCCTCCTGCCCCGTCGACGGCGTCGAGGAGCCCCGCCTCGACGGCGGCGTCGCCGACCTCGTCGAGCCGGTTGCGGAGGCGGCGACCCTCGCCGATCGGATCCCGGGCGACCGCCCGCGCGAGCGGGCGATCACGGCTCGCGACCAGCTCGACGAACCGACCGGCTGCGGCGAGGATCCTCGCCCCCTCGCCGTCGTACCGACGTTCGAGCCCCGCGGCGTGGACGACGACCGACTCCGCGTCGCGCTCGGCGAGTGCCTCGACGACCGCCCGACGACAGGTCGGCGACTCCGCGAGCTCCCCGCTGCAGGCCGACGCGTCGACCACGAGCCGGCCGTCGTCGAACTCGAATACGCAGTCACACGGGCCGTCGGCAGCGCTCGTCCGGAAGGGGTTCAGCGACTCCGGCAGGATCGACCCGAGCGCACGGGCGGCCACGTCCGGCGGCATGGCGACCCTGGCCGCGGCCTCGAACTTAAACCCGCGCCCCGTCGTGTCGAATACGGCCCCGTCGGTCGTGGCTGCGTCCGCCCGACGCGATCGTCACGGACCACCCTCGAGCCGTGGCCGGACGGCCGTGGCTACCGAGGACGGTCGGCTTCGGGCGGGTCGACGACGACGACGGGGCCGCCATCCCCGTCCGCCAGGAGGACGAGCCTGAGCCGCCGGGTGCCACCGTCGCGGATCTCAGTGGACCGGTCGTCGGTCCGATCGCGGTAGACGATCCGTCGGTCTATGAGCTCCCGGCCGGTCGTGCCGTCAGAGAGGGTGTACCGGACGACGCTCGCGTCGGCGTCCGCGACGGGTTCGATCTCGAGGTGTGAGACGCCGGCGGTGACGAGTGACTCGGTCGGGAGCGAGAGCTCGACGACCCGCTGGGGATCCGGGTGGTCGGGCGGTGAGAGCTCCTCGCCGTCGAGCGCTACGGCCGCGGACTCGACGTCGGCGATCGCGACCTCCAGCTGTCGTTCGCTCGCCTCGCCCGCGCCGGTCTCGAGGGCCGCCCCCGCGAGCCCGACGAGCGCCGCCGCGAGCAACGCGGCCAGGACGTACCGGATCACGGCAGCCGAGAACGCAACGACGCGAGCAGTCCGCCGTCGCCTCGATCGTCCTCCGGCCCGGACGTCGTGGCTTCTCCGGACGCGCCGGCCGCGGACGTGCCGTGGGTGTCGTCGCCACCGAGGGTGGCGTTCACCTCGCGCTGGTCCGCCGGCGTGGCGGACCCGTCCGGGGCCGAACGATCACCGAGAAGCTCCGCGGCAGCCCGCTCGGGCTCACCCTCGATCCGTCCGAACTCGAAGCGACTGGCGGCCCCGGTTCCCGAATCGGCTTCCGTGTCCTCGTCCCCTCCCGCCGGAGTGTCGGTTTGGCCACCTTCGTCGACTCCCCGACCGTCTCTCTCACCCTCGATTTCCGGCTCCTCGAGGATCCCACCCTGGAGCCCGTCGAGCTCGCCCTCGAGACGCTCCAGCCGGCGCTCGAGCCGGTCGACCGTCGCGACGGCCGTCGCCGCTCGTCGTTCGACCTCCTCGTTTACCGCCTCGACGCTCCCGACGTAGCCCTCGATCGACTCGACGGCCGCCTCGTGCTCGGCCAGGCGACGCTCCTGGGACTCGACGCGCGCCTCGATGGCCTCGACGGTCTCGACGAGCGAATCGAGGGTCGCGAGCTCTGCGACGCCACGCTCGCCGTCGACGACGACCCGCTCGACCGCCGACAGCCGCCGGTCGAACCGCTCGAGGTCCGTTCTGTCCGTCATCGGTCAGTCGGCGGCGAGCTCACGGGCGCTCGGGCTGTCACCGCCGTGAGGCGTATCGCGCCGACGGATGCGTGCGGCGTGGACCGTCTCGGTGGCGTCGTCGACGATCACCACCTCGCCGGGTTCGGCCGGGAGCCGCTCGGCGAGGTCGCCATCGAGGTAGGTCGGCCGGGCGGCCGCGAGCGCATCGAGGTCGGCCTCCGCGGTCAGCCGGTGGGAGACCAACACGTCGGACTGTGAGATCGCGACGCCGGGAACCGCGCTCGGGCGCTGGGTCGCGAGCACGAGGCTCACCCCCGGTGCCCGTCCGCGGGTGAGGATCGTCCTCAGTGCGGCGTCGGCGACGCCGCCGAAGAAAGCGTGGGCTTCGTCGATCAGCAGCCACGGCAGCCGGTCGACGTCGCCTTGGAGGCGGGCGCGGTAGAGCGTCTCGGCGACGCCGCGGCAGACGGCGCTCGCCGGCGCGGCGTCGAGCCCGGAGACGTCGATCACCGACACCGCGTCGCCGGCGAGGGCGTCGGCGTCGAGCCCATCGGGCTCGAACACCTCCCAGGCGTCGGCGAGTGCGAGGTGGTTCGTCGCCGCGCGCCGGTCGGCCGACGGGGCGTCGACGGTCCGGAGGTGGTCGGCCATCCCCTCGAGGGATCGACGCTCTCGGGCGGCCTGCCAGACGAGCGCGCCGGCGCCGCTCTCGGGGGCGAGCCCGAGCAGCTCACACCACGACCGCGGATCGAGGACGGTGGCCGGGATCGTCGGCTCCCGGACGAGGTCGACGGCGACCGGCTCGCCATCCGCGGGCTCCGTGAGCGTCGAGAAGACGCCCATCGGGTCGACGATCACGGGGGCGACCCCCGGCGCGCGGGCGAGCTCCTCGGCGAACACTCCGAGGGTGAACGACTTGCCGTAGCCCCGCTTGCCGACCACCGACACCGCGTGGGGCCCGTCGAGATCGAGGTACAGCGGGGCTCCCTCGCTGCCGTCGAGCGCGCGATACCGTCCGAGGTGGCCGACCTGGACCGGTTCGGCGTCCGAGCCGCGTCCGATGACGAAACTCATGAGCCGGTCTCGTCCCGCCACCGTACTTGAACTCCGGTGTGAGAGTTTAAGTGGGATAGAGCGGCCAGCGGCGGTATGAGTTCGAAACCGCCGACTCGGGGACGATCGTTCGCCGACGACGACCGCGCGATCGAGGGGCTGCCGATCAGGCTCGTGATCGCGCTGATCGTCGGCGTCGTGTCGCTGGGGATCATGCTCCAGATCCTCGGCGGGATCGATACGTTCGAGACGGGAACCGAGGTTGACGTTGAGTTCGAGCAAGCGGCGATCGATCCGGGCGACGACGAGGTCAGTGTCTTCGTCGTCGACGACGACGCGAACGAAGTCACCGGTGCAGTCGTGATTGCAGAGCCGGGTGCCAATGCACGGATGGACGGTGCGATAACCCAGGAAACGGGGGACTGCCCAGAGTGTGAAGACAACGAGGTGGAGCTGGATTTCGGTGACGCCGGGTTGGAGCTCCCACCTGATGCGACGACCGGAGAGATCGAGTTCTCCGTTCAACCACCCGCAGATTCCAACTGGGAGGACGAGGAGACGAACAACCGGTTGTTGATCGTCGAAGGGGGAACCTCGTGAGACGGACCGCTGTGAGTCGGTTCCGACGGAGTCGAGGAACGATCGCAGCTACTCATGTAAAAAGTTACCGTACTCCGTACGAGCCCGCGGTGAAAGACCAACGGCCGAGACTTCGAGAATGAAAACGTGCGCGTCCGTTACGACTGTCGTTCTGCTGATCTGTGCGTTCGGACTCCTCTGTGGTGGAGCGGCCGCCGAAGCGGCAGGGGAAACTCATAACATGAGCGGGGAAGGGATCGCGGACGATCCGTATATCATCACCACCGTTGAGGAGCTACAGGCGATAGATCGGGATCTCGACGCCCACTACGTGCTTGAAACGGATCTCGACGCGAGTCGAACCGAAGCGTGGAACGCCGGGGACGGATTCGAGCCGATCGGGAGCTCGCAAGATGGCTCGTCGTTCACCGGAAGCTTGGACGGACAGGGACACAAGATATCGAACGTATTTGTCGAGACGACCGGAGATAACGTCGGATTGTTCAGCGAAATCGATGGCACGGTATCCAACCTGAGTGTCGAGGGCGCTCGGGTTCGAAGCACCGGGGATCAGGTCGGTATCCTAGTGGGGAGGACCGAAGGGGACATACTGAACGTCTACACGTCCGGCCGGGTGGAAGGGGCGGAGCGCGTCGGCGGGCTCGCCGGACACGTTTCCGATGGTGGTACAGTCGAGCGAACGGGCAGCGACGCGACGGTTTTCGCTGACGAACTGGCCGGTGGACTGGTCGGGCTCTCCCGAACGGAACACTCGATCACTGAATCCTACTCGACCGGTGAAATACACGGAGGCGGGATAGTCGGTGGGTTGGTGGGTGGCGTCCGAAGCGGTTCGGAGGTGAAATTGACCTACACGACGGCGGATGTAGAACGATCCGAAGGTGACAACGCCGGTTCGTTGGTGGGAGGCATCGGGGGTGCAGGTGGTCCAGGAATCGTTTCGGACACGTACGCAACCGGAACGAATCCCCTGGGGGCCGGTATCGTTTCGTTCGTTCAGCGGCCACCGGTTGCGAGCTACTTCGACACCGAGGCGGTGAATTCGACGGCAGCTCCGGACGTCGGAAAGGCACTCGAAACCGCGGAGATGACCGGTGCCGACGCCGAGGAGAACATGGGCCTCGACTTCGAGAACTACTGGACTGCGACCGACGAGTACCCCGTCCTCCGCTGGCAGGTCGAGGACGTCGAGCTGCAGCTCCCCCGGCGTTCACTCGGCGAGGGCGAGACCGTTCCCGTCACCGTCGCGCTCACCCTGGACGACGGCTCGACGGTCAGCGCCACGGAGGTCGCCCACTACGACGCCGAGGCGGCCGTCGCCGACGTCGTGGACGGACGGCTCGAGGCGAACTCGATCGGTGAGACGGAGCTCGTCGCGACCGTCGCCGGCGAACGCGACTCGGTCACCGTGGAGGTCCTCGAACCCCCGGAGATCGAGCTCGTCGACGCCGAACTCGACGTCGAGGCCGCCGTCGAGGGAACCCCCGTCGGGGTCGAACTCACCCACGAGAACGCCGGCGGCCCCGGCTCGGAGGCCGTCGAGGTGTCCGTCGACGGCGACCGGGTCGTGCGCTCGGCCGCCCGGCTCGACGCCGGGGAGACCGCAACCGAGCGGCTCCGCTGGAGCGCCGACGGGTCCGGTCCCGTGGCGCTCGGCGATGCGGACGAGCCGCTCGGCGAGCTGGCCGTCGTCGAACCCGACGCCCTCACGCTCGAATCCATCGAACTCCCCGAGGAGGTCCCGCGGGGGGAGTCATACGAGATCGACCTCGAGTTCACCAGCGAGCTCGATCGGGAGGTACGCGACGGCGTCGAGCTCCGCGTCGACGGGGAGCTGGTCGCCGAGGAGGTCCTCACCGTCGACGCGGGCGGCTCGACCGAGACGATCGTCCACGACCACGACGCGGTCGGCACCGTCACCCACGTCCTCGATCGGGGGGAGGACGTCGAGACCGGGACCGTCGAGGTCACGGAGCCGGCCGCGTTCGCGATCGAGGAGCTGGCCGCCCCGGAGACGATCGAGGAAGGCGAGCGCGGAACGGTGACGGCGACGGTGGCGAACGTCGGTGGGGCAGAGGGTGACGGCGAGGTGGTGCTCTCGGTCGACGGCGAGCGAGCCGACGACGAGTCGGTCGCGCTCGAGGCGGGTGTGACCGAACGGCTCAGCTTCGAGGTGCCGTTCGACGAGGGCGGCGACGTGGCGATCGCAGTCGAGACGTCGGACGATAGCCACGAGGCGACCGTGACCGTCGACACGCTGGACGAGGAGGGGACGGACGACGCGCCGGACGAGGAGGACGCCGGGGAAGCGACGGACGACGACGGGGAGGGTGCCCCGACGGACCGAACTAATGGGTTCGGAGCGGCAGTCGCCCTCCTCGCGGTTTCACTCGTCCTCGTGGCTCTTATCGAGGTCCGCGGAAGCCACGGCTCACGGGCGTGAGGACCCGTTGTCTATCAGTAGACGTAGAGCACGAACAACGTGAGCCCGACGCCGAAGGCGGTCCCGCCGAAGACGGCGAACGCGAGCCCGATCGTCGGGTCCCAATCGAGTAACACGAGCAGAGCGACGGCGAACGCCGCCCAGAGGGCGGCGACGGCCGTCCCGAGGCGGAACCACTTGCGGTTCTCTGGCGGAATCGCCGGGCCGTCGGGCGTCATTCGACCGCCAACACGTGCCTCCGGCGTGTATAGCCATCGGACGGACCGCCCCGGACGGGCACACAAGAGTTATTCCACCCGATTCCGAACCACGGCGGCATGGAGGAGACGCTTTTTTACAAGTGGGACGGCGGGATCGATCCGGGGTTTCCGGAGGTCGTCGAGGCACACGACGCGTACTTGGTGACCGCCGACGGTGATCGCCTGGTCGACGCCGCAGCCGGTGCGGCCGTCGCCAACCTCGGCCACTCGGTGTCGGGCGTCGGCGAGGTGGCTGCCGAACAGCTCTCGGAGGTCGCCTACATCAGCACGTCCCACTTCGCCCACGAGGCCCCCGAACGGCTCACCGACCGGCTCGTCGAGATAACTCCCGACGGGCTCTCTGCGGCGTTTCTCGTCGGTTCCGGTAGCGAGGCGAACGAGACGGCGTTCAAGCTCGCCCGGGCGTACCACCACGCGACCGGCAACCCGGAGAAACACGCGATCGTCGGCCGATGGCAGTCCTACCACGGGGCTACCCTCGGAGCGCTGTCGGCCTCGGGGAACACCGGCCGGCGAGCGCTCTACGCTCCACAGCTCAACGAGTGGCCCCACATCCCGCCGGCGTATCCCTACCGGTGGCCCTACGGGGGGAGCGCGGAGGAGCAGGCGATCGCCGCGGCGGGCGAACTCGAGACCACGATCTTACAGGTCGGCCCGGAGAACGTCGCGGCGTTCGTCGCCGAACCGGTCTCGGGGGCGTCGATCCCCGCCGCGCATCCGGATCCGGCCTACTACCGGGAGGTCCGTCGTATCTGTGATGAGTACGACGTGCTCTTTATCGCCGATGAGGTGATGACCGGCTTCGGGCGGACGGGTGAGCCGTTCGCCATAGAGCGCTACGGCGTCGTTCCGGACATGATGAGCCTCGGAAAGGGTATCACCGCCGGCTACGCGCCCCTGGCCGCGACGATGGTCAGCGAGGAGATCGCGCGGGCGTTCGACGCCGACGAGGGGGCCTCTTTCGGCCACGGTCACACGTTCAGCGCCAACCCGGTGTCCTCGGCGGTCGCCTGCCACGTCCTCGAGCGGTACGGCCCGGACGTCTTCGAGACCGGCCGGGAGCGGGGACAGGAGCTCGCGGCCGAACTCGAGACGCTCGTCGACCACCCGATGGTCGGCGACTTCCGGCGTGCGGGCGCGATGATCGGTATCGAGTTCGTCGCCGATCGGGAGACGAAGACGCCGTTCGACCCGTCGCTGTCGGTCGGTCGGCGGGTGTACGAGGAGGCGATGGACCGTGGGGCTTACACGTACCCCGGCTCGGGGTCGGTCGACGGCCACCGTGGGGACCATCTCATGCTCGCTCCGCCGCTGACCATCGACGAGGCGGCCGTAGAGACCGTCGGCCGGGCCGTCCGCGGGGCCGTCGAGGCGGTCTATCGCGAGCTCGAGGGCGTGCGGGCCGACGGCGGGAGGGACACGCCGTGACGGGAGGGACGTCGACCGAGCGGTTCCGGACCGTTCGGAATCGGCGACAGCCGTAAAGCGATCGACCCCCGAGTCGGCCGTGATGCACGCACCCCTCCCCGAGTACGATCCAGACCGGCTTCGCGCGGAGGCCGAGCGGTTCGTCCGCCGGTGTTACGCCGAGCTCGACCGCGAGGAGGAGATCGACGGGCGACTAGCGGAGATTCACACCGAGATCGACGAGCGGGGTCACTACGAGCACACGTTCGCCGAGCTCGAACACGGCGCGCGGATGGCCTGGCGAAACAGCAACCGCTGTATCGGCCGGCTGTTCTGGCACAGCTTACACGTCAGGGACGAACGCGGGCTCGAAGAGCCCACGGCCGTCCACGAGGCGTGTCTCGAACACCTCGAGTACGCCGAGAACGGGGGCGAGATCCGGCCGACGATCACCGTCTTCGCACCTCGGGTTCGGGACGAACGACGGGTGCGGATCCACAACTACCAACTCGTCCGCTATGCGGGCTACCGACGCGACGGGGGCGTCGTCGGCGATCCCGATTCCGTCGCGATCACGGACTACTGTCGATCCCGTGGCTGGGAGGGCGCGGGAACCGAGTTCGACGTCCTCCCACACGTGATCCAGGCCGGCGACCGCGAGCCGGAGCTGTTCGAGGTGCCGGAGTCGGCCGTCACCGAGGTGTCGATCGACCACCCCACGTACCCCTGGTTCGAGGAGCTCGGCCTCCGGTGGTACGCCGTCCCCGTCGTCTCGAACATGCGCCTCGAGATCGGCGGAATCCAGTACACCGCCGCCCCGTTCAACGGCTGGTACGTCGCCACCGAGATCGGTGCGCGAAACTTCGCCGACGAGGACCGATACGACCGGCTGCCGGTGATCGCCGAACGCCTGGGGCTCGACACCTCCCGGAACCGCTCGCTCTGGAAAGACGAGGCTCTCGTCGAACTCAACCGGGCCGTCCTCCACTCCTACGAGGACGCCGGCGTGCGGATCGTCGACCACCACACCGCTGCCGAGGAGTTCGCACAGTTCGAGGCCCTCGAGACCGCCTCGGGACGGGAGGTGACCGGCGACTGGAGCTGGCTCGTCCCGCCGGTCTCGCCGGCGACGACCCACGTCTTCCACGAGACGTACGACGACGAGGTGCGGACGCCGAACTACTTCTACCAGGAGTCCCCGTACGCGGGGAGCTGATCGGACCCACGCGGTCGGGGTCGGACGGCTGATCCCACGATCGTGGGGGTGAGATACAAGTGGCCCGCCCTCGACGAACCGGTATGGAAGCGAAGAACGTCGGCGGCCGCGATCGCACCGTCCGTGGGATCCTCGCGGTCGTCCTCGCGATCGTGGCGATCGGCGCGCTCCGGGAGGGGCGCCGGACGAGGGGGACGCTCGCGGCGATCGGCGCCATCGGGCTCGGGATCAACGCCGTGACCTGTTTCTGCGGGCTGAACGCGGCCCTCGGGATCGATACGGCCGAGGACTGACCGGCGACGACGAGCTCCCCACGGGGGTCCGCAGTCGCACTTTTCAGCGTGGCGTCCGTGGCTCCGGCCGTGACGTTCAGCATCTGTGTTCGGGAGTCCGATGGGGACGAAGACCGGTTCGGCGTCGCCGTCACGACCAGGCTGGC
>LFCJ01003686.1_pt1 | contig 11235 bp, 7 predicted proteins | sample 643141 | NCBI WGS metagenome assembly LFCJ01 (sample SAMN03766243, study PRJNA286221) | soda lake metagenome | biome: soda lake; feature: Kulunda steppe; material: water; isolation source: sample B1-Br-g2 brine of Lake Bitter-1 | place: Russia: Kulunda steppe | collected 2010-07 | reverse complement strand
GTCGACGCCGTCTTCGTCTCCTGTACGAACTACCGCTCGATGGCCGCGATCGAGCGCCTCGAGGCCGACCTCGGCGTTCCCGTGATCACGAGCAACGGTGCGACGCTGTGGGACGTCTGTCGGGTGGCCGGTCTCGAGGTCGGCGGGCCCGGGGCGGTGTTCGACCTCGAGGCATAAGTGAGACGTCGGTGGTCTCGAGGTCTTATGAGGAACGCGAGCACTCGTTCAGGGTCTTCCAGTTCCGACGAGCCGTCGCCGCGGTCGTCAGTGTTCATACTGATTGTTCATCGTCACGATAGTTAGAAGTGTCCTGTGGGGTTTTCTCGAGATAACTCCGGTTACGTGTCGACGGCCTCGAGGATCCGGTCGGCGAGTTCTCGGGCGGCACGGACGTGTTCGTCGGCGTCGTCGTCACCGGTTCCGTCGACGTGCGCTAAGAGCTCGACCACGTGAGTCACGCGCGTTTCGATCACCGACGTCTCGACGTTCGCGTAGACCAGGTCGCTCACGACCGCCTCGGCCTCGCCGATCCACCGACTGGCCTCGCGTTCGACGGGCAGCGACTGGGTCGCCTCGAGGTGTTCGTGGAGTTTTGCGACTAGTTCCTCGACGGACTGTGTCATGCCCGTGGTAGGGCGTCCGACAGGATAAACGAACGGTCGGGCGGGAAATATTCGTTCTCTCCCGTCGGTCCCGTCCGGCGTTTTCGCGGTATCCGTCCCTAATTGCGGCTGTGTGACACCGTGTGACCGTAGAAAACCGAGTGTGTATACCAATACAGGAATTACCTCCCGAATCTGTATGCTACTGAGCGTTTGGCCCAAAATGCTAAGCTACGTGGCTGTGAAGCGCAGGTCATGTCTCGAGGCAAAAATAACCTAACACGTGACATCACCCGTGGAAAGGGGGATCTCACACAGAACATCACCCGTGGAAAGGCACTCAGTGAGGACGAGATCAGGGACGTCCTCAAGGACAACATCCGACAGATCATGGACTCCTCGGGCGCTGCGATGCGAATCCTTGACACGGAGTTCAACGTCGTTCTCGAGAACGATCGGATGAGGGAGATGGGGGGGATCGAAGCCGAGGGGCAATACGGGACCAAATGCTACGACCAGTTCTGTAACGACAAGGTATGCGGAACGGGCAACTGTACACTCAAACAGATCGTCGACGAGGGACAAGCGGAAATCCGCGTCGAAGTCGAAAAGGAGAGTTACGACGGGCGAGTGATCCCGACGGAACTGGTGGTAAAGCCGATCCACGACGAGCACGGGAACGTCGTCGGGATCAGCGAGACGTTTCGGGATATCTCGAGGCTCAAGGGGGCGACCGGGAGTATCAAATCCTCGATCGACGACCTGAAACAGTCCTCGAGAAACGTCGCGGCAACGTCACAGGAGATCAGTTCGCTTGCAGACGAGCAAACCGACTCGATCAACGAGGTCTCGAGTGAGGTGTCCTCGCTCAGTGCAACGGTCGAGGAGATCGCGGCGACCGCCGACGAGGTAAGCGACGTCAGCGAACGGGCCCGCGGGATGGCAAACGAGGGTGAGCAAGAAGCGGAAACCACGATCGACGTCATGGGAGAGATCGAGACGTCCCAGTCGGAGGTCATGGAGGAGGTCTCGGCCCTCCAGAAAAACATCCAGGAGATCGACGAACTCGTGGCAGTGATAAACGACATCGCCGATCAGACGAACTTACTCGCACTGAATGCCTCGATCGAGGCCGCACGGGCAGGTGAGGCGGGTGACGGGTTCGCCGTCGTCGCCAACGAGGTCAAGTCCTTAGCCGAGGAATCCCAACAACGGGCGGGTGAGATCGAGGGCATCGTTACGGATATCCGTGATAACACGGACGGGACTGTCGAGAGCCTCGAAGAGACGACCGAGGTGATCCGGGACGGCGTCGGTCGGGCACGGGGCTCCGGGGAAACCTTCCAGGAGATCGCAGCCGTCGTCGAGGAGGCCTACCAGGGCGTCCAGGGGGTCGCCGAAGCCACCGACGACCAGGCGGCAAGCAGCGAAGAGATCGCTTCGATGGTAGACGAGGCCGCCGATAACTTCGAAGACGTCGCGAGCATGTCCGAGGAGATCGCCGCCGCGAACGAAGAACAGACGACTCGTATCGAACGGATCAGCGAGGAAATCGATTCACTGGACGAACTCGACGTCCAGAGCGACGCGTAGCTTTCGTAGACCGTCCATACTCCCGCTGGAGCCGGGACGAAGTCCCGAGCGTTCGTGACGTCTTTTCGGGAAAAACGAACGGACGACCCCGGACTACTCCTGTGCGTCGACCGTCGCCACGGCCGCGAGGTTGACGATGTCCTGGACCTCGTCGCCACGCTGGAGGACGTGGACCGGCTCGTCCATCCCGACGAGCATCGGGCCGATGGCCTCCGCGCCGCCGAGTCGCTGGAGGAGTTTGTAGGTGATGTTGCCCGCCTCGAGGTTCGGCAAGACGAGCACGTTCGCGGGTTCCTCGAGGTCGGCAAACTCGTAGGTGTCGGTGAGCATCTCCTCGACGACGGCCGTGTCGGCTTGCATCTCGCCGTCGACGGGGAAGTCCACGTCGGGGTCTTCCCGGAGAACCCGTGCGGCCCGGCGGGGTTTTCTGGTCCCTTCGTTGTCGACGCTGCCGAAGTCGGAGTACGAGAGCAAGGCGGCACGCGGTTCGACGTTGAAACGACGGGCGAGTTTTGCGGCCTGTTTGGTGACTTCCGCGAGCACCTCCTCGTCGGGGTCCTGGTTGACCGTCGCGTCCGCGAGGAAGACCACGCGTTTCCTGAACGCGAGCATGTAGACGCCGGCGGCGTACTCGGCGTCGTCGGCCGTCCCGACGAGTTGGAGGGGGGCCTGCAACGCCGAGGGGTAGTGGTCGGTCAACCCCGTGAGCATCCCGTCTGCGTCCCCGCGATCGACCATCACCGAGGCGTAGTAGTTGCTGTCCTCGATCAGGGATTCGGCCTCCGACCGGGTGAGCCCCTTCCGTCGTCGGGCCCGATAGAGGTGGTCGACGTAGTCGTCGTGGTCCACACCAGCGGGCTCGACGACTTCGGGGGAAAACTCGAGGCCGAGTTCCGCCGCGACCCGCTCGACCTCGCCGGGGTCGCCGATCAACACGGGTTCGGCGATCCCCTCGTCCTCGAGGCGGTAGGCAGCCCGGACCATCTTCGCGTCGTCACCCGCCGCGAGCGCGATGCGTTTTGGGTCGCGTCTGGCCTTGTTGAGGATCACCTGCATCATCTCGCGGTCTTTCCCCAGGCGGGCCTCGAGTTCCTCGCGGTAGCCCTCGAGGTCGATCCCCCGGCGGGCGACGCCGCTGTCGACGGCCGCCTTCGCCACGGCGGGGGCGACCTCGAAGAGGACGCGGGGGTCGACGGGTTTGGGGATGATGTACTCGGGGCCAAATTGGAGGGGCTGGTCGCCGTAGGCCTTCCGGACGGCGTCGGGGACGTCCTGACGGGCAAGGTCGGCAAGCGCCCGGGCGGCGGCGACTTTCATCTCCTCGTTGATCTCGCTCGCCCGCGCGTCGAGTGCGCCCCGGAAGAGGAAGGGGAAGCCGAGGACGTTGTTGACCTGGTTGGGGTAGTCAGAGCGACCCGTGGCCACGATGACGTCGTCCTCACGGGCCCCTTTGGCCGCCTCGTAGCCGATCTCGGGTTCGGGGTTTGCCATCGCGAACAGTATCGGATCGTCGGCCATCGACCGCACCATCCCCTCGTCGACGATCCCGCCGACCGAGAGGCCGACGAAGACGTCCGCACCGATCATCGCCGCCTCGAGGCCGCCCTCGGGAACGTCGCGGGCGAACTCCCTGCTGTACGGGTCGAGGTCGCCGGCTTCGGCGCGTTCGGTCGTCAGGATACCATCGACGTCGACCATGGTAACGTTCTCGCGTTTCACTCCGAGGGAGACGTAAAAGCGGGCGGTGGCGACGGCTGCCGCGCCCGCACCGGCGAAGGTGACCTCGAGGTCCGCCAGTTCTTTCCCGACTAACCCGGCGGCGTTGACCAGCGCGGCCCCGGAGATGATCGCGGTGCCGTGTTGGTCGTCGTGGAAGACGGGGATCTCCATGCGCTCGCGCAGGCGTCTCTCGATCTCGAAACAGTGGGGGGCGGCGATGTCCTCGAGGTTGATCCCGCCGAAGGTTGGTTCCATCGCGGCGACGGCCTCGACGAACGCGTCCGTTTCGGCCAGATCCAGTTCCACGTCGAAGACGTCGATGTCGGCGAAGCGTTTGAACAGCACGCCTTTCCCCTCCATGACGGGTTTCGACGCCTCCGCCCCGATATCACCCAGACCGAGGACGGCCGTCCCGTTCGAGACGACCCCGACGAGGTTCCCCCGGGCGGTGTAGGTGTACGATTCCCCGGGGGTCCCCTCGATCTCCCGGCAGGGCCAGGCGACCCCCGGCGAGTACGCGAGCGAGAGGTCCCGCTGGGTCGCCGTCGGTTTGGTCGTCGCGATCTCGATCTTGCCGGGTGGGGTCGATCGGTGGTACTCGAGTGCGTCCTCTTTTTCCGTCATTGGGGGTAGGTTCGAACATCGGTACGAAAAACCCCCGATATAAGGTGTATTGATACTCCCCAGGTGATCTATGTGTTCTCGGGTGAACGTTCGTGACGTTCGCCGGCTGTGGATTCCCTCCGGGGGCCCGGACCGACCCGGTCGAGAGCCATCTTTAGGTGGGTGGAACCACTGTCTCGAGGTGGATGAGCGACGGCCGACCTGCCGACCGTGAGCCGCGGTTTCCCCCCGTGGTGAGGGGGGCGTCCGTCGTCGGGGGGGTGGGTCCGTGAGCGACGTCGCAGTCGAAGACGCCGTCGACGCCTACCTCGAGCGCAAGGCCGTCGGCGATCCCGACGGCCCGGGTGCGGGCGCGTACGCCGCGAACGCCGGCTCGATCCTCCGGCGATGGGCCGAGTGGCTCGAGGCCGAACACGGTCTCACCACGCTTTCCGCCCTCGGGGCCGCCCACATGCGATCGTACGCGGCGAAACTGGACGACCGAGTCGATCGTGGCGAGTACGCCGCCTCGACGGCACGGACGTACTTCGCCGTCGTCCGGGCGTTTCTCTCGTGGTGTGTGCGAGGTGGCATCGTCGCGGAGAACCCGGCACGGGCGGAGTCGGTCGCCGAGCCGTTGCCGTCGGCAGAGACGCCGTCGACCCCGGACCGCAGGGAGGACCTCGAGGAGGCGTGGCGAACCCTCCTTGCACACCTGAGAGGGGGCCTCGAGGCCGAGGATAACCGGCTAGAACGGTTCCGGGAGTACGCGATGGTCGCCGTGTTGGCCCACACCGGCGTCCGTGGCTCCGAACTCTTCTGTGTCCCGGAGGACGACCGACGCGGCGGGGCGACCTGGGCGGACGTCGACTTCTACCGGGGGACGATCCGGGTCCTCGGCAGGTCCGGCCGCCTCGAGGACGTCCCCCTGCCCGCCGCCGCACGGACGCCACTGCGACGGTACCGGATCGTCATGGATCCCCCACGAACCGACTGGCCGCTGTTCCCGACCCGACACGCCCCTTCGATCGCCCGTCGGGTCCGGACGGCCCTCGCCGAACGGGGCTACGACGAGCGGGAGATCGAGGCCCTCCTCGAGGGTGAGACGGCGCGGACCCTCGCCCGGGAGCGGGCGATCGCACCGCCGGCGATCACGACCGAGGGGGCACGATCGATCCTGAAACGCCTCTGTGGGGACGCCGACATCGACGTCGACGGCGACTATCTCACGCCACGGGAGGCACGCGACGAGTCGGCCTACAGGCGCGAGGCGGAAACCGCCGGAACCGCCCTCCGGGTGAGCCTCGAGGAGCGGGCGCTCGTCCTCCCGGACCGTGTGGGTGGGACCGACGACCCCTCGAGTGGGGAGTAACTACCCGGGCACCCGGGGCCGACGGGGCGTCGGTTCGACTTTCTCGCCGGCAGCTACGGACAGAAGCTTCACCACGAACGGCGTGACGTCGATTTTCTCCGCGACGAGCCGTTCCCGCCGTCTGTGCCACCGTTCGGTGGCCTCCGGATCGGTGACGAGTTCTTCTATGGCTTCGAGGGCGACCGCTTCGTCCGCCGTGGATCGGAGCAGGCCAAAGCGTTCCTCGAGTTCCCGGAAGTTGCTCATGTCGGTCTCGGGGTCGGCGAACGACTGGATGCGGACGGCAGGCGTCCCGAGGACGGCCGCCTCGGTCGCCATCGTCGCCGAATCGCCGGCATAGCAGTCGGCGTAGTACAGCAGATCGTGGATCAGGTGGGCCGGGACCGGAAGTCGGTAGGGCTCGAGTTCCGGCGGGAGTTCGTCGGTGCTCGTGATGTAGACCTCGCCGTGGCCGGCGAGAAGGGAGACGAGTCGCCGTTTCCCCGCAGGTGAGAGGCCCGCCTCGCCGACGTCGTGGAGGGCGTCCCACTTGCGAAAGCGGACGACGAAATACCGTTCGTCGGGCTCGACGCCGTGGGCCCGGAGCGCCCCGGGCGATGGGGAAAAGCGCTCGGGGTGGAGGTATGCCAGTTCCTGATAGCCGTCATAGCGCAGGTGACCGTCGCCGTAGTCGTCCTCGAATCGGCGTGGCGTACAGACCACGTCGGCGAAGGGCGTGGTGATCCGGTGGGAGGTCGCCCCCTCGTTGTCGAGAAACACCACGCTTTGGGCGTCTACGAACGGTGCGACGTGGGAGACCGCGACACCACCGATCGCCGTCATCACGTCGGGATCGATCCGTCGGGCCTTCCGGAGGAGACGGTACTCGTAGGTCAACTGGACTCTCACGAGCGAGAGCAACGAGTCCTGTGGGCCGGCTAAGACCTCGTGGTCGATGTCGTACCGCTCGAGTAAGGGCACTGCCAGATCGTTCTCCCGGGCGAAGACGAACACATCGTGGCCCCGATCCTCGAGGACGTCGATCGCGTGACGATAGAAGTGAACGTGGGCGGGGTGTTGGATCGTCACGACGACCCTCATTCGACGATCACCCGGTCGTCGTTCTCCTGTCGGTCGAACGTCATCGCGAGGAGGATCGAGACCGCCGAGATCGTCAGGACCGAGAGTGCGGACAATACGTCAGAACCCGTCCCGTCACGGCGACCGAGCGCCGCTCCCAGCCCCACCAGCCCGACGGCTCCAGCGAGTACGCCGAGGCCGTACATGAACGCGAGCGGGTGGAAGTCCTCGAATACGTACCGCACGTACAGTCGTCGACAGAACCGTTTGCACAACAGCCAGGACAGCCCCGGGACGAACGAGCGATACTCGATGTGGCTCGTCTCCTCGCCGTAGACCGCCGGCATCGGGACGTCCGCGACGGTAAAACCGTGGGTGTTGAGCACGACCAGGAGGTCGTTGGCGAAGCCGTACTCGTCGTAGAGGCGCTCGAGGTCGATTCGCTCGAGGGCCTCGAGCGAGATCGCCGTGTACCCGTTCTGGGGGTCCATCATCCGCCAGTACCCACTCGAGACCTTGGTGAGAACCGAGAGCAGGCCGTTCCCGAAGAGCCGCCAGCCCGACATCGACGAGCGGTCGTGCCCGCGCAGTCGGTCGCCTTTGGCGTAGGCCGCTCTGTCGGCGACGATCGGGTCGAGCAGTCGATCCAGGTGATCCGGGTCCATCTGCCCGTCCCCGGCCATCACGGCGGTGACGTCCATCCGGTCGCTGCGTGCGCGTTCGTAGCCGGTTTTGATCGCCGCGCCGACACCCCGGTTTCGCTCGTGGCGGATCGGGACGACCCGGGTCGTGCCGCCGTCAGCGACGGTCCCCGCGGGTTCGTCCGTGTCCTCCGTGACGACGGTCCGTTCACGCCGGTCGGTGTGCGATATGACCTCCTCCCACGTCCCGTCGGTCGAACGGTCGTCGACGACGTACACCCGGTCGACGTAGGAGGGCATCGTCTCGATCACCCCGCCGACCAGCCCCGCCTCGTTGTACGCCGGCACCACCACCGCGATCGAACGTCCCTCGTACATGATCATCCCACCCCGCGAGTGCGATCGGCACTCGGCGTTCCGGGACAACGACGGGGCGACGTCGGCGGCTGGATCGCTAGCACGGTCATCTCGCTCGCCCCGTCGCCGTCACGTGGTATTGTTATTCCCGGCTTTTGCCCGTGTATTTCGCCATTGGCCGTGTGCCCCTCCGTTCCGTGCCCATAGCGTCGGGACACACCCCACACAGCGGCCCTGTGCGGTGTTTCCACGCCATGTCGGTGTCGTGCCGACAACGATCGGTCGTCTTGACTGTTCGGATCCGAGAACGGTGGTAACGCTGTCGTACACGGCTGTAGTACGTGAAAACGAGAACGAGAATCGGGACTGTCAGGGTTCCAAAAGGGTCCGGACTGCGCTCTCGAGGTAGGTGTGGATCTCCGCGGAGGCAAAGCCGAGGACGATGGCGAGGGCCGCCCCGATGACGATCGAGGCCAACATCCCGCGGGTGATCGACGCCGGATCGGCGTCGGTTCCCCTGAACGGGTAGAAGTAGATCCGGTTGACAAAGGGCAGGATGTACGCCGCCGACAGCAGCGTACTGCCGAGGACGAGCGCCGAGACGAGCCACATGCCTTCCTCGAAGGCACCGAGGGCGATGTACCACTTGCCGACGAAGCCGACCGTCGGCGGCAGGCCGATCATGGCGATCCCGAGGACGCCAAAGGAGCCGGCCATCACGGGTGCTTTCTTCGCGAGCCCGCCGTACTCCTGGATGTGTCGGATGCCCCCAAAGCGAAGCGCGATCATCCCCGCCAGCAAGAACAGCGAGGCCTTGACGATCCCGTGACCGAACATGTGGAGGACCGAACCGAAGATCGCGGTCTCGTTTGCGATCGAGAGGCCGATCAACACGAGGCCGAACTGTGAGACAGTCGAGTAGGCGAGCACCAGCTTGATGTGGTCCTGTAAGATCGCGAAGGTCGATCCCATAAAGAGGCTCAACAGGCCGGCGACGAGCAACATCGTCCCGACGTCGGGGTTCGTGGTGAGGAAGTCGACGGTGTAGACGGTGTAGATGATCCGTGCGAACGCGTATACGGCGACGGCGGGAACGAGCGCGGAGATGACGGCGCTGATGCCGTCGGGGGCGGAGGCGTGGGCGTCCGCGAGCCAGGTGTGAACCGGGAACAGCGCGATCTTGATCGCCAGTCCGACGGCCATGAGCGCGAACGCCGCGACGACGGTCGGGTCGGTGTAGCCGACCTCGGCGAGCCGGACCGACAGGTCCTGCATGTTGAGCGTGCCCGTCGCGGCGAGTACGAGGGCGACACCGAAGAGGTAAAATCCCGCACCCGCGGTGCCGACCAGCAGGTACTTGAACGCGGCGTAGGTCGACCAGCGGTATTTCGCCGCCGAGACCAGCGCGTAGGAGGAAATCGCCATGATCTCGAGGAAAACATAGAGATTAAACAGGTCGGCAGTCAGCGTGACCCCGAGCATACCACCCGTCAACAGGAGGAAGCCGCCGTAGAAGGCGTTTCCACGGGGGCCACCGACGCGCGTGTAGACGAGCACGCCGAGACAGACGATGAGCGTCATCAGAAGGACGAACATCGAGAACTCGTCGGCGTAAAGCTCGACACCGTACCAGGGTTGGGTGACGCCGCCGAGCACGTGGGTGATCGGCCCACTCGAGACGATGATCCGGGTAACCCAGACGGAGAGCCCGAACGTCGCGAGGAGTACGGCGGTGGCGAAGTGCCAGCCGACGTTGTCCCAACGGAGGCTCGCGACGACCGGGACCACCGCGGTGATAAGCGGCAGGAGGATAATCGCGCCGATGAGCCACTCCATCGGTTAGCTCACCTCCGTCGTGGCGGTTCCCGCCGGCTGTGTCTCGTTGTCGTGGCCCGCCCGTCCAACCGTCTCAGTGGAGTAAGTCCTCGTCATGGTCTTAGATATCGATGAAGAGTGCAACGGCGAGTACGACCGTGAGCAGGCCGGTTGCGACGTACATCGTTCGTGCGATGCCGAACTTGAACCCGGTTTTCCCCGCGGTGCTCGCCAGCCGCCTGTCGTATCGGTCACGCCAGCCGGACGGGAGGACCCCACGGATCGCGGTGCCGGGATCGTGGACGGCACCGACGAGCGTCCAGCCCGTCGCGACCACGGAGTCACCGACCGCGTTGTACAGGCCCCCGAGGCCGCCAGAGAGCGCCCGCGTTCCGTAGAACGCGGCCGGGTCGTGGGCCCGGTTGACGTCGATCCCGCCGTGAAGTCGGTCGAAGATCGGTTTGCCGGCCACGAAGGCGACGACGCCGCCGACGCCCATCCCGAGCGCTTTCAGCACGTGTGAACTCGAGTACGGGTTCGTCGACCACTGGTCGGCAAACGGAAGCAACGCGAACAGTGGCTGGTAGGCGAGCCCGAGGACGACACAGGCGGCGGCGACCGAGCCAGCCACGACCGTGTGTCCGAGGCCGGCGTCGGGCATCTCGACCCGTTCACCGTCGAGGAACCCGTAGTAGCCGAACTTGATGAACGAGGCGTAGGTTCCGACGCCACCGACCACGAGCAGCCAGAACAGCGGTTCGTGGCCGCCGTACTCGGCCGCGTCGGTCAACATCCCCTTGCTCACGAAGCCGTTGAACCCGGGGACGCCGGAAATCGAGAGCGCGCCGACCAGGAACAAGGTGAGTGCGATCGGCGCGGAGGTTCCGATCGCGCCGAACTTGTCGAGTTTGTTTTTGCCAAGTTGCAAGATGATGATGCCGGCAGCCATGAACAACAGTCCTTTGTAGAGGATGTGGTTGAACAGGTGGGCGAAGCCGCCGGCGACCCCGAGTGCGGAGCCGACGCCGATCCCGGCGAGCATGAACCCGACCTGGCCCTGAATGTGATAGGAGAGCAGCCGGCGCATGTCCTTCTGGGCGAGCGCGTAGGCCGCCCCGTAGATCGCCATCGCACCGCCGGCGTACGCGAGGATCAGGTTCCCCTCCGGGAACGCACGGTGGGCGGCGTAGACGGCCGTCTTGGTGGTGTAACAGGCCAGGAACACCGACGTCGCCACGTGCGGGCTCGGGTAGGTGTCGGGCAGCCAGCTGTGAAGGCCGATGATCGCCGCGTTGACGCCGATTCCGAGGCCGGCGAGCGCCGCCGGGATCGAAATCGCCGTCCCGACGGCCGCGATCTCGACTTCCATGCCGCCGATCCCGGTCCCGTCGAAGTGCAACGCGGTCGGCTCGAGGCCGACGGTAAACAGGTAGAGTGCAATCCCGGCGAGCAGGAGACTGCCACCGATCGCGTG
>LFCJ01003684.1_pt1 | contig 11238 bp, 13 predicted proteins | sample 643141 | NCBI WGS metagenome assembly LFCJ01 (sample SAMN03766243, study PRJNA286221) | soda lake metagenome | biome: soda lake; feature: Kulunda steppe; material: water; isolation source: sample B1-Br-g2 brine of Lake Bitter-1 | place: Russia: Kulunda steppe | collected 2010-07 | reverse complement strand
CGATCTCGGTTCCCGCTGATGCAGCGGCGCGGAGACACCCAAGCAGTGCACATCTCATGACACACACGATGCTTGCCAGGCAAAGCACTCGAGCAGAGCACTTGATGGCACAGTCACTGAGAGCTGCACCCAAAAGCGGTGCGCTGAGTCACATGCATTGCCGCATGACGCACTTCAGCCATGCAATCGAGCACGCGCACTGACGCACACTGGCACTCATTGCACCCCCACTGGCACATCTGCACCCCCTCTGGCACTCATTGCACCCCCAGCAATGCGCTCGCTCGCAAAGTATGTCCCCCGATGACACACACACACATACACGCACGTACTGCACCCCAAGAGCTGTGCACCCCATCACATGCACACATGCACACTGCACTCCAAGGGCTGTGCACCCTATCACATGCACACACACGCACACACGCACACACACGCACACTGGCACACTGGCACACCTGTGTGCATGCCCTAGCCTGACGCAGCCATGTGCAGGTGCACCTCTGCACTGCCCTTGTGTTTTGGCGCACATTGTTACATTACGCAACACAGCCAGGCCCCCGGAAACATTCCCCCAAAAGAGGGGGAAGGTGTCCACCCTCTCACGGGCCTCCGCCCCTCTTGGCTGTGGTCCATTTTTAAAGTGGCTCCTTGAACAAGAGGTGGGAAGGTCAAGAGGGCAGGGCAGGGCAACGGTGGGGAGGGGATCCCTCTGTCTGCCAGCTTGCGTCACGCACAGTGCGGCCAGTCACGCACAGGGCGTGTGCGGGCGCCTGCCTCTAAACACTGAAGCCCACAGCTGCTCGCTAACCTCTGTCCCTGTGCGCCTTTGACAGAGTCACAGTGGCCGCCAGCGCTGGCTGCCGCACGCCTCGCCTGGCAGCCTGGCAGCCTTGCGCTTCATCCAATTACCCTGCACCGCTGCACCACCACTGCTAAACCACTGCTCCACGCGCAGGTGGGCACGCTGGCAGTGGCGGGGCTGCGGAAGGCCATGACAAACTTGCGGCGCCTGATCGCTGCTGCTGACAAGCACAGCTACACCATGCTGGTGGGCAAGCCCAACCCCACCAAGCTAGCCAACTTCCCGGAGGTGCGCATCAGGCACGCTCATGTGCACTTGCAAAGGCGCGCAGGCCGTGTGAATGCTTAGTGTGTGTTTGTGTGTGCCTTGATAATGCACACCCTGTGTGCCTGTGTGAGTGCCCTTCTGCATGAGTGGTTTGAGGGGGGCAGTGTTGTGGTGCCGCTCAGCAGAGAATGCAGCAGATGGGCAGAATGAACGCAAAATGAACGCTCAGTGGGGTGCAGCAGATGGGCAAAATGAAGGTGGGGGTTAATCGAGGGGGCATGTGGGCCAGAGTGATGCCTGTTCAGGGGAGCAGAAATGCAACCCTACAGCTGCAGCAACAGCAGCTGTGGTGTGCACGCCAGGTGCACACACTCACACGCGCACACACACACACACAAACAAACAAACAAACAAACAAACAAACAAACAAACAAACAAACAAACAAACAAACAAACAAACAAACAAACAAACATGCACACACAATTTGGCGTGCTCCTGACTGGTGCACCCCTCCCTTGCTCAGCTGCCCAGCAGTCCTGGGAGGCAGTGATGAGGGAGGAGGAGAGGGGGGAGGGGGATGCCCGGAGGAGGAAGCTATGCACTCCCCTCCAGGCCTGCGTTCAGCTGGCACGGGGTGCTGGGACATGAAAAGTTATGCCATGATTAGCGTTAAAATAGCCATCTCCTTCAAAGACGTGCAGAGGGTGCGGCCCACATGACGCCCACGCCCTCTCACTGCTTTGGCACAGACCACAGTGCGTGCAGACGGTGCAGCCAGCAGGAGGCTGCTCACATGCACACAGATGGGTGATGATGAGTTCTGGGCGTGGCAAGCACGCACCATCCACGCCTACCCACTCAGCGTGCACTGACATGTCGCACTCGCGTATGTGGCACGTACTCGTGCGCCATCCTCCCACCACCTGCACAGCACCCCCGCCCCCTTGTTGCCTGGCTGCTGCAGGTGGATGTGTGAGTCATGCTAGCAGATCCGCTGGGCTATGTGCTGTTATTGCCTGGCTGCTGCAGGTGGATGTGTGGGTCATGCTAGCAGATCCGCTGGGCTATGTGCTGGACAGCAAGCCATACCTGGCCCCCATCCTCACGCCATACGAGGCGCTGCTGGCGCTGACGGTGCGGGCACGTGTGCACGCGCGCACAAGTCTTCTTGTGTTCGGGCAGGTGGACAGGCAGGCATAGGCGCGCCGCACGCCTGCACTGGCCGCAGAAATGCACATTTGCATGCGCACACGCACGTGATGCCTGCCACTCATGCAGCAGCGGCAGCAGCAGCAGCAACAGCAGCAATGGAGCGATGTTGCGCTCAGAACAGCGTGTCTAGGAACAAGTGCCGGCGCCTGTGTCCTCATGCTTTGCAAACCCACTGCGCTGCCATGAGCTCAAGCAGAGGCTCATGCTGCTCACGCCGCCCTCTGTACTCTCTGTCAGCAGCAGGCGCACTGTTGAAGGCCGTGCTGCCTGCGTGCTTGTGTGACCATGTGTGACCGTGTCTGCTTGTGTGACCGTGTGTGACCATGTCTGTCTGTGTGTGACCGTGTCTGTCTGTGTGTGACCGTGTCTGCTTGTGTGTGACCGTGTCTGTCTGTCTGTGTGACTTCGTGACTGTGTGTGACTGTGTGACGGTGAGATTGTTAGAATGTGTGACTGTGTGTGACTGCGTGTCTGTCTGTGTATGTCTGTGCACAACGCGCTGTGTCTGCCTGTGTGTGACCTACTGTGAGCAGGGCCGCTCGCTGTCCTTTGAGCAGCCCTACCTGTTGGACTTGGCATGCCTGGCAGAGGCGGACGTGGGGGCTGTGGAAGCAGGCCAGGCGGCCGCAGGTGTGGGTTGTGTGTACGCGTGTGTGTGCGTGTGTGCAATATGGTTGTGGGTGAGCTGCAAGTGTAGGTGGGTGAGCAGGTGGGTGCGAGGAGATGACTGAAGGGCGGGGTGGGAGTGTGGAATGTGACTGCAACGAGGGCAGCATGTGTGGGGGAAAAAGAGATGGCTGCAGGTGTGGGTGGGTTGTCGGAAGGTGGCTGTGGGTGCATCGCAACTTTTGGGTTTCCCAAAAGCATGGCTTAGGTTCCGGTGGTGGGCAAGCAATGCAAACGCATTGACTTGCTGGGAGATGCGCATGTACGCGTGTGCTGCGAGGATAAGAGGGGATGCTTTGGTAACAGAGCATGTCATGGGTTGCTGGGAGTGGGGGGACGCTGGTGTCTGAACGCGCGAGCGCAACCCTGTTGCCCTGTAGCAGGCCTCCGCTCCCATTGCTGCATGTGCGCACCAGCCGTACCTGGCCCTCCCATTGAGCCCTGCCAGCCCCCTTATTGCGTCCTGCCTGCCTGCGGGGCCAGTCATTCCAGCAGTCTGTGCTGAAGCACAGTCCGTGTGTTTGCTGGCAGCCTGTGTGCGGGGCAGTGCTGGCGGCCTGTGCTTGGGGCTGGCCCTCTGCCTGCGCCGCTCCTATTGAACAGTCGCCCGCTTCCTTCCAGGTGGCACACACGCGCGGGCACATACACATGCACATACACACATGCACACATACGAACGCACGCGTCCATGTCATTTGGTGCAGAGGAGGCCCCTGGCGCCCTCGTTACGTCCGGCCGTGGCCAGGTGGCCCGGATGCACAGCCAAGGCCAGCAGCTGGTAGCGCACAACGCTGCTGAATACCTGCAGCTTGTGCGCAGCTTCAAGGGCTTGGAGGCGCCAGTGGCAGGTAGGGAAAGCGCAGCACGTACGCGCGCAAACACACACACACACACGCGTGCACACACATGCACCACGTGCACAACGTACACAAGGTTGGATGCAAGCATGCAAACATACATTGGTCGTGTGCAATTGAAAATTGGGAAGATGCACACATGCATGCACACGCACGCATGCGCACACACACTCGCACACAAAAATGCACTGGAGTGCATGCTCGCACATGTGCACATGCTGCCACATGCACTTGCTTGGCCATAGTTCTTGTCAGTGTGCACTGGCACAGGTGGGTTTGCTTGTCTTTTCATCAAGCATCAAAGTGCAAGCACAGTGCTGCATCTTGTCAGGGATCAGGTTTTTTCAGCCTTGACAGACCTTTGTGTTTGAAGGGCCCCACTGGCGGCGTTGCTTGGCTGATTGTGCTCACCTTTTTTCCTGTTGGTGCTCCATCAGCAGAGCCTTGCTGCACCCCTGTTATATTCCTGTGTCTCCTTGTCATGTGCAAACTGAGTACATATGCCAGCCTTTGCGTGCATGTGCATGTGCATGTGTACGTCACATATCCCAGTCAGTGTGTGCACTCATGACCCAGGAAAGCCTCTTGTGTTGTGTGGTCTTGCAGGTGCTGCACCCAAGGCCCCTATGGCTGCCACAGAGGGCCAACGTGGTCGAGCAGCTGTGTACAGTGAAGAGGGGACAAAGGCATTGTGAGCACCATCCTAGAGCTTGACCTGAAACTTCTTGTCTCGTGTTTGTCCTGCCATGTCACTCCTAGCTCCTCCTTTTTGTTCATGTTGTTGTGCAAAAGGGGAACACTCTGCTGTGTATGTTGTGCTAATGGTTTACGGCAAATTCGCGACAATCGCACACACACTTTACGTGCGTTCACTCTGTTCAGTGCGCAACTGACATCATTAGCACACATATATAGCACACACTGGCAGGCTTCCAGTTTAGAAAACTTGAAGATCTATGCAGGCGCAAAACACTCCCTGCATCAGTTAAGGAAAAAGAGACACATTGGCCAAAAGTGCAAAGTTCACCAAAGGAGGTGGAGGTTGCTGACCTGCTGCCCCCAGAGGCCCCTTTCTCTCAGAACAGTCCCTCAAGCCTGAATAACAACTGTTGTGTAGACTATGATGTAAATCATAGATCAAATATATATATGATTATTATGATTCACAACCTTTGTTATCTTGACATTTGGCTTCAAGATCTTGAGGCATGTAAATCAGGACAAGAAAGCAAAAAGAAAGCAGAATAAGGTTAGGTTACATAGCTGTATCTGCCAAACGAGGGCAGCTTAGCTGAAAGCAGAATAATGATAGAAAAAGAGGCGAGGAGGCAGGCATAGGTTTAAAGTTTAAGGTTTTCAAGGCTGTATCTGCCTCCAGTGAGGTTCGAACCCCAAACCCAGGTGAGGGTGGGCAGTCGACTTTCCATTGCAGGTGCCCCGCCGCCTGCTGGAGAATCCAGAGCTTCAGATGCAGGCAGAGGATTAGCAATAGCACAAAGCCACTGGGGCTGGATGCTTTAACGTTTACAAGATAGGGTTCATTGCCAGCTTGGTCGCTAGGCTGCCAGCTCAGTGATTGGTTTGTTGCTGGTCTTCATGAGCCAAAAAATAATCCATTATGTCTAAGACGGAATGGCAGACTTTGTTGTGCAGTTGAGAAAGGAAATCAAAGACAGTCTGACTAGGCAACTTGAAGGCATGCAAAATATCAGGGGCCCCTGTATGAAAGGAGTGGCAGAAAGGGAGAAAAAGAAACAAATTTTTTTCTGAGAGAGCACACAAACAAGTCTTGACAGTGAACAAGAACATGTATTTCATTTTGCACAAAAGCCTGCTGAGCACAATGGCACTTGTCACAGTGTCCACTGCACCAGATGGAGGAATCCACCACAAGAGTATATCATGCAAATGTCCGCTCGTGTCTTGTAACAAACAAACAAACAAACAAACAAACAAACAAACAAACAAACAAACAAACAAACAAACAAACAAACAAACAAACAAACAAACAAACAAACAACAGAATCTACTCACATTCCTCAAAACAGCATGATACTAAGGGAGGTCGAGGTACGGATAGAAAGGTGGCATCAGTGGGGCGCCCCCATTCCGCACACAAGTGCGCGAATCAGCGTGAAGACCTTGCAGGGGTGTTGTGCCGAATCGCCGTCATGAACACATAGATGTAGGTATCATGTCCCTCGGACGCTGAAGTGTTCAAGACGGTGATTTGGAATGACAGCTGTCATACCAGATTAGTGTCATTGCTGAATCAGTGTCACTGTCCGTTTGCGTTTAGTTGGTTGATATTTGTGACTGGATGTCTCTCTTACATTAATTGTAATCTTCCTCTGGAGCCCAGAGCACTCCCCAGAGGCGCCAGCCGCCCGACCAGGGGCCTGGCGTTCCCACGCGATATAAGCCTGGTTGGGTCTGAGTAAGGATGAGAGCAGAGAGGCAAAGGCGCCTGTGGGATATGTATGGGTGGCAGCAGCAGCAGCATCATAAGCCCCAGCGCAGATCCAGCCAGTGCGTACAGAGTTGAATCTAGCCTAGGTTGCTTGAGGTCCTTTGTAGCATGATTAAAGGCTACTCTGGACAGGCGAGACCGCCTCTCATCGCCGACCAGGGGGAAGCCCTAGAAAGGACAACCCAAGGAGGGGGTCTTCACTGAGCAGATGCAGGATCTGGATACAGAAGCAAAGGATTGGCGCCGTAGGCACCTGGGTGGGAACCTAGAAGTTGAGCTAAGTGTGCCTTGAGCTGCCTCTGTGCATACTTACTGACCGCGATAGATCATTCAATGATCGGACACTTGTGCGGATCTGACAGTTTGTGCAACATAATGCTTGTTTCAGGAAAATGTGAACTGTGCTCTGCATGTTTTCCTTGCATATCCTTGACATTCCTCCTGAGTCTCAGACTAAAAGCGGCGCCCTCTTTACGCTGTACCAAATTTTGCCGTGTTCAATTAGCTATCCGTCGGAAAGTGTGCATCGTTCTGATTTCGTTCTGATTCAGTTCTTAATCTTCTGATAATGTTCTTAATCGGAACAAAGTTCTGAGGAGTCCTCCCAAATTTTCTTGTTGCAACACAAGCTAATTTCTGCACCAGATTCAATCAAGAAGCAATGCCTGGTTGTTGTATCTGATCATTTTTGGATCGGTTCTTTGTGATCAAGGACCCATCCCAGAATTAAATCAGATCCACGATGTGCTGTATTAGAACAAATTAGATGACTAAGATGACTAAGATGAAAACTGCTGTAAGCAGGCTTGGCATAGCTGCATGCAAGTTTTGATCAAGTTATGATTCCTTGGTGATAAGAAGTCTGGAAAGGTCTGATTAAGCCAAATTGCTTTCTGAGCCCTTTATGATTAAGAACACACCAAATCCAATCCATGACATTTGAATCAGAGCATCAAAGCTCTGAACCGGAACTTAAGAAAAGAAAAAGGAAAAACTACGCAGGCAGTATGACACTACCAACATCAATTCAGGAAAAGTAAACATATTTGGCCCTTGCGGACGGCTTCACCGGTCAGAGAAAGAAGAGAAGCACGTCTGGAAAACCCAACCCAGGCAACACACAACACACACACAAAAACCAGGGCAGGGGCAAAAAAACAGACACACCCACCCACAAGTCCTAAACAGAGAGGGACTTATAAGGTCTGGCTGAGATGGAATGGGCAGTCCCGGTAAAGGAATAGGCAAGTTCTTATTCAGAAGTGCCAAATGTTCTTATTAAGATGCCAAAAGTTCTGAATCGGTTCAGAATCAGAGGGCAACAACTTTCCGACAAACAACAACAACAACAACAACAACAACAACAACAACAACAACAACAACAACAACAACAACAACAACAACAACAGCAGCAGCAGCAGCAGCAGCAGCAGCAACAAAAACAAGAACAAAAACAAAAAAAACAGAAGCAGAAATAAAACAAAATCTGGGAAGCTTTATTGGTAGAGCTGCTGATTTCTAAAATGGTATGTCCTTCAATACTGCCACCCTGAGCAGGCCCTTCAAGCTAGCCTCAAGCTTCAGCCTTGGGCTAAGACATGTTGGGCTTTGGACATATTGCGTGTCCTTGAGGGATTGCGGGGCTGTGACACATGTGAACAAGCCTTTGCCTTCATTTGCAGGGGCACCCTATTTATTACTCAGGTTTCACTGCTGACCAGAGGTTTAGGATGAGAAGCGTGGAGGGAACTTGCTGAAAAGATAATAAACGACTATGCCAACATAGGTAACCCTGTTGGCGTGAATTTAGGAAGAGCTTTACATCTGGTGCAAGCACTAGGCAGACCCCCACCATTAAACTAGGAAGAGGGTCGTTTACGGGGGTCAGGAGGGTTCAGAAAAGAGCCATGTGCTCTTTCCGTTTTATTTTTCAACTTCTGCTTGTATTTACATTCTTGTCGCAAATTGAATGCAACCTTGCTGATGCCCTCAGGAAATTGACAACAAATGTCAGACTTATCATTCTTGGTTTGCCTCTCCCATCCTAGATCTTTTAGCTGATTCACGCGGGGTGCTCCTCTGATGCCACCTCACTGTCCCTTGATCACAACAGCTATATGTTTCCGTTTCTCCTACATGAATTACTTGCTTTCTCCTAGTAGGAGCAGGCTTGCAGTCGCCCTGATGCCATTCTGGAACTCCCACACCCATTAAATCCAAACCACTTTCCACCACTCACTTACATCAGGTGCAGAATGCTAGATTTCACGGGGTATTGCGCAGAGCTCACAATCTTAAAGCTTATGAGAGGAAGATACACCTGATAGAAGTCAAATACTGTGAAGACATCAGGCCTGGTCCCTACCTGGAGGCCTCTAGCATACAACACGAGACTCTATGCAGGCGCTTGAAAGCCAAAAAGGTTACACTCCACACCATCCCTCTTGATGTAGGTGGTCCAATCTATACCTCCAACACTTTGCACCATCTTAAAGAGCTCGGCCTTGATTTGCAACGGATCCACAAGACTGCCCTTGAATTGCATACTTAATCCGTGCATAGTGCTCACAAACTGACTACACAAGATGCGCTCATAAAAACTAAATGCTCCCAAGGCCTTGGTCTGGAGCAGGGGTGGAAGATAATAGATTATCACTGATCAAGGTTCCTGATCATGCACGTTATGGTGGAGAGCGCAAGATGGCCTAAGGGATGAGGTGCAAGTCCTCCTGCTCCGCTATATAGGATCCTATATACTCCGGAGTAGGAAGGTGCCATAGTGGCATCTGCCCACCGGAATTGGGTCCGTACCTTTTGGTCGGCGCTTCCACTCGTTGCGTTGCGAGGGGGCTGCCAGCCACCCTCCAGATCCCCACTAGCTATATTTTCCATTAATGGAAGCAGCGCTGCCAGTGTGCCCGGCATAGGCCAATGCATAGCCAATGCATTGTGTTATGCAAGCGGGGAACTTATCCTATCAAAGTGCGCCTGGATGGTTAACACCATAGTCACCACCTTAGTCACTTGCTGGACCACGGGTAAGGCAGTAGGGTGGTGTGCGTATTCCTATTATATGAACTGCCTTTGGGAGTCGAACCCAACTAACCCAGTCACCGTGATCTCAGCTCCTACACACCTTCTAACAGAGAGATTGTACCACGTAACATTCCCCCCCACCTGGTCCTTGCCGTCCTTGGCTAGCCAACCAGGCAGGACACCCCGTACTCTTAGAGGACTCGCACATCTGGAGCTCTACTACTTATGAAACAAATATCTGACCCTGGTGGGCAAGCCATGCTTGGCTTTATAGTCCGCAATGATAGAATCACAAGTGAGCAGATTCTTTTCTGGCTCCCACTTGTCATAGTCCTCAGATTATCCAGCCAGCAAATGAAGAAGTAATAAGCACAACCTCTTCCTCGCTTCTTCACCTGATGATCTAGGATAACCTCTACCTCATACAAGGGCTCATCATCCAAATATTGCAGAGGTGGAGGTGGCCTTGTTAGCCGCTTGCTTTACAAGTCTTCAGGAATGGGTCCTGATGGCTCAACCCAAGGTTTGACCAAACTTACATGAACATCATGTATCCTAGACCAATCTGGTGGCAAGCGCAGCTTGACTGCTACCTTGCCAACCATGTACTCAACTGGGTACGGCCCCATGTATGTGGGCTTCAGTTTGCGTAAACCTGGACCTGGAATGTTCAGGTTCCTTGTACTAAGCAGAACCCGGTCACCGGGACTGTACAACACATCTCTCCTGTGAGCATTGGCCCTGGCAATCATGCGATCCTGCATGGCTCTCAGCTCTTGCTTAGCCCTTCTAACAGCCTGCTCAATACCTTGCACAAAGTCGTGCGCCTTGGGAACTGTGCGTGGCTGCCCAACTGAGACAGGTGTCAGCGGATGCATACCATAGTTCAAAAAGAAAGGGTGTGTTCTTAATGGACGATTGCCATGAGTTGTTTTTGGTAAACACAGCACAAGCCAAATGCTCATCCCAATCATGCTGGTCTGGAGCTGCATAAGCTCTTAGCATCTCTTCTAAAGTGCTATTGGTGCGTTCTGTCTGCCCATTTGTCTGTGGATGGTATGCGCTTGACACGATCCTTAGCATACCAGTCAACTTAGCAACCTCTCCCCAAAAAACATTATTGAAATGTGGACCTCTGTCTGAAAGCACAGAGGCTGGCATGCCATGAAGCCGTTGATCCAGTTCTAAAAACGCTTTGCAAACCCTCTGGCAGATAATACCTCCACGGTAGGTACTGAGTGTACCATCTTACTTGATCTGTCCACAAAGACCAGAATGGAGTCATGACCATTGTCTGTCTTTGGCAGCTTAACAATGAGATCCATCGTAATGTGCTCCCATCTTCTGCCTGGAATAGGCAAAGGCTGCAGCTTGCCTGCACAAGCCAGCCTGCTTGCTTTATTCAATTGGCAAGCATCACATTCCCGCACATAATTCTCCACATCTTTCCGCATGGACCTCCAAAAGAAGTACCTAGAAACCAGCTTGAATGTCTTAGTAATGCCAACATGTCCACTGAGGGCATTGTTGTGGCATGCCTCAAGCACCCTACGACGTAGATCAGTACTCCTGGGGTAACCTTACCTTATTACCATGCATCCACACTCCATGGCGCTTTTTGCAAAACTTTTTGAATTCCTTGAGTTGGAATCTAGCGTCGGTGTGATATGCTCTCTTTATCTCTTCAGATAAAGGATCACATGGCGACTCATCTGGAGTCCCATCCGGAGGCCCAACTCAGGAACCCTCAATTGGAGACTCATCTGATTTAAATGAGTCGGAGACTCCTTTGATTTAAATGTTACGTAAGCGGGGACCTTATCCTATCGAAGTGCGCCTGGATGGTTAACACCATAGTCACTACCTTAGTTACTTGCTGGACCACGGGTAAGGCAGTAGGGTGGTGTGTGTATTCCTATTATAT
>LFCJ01003683.1_pt1 | contig 11238 bp, 10 predicted proteins | sample 643141 | NCBI WGS metagenome assembly LFCJ01 (sample SAMN03766243, study PRJNA286221) | soda lake metagenome | biome: soda lake; feature: Kulunda steppe; material: water; isolation source: sample B1-Br-g2 brine of Lake Bitter-1 | place: Russia: Kulunda steppe | collected 2010-07 | reverse complement strand
TTATTTAACTAAAGCAGAAGAGGTTAAGGTTGAAAAAGCTTTATATTCATTAGGCTTGCATGAGATTGCGGATAACTCTAATTATGCTGCTATAGATAGTAATTTAATGGAGAACTTAGGTTTAGAAGTTGGCCAAGAGATTATAGTTAGAGCTGGGAATGAAAAAGATAAATCGGCTCGTTATACTATTGTTCAAACTTTAGATGAAGGTGAAAATACTATTCGACTAGGATTAAGTGGCAGACAAAGGCTGAATCGAAGTGAGCCTTTTAACGGTCATATCGTTATTCCAACCGATCCCGAACTTCTTGATGAACATATTATCTTACGTGTCGTCTCCGTTAGCAAGGATTGGATGAGATTTGAGCAGACTGCGGGCTGGGATCGAGCCGTACCGGTTAAAGAAGGCGAGAATCACAAATACTATGAGGTGGCCATCTGGGAAGATACAGAGTCAGTCCGATTGTATGACTTTGGTACTGGCTACAACCAACAATTTCGCAGGAAGATTCCTACCCCAACGGAAGAAGAGGCCATGGCCCATCGTGAAGAATTCCGTGTAATGAAATTCACTGGTCTTCCTCCAAGAGAAAACAGAGCTGAACGCAGTGAGCGACTACTCGAGGCGTTCAAAGCCTTTGCCGACGAAATCAGTGATCGTCATCCTAATGCGCATCATCACCTCGTCTATAGTGGTCATGGCGCTCCGGGCGGACACCTTTTTCAAAGGCAACTTCAGCATGATGATGCCGCCAAATTCCTGTCTCACTGGACCGGAGCACTCGGCCGTCGGCTCGGTGTGATTGATATGGGTGGTCCGTGCAGAAAAGGAGGGTGGTCGGATTTGAAGAATTTTTGCCAATACGCCGACTATTACATCGCCTCTGATCTAACCGTTGGCGGCTATCAGATGGATAATTGGAGCAGCGAGAAAGGTAGCGAAATCGATCCTGACCACCAGATGCATAGATTTTTTTCTGACCCCGACATCACCTTTGAAGAAGCTCTGATTAAAAGAGTAGACTTGGTGCGGGAACGGTATGAATACTCGCGACAAAATATGATTGATAACTCTGTTATGCAAGCTACTCATCTTTATTCATGCCAAAGAGTACGTGAATTACAACCCGTGTTAGATGAGTTCTTAGCCTCGCGTCGCAGTATAGCTTCCGGTGGTGATCTTTATCAGGTGCTTAAGGACGAGGGAGCTAGTGAAACACTGAAATCACAAATGCTTGAGCTGATTATCCATAGTGTCGATAATCGAGATTTCTTCGAGTGGAGCAAGGATCATCGTGGCATTATTGATAGGTGAATGGGTGTATAATTAAAGTTGAGGTGGTGAAAGTTTTGCAGACTATTAAGAGTAAATTAGGTTTAGCTTTATTAATAATAATTTTATTCTCGGCTGGAGCTCAGGCTACTTTAGTTAGACAATCGGATTTGCGGATTGGAATTTCTACCGCTGAGCTAGAAGGGTTAATGGGCCAACCTAGCAGAGTCGATCCTACTCCTTTTGAATATGAGTGGTGGATCTATAATCAAGATTATAATAATTACTTTCAGGTTGGTGTTAGAGATAACGAGGTAGTCAGAATCTATAGTAATTCTGCAAACTGGGGTTATAAAGAGGCTCAAATTGGCAAAAGAGTATCAGAGGTTGAAAATGCTTTAGATTTAAGCGACTCTATAGAGTTTGAATACCACAATGCTACTATTACTTTGGAACCACAAGGAAATGCTACAGATTGGATTTATATGTCCATTGACCGAGAAGAAGCAGTAGATACAGTTGTACAGGTTATAGTTGATCTTCATGATGATAATCGAATTACTGCAGTTTTACTCTCTGATATTGAAGCTAATTTGGCAACAGGAAATTATGCTCATCGTATTAGTTGGAGTGGTGATAGACCTGAGTTTGGCCCGCGAGATTTATCAACTAGAGAACAGCGAGGAGTTGATCAGGCTTTAGAGGCTCAGTTTTTGGATCTGATTAATTCGATTCGGGTTAGAAATGGAATTCATCCTTTAACTAGCTATCAGCCAATAGCTCAAGTTGCCTTAGAACATTCAAAAGATATGTATTATAATGATTTCTTTTCTCATAATTCTCCTCATACTGGTAGCGTAGGAGATCGAGTAGAAGCGGCTAATATTTCATTTCAAAGAGTTTTAGAAAATATATCTTACGGTCGTAATGATGCTATAAAAACCCATGAGTCTTTAATGAATAGTTTAGGACATCGTAAAAATATATTAAATGAAGGCATTATAGAGCTAGGAGCAGGAGTTTACCAAAATCATAAGTATACGCAAAAGTTTCTGCTTAGAGATAACAGACAATTAGAAGAGAGAATAGAAGAATTTAAGAACTATGATAATTATCTTGAATCCTCTATAGAAGGCTTAAGTAGAGTTGAAGTTGAGAAAGCATTGTTTTCGATGGATTTACACCATATTGTAAATGATCCTAAAACCTGTAGTATAGATAGCTCTTTAATGAATAGTTTAGGTTTAGAAGTTGGTCAAAAAGTTAGTATAGGAACTGGAAATAATTCTGCTATTTATACTATAGCTCAAGCTATAGATGAAGGCAGTAATATTGTCCGGATGGGTTTGACAGGAAGAAAAAGGGTGAATCAAGATGAGCCTTTTATAGCTTATTTAAGTAAGGTAGAAGAGGTTAGAGTTGAGAAGGCTTTATTCTCAATGGATTTGCATGATATTGCTAATAATTCTAACCATGCCACTATAGATGTTAATTTAATGAATAGATTAGGCTTAGAACTTGGAGATGAGATTATAGTTAGAGCTCAGGATAGTATAGAAGAGTTTACTAGTTATACAATTGCTAAAGTTTTAGATGAAGGAGAAGATATTATCAGAATGGGACTAAATGGGAGACAAAGACTTAATCAAAGTGATCCTTTTGCGGGGTATATAAGTAGGATGAAGAGATAAAAGATGCTTGGGGTGATTGAAATGAAGCTTAAAGTGAATTTAATTATAATAGAATTTGGGGCTTAAAAAAGAGAGGATGATTAAAAATATGAAACGACTAATGAAAAAGAGTCTTATTATTTTGTTAGTATCTGCTTTAAGTCTAATAGTAGTTATTTCTTTTAGCTTTAAATTAGAAGCAGCCAGTAAACACCAGGTTGAAGTCAGGAGAGCTTTTTCAGGATCACAAGATAGGATTATAGATAATTCTAACTATTGCTCGATAGATACTTCTTTAATGGACAGGTTGAATCTAGAAGTTGGAGATGAGATCTGGATTAGAGTCGAGGGTGAATATGGTGCTGCTCGCTATACTATTGTTGAGTCTAGAGATGAGGGGGGGAATGTTATTCGGATGGGGTTAAGAGGTAGAAGAAGGGTTGATCAAGATGACCCTTTTACAGGCCGTTTAAGTAAAGTAGCAGATAATACTAAGGAAGTCAGAGTTGAAAAGGCTTTATACTCACTAGGTTTAGATGATATTGTAGCCAAACCTGACCATGTGGCAGTCGATAAATCTTTATTTCGTGATTTAAATTTAGAGCTTGGGGATAAGATTAGGGTGCGTAGAGAGGATGCACCAGATAAGAATGCAATCTATCAAGTTGCAGAGACTTTAGATGAAGGAGAGGCAGTTATTAGATTGGGTTTAAATGGAAGGAAAAGGCTCAATCAAAGTGATCCTTTCAAAGCTTATATAAATGAAGTTCCTGATAACCCTCACGATATTTTGAGCAACTTTAAGAAAGTAGAGAATCATGGAGTATTAATGGCTGCCAATTATATGGACAGTATGAAAGGAAAATCATTAGAAGAAGCCGCTCGATTTGCCCTTGAAGATCCTGGTATTAGATCTTTTACCTATAATTCAGACAGAAAACTTGCTGATTTTTATGCTAAATCTCTTCCAGTACATGAATTAGATAGTTTTGATGTTTATAATGATTATTATGGAGTGGTTTTGAATCGGGAGATGGATTTAGTAGGCACTTATGAAAGGGAGGTTTTGAGATTAGCAAATCAAGAACGAAAAAGTAGAGGTATAGAACCTTTAGAATATGATTCAGAGTTATTTAAAGTAGCTCGGATTAAATCAGAGGATATGAGAGATCAAGACTATTATGCTCATGTATCCCCAACCTATGGTGCCCCTTTTGAAATGTTAGATCATTATGGATTCAAATATAGCAGATCTTCGGAAAATATTGCTAGAGGATATTGGACTCCCAAAGTTGTAGTGGATGGCTGGATGAATTCGGAAGGTCACAGAAAGAATATGTTAGATCCAGGCTATAACAAAATAGGAGTTGGCTTTGCTTATGATAATGATGGGAGTACTTATTGGACTCAATTATTTATTAGGAATTAAGCTAGATATTAAGTTTAAAAGGCAGCATGAAAAAATATTAGTATTCTCAGTTAAAGGTAAAGCTTCTCATGATTCTCAGCGTCGTATTACAATGACAGGTTTAAATTTAGCGGAGAGCACTATGGTGTGAGGATATTCGGCTAAAATTAAATTATGCTCTAAAGCTAAAGGAACAAGGAATCAGGAATCAGTAAAAACTTAGATCAAAGTTAAGAACTATGTGGTTTTGGAGTGAAGGTTTTGACCTTTATGCTTTTGAACTTAACTGTCAACTGTCAACTGTCAACTGTCAACTATCAACTCCTTTGGGGGTGAGCATAAATGTAGTATGCGGATAAACACTAATTTGCAGCTAAAAAATTTATGCGAAAGTCCTAGGTGCATTAAATGGGGTGATTTTAAATGAAGCTTAAAGCAAAAAGGATCATAGGCTTATTAATATTACTACTAATCTTCTCTGTTAATGTAGGAGCTGAGTTAGAGTATCAACAGAGATTAGATGATTTAGCTAATGACCATCATATTCGGATTATCCATGGAGCCTTTATGCCTAGCGAATATATTCAGCAAAGATATTATCTTGAATACGGCTATCATAGTCAGAATAAAGAGAGATTAGCATTAATTAGCGAGCGCTTAGAAGCTGTCTTAGAAAAATATCCTAGAAGATTTCTATCTAGTGGAAATATTCGGGGGATTGTGTTGGTGCAGAATTTGGCCAAAGAGAGTGGTCGCAATCAAAACTTTGCTATTGATAGAGAAAAGAACTATCTTTATATTGATTTAGATTTGGGCAACCCTGATTTATCGGAAAGCTTTGTTTCAACAATTATCCATCATCAACTATTTACTGCTATAGTTTATGCCAATTATGAAAAATATAACTTAGGTGAGTGGAACAGATTAAATATAGCTGGATTTAACTATGGAGATCCTTATCCAGGGGCAGGGAAAGGATTTATTGATTGGCCCTCGGCTATGAGTATTGAAGATGATATGGCTGATATCTTTGTTCATCTAGTTATTGATGATAAGTATCAAGAAATTAGAGAAACTTTAGCTAGCGATCGAATGTTATTAAATAAATTTGTTTATCTTAATAATTTTATAAATAGGATTGATCCCAGATTTGAAACGACCTTTGGCAGTGAGTATAGGGTAAGGCAGCCAGAAAGAGAGCTTGTAGAAGAAAGTGAAAGAGAGTTTGTAGAAATAGAAGGTTCTCATTCTAAAAGGATAGGTTTAGTAAGAGAGGTTGTAAAGATACCAGATGCAGTATATGATGCAACTGAAGTAGAAAGAATGATGAGGCGAGTAGCCAATATAGATTTATATCTATTAGATCAAATTAAAGCTAAGGATTTAGAGATTGTTTTTACTCATGAGCCTATAACTAATTTACCTTATAATGAGCACTTACAAGGAATAACTCCTCGTGGTTGGGAAGGTCTTGGGAAGACCTGGGCAGATATCCCTGGAATGGGAGGAAGCCAGCGAGCTATAGCAAGAATAGGACATAGTGAACCTGGACAAAGTCATGGGAGTGTAAATTTGGAGTTGCATGAAATAGGTCATCTGGTTGATTACGGTGTTTTTGATATTTTAAGCAATAGTGATGAATTTCAAAAAAATTGGTCGCAAGAGGCTCCTAGAATGTTTAATGATTTTTATTTTATAGGTTACAGTGAAGAGTACTTTGCAGAAGCCTTTGCTTATTATTATTTTAATGAGAATACGCGTAGTCATCTTAGAGCGAGGGCACCATTGACTTATGATTTCTTTAAAAAACATTTTACCCCGCCACCAAGTCAAGATGTTCCTTAGGCTTAGATAATAAGGAAAGTAAATTTAGAGATTTATCCCCCAGACTTTAGATACTTTTGAAGATGGTGTGCAGAAGGGAGATTTAGAACAGATTGAGTCTACTTTAGCTGAAGAGATCGAGGATCAAAGCTGAGGATTATTTATTGAAAGCTGGGTATAAAAGAGAAGATATTGATTATGTTTTTAATCAACAATCTCACGAAGAAGAAGGAGGAGTTATTATGAGTTCAGCACCAAAGAAGCTGTTGAGTAGGGTTTTAATCTTTGCTTGTTTAGTCTTTGTAGTTAGTGGAGCAGTTTATGCCGAGGAATGGGCAGAATACAGCAATCAAGATTTTTCATTAGATTATCCAGCTGATTGGGAAATTGAAGAATACGGAACAGAAGTTTATTTTTATGATGGTTTTGAACTAGCATTAATGGTTGAAGTAGTAGAATCTGGCCATGGATTGTTTTTTGGTTTTGATACTTCTGGGTTGGATGCTGATGAATTTGTAGAACAGTTAACAGAAGAAATAGAAGCAGAAGGGCCAATGTATTCGGAGTATGCAGAGCTATTAGTTGAAGAAAGAGAAATTGCTGGTCAGAGAGCCTTAGAGACTATAATGAAAGAAGATCAAGTTTCAGATCAACTAATGGAAATTTATTGGAATTTAGACTTGTTAGTAGCTGATGGTTTGGAAGTGGCAAGTAATTATTTTAGCGATTATGGTCAAGAAGTATTTGTTGAAGATATCACTTTAGAAGAGTTAGCAGATTTAGAAGAGAGTTTACTAGATTTAAGAATTGGAGATGTAGCTTCAAATAAGATATCTACTGTAGTTACTTTGCTTGAAGATTTAGATGAAGTTTTAGCTACTGATAATTTGGATCAATATTATGTCTATAGAAATATAATCACTCTTTATGATGAACAAATCTTCTTTGTTGATTATCATGGAGAAGAAGAAGAATATGAAGTAATGAAGTCAGTTATTGAGCAAGTGGTAGAATCGATAGAATTTAATTAGAAATTCACGAGTGTCAAGTTAAGTATTATCAACTACTCCACCTAAATCAAAGTTAAGATTTAGATGGAGCTTGAAAAAGATCTGTAGTGGAGTAGGAGATTAGCTTTAGTGATGTCTTCTCGAAGGTGAAGGCAGATGAACTACGTCCTGTGTTGAGTGTTCGATATACACCCTAGGATACTTCTCTAGTTCTAGGCTCTGGAAGTTATGGTGGACGAAACATATCACTATCCTTAGATATGCAACATCACCACAACCTATGCCTACACAGACATTAGCGAAGAGAACTTACCCGCGTTAGCGGAGATGACCTTTACAGGTCGTAAATTATAGTTTGGGAGTGATTTTGATGTCTAAAAAAGTTTATGTTCAAGACAAAAATGGTAAAGCATTAGACCCAACAACATCCACTAGAGCTAGAAAGCTTTTATCTAAAGGTAGAGCTAAAGTAGTACAAAGAGAACTTTTTACTATTAAAATATTAGATAGAAAGAAGGAAAATTCTTATACCAAAGATGTAACTTTAGGTATTGATGCAGGATATAAGGAAGTAGGCTTTTCTGCAATTAATGAAGATGAAGAATTAATTAGTGGAGTGTTAGAGTTAAGAAAGAACATATCAAAAAAGTTAGAACAAAAAGCTAATTATCGCAAAAATAGAAGGCATAGAAATACTAGGTATCGTCAACCTAGATTTGACAATCGTAAAAAGAGCAAACCTAAAGGATGGTTAGCACCATCAATTAAACACAAAATGGATAGTCATATTAAACTAGTCAACAAATTAAAAGAAATATTGCCGATCACTAAGGTAATAATAGAAGTTGCTCAATTTAACCAACAAAAAATGCAAAATCCCGAAGTAGAGGGTGTTGAATACCAACAAGGGAAACTTCAAGGTTATAATGTTAGAAATTATTTATTAAAAAAATTTAATAGAAAATGTGTCTATTGTGGTAAAAAAGATGTGCCATTAGAAGTAGAACACATTATACCCAAATCTAGAGGTGGGTCTAATAGAGTAGATAATTTAACTATTAGTTGTCATGATTGCAACCAAAAGAAAGGTAGTCAAACTGCTAAAGAGTTTGGGTATCCAAGTGTTGAAAAACAAGCTAAAAAAACATTAAAATCAACTGCTTTTATGAATATAGTTAGATGGAAAATAGTTGATAAGTTAGATTGTGATTATACTTTTGGTCATATTACTAAAAAGAGAAGAATTGAGCAAGATTTAGAAAAAACTCACAATACAGATGCTTTTATAATAGCAGGTGGCAAAGAGCAAAAAAGGTCTAAAGTGTTTAAAGTAATTATTCAACGAAGAAATAATAGGTCAATTCAAACTAATCGCAAAAGATATGGTAGAAGTATTAGAAAACAAAAATATCCTTTATCTCCAAAAGATTTAATTAAGTATGAAGGTGAAATTTGTGAAGTAAAAGGTATGTTTAATTATGGAACTTGGGTTAGAATGAAAGATAGTGAAGGCAATACAATTAATTCTAATGTTAAAAAAGTAGAGTTGATTAGATATAACAAAGGTTTAGTGTTTGCAAGTTAAAATCAAAACCGTCTCAATTCATCGCCACCCTAATCAAAGTTAAGATTAGGATGGAGTTTTCTTGAGACATTTCAGATAAAACATAATGCTCACAGAGTAGAAAATGAAGGGAAGAGGTTGATCCGGGACTTTAAAATGGGCGAAAAAACTGAAGTGTTTTTTAGGATGAGAGTATTTAGATTGCCTAATCTTTAGACTATTATTAGCTATAACAAGGAGGGATTTGAAAATGTTCAATAAGAAAAGAGTTTTAGCTATTGTGTTGGTGTTTAGTTTGGTTTTTGTGGCTGTTGCTTGTGATGATGATGACCAAGAATTGATTAATCAGACTTTAGACACTTTTGAGGCTGGAATTGAGGCGGGGAATGTAGAAGAGATTGAGTCTATTTTAGCATCGGAGGTGATGGATGTTGCTTTTGATGAAAGTTACAGTGGAGAAGATTTTGCTATAGAAATAGCTGAGTTAGGAGGATTTTATACTCAGCTTTATGAAGGGTCTACATTTTTCTTTGAAATTAAAGATAGAGAGTTAGAAGAAATCGAAGATCAAAGTAGTATCAAAGTAAAAGTAACAATCTACTATGGTGTGCGGGAGGATAGTGAAATTTTTGCTCAGGAAATTATGGCTAAACTTGATGAGTTTGAGGAGGAGATTGAAGAGGATGGCTATGATACTGTTAAACTTAGACAGGCAGCTGAGGCTTTAGTAGAAGATGATTTAGACCAAGCTAGAGCTTACTTCTTAGAAGCTGGATTTACAGCTGAAGACTTTGATTATTCTCTAAATTATAACTCAGAAAAAGAGGATGGATTTCTTGGCTTGATTAAAGATAATGGTGTCTGGTATATAAATGCAATAGGATAGTAGAATGGTAACTATTTTCAGGACTGATCTAAAGGTTAGGTCGAGCTTTGGCCCGATTTTTTCTTTTTTAAGTATGTAGTTGAGGAGTGCAAGGATATTTAGAAGGAGGGCTGGGGATATGAATTACATTATAGGTTTAATAATTTTGATAATCTTCTATAAGGTTTTTCAGGGTTTTGTTAAGATTATAAACTTCTTTATAAAAGCTGTTAAAATGGATGAAGAAGAATGGGCAGAATATGAGAAAGAGTTAAATGGGAAGTTTGGTATGGAAGAAAAAGAGAAAGAAGAACAATTGCAAGAAGTAAGAAGAAAGCTTCAAGTTTAGAAAATAAGATTGAAGATATAAGAGCTAAAGTTCAATCTAAAGATGTTTTTAATGATAAGGAGAATGAAGATCTTCAGGAACTGCTGGGAGTGATAATCCAAATTTAGAAGCATTTATCGACTGGATTTTATCAGAGCAAGGACAGAGGATAATTGAAAAGATTGGTTATATCCCCTTGAATTAAAGTAATTATATTAATGAAGGTCAAGGCTGATTAGGTTATCAAATAAGAGGTCTATATTCAATCAGGATAGTAATTATTTAGTACTTTTTAGGCTTAATGGAGGAATAATTAAAAAATGATTGAGGTGAAGCTTTATGTTTAAAGTAGTAGTTATAGATGATGAGCTTCCAGCGTTAAATGCTTTTGAAAAATTGTTAGAGGCAGCTTTAGCTGGGCAGCACGGCGGGTCATAGGGCTATAGCCGGAGAAGAAGCGAGACCTTTATTATTTGCAAAGGGGAGATTAAAATGGATAAAAAATATTTAAGCCGGAAGAATATTATTTTGCTAATAGTAGTGCTCACTATTTTAATCAGTTATCAAATTACAGCCTATAGTTATGAAGTTGAAGTTAGAAGAGCCTTTTTAGATGAACAAGATAATATTATATCTAATTCTAGCTACTGTTCAATTGATAGTTCTTTAATGTCTAGATTAGATTTAGAAGTTGGGCAAAAAGTTAAGATTAGGATTGGAGATAAGTCTGCCTTATATACTATTGTTCAAGCTAGAGATGAGGATGGCGATATTCTTCGAATGGGTCTATCAGGTAGAAAAAGAGTTGGAGAAAGTGATCCTTTTAGTGGGTATTTAACTAAAGTTGAAGAGGTTAAGGTTGAAAAGGCTTTATATTCATTAGATTTACATGAGATTGCAGATAACTCTAATTATGCTGCTATAGATAGTAATTTAATGGAAAGCCTAGATTTAGCAGTTGGCAAAGAGATTATAGTTAGAGCTAGGGGTGAAGAAGATGAATCGGCTCGTTATACTATTGTTGAAACCCTAGATGAAGGTGAAAATATTATTCGGCTAGGATTAAGTGGTAGAAGAAGGCTTAATCAAAGTGATCCTTTCATAGCTTATATAAGTAGTTCAAATCAAAATTATCATAAAGAGGATGTGTTAGAAAATTTCAGAAAGGTAGAAGGTTCTGGCATTCCAGGTGATGGATATCATCAACAGAAGAACCTAAAACTTCGCTAATAGTACTGTCAAAAGAGATTAATCCTTGATCAACATAGACACCAGCTAAAGTAGCAGTCATCGCCT
>LFCJ01003682.1_pt1 | contig 11239 bp, 8 predicted proteins | sample 643141 | NCBI WGS metagenome assembly LFCJ01 (sample SAMN03766243, study PRJNA286221) | soda lake metagenome | biome: soda lake; feature: Kulunda steppe; material: water; isolation source: sample B1-Br-g2 brine of Lake Bitter-1 | place: Russia: Kulunda steppe | collected 2010-07 | reverse complement strand
TGCTGTTCCTGCCGCGCGAGCATCCGTTCCTGCTCGTGATGATCCTGTTGGGCTACCCCCTCCTGTCGGCGCTGCCGCAGGAGATCATCTTCCGGCCGCTGTTCTTTCGCCGCTACGGCCGCCTGATCCCGGAGCGCGGGGTGGCCTACACGCTCAATGCCACCCTGTTCGCCCTGGCGCATCTGATGTACTGGAACTGGATCGTGGCGGCGATGACCTTCGCCGGGGGGTTGATCTTTTCCTGGGCCTACGAGGCCCGCGGCAGCTTCGCGCTCGCGGTGGTGCTGCACTCGATGGCCGGCGTCGTGCTTTTCATCTCGGGCGCGGGCGTCCTGTTCTATTCCGGCATGATCGAGCGTCCCTTCTGATCACTCCGCCGCCGCGCGCAAGGATGTGTCCCCGCGATAGAGGTAATCGCGCGTCAGCGGCACGGCGTCGCGCTTGCGGGCAAGCTGAAACTGGAACACGCATTGCCAGTTGTAGCGGAAGGCCTGCTCGCATGCGACGAGGTAGAACCGCCACATCCTGCAGAACCGGCCGTCGTAAAGCGCGCGGGCGCGCTCGATGTTGGTGCTGAAGCGCTGCTCCCAGTGGCGCAGCGTCTCGGCGTAGTGCAGCCGCCAGATCTCGATATCGGCCGCCCAGAGCTGCTCCTTCTCGACCGCCGCCATGGCCTCGGAAATGGCCGGGATATAGCCGCCCGGAAAGATGTATTTCGCCATCCACGGGTTGGTGCTGCCCGGGGGCTCGGAGCGGCCGATGGTATGGATCAAGGCGACGCCGTCCTCGTTGAGCAGATCATGCACATGCCGAAAGAATGCCCGGTAATGCGGCACGCCGACATGCTCGAACATGCCGATCGAGACGACCCGGTCGAACCGCCCCGTGACCTCGCGGTAATCCTGAAGCCGGAATTCGACACGCTCGGACAGCCCCTCGGCCTCGGCACGCTCGCGGGCGATCTTGAGCTGCTCTTCGGACAGCGTGACACCGAGCACCTGCGCCTTGTAATCGCGCGCGAGCGTCAGCGCCATGCCGCCCCAGCCGCAGCCGATATCGAGCACGCGCATCCCCGGCTGGATCAGCAGCTTGGCGGCGATATGCGCCTTCTTCTGTTCCTGCGCCTGCTCCAGCGTGTCGTCGGTGCTGCGGAAATAGCCGCAGGAGTATTGCTTGTCGGGGTCGAGGAACAGATCGTAGAGTTCGCCCGACAGGTCGTAGTGATGCGCCACATTGCTGCGCGCGCGGGGGGCGGGATTGAACTGCGCGAGCCAGCGCACCGCCGCGCGGGCCCGCCGCACCAGCCCGCGCCACCAGAGCTGCTGATCGGTGGAGGTATTGCGCATCGCCACCTCCAGAAACCCGTGCAGGTCGTCGCCGTCGACGGTCAGGGTGGCGTTCATGTAGCCCTCGCCCGCGGCGAGGTCGGGGCTGAGGACGAGCCGGCGCACGATCGCGGGGTCGTGCAGGCGCACGGTGACCTCGGGTGCGGTGCCATCGCCGTAGCGCCCGACACGGCCCGACGGCATGTGCACTTCGAGCGTGCCGTGGCGCATCAGCGATCGCAGGACACCGTCGAGCAGCGTTTCCCACATGTCGCAACCCCTTCACGTCTGAAGCTGTTCAGCGGACGAGCATGAGGGTCATGCGCACCGCATCGTTGCTCCGCATCAAGATTGACAAAATTTCTGCCGCACGCGCAAGCCCCTGCGGGACGTGTGCCTTGCGCCCCGGCGGGCGCCCTTGACTTCGCCCGCCGCACGCGGTGTATCGGCGCGCAACGCCGCCGAGGGGACAGACCATGCACGCTTATCGCAGCCATACCTGCGCCGCGCTCAACGCCGACCATGTCGGGCAGGAGGTGCGCCTGTCGGGCTGGGTGCACCGGGTGCGCGACCATGGCGGGCTGCTGTTCATCGACCTGCGCGATCATTACGGCATCACCCAGGTGCTCGCCGATCCCGACAGCCGCGTCTTCGCCGAGGTCGAGAAGGTGCGCGCCGAATGGGTGATCCGCATCGACGGCACGGTGAAGGCGCGCGACCCCGAACTCGTCAATCCGAAGATCCCTACCGGCGCGATCGAGGTCTATATCGACGACATGGAGGTGCTCGGCGCGGCGGCCGAGCTGCCGCTGCCGGTGTTCGGCGATCAGGACTATCCCGAGGAGACGCGGCTGACCTATCGCTTCCTCGATCTGCGCCGCGAGAAGCTGCACGCCAACATGATGCTGCGCGCGAATGTCGTCGCCGATATCCGCCAGCGCATGTGGGGCTCGGGCTTCACCGAGTTCCAGACCCCGATCATCACGGCGTCCTCGCCCGAGGGTGCGCGCGATTTCCTGATCCCGTCGCGGCTGCATCCGGGGAAATTCTACGCGCTGCCGCAGGCGCCGCAGCAGTTCAAGCAGCTCATCATGGTCTCGGGGTTCGACAGGTATTTCCAGATCGCGCCCTGCTTTCGCGACGAGGACCCGCGCGCCGACCGCTCGCCCACCGATTTCTACCAGCTCGATCTGGAGATGAGCTTCGTCGAGCAGGAGGACGTGTTTGCCGCAGTCGAGCCCGTGATGCGGGGCGTGTTCGAGCGCTTTGGCGAGGGCCGCCCCGTCAATGCCGACTGGCCGCGCATCCCCTACGCCGAGGCGCTGCGCAAATACGGCACCGACAAGCCCGACCTGCGCAACCCCATCGAGATGCAGGATGTCAGCGCGCATTTCGAAGGCTCGGGCTTTCGGATCTTCGCGAAACTCCTCGAGCAGCCCGGCAACGAGGTCCGCGCCATCCCCGCCCCCACCGGCGGCAGCCGCGCCTTCTGCGACCGCATGAACGACTTCGCCCAGAAGCAGGGCCTGCCGGGGATGGGGTATATCTTCTGGCGGGAAGCACCCGGCAAACTGACGGCGGAAGAGGCGCGGCGTCGAGAACAGCGGATGGCGGAGATAAATCGTTCCGATTACGGTTCCAACTCGGAGTATGGAGCCGCTCTTTCGGCCGCTTGGTTCGAGGATTCTCCACAAAGTGACTATTGGATCGGGGTAGCGCGCGGTCTCGCCGATGCCAGATCAATGGGGGACCAAGAGCGCACTGACCTCTATAAGAGCATGCTCGAATCCCAGGTAGAGCCTTCCGGCCCGCTTGCCAAGAATATCGGCCCCGAGCGCACCGAGGCGATCCGCGCGCAGCTCGGCCTCGGCGCGGGCGACGCGGCGTTCTTCCTCGGCGGCAAGCCCGCCGATTTCGAGACCGTCGCGGCGAAGGCCCGCGACGAGATCGGGCGCGAGCTCGGCCTGACGGATTTCGAGCGCTTCGACTTCGCCTGGATCGTCGATTTCCCGATGTATGAGCGCGACCCGGAAACCGGGCAGGTCGATTTCTCGCACAACCCCTTCTCGATGCCCCAGGGCGGCTTTGAGGCGCTCGACGGCGAGCCCACAGGGGTGCTCGGGTACCAGTATGATCTGGCGTGCAACGGCGCCGAGATCCTCTCGGGCGCGATCCGCAACCACAAGCCCGAGATCATGTTCAAGGCCTTCGAGGTCGCGGGCTACCCGAAGGACGAGGTCGAGACCCGCTTCGGCGGCATGGTCAAGGCGCTCCGCTACGGCGCGCCGCCGCATGGCGGCGCCGCGGCCGGGATCGACCGCATCGTGATGCTGCTCGCCGGCGAGGTGAATATCCGCGAGGTCATCATGTTCCCGATGACCCAGCGCGCCGAGGATCTGCTGCTCGGCGCGCCGACCGAGCCGAGCAACACGCAGCTGCGCGAGCTCGGCCTGCGCGTCCTGCCGCGCGAGTAGGGATCAGCTGAAGCGCGACCAGGCGTCCTTGACGGCCTTCTGCATCGCGGTCATCGACTGTTCCGCGCCCTTGCGCACATCCTCCCAGGCCGAGGCGGAGCTGGCCTGCAGCTTCTTGAGCTGCTCGTTCGCCTCGTCCTGCTTCTCGCGCAGCCGCTTGATCTCGTCCTCGTACTGGGCCTGATAGTCGGCGCTGGCCTTCTTGGCCTTGGCCTCCATCTTGTCGATATCGGCCTTCCACTCCTTGAGGCGTGCTTCGAGCTGCTTTTCCATGGTTTCCTTGTCACTCATGTCGTCCTCCCGGGTTACACGCGCAGAGCGTAATCGAAGCAGGGCCGTCGATCCAGAGCGAAGCGCCGGCGCCGCTTGACCCCATCCCGGCGCCGGAGCATGGTCGCGAGATGGCGCAGCATCTCGGCGGGATCATGGACGAAACGCTGGCAGCGGCCGAAATCCTCGCGGCGCGGCGCGCGGCGCATCCCGAGATCGCGCGCATCGAGGTCAGCGAGCTCATCGCCGCCGGGCGCCGCGGGGCGGTGTTTCGCGGCGTGGATGATGACGTGGAGGTCGCGCTGCGGCTGATGCATGTGCCCGACCCGGCGACGGCGGTCGCGCGCATGGCCGAGGCGCTCGAGGAACTCGCGGGCCACATGGCGGACGGGCCGTTCCGGGTCCCGCGGCTCGTTTCGGCGCTGCCCGAGGCCGCCGCGATCGTGACGCAGTTCATCCCCGGCCGGACGCTGCGCGACCGGCTCGCCACGGCGCCGGAGGTCGAACGCGACGACAGGCTGCGCGCCGCCGGGCAGTGGTTCGCCCAGCTCGTCGCCCCGCCCGCGCGCCACCGCGTCGGGGCGTTTCAGCCCCAGTTCTGGGCCGAGCGCCGGGCCGCGGCGCTCGATCGCGCGGCGGCAAAGGATCGGCCCGGCCGCGATCCGCAGATGGCGCGCGCGCTCGCCCGGCGCCTCGAGGAAATGGCGCCGCCGCTGCGCGGCGCCCGCGTCACCCAGGGGCGCGGTCACGGCGATTTCCATGCCGGCAAGCTGATCCTCGCGCCCGACGCGCTCTACGGTGTCGATATCGAGGGGGCGCATTTCCTGCCGATGGTCAAGGAGCTCGCGCGGTTTCTCGTGCATCTCGAGCTTCGGGCACCGCGGGACGGGCCGGGATGGCACGGCGTGAGCGCGGCGGATTGCACCGCGCTGCTCGCCGAGGTGCCGCTTGCGCCGCATGACGAGGACGCGATCCTGCCCTTCATGATCGGCGTTGAGCTCGGCGATGCCTGTGCCCGCCCGCCTGACGGCGCCGATGACGCGCGGCTGATGCGCGCGATCGGCGCCTATCTTGCCGCGACGGCGCCCTGAGCCATGTTGCGCAGGATCGGGAGCCGGTTCAGCGCGCCTCGAAGATGCGACGCCCAGTGAAATGCGTCGCCGTCATCCGCGTTCGCGCATCGGCGCCGCCTGCTGATCCACAACGCGCCCGGCCTCGAGCCGCACCGTGCGGTCCATGCGGCTCGCGAGCTCGAGGTTGTGCGTCGCGATGAGCGCCGCGAGGCCGGTCTCGCGCACCAGGCCGAGCAGCATGCCAAAGACCTGGTCGGCGGTCTCCGGATCGAGATTGCCCGTGGGCTCGTCGGCGAGCAGGAGCTGCGGCGCGTTGGCGAGCGCGCGGCACACCGCGACACGCTGCTGTTCGCCGCCCGACAGCGCGGCGGGGCGGTGCGTGGCGCGCTCCGACAGCCCGACCCGGCCGAGCAGCATCTGCGCGCGCGCCTCGGCCTCGGCGGCGGGGACGGCGTTGGCGAGCTGCGGCAGCACGATGTTCTCGGCGGCGTTGAATTCGGGCAGCAGGTGATGGAACTGGTAGATGAAGCCCACCCGGCTGCGCCGCGTCTCGGTGCGGGGCCCGTCGGGCTGGCGCGTCATGTCCATCCCCGCGATGCGCACCTGCCCCGAATCAGGCGTGTCCAGCAGCCCCGCGATATGCAGCAGCGTGGACTTGCCCGCCCCCGAGGGCGCCACGAGCGCCGTGACCTCGCCCGGCGCCACCGTGAGCGTCGCGCCCTGCAGCACCGTGACCTCGCCGCGCTTACCCTTGTTGTAGGTCTTGGTGATCGCCTCGAGATCCAGCATCGGCTCACTCATAACGCAGCGCCTCCACCGGGTTCATCCGGGCTGCGCGCCGCGCCGGGAAGATCGTCACGATGAAGGACAGCCCCAGCGCCAGCCCCACCGCGCGCAGCACATCCCAAAGCTGCAGCGAGGCCGGTAGCGCATAGATCCCGCGTATCGAGGGGTCCCACACCCCGCCACCGGCGATCTGGTTCACCATGGCGAAGATCGGATCGATATAGATCGCGAAGAGGCTGCCGAGGATCACCCCGAAGATCGTCCCCACCACTCCGACGGCGGCCCCGCAGATGAAGAACACGCGCAGTATTGCCCCTTCCGTCAGCCCCATGGTGCGCAGGATGCCGATATCGCGGCCCTTGTTCTTCACGAGCATGATCAGCCCGGAGATGATGTTGAGCGCGGCGATGGTCACGAGGATCGACAGGATGACGAACATCACGTTGTCCTCCACATCGAGCGCACGCAGGAAGCTGCCGGCGCTGTCGCGCCAGGTCCAGAGCATCGCGCGCTCCCCCGCCGCCTCGAGGATCGGGCCGCGCAGCGCGTCGATGCGCTCGGGATCGGCGACCATCACCTCGAGCTCGTCGGCCACGCCTTCGCGGTTGAAATAGGTCTGGGCCTCGTCGAAGGGCATGTAGACACGGGTGCGGTCGATGTCGTAGCGCCCGGCCGTGAAGATATAGGTGACCTCGTAGGCGTTCACGCGCGGACTGGTGCCCATCGCGGTGCGCGCCCCGTCGGGCGAGATCACGCGGATGCTGTCGCCGACCCCGACGTCGAGCTCGCGCGCCACGCCCGAGCCGATGGCGACCCCGTCGCCGAAATTGTCGATATCGCCCTGCGAGGCTTCGGGCTCCATTATGCGCGGGATGGTGCGCAGGTTCTCCTCGGTTATGCCGAACACCTCGATGCCGGCATTGCCGCCATCCGCGGTGGCCATCACCTGCCCCTTGATGAGCGGCGCGACGCGGGTGACGCCGGGAACCTCGGCGACGCGCGCGGCCATCTCCTCGTAGTCGTCGATCACCCGCGAGGCCTCGCCGGACTCGTCGACATGGGTGCTCGAATAGACGGTGACATGGGCATTGACGCCAAGGATCGTGTCCACGAATTCCTCGCGAAAGCCCGACCGCACCGCGAGCGTGGCGATCAGCGCGAACACCGCCAGCGTGATGCCGATCAGGCTGATCCAGGTCATGGTGCTGACCCCGCCCTCGGCGCGGCGCGCGCGCAGGTAGCGCCAGGCGATCATCCACTCGAAGCGGGAAAACGGGGCGGTCTTGGCCAACGGGATCTCCAGAAGAATCGCGGCGCGACCGTGGCCCGCGGGCCCGACAGGGTCAAGCCGCGCCCTTGCCGATAGCGGTGGAGCGGCTATCTTGCGCAGGCGCGGCGCACCGCCGGCGACGATGCTGACCGGAGGAGACACCATGCCCCAGATGACCCGCCCGCTCCACGAAAAGGTGCACGCCGAGGCACGCGCCGTCGCGCGCGGCCGCCTGTCGCGGCGCGAATTCCTCGCCCGCGCGACGGCGCTCGGGGCGAGCATTCCGGCCGCCTATGCCCTGCTCGGCGCGACGCGGGCGCGGGGCGACACGCCCGAGCGCGCCGAGGGCGGCACGCTGCGCATCCAGCAGGATGTGCGCGAGCTCAAGGATCCGCGCACCTTCGACTGGCCACAGATGTCGAACTTCGCGCGCGGCTGGCTCGAATATCTCGTCGAAGTGCAGCCCGACGGCGTCATCGAGGGGCGCCTGCTCGAGGATTGGGAGGTCAACGAGGACGCCAGCGAATACGTCCTGCATGTCCGCCGCGGCGTGCGCTGGAACGATGGCAGCGACTTCACCGCGCGCGACGTGGCCTATAATTTCGAGCGCTGGTGCGACCGCTCGGTCGAGGGCAACTCGATGGCCGGGCGCATGAGCGCGCTGATCGACCCCGAGACCGACCAGGCGCACGACGACGCGATCATCGTCGAGGACGATCATACCCTGCGCCTCGTGCTGTCGCGCCCTGACGCGACGATCATCGCGACCTGCGCCGACTACACGGCCGCGATCCTGCCCGACGGCTTCGGCAGCGACGACATCCTCGCCAATCCGATCGGCACCGGCCCCTATCTGCCCGAGGAGTACGAGGTCGGGGTGCGCGGCGTGCTGGTGCGCAACGACGATCACGAGTGGTGGGGCACGGAGGTCTTCGGCGCGCCCACCCTCGAGCGCATCGAGTATATCGATCTGGGTACCGACGGCGCGACCATCGCGGCGGCCTTCGACGGTGGCGAGGTCGATATGAGCTACGAGACCGTCAACGACTATATCGAGATGCTCGATGCGCGCGGGCTCGAGCGCTCCGAAACGGTGAGCGCGCGAACCATCGTGATCCGCCCCAACCAGCAGGCCGAGGTGGACGGGATGCGCCCCTATGAGGATGTGCGGGTGCGCCGGGCGCTGGCGATGGCGGTGGATAACGCGGTGTGCCTGGAGCTCGGCTATGCCGGCTTTGGCGAGGTCGCCGACAACCACCATGTCGCCCCGATCCAGCCCGACTATGCCGAGATGCCCGCGCCGGAGTTCGATCCGGAACGTGCCTATGAGCTCATGGAAGAGGCCGGCATGGCTGATTTCGAGCACGAGCTGATTTCGCTCGATGACGAATGGCGCCGCCCGACCACGGACTCGGTCGCCGCGCAGCTGCGCGATGCGGGCTTTCGCGTCGAGCGGCGCGTGCTGCCCGGCGCGACCTTCTGGAACGACTGGACGGGTTATCCCTTCTCCTCGACGGATTGGGGCCACCGCCCGCTCGGCATCCAGAACCTCGCCCTGGCCTATCGCTCCGGCGAGCCCTGGAACGAGAGCGGCTTCGAGAACGAGGAGTTCGACGCGCTGGTGGACGAGGCGCTGACCCTGGCCGACCCCGAGGACCGCCGCGAGGTCATGGCCCGGCTGCAGGAAATCCTGCGCGAGGAAGGCGTCATCATCCAGCCCTACTGGACCTCGGTCTTCCGTCACCACACGTCCGATGTGGTCGGCGCCGAGATGTATCCGGGCTTCGAGATCTTCCCCTACAAGCTCGGCTTCGCCGCCTGAGCCGGGGGGCGCTTACCGGCCGGAATAGATCGCGGCGATGCGGTCGATGGCGGCCTCGGGCGAGACCTCCTCGGACTCGCCCGTGCGCCGGCTGGTCAGCTCCACGGTGCCGACCTTGAGCCCGCGCGGCCCCACCGTGATGCGCCAGGGCAGGCCGATCAGGTCCATCGTGGCGAATTTCGCCCCCGCGCGCTCCTCGCGATCGTCATAGAGCGGATCGAGCCCTTTGGCCCGCAGCGCCGCATAGATCCGCTCGCAGGCCCCGTCGGTCTCGCTGTCGCCCGACTTGATGTTGACGATCCCGCAATGGAACGGCGTCACGCCTTCGGGCCAGATGATGCCGGCCTCGTCATGGCTCGCCTCGATGATCGCGCCGACGAGCCGCGACACCCCGATCCCGTGCGAGCCCATATGCACCGGCACCTGCTTGCCCTGCGCGTTACTGACCGTCGCCCCCATCGGCTCGGAATACTTGGTGCCGAAATTGAAGATCTGGCCCACCTCGATGCCGCGCCGGGTGCGCCGGCGCGCCTCGGGCACCTCGGCGAAGACGGCCGCGTCATGGGTCTCGTCGGTGCGCGCATAGGGGGCGGTCCACTCCGCGACCACGTCGGCGCAGGCCTGCGGGTCGTGAAAATCCACAGCCCGCTCGCCGAAGGCCAGATCCGTGATCGCGCTGTCATAGAAGACCTCGGACTCCCCGGTATCGGCGAGCACTAGGAACTCGTGCGACAGGTCGCCGCCGATCGGCCCGGTATCGGCGCGCATCGGTATCGCCTGCAGCCCCATGCGCTCATAGGTGCGCAGGTAGCTGACCATGTGGCGGTTATAGGCGTGCACCGCGGCGTCGCGGTCCACGTCGAAATTGTAGCCGTCCTTCATCAGGAACTCGCGCCCGCGCATCACCCCGAAGCGCGGCCGGATCTCGTCGCGGAACTTCCACTGGATGTGGTAGAGCGTCAGCGGCAGATCCTTGTAGCTGCCGACATGGGCGCGGAAGATGTCGGTGATCATCTCCTCGTTGGTGGGGCCATAGAGCAGGTCGCGCTTATGGCGGTCGGTGATGCGCAGCATCTCCTCGCCGTAATCGTCGTAGCGCCCGCTCTCGCGCCAGAGGTCCGCCGGCTGAAGCGTCGGCATCAACAGCGGGATGTGCCCGGCGCGCTCCTGCTCCTCATGCACGATCGCCTCGATCCGGCGCAGCACCTTGTAGCCCAGCGGCAGCCAGGAATAGATCCCCGCCGCCTGCTGGCGGATCATCCCCGCGCGCAGCATCAGCCGATGCGAGACGATCTGCGCCTCGGCGGGCGTCTCCTTGAGCACGGGCAGAAAATAGCGCGACAGCCGCATGACACCCCCTTGAGCCGTTTCGCGCGGTGTAGGCCAAGACGCCCGCCCCGGCAAGCCGCCTCCCCCGCCATTGCCGCGCGGGCGGACGGGCGGCTAGGGTGCGCCGAATGATGGAGTGCAGATGAGCGACCTCCTCGCCCCGCTGGAAAGCTTTCTGACCCGGCTCATTGCTGAATCGAAACGGCAATGGGCCAGACGGCGGTGGCTTGTCATCCTTCTCGCACTCCCGTCGCTCTTGCTGGCGACGCTCCTGCTTCTGTCGCTCGCCGCCGGGCTGCGCATCATGATCGGCGCGGCGGTCGCGCCCGAGGGTGCCAGTTTCGGGGTCGGCGCACTGATCGTGGCGCTCCTGGGCGCGCCCTTCCTGATCTGGCGCACGGTGATCGCGCAGACGACGCTGGGCTACCAGAAGGAAGGCCACATCACCGACCGCATCAACAAGGCGGTGGAGATGCTGGGGGCGGAGAAGGAGGTCAAGCGCGCGGGCGACGAGGAAACCGTCCCCAATATCGAGGTGCGCATGGGCGCGATCCTGTCGCTGGAGCGCATCGCGCAGGATTCGACGCGGTTTGATGCGGGCCGCGACCATGTGCGGGTGATGGAGATCCTCTGCGCCTATATCCGCGAGAATGCACCGGCAAAGGGCAGCGAGGCGGTGCCGTTTGATCGACTGCGAGGAAATTCGCAGATTGAGAAGCGACTCGATCAAATGAGAGACATCTTCCAGTGGGTCGATACTCTGAAGGAGCCGAGGGCGGACATCGCCCTCGCGCTCAAGGTGCTTGGCAGACGCGGCAAGGAACAGATCAACATCGAGCGCGCGCATCTCGATGGCAGAGGAGATCACTATCGACTCGACCTGCGCGGGA
>LFCJ01003681.1_pt1 | contig 11240 bp, 10 predicted proteins | sample 643141 | NCBI WGS metagenome assembly LFCJ01 (sample SAMN03766243, study PRJNA286221) | soda lake metagenome | biome: soda lake; feature: Kulunda steppe; material: water; isolation source: sample B1-Br-g2 brine of Lake Bitter-1 | place: Russia: Kulunda steppe | collected 2010-07 | reverse complement strand
TGGCATTAATTAAACTTGAAGATCTTTACTTTAGATATAATAAAGAGCAAGACTGGGTATTAAAAGGTATAGATCTTGAAATTAATAAAGGTGAATTTGTAGTAGTGGTCGGACATAATGGTTCTGGTAAATCAACCTTGGCTCAGATGTTAAATGGACTTTTAATTCCCAGTCGTGGCAGAGTTAAGATAGATGGTTATGACACTAGAGAGAGTGAAGATATTTGGTCAATTAGACAGCAGGTAGGGATGGTATTTCAAAATCCTGACAACCAACTAGTAGCTAATATAGTAGAGGAAGATGTAGCTTTTGGTCCTGAGAATTTAGGAATTGAATCGGCTGAAATAAGAGAAAGGGTTAAACAGGCTTTAGAGACAGTAGATATGTTAGCTTATAGCCGCCAAGCCCCTCATGATTTATCTGGTGGGCAAAAACAGCGGGTGGCAATTGCAGGGATATTGGCAATGCAGCCTGAATGTCTAGTCTTAGATGAACCAACTGCTATGCTTGATCCAGTTGGTCGTGAAAGTGTGATTGAAAATATTAAGAATTTAAATCAAAATTTAGATATGACAGTAGTTCACATTACTCATTTTATGATGGAAGCTATAGATGCTGATAGAGTTATTGTTATGGAAGAGGGAGAGATTGTTTTAGAAGGTAGCCCTGAGGAGTTATTTATGCAAGTAGATAAAATAAGAGAGTATAATCTTGATGTGCCGCAAGTAACAGAGTTGGCTTTTAGGCTTCATCAAGCTGGATTAGAGATAACACCAAATAATTTAGATGTTGACAGGTTGGTGGAAGAAATATGCCAATTAAAATCAAAGATTTAAGCTATAGATATGATCCCGAGTTTAAGCCTAATGATTATGCCTTTAGGGATATTAATTTAACTATTAATGATGGCGAGTTCATCGGTTTAATTGGTCATACTGGTTCAGGAAAATCGACTTTAGTACAGACTTTAAATGGATTAATAGAGCCAAGTGATGGAGAGATTATTATTAATGGTCAAGCAATTAAAGATGCTGATAACTTACAAGAGCTGAGAAAAAAGATTGGTTTAGTATTTCAATACCCGGAACATCAACTTTTTGAAGAGACGGTGTTTGGTGATATAGCATTTGGCCCTAGAAATTTAGCCTTAGCAGAAGAAGAAGTAAAAAATAGAGTAAAAAAAGCTATGAAGATGGTAAATTTAGATTATGAGTCATTTAAAGATAGATCACCTTTTAAATTATCTGGGGGACAGCAGCGTAGGGTAGCTATAGCTGGTGTTTTAGCTATGGAACCTCAGGTATTAATTCTTGATGAGCCTACAGCCAGTCTTGACCCTAAAACTAGACAAGAAATAATTAATCAGATTGTAATCTTGCAGCGGGAGTTTTCTTTAACAATTATTTTGATTTCACATCGTATGGAGGAGATTGCTCAATTATCTGATCGGATATTTGTTTTAGATGAAGGTAAGCTAGTTTTAAAAGGTACTCCTGTTGATGTGTTTGCTCAAAGTGATTTTTTAGAGAAAATAGGCTTAGGTGTGCCCCAAGTTACTAAGGTATTGAATGAATTAAAAAAACGTGGGAATGATATTAAAACAGATCTGTTTGATATTGAAGAGGCTAAAGAAGAGATATTAAAGTTGGTGAGCAATAGCAATGATAAATGATATCATGATTGGTCAATATATTGAACGTGATTCTTTGGTTCATAAATTAGACCCTAGAATTAAAATTTTAGTTATTTTATTTTATATTATAACCATCTTTTTATTAGATACATTTTTAGGTTATTTAGCCTTATTTATTTTTATTTCTAGTACTATATTTTTATCTAAATTAAAATTTAAGTATATTATCAAAAGTATTAAACCAATTTTATTTATTATTATTTTTACTGTTTTAATTCATTTTTTTATGACTCGTGGTGGAGAAGTTCTCTGGGAATTTGGCTGGTTAAGAATTGAAGAAGAAGGCTTTTATTTAGGAGTTTTTATGGCTTTGCGTTTAATATTTTTAATTATTTTTACTTCGTTATTAACCTTGACTACATCGCCTTTAGAATTAACTGATGGCTTAGAGAGTCTATTAAAGCCTTTTAAAAAGGTTGGGCTTCCAAGTCATGAGTTGGCAATGATGATGACAATTGCTTTACGCTTTATTCCAACTTTATTAGAGGAAGCTGAAAAGATAATGAAGGCACAAAAAGCTCGTGGTGCTAATTTTGAAGATAGTAATTTGATAAAAAAAGCTAAAAGCTTAATTCCTTTATTAGTTCCTTTATTCATTAATGCTTTTCGTCGGGCAGATGATTTGGCATTAGCTATGGAGGCTAGATGTTATAGAGGTGGAGAGAATCGTACTAAAATGAAGGTGATGGTCTTTAGATATTATGATTATTTAACTTTTATTATTAGTTTAACTTATTTTCTTTTAGTTGCTATATTTTTTTAATTGGAGTGTAAAAGATGAGAAATTTAAAAGTAGTAGTGGCTTATGATGGTAGTAATTATCATGGTTTTCAGATTCAAAATAATGCAATGACAATACAAGAAAAAATTCAGATTGCATTAAAAAAATTATTGAAAGAGGAAGCTAGGATAGTTTCTGCCAGTAGAACTGATGCAGGAGTTCATGCTAAAGGGCATGTCTTTAATCTAAAGCTGGATTCATCGATTCCTACTGAAAAGTTTGCTTTAGCATTAAATACTAGGTTACCAGATGATATTGTAGCATTGTCAGCTGAAGAGGTAGAAAGTGATTTTCATGCACGTTATTTTGCTACAGGAAAAAGATATAGTTATCGAATATATAATGATGATTCCCGATTGCCTTTTTTTCGTAATTATACTTATCATATTAAAGATAAACTTGATTTATCTGCTATGCGTCAGGCAGCTAAAGATTTAGTAGGTGAGCATGATTTTTCTTCTTTTCGTGCTGCTGCTTGTAATGCTAAAACTACAGTTAGAGAGATTTATCAAATAGAAATAAAAAGACAAGATCAGATAGTTAAGATTGAAGTTGAAGGTAGTGGATTTTTGCATAATATGGTGCGAATTATTAGTGGAACCTTAATTGAGATAGGTCTTGCTAAAAAGAAAGTTAGTGAGATGAAAAGTATTTTAGCAGCTAGAGATAGGCTACAGGCTGGTTTTACTGCACCTGGAAAAGCTCTGTTTTTAGAAAAAGTTTATTATTAAAGGTGAATAACTCTTGACAGTATTTATCCTATGTAATAAAATTAAGTTTGTAGGACTATGTTTTGTTCTATATTCTGTTTATAGCCACTAACGCCCCGGTTAGTCTGGTTAATATAAATTTTTGTAAGGAGGTAATAGATGATGAGTACTTATATGGCAAAGCCTGAGGAAATTGATAGAAAGTGGTATGTAGTAGATTTAGCAGGCAAGACTTTAGGTCGTGCAGCTTCAGAAATCGCTAAGGTTTTAAGAGGTAAGCACAAGCCTATTTATACACCACATGTTGATACTGGTGATTTTGTAATTGTAGTTAATGCAGAAAAGGTTCATTTAACTGGAAATAAAAGAACTCAAAAACTTTATCGTACGCATTCTCGCTATCCGGGTGGATTAAAAGAGACACCTTATAATGAGCTATTAGAACAAAAGCCTGAATTGGCGATTCAACATGCTGTTAAAGGTATGTTGCCAAAGAATAAATTAGGTCGTAAGATGTTTAAAAAATTAAAAGTATATGCTGGTTCTGAACATCCTCATCAGGCACAACAGCCTGAAGAACTTGAAGTGTAGAAGGGAGGAGAAATAAAGTGGCAAATAATAAAGTAGAATATTTAGGTACTGGTCGAAGAAAGACTGCAACAGCTCGTGTTAGATTAACTCCTGGGACTGGAGAGATTAAAGTTAACGAGCAAGATGTTAAAGAATATTTTGGACGTGATGTTTTAGAAATGATCGTTAGACAGCCTTTTGAAGTTACTGAAACTGCAGGTGAGTTTGATGTGATTGTTACTGTAAATGGTGGTGGTACTTCTGGACAGGCTGGTGCAATTAGACATGGGATTGCTCGGGCTTTAAATAATGTCGATGAGACTTATCGTGCTCCTTTAAAGGAAGCAGGATATCTGACTCGAGATTCAAGAATGAAAGAGAGAAAGAAGTACGGACGCAAAAAGGCAAGAAAGTCACCACAATTTTCAAAAAGATAAAAATTTATTTTACAAAAGGAAGGGTTTTTATACTCTTTCTTTTTTGTATTAATAGTATATAATTAAATTATAGGGATTAGGTACTAGATATTAGGAATTAGTAAAATCAAGGAGGGGTAAGATGGCAGGAATTTCTTTTGCAGGTTTAGCTCCACATCCGCCAATTTTAATACCAGAAATTGGTCAAGGAAGATTAAATAAGATAGCTAAGACTAAAAAAGCAATGGAGAATTTTGCTAATCAGGTTGTAGAAAATGAACCTGATTTAGTAATTACAATCAGTCCTCATGGGCCAGTCTTTTCTGATGCGATAAGTATTTTAAATCAAGATGAGCTAGCAGGTGATTTTGGTGATTTTGGTTTTAATGATTTAGAATTTAGCTATGCTATAGAGTTAGATTTTGTTGATGATTTAGTTAAGGCTTGTAATACGCAAGGAATTACTGTAGCAAGGATAGATAAAAAGGCAGCAAAGAGACATGATTTTGGCATGAAGTTAGATCATGGTGTTCTAGTACCGATGTATTATTTAGAAAAAGCAGGATTAGAAGCTCCCTTACTACCATTAACTATGGGAATGTTACCTTATGAAGATCTTTATAAGACAGGGAAGATAATTCAGCTATTAGCACAAAGGTTAGATTATGATGTTGCAGTTATTGCTAGTGGAGATTTATCACATCGACTTAGCCCTGATGCTCCAGCAGGTTATAACCCAAAAGGGGAAGAGTTTGACCAAAAGTTAGTAAGTCATCTTGAAGAACTTGAAGTTAAAGAGATATTAAATTTAGATGAGTCGCTAATTAAAAAAGCTGGGGAATGTGGTTTGAGACCGATTATGATTATGCTAGGTGCAATTGATGGATTGGCAGTTGAGCCTAAGTTGCATTCTTATGAAGGACCATTAGGAGTTGGTTATGCAGTAACTAGTTATCAAGTTGTTAAGGGCCAACGTGAGAGCTTATTAGATAATGTTGAGCAGCGAAAAGAAAATCGCTTAAAAGAGATTAAAGAAAATGAGAGTCAGCCAGTTAAGCTAGCTAGAAAAGCAGTAAGAGAGTATCTAGAAAATTCTAAAGTTATCGAACCTTTTGATGATCTACCCGAGGATTTTTCTCAGCCAGCAGGTGTTTTTGTCTCAATTAAAAAGGCTGGTAATTTAAGAGGTTGTATTGGTACAATAGAAGGAGAAGCTGATAGTGCAGCACATGAGCTGATAAAAAATGCTTTAAAGGCTGCTTTAAAAGACCCTCGATTTGCTCCAGTAGATATTAATGAGTTAGAGGATTTAATCTTTAGTGTTGATTTATTAGCTGAGGCTGAAGTTATAGATAACCGTGAGCAACTAGACCCACAAGAATATGGTGTAATAGTAGAAAAAGGTGGCAAGAGAGGATTATTACTGCCACGGTTAGAAGGAGTAGAGACGGTTAAAAAGCAATTAGATATTGCCAGAAGAAAAGCAGGGTTAGCCTCACTAGATGATATTACTATAAAACGCTTTAAGGTTACTAGGTATGAGTGATAAGAGAAATTGACAGTTTACAATTGACGATTAAAGGTCAAGATCAAAGTCAAGGTCAAAGTCAAGAGTAAAGGCGTTTTACACAGATTAAAAGACGACTAAATGCAGATAAACACAGATTAAAAACATTCGAAGAACTAAATTGATTATTATATAGTTTTAGATTTAAGAAATTAGGTACCAGTTAAGTTTGCCTCCAAGAACAAAATCAGTTTTTTATCTTATCCTCATCTTAACATCATATATTGCTTTTAAAGCTTTTGACTTTGATTGTAAGGCTTTTGATTTTAACTATCAACTATCAACTGTAAACTATAAACTAAAACAAACATGTATAAAAATTAAGATAGTTCTAAAGTATTATAATAGTAGTAAGCAACTTAGATGATAGCTCTTTTTAAAAAAGGGGGGGTAAAATTTGAAAGAAGCTCTATATTATAAACTAGAAGATGATAAAATCAGGTGTCAATTATGTCCGCAAAACTGTTTAATTGCTGAAGGTAGAAGCGGTAAATGCCGAGTTAGAAAAGTTAAGAATGGCAAATTATATGCTACAAGCTATGGAGAGGTTAGTGCTTTAAATATTGACCCAATAGAGAAAAAGCCCCTCTATCACTTTTATCCTGGTAGTAGGATTCTTTCTTTGGGAACTGTAGGTTGCAATCTAAGCTGTAATTTTTGCCAAAATTATAGTATTGCCCAAGAAGAAGCTAGAGAAACTAAATATTTATCTCCTAAAGAGGCAGTGGCTTTAGCTAAGGAGAAAAACTCGCTTGGAATTGCTTATACTTATTCTGAACCTTTAGTCTGGTATGAGTATATTTTGGCTACGGCTAAGTTGGCCCGGAAGAATAATTTAGAAAATGTATTAGTCACTAATGGAATGATTAATTCTGAGCCTTTTAATGAGCTTATTAAAATTATAGATGCTATGAATATAGATTTAAAGGCTTTTAGTAATCAATTTTATCAAAAGCTATGTGGTGGAATGTTAGAGCCTGTAAAGCAAAGAATTAAATCTGCTAGCGAGAGAGTACATTTAGAGATAACTACTTTATTAATTCCAGGACATAATGATTCCGAAGAGATGATAGAAAGATTGACTGATTGGATAGCAGAAATTGATCCAGAAATTTCCCTTCATCTTTCACGTTATTTTCCTAACTATCAATTACAAGAAGAGATCACCCCAGTAGAGACACTATTGAAAGCTAAAAAGATTGCAGAGCAGAAGTTAGATTATGTTTATCTAGGCAACCTTAAACATCAACAAGCTAGAGATACTTACTGTCCGGAATGTAATAATTTATTGATTAAGCGTGATTTAGTTTTAGAGATTAATTTAAGTAATAATCAATGTCCTAATTGTGGCAAAACAATTAGTGTTATTAGCTAATAATACTACTAGGTGAAAAGATATAGATAGCTACTGCTGCTTTATAAGCTGCTTGAAAGATAGTGCTAGCAAGTATTGAACCAGTTTTATAATAAAGATAAGTTGTAATTAAAGCGATTAAAAAGTTAATTATCAGGACTGATATTCTTAAATCAAGGTGGCTGATTGTATAATAGAGAACAGTAAATATGAAAGTTTTCCATGGTGGATATAATTTACTAAATTGATAGTTGATAAAGCCCCGGAAAAATAACTCTTTGCTAAAAGCTGGAATTAGATAACAGAAAAAAGTGATTATAAAATAAGTTAGGCTTTTAGATAGACTGTTGATATCTTTAATTTTAAATAAAGCTGTTACATTATCACTAATTAAATTGATTATAATTAGACCTATTAATAGGCTAAAACTTAATTTCAAACCTAAAATTAAGTTTTTAAAGAGGTTATATTTTGTGACTCCTAAGGCACGAAAGTCGAGATTATAAATCATAGTTGATAAGTATAATATGACTGAAATAAAAATACTTCTACCTACTATTTTAAAACTGATTAGATAAATTTCAAAAATATAACCTAAATTACTAGCAGGAACTTCTCTTTGAAAAAATAAGATTAATAAATTTATACCAAACCAGAGTAATTGTATTTTAAGTATTGTTTTAATAGTCTTTTTTATAGAAATAATCAATCACCTCTATGTACTACATTCTATAAATGTAAAAAAATTCCTGCAATTAATTGATGATTTGCACTTAAATTTTTTTTCTGGTAGAATTAATCTACCTATTAGTTATAAACTTAAATAATTTCATTAATCAAAACTAAGGAGTGAGAATATGAGAAGTAAAAAAGTAACTACAAAAGTTGATAATGCACCACAAAGATCTTTATTTAAAGCATTAGGCTTTAGTGATGATGAATTAGATAAGCCTTTAATTGGGGTTTGTAATTCAGTTAGTGAGTTAATCCCAGGGCATATGGATTTAGATAAGATTGCTAAAGGGGTTAAAGCTGGGATAAGAACGGCTGGCGGAACTCCTTTTGAGTTTGGAGCGATTGGTGTCTGTGATGGGATTGCAATGGGACATGAGGGAATGCATTATTCTTTGGCTAGTCGGGAGTTGATAGCTGATTCAGTCGAGACTGTAGCCTTGGCCCATGCTCTTGATGGGTTAGTGCTAATCCCTAATTGTGATAAGATAGTACCAGGAATGTTAATGGCGGCAGCGAGATTAAATATTCCTACAGTAGTAGTTAGTGGAGGGCCAATGTTAGCTGGTCGAGACCAGCAGGGCAATATAGATTTAAAAAATGTTTTTGAAAGTGTTGGTGAAGTTAAATCAGGTAAGATGACTGAAGAAGAGTTAATGGAAGTAGAAAATACTGCTTGTCCTAGTTGTGGTTCTTGTGCTGGGATGTTTACAGCTAATTCAATGAATTGTTTAACAGAGGTTTTAGGATTAGGGCTGCCAGGTAATGGCACAATTCCTGCGGTTTATTCTAAGCGAATTAGATTAGCTAAGCAAGCAGGAAAGCAAGTGATAGAGATGTTTGAGAAGAATATTAAGCCATTAGATATTTTAACAGAGAAATCTTTTGAAAATGCTTTAAAAATAGATATGGCATTGGGTTGTTCTACTAATACCACCCTGCATTTACCTGCAATTGCTCATGAAGCTGGAATAGAGTTAGAGATAGATTTAATTAATCAACTAAAAGAAGAGGTACCTCATTTATGTAGTTTAAGTCCAGCTGGTAAATACCATATTCAAGATTTGAATCGAGCGGGAGGAGTTCCGGCTGTAATGAAGGTTTTACAGGACAATGGTGTCTTAAATGATGAATTATTGACTGTGACTGGTAATACGATTAAAGATAACTTAGCTGGAGTTGAAGTTTTAGATGATGAAATAATTAGAAGTTTTGATAATGCCTATCATGATGTGGGTGGGTTAGCTGCATTAAAGGGAAATATTGCTCCTGATGGTGCAGTGGTTAAACAGGCTGCTGTGGCTGAAGAGATGTTAGTCCATCAAGGGCCAGCTAGAGTCTTTAATTCTGAAGAGGCAACGGTTAATGCAATCCATAATGGTGAGATTAAATCTGGAGATGTAGTTGTGATTAAGTATGAAGGGCCAAAGGGTGGTCCAGGAATGCGAGAGATGTTAACTCCAACCTCTGCTGTAGCAGGAGCTGGTTTAGATAAAGAAGTAGCCTTAATCACTGATGGACGTTTCTCAGGTGCTACTAGAGGAGCATCGATTGGTCATATTTCGCCAGAAGCTATGGAAGGCGGGCCAATTGCAGCAGTGCAAGAGGGAGATATGATTGAGATTGATATTCCAGCTGGTGAGTTAAATGTTAAATTAAGTGATGAAGAGATAGAAAAAAGGCTTGCTGATTGGGAGAAGCCAGAGCCGAAGATTCAAAGTGGTTATTTAAGTCGCTATGCGAAGTTAGTGACTTCTGCTAGTACAGGAGCGGTATTTGAATAGAGACTTATTAAATTATAGAGATTGTGCTACTGAAACTTTAGTAGTGCAATCTTTTTTTATTTTAAACTATAGAAATATAGTTTACAGTTTACAGTGGTGGTTTTTACACGGAGGGGCTGATAAGCCCCGTAGGTACAGTTAAGATCAAAACCTTTACAAGCAGAGTCAAGACCCTACTCATTGACTGGGGTCTTAAGCTTTTGATTTTAAATGGTTTTGAACTCAACTATCAACTATCAACTATCAACTATCAACTTAATATCTAAATTTTAACAAAATAAATCTTCTCCATCTTTAAATCCATAAAAGGTTAACAAAAGATTAACAAAACTTTTACAAAAGCTTTACAAATATTTATATTAAGCATAAAAATTTGAAAAAATTCTTGACATTAAGAAACTACTAACTTATAATTAACACCATACTAACATCTTATGTAAGGTTTTCTTGGTTTCGTGTTAATTTTTTGGATCTTTTCTGGAATAGCTAACATTTACATGTAATGTATTTGTGATATTTAAATGCATTAATTAATGTATTTGAATAAATATAAGAAGATAAGAGAAGAGAAGGAGTGGAGAAGATGAGACAAATTGCAATTTATGGAAAAGGTGGTATTGGAAAGTCTACTACAACACAGAATTTAACATCATCGTTGGCGGAAATGGGTAAAGAAATTATGGTTGTGGGTTGTGATCCAAAAGCAGATTCTACAAGGATGTTATTAGGTGGAATGGATCAAACTACTGTATTAGATACCTTAAGAGAAGAGGGTCAAGATATTGAGTTAGATGATATTATGAGAAGAGGAACTGACTTTGAAAATATTAGATGTGTAGAGTCAGGTGGTCCTGAACCAGGTGTTGGTTGTGCTGGGCGTGGGATTATAACTTCGATTAATATGTTAGAGACCTTAGGAGCTTATACTGATGAGTTAGATTATGTATTTTATGATGTTTTAGGAGATGTTGTTTGTGGTGGATTTGCAATGCCGATTCGAGAAGGTAAAGCAGAGGAGATTTATATTGTAGCTAGTGGAGAATTAATGGCAATGTATGCTGCTAATAATATCTGTAAAGGAATCAAGAAATATGCTGAAACAGGTGGAGTAAGATTAGGCGGTATCATTTGTAATAGTCGTAAAGTAGATGGAGAGCTTGAATTATTAGAATCATTTGCTGAAGAATTAGGTAGTCAGCTAATTTATTTTGTACCTCGTGATAATATTGTGCAGCGAGCCGAAATTAATAAGCAAGTAGTTGTAGCATATGATCCAGATTCTAACCAGGCTCAAGAGTATAGAGGCTTAGCTAAAGCAGTAGATGAAAATGAAATGTTTGTGATTCCAACTCCAATGGAGCAAGATGATTTAGAGGATTTAATGATGGAGCATGGAATGTTAGAGTTATAAAAAATAGAACTCTTTTGGCTAAAAAGATTTAGCTAAGATTTAGATTAATATATTTTAGGGGGAAAAAATTATGAAGATAATTAGAGGAATTGTTAGGCCTGAAAAGGTTAATGATGTATTAGCAGAGCTATGTGATGCTGGATTTCCAGCTGTTACTAAAGTAGATGTAGCAGGAAGAGGAAAACAACGTGGAGTTAAAGTTGGTAATATATATTATGATGA
>LFCJ01003680.1_pt1 | contig 11240 bp, 8 predicted proteins | sample 643141 | NCBI WGS metagenome assembly LFCJ01 (sample SAMN03766243, study PRJNA286221) | soda lake metagenome | biome: soda lake; feature: Kulunda steppe; material: water; isolation source: sample B1-Br-g2 brine of Lake Bitter-1 | place: Russia: Kulunda steppe | collected 2010-07 | reverse complement strand
GTATTTTTCAGTTGCCAAAAACAGCGTTCAAGATTGAATGCATCAACCAACATCGTTTTGAAACGTTGAGAGACCTTGAAATCAAATTAAATGATTACATTAACTGGTTCAACCATCATCGACTGCATGGCTCCATCGACTATCGAAGCTCTGTAGATTACAGAATGCAGAACTCCATATAAGAATTGTTTAAAAAAGTGTTGCCATACCAATGTCTTTGAATGCATGTTTGTGCTGATATTCGTCAAGGATGGCTTGTTTTGTGTAGCGGCTGATTTTGTGATATTTCTACACAAAATTATTGGCTTCTGAGAAGCGCGTGCTACAATGGGTGCAGACATAACGGCGTCTACGGTATTTGATCACCACTTTATACGTATTCATGATGGAATGTTTCTACGTCCGGTCCGGCATCAAATGAGTCGTCTTGGTGTCTTTATGCGTAGTGACATCTAAAATTTTCACATTGTCTTTATTAATAATTAGAAATTCTATGATTGATGAATATGCATTGGTATTAGCCTCCTTATGGTTGAGTGTTGGTTACCTTTATTATAATGGAATGGCTATTACCAGTGCACTTTTTTTATGTCTACACCCCTAACAAAATTATAGGGCGAATCTAAACAGTTGCGTTATGCTGTCAATGGATTTCCGGTTTTCTATGATTAGATCTCTAACAAAACTATGTTAACTCATAATTGCAATGTTTCTAATCTGGATTTATTCCTTTAGTTAGAGGACTACCCGACTTCAGTTCCTTGTTGTTGCTTCAAAAAAACATTGAAATTGATTTTTTAATGTATTAGTATGGATTAATGTAGTAGGGCTTACTATATAAGGGGTGGGGGAACTATGATTAAATATTATTTGTTTGAAGCACACTTTTTTAAGTGTGTTTTTTAATTTTATACTAAAGGGGAATGATTATGTTTAATAAAATAATTGGTCTAATCACAACAAGTTTATTTATTTTTTCTTTAATTGCTTGTGGAGATGATAATGATAATAATGTGAGTGATGAACAAATTATAGAAGTAACAGAATTTTCTACAGGATGGACTCAAGATGAAGAGATTAACAATCAAAATCTATCTGCAAATCAAATTAACGATTTATTAAATTCTTCATTAACCTTGGGAGCAGGTCAAAGTTACTATATCGTTTATTATATTGAATATCACGCCTTACAAGACAGCGATCAAGAGCGCATGTTAACTGTATCTTTACAAACTGATAATGTTGAGCTTATCAATGCTCAGATGAAGAATGCGCCTAATTTATCGCAGGATGACTTTGCAAATCTATCGTCTGATCAAGGTGAGATTATTACAAATGAAATTACAGCTAGAGTGAGTAGGAATAAGAACGAAACCGAAAGTTTGTTAATTGTTCTTGAAGCACAACCTGATTCAACTGGGGATTCTCAGTGGAACTTTGCATTAGATACACATAAAGATTCTATGGTGGAAAATTTATATTTAGAAGGAAGTATTGATAGCTCAGATTATAAGCGTTATAACATAGAACAAACTGAAATAGAAACGCCTGAAATTTCTTATGATGCGCCTAACAATCAACTAGCATGGTTACATGTTGAATTCGCAGATAAGTATCAAATTTATGTGGACGGTGAGGAATTCGAAATAATTGATGCTTCTAATGAATCAGTTGGTGAAACTTTGTATTTTCCCATGGAAGAAATCCCTTCAGACAGTGCTGTTCGAATTAGGGCTTTTAAAGATGGTGATGCACTTTTTAAATCATCAAATCTTTCCAATACGTTTTTCATTGATTGAAATAATAGTAAGTGAGGTGGGGCATCTATGAGATATAAAGTCATACAAATAATTTTTGCATTCATTATTTCAACCATAATCATTGGGTCTGGAATATATGCATTACAAGAAAACGATGAAATTCATAAAAGAAAAAGCACGTTCATAAATACTGAATTTGATATGCTCATCAGTCTTCCAAGTCAAGAACAAATTGACTCAATCAGTAAAGATTCCGATGTTGAGCGTATTGTTCCATTTATTAATATGAATACTCAAATGAGCGCAAATAATACTACCCGTGTGAACTTATTAACAACCGATCAAAATGCGCATATTGAAATTGGTTTTTTCAACGAAAATACCAGACTTGATAATAATGGTGGACAAGGACTATGGCTTGATGAAACAGCCGCAGATAATTTAAATGTGAGTGTTGGTGACAAAGTGAGCATAAGTGTTGATGGACAAAGGCTAGATACTGAAGTAACACAAATCCATATGCCTACTACATATCCAGTGCTTAGTGAGGGTGTTGCGTATCTTTCTTGGGAAAAAGGTTTCAATGAAATATATGAAGAAGACATTGTGCACGATTTTATGCTTGTAGAAAGTTCCGATGTTAACACACTTGTTAATGATACATTAGACGGATATGTGCCCATGGCTAATTTCAAATCTGAAAACACATTTATTGAAAATTTTAAAGACCAAAATACGCAACCTGATGAATTGAATGAAGAAGAATGGGAAAACGAAATTAAGTCAACATATCAGTCTTACAAAGACTCGTATATGAATCGTGACTACAGTGATTCAGTGCAAATTAAATCCGATATCGGTGCATCTACACTTTCTGTTGCAAATACCTTAGAAGAAGACCTCAATCGCTTTATTTTCGTGACTGCTCTTGTGATTCCATTGATTTATTTTGCGATTCAAATAGCGTTTTTATTTGCTTCGCGCGGTCAAATTAAATTGGAAATGGAAAACCATGGCTTAAGTTATAACATTATGAAAAGGCAACTAATTTTTAATTATTTAGCTTTTCACACTGGAATCATTACAATCTCTGCACTTACGCTTTATCTTTTTAGAACTACACTTATAGGTTTGACATTTGATCACATCATCATAAATAGTTACCTACTCGGTATACTTTTTGTAATGATTGCAATGATAGTTATGAGTGTTAACCTCAAGAAAATAGTTTAATAATCTGTGCATACACATTATTGAGGTAGGTAAAATGCTTTACAAGTTTAATTACGTATTGTCTTGGCTTAAACGCAGACAATTTCTCTTCGTTATTACAATTTCTTTGTTGTTCTTCACTACTTTAATATTACTCATTGGTTCTCCTATACTTAAGTCACTGCATAGTGTTTATTTGCTTCAGACCAGTGAATATAACCAAATTATTGATACGTCTTCATCTCTCGATGAAAATACATATATTAACTTAAATGGAAAACATAGTATTAGAACTGAAAATCTTCATGTTGATGCTGATATGTTGATGGTGCAAAATAATCAAGCATATACGGAAATTCCAACAAATAGGGATAAAAATTTCAATCTCTTGCAAGGCCTTAGTAGTAACGAAGCATTTGTTAGTGAAAATATAATGAATGCATATGATTTTTCATTAAATGACACATTCAGAGTTGGGCCAACGACATTCACAATAAGTGATGTATTACCTTCAATGGAAGGCTTTGATCAGGAATATAAACGTCATGGTGTTATTGTGCTTGGTTATAACCACACATTAGTTGATGGTGATAACCGATATCTTGCGTTTACAACTGACCCACATGGCTTAGTTGGCGTTCACAACATTTGGCATAAACAAGATGCTCTAAATAACGCTTTTAATGATATTGCGTCCGCATCCATTCTTTTGTTTTTATCTGCAATAACATTCGTTATTATTATAGAGTCATTATTTCAAAAGCATCGAGTTCAGGACCTTCGTTTAATCAAAAATTTTGGTATAAAAAAAAATGATCTGAGAAAACTAATTATTAAAGATATTACATTGAAGTATGTCCCATCATTGATTTTTGGAACCATCTTGACCATGCTAGTGAATTGGATGTATTCGACAACGGTGGTGTTCTTATGGTTCATTGTCATTATTGTTTTTATATTGATAGTATGCACCTATGGACTATATCTTTCACAACTTAAAAGGAGACGGGGAATAAAGTGGATGACATGATTATAATCAGTAATCTTCATATAAGAATATTCAAAGAAAGCCAAAATGCAATTGATTTATTTTATGGAGATATGACAATAAAAAAAGGTGATTTCCTATATGTAAGCGGGGATAATGGCTCTGGGAAAAGCACACTTTACAATGCACTGACTGACAGAATACACAAGATTGAAGGGGGCACCATTCGTTATCTCAACATCAGTCCATTAAAACAAAAAGATGTTTTTTCATTTAATGATGAAGAAAGTGCAGAACTTAGAAGAAATATTTCTTACTTAGAATCAGAACCATGGTTTCGTCACAACAGTACTTTTTATGAAGCATTGAAAGATCCAGCATATTTTGCTTTAAAATATCAGTATTTAAGTGATAAAAAAAACTTTAAAAATCGCAAAAAGGAATTAAAAAAAGAATTCAAAAACAACCGAGCACGTATAGATGAAAAAATCGAATATTATTTCGATAATTATTTGAGCTCTTTTTTTAATATTGATTCTTTTAGTTCATTTAAACGCGAACAAATTGAACATAATCTTGAAGAAGAAACAAGTAAAGGTCAAAGACGTTTTCTTTCCTTTTTTGCGCACGTTATTAAAACAGAAATTATGAATGTTTCTTTGTTTATTCTTGATGAACCATTTACTCATCTTGATAATTCAAATATTAAACTTGTTGTAGATATCTTAAAATCTTTGAGAAAACAAAACCCATCAATGGTAATTATGTTAACGGCACATGGCAATTATCATACATTTGCACATTTAATTACCAAAAAACTTACTTTAGAAAAGGGTTCAAAAACTTTGGGTCAGGCTAAATATGTAGCAAAATTTAAAGAGGTGACGGATCATGAAAAAAATATTGTTAACTAGTGGTTTGTTTTTAATGCTTCTGACATTAAGCGGGTGTATGTTTTTTGGTGATGAAAATGGAGAAAATGCTTCTAGTCATGAAGATGTAAACATAACATTGTATTTTGAACAGGATGACATCCTTCAAAATTATAATTTATCACATGATGAATTATCTGAACTAACGTCTATGGTCCCGGATAAATTCGGACATTCATTGGAAGGGTTTTATTCTATGGAGTCAGTAGACGAAATTGATATGGACGAACCGGAAACACTAAATTTGACATCAACAAAAATTGTTGACGCGTCTGGTGAACCGACTGAGCACTATGATGAATCAAAAGATTACATGCTTGGTGTCAAATGGACACCTGAAGAGTATACTTTAATTTTTAATCCTGGAGATGCTACGCTTCCTGAAAGCCCTGATTTAGAGTATATAATCAAATATGGAGAAGCCTTGCCGGAACTGATGATTAATTATGAAGATATTCGAATGCCCGGGTTGTATTTTGATCATTGGAACAGCCGTGAAGTAGCTTTGGGGGAGGCTTATTCAGATAACGAAGCATGGCTAGAAGATGTTGAAACATTTGATAAAGATACTTTTGAAGACGCATTTAAACAAAGTGATAATTATACAATAGAACTTTTTGCTTATTATACGGATGAATAAAGAAGGGGAGATACTATGAAAACAACATTTCGTTTAGCACTGATTATTATTTTAGTCGGTTTCATGCAAGCATGTGATTTAACTGATTTTAGCAACCCAGAAATGACTTATGACGGACAAATACTCGCTTGGGATGGATCGGAAGATGAGACGTTCACCTTAACTGTTAATGATGACGTGATTGCAGAAAATTTAAACACGAGTTCTTATAACTTAGGTGAGATGAACTCTGATTTTACTGTTGATTTAACTGTGCATCAAGGTGAAGAAAGTGAAACATATTCACAAGAATTTCATTACTTAGAAACAATTGCTGATGTGGAAAGTGACCCAAAAAGTGGCAGAATTGAGTGGGATGCTGTTGAAGGTGCATCAGATTATGAACTTACTGTAAATGGAGAAACCATATTATTGTCCCAAACATATTTTGATGACTTTGACATTGGATACAATCAAGTTAGTTTTCAAGCAGTAAGTGACAATTCTTTTACATTTTCTTATGAATCCGAAATAGGATCATTTCATCTGCTCGATCAAGTTGAAAATGTTGAATACGAGGATAATGTGCTTAATTGGCGCAGTGTATCAAATGCAGCAGCTTACAATGTTATCATCAATGGACAAATTATAGAAACCACGAATAACGAGACATTTAATTATGATGCTCAAGGGAATGATTTTGACGTTTCGATTCAAGCAATTGACGATGATAATTCCAATGTTTTTGATGGTGCTGCTTCTGAAGTGCTTGAATATACTTATTTAAGCACACCTGAAGACTTGAGAATACAAGAAGGAATCCTAAAATGGGATTCAGTTGAAGATGCTACAGCATATGAACTCACCATTGACGGAGAACAACAAATCGTTCAAAACAATCGTTTTGATGATTTGGTTGAAAATGTTCAACAAATGGTTGATGTTAGAGCCATTACAGATCAAACAGAATTTTACTCAACACCAACAGAAGAAGAGACATTTAGAATTTTAGAAGCCCCAAGTATTGAGTGGAATCCTGAACTTGAAAGTGATGGTGAGGCCAATGAAAATATTATTTGGGATACAGTTAGTAATGCAAATGGGTACTTAGTTGAGCTCACCAAGCCTGATGGGGAGATCGTTTATGAAGAACTTGGTTCAAATCAACGAACTTTTGCGGATACATACGATAAAATCGGTGAATATACTGTACGCCTTCAAGCCTTGAGTGATACTTCTCAATCAGATACATACAATTCAAAATTTGGGAATGAAATCGTGATTGAAAGATTGGAAGCACCAGAGTTGCCAAGTGATTCTATTTCTAGTGATCCTCAAGAATTAACAGGGTTTGACATTAATTTTGAACCGGTAAATGGCGCGGATCGCTACACTCTATATAAAGAAGGTAGTGAAATTTTAGAAAGTCTTAATTCAAACATGACAGTGACTGATATTGCGGATACTGATACTTTTGAAAAACAAGAATTAAATTATACCCTTCGAAGTAGAGGAGGCGTGAGGCAAGAGGATGGACAACAAGTAGTAACACTTGACTCTCTAACAGATCATTCAACCTCATTTACCATCACTGTTTTAGAAACCCCAAGTGTTGATGATATCTCTGGCTATACTTTTTCATGGCAATCTGTTAGTCAAGCTGAAGGCTATACCATTGATAGGGGTACTTCACATGAAGACATCAGTAGTGGTACAGAGTACGATTTAAGAAATGTTCCAACAGGTAAGTCAACACTTAGAGTCACAGCTAGAGGGAACGGAGGTAAAATTCTTCCATCACGTGTTTCTGAAGGACAGAGTTTACAACGCCTTGAACCACCTAAAAATTTAAGAATTGGTACTCAAGAGTCCAATGAGGGAACGTTACTTTATGATGACGTTACGAACGCTAGAAGCTACACTGCCACATTTGGAGCAGATGAAGAACAAATTCCAACTGATGAATTAGGAAACGTAAGCCAAAAAATATCAACGGCAGGAACCCCTGTGACAATTCGCGCTGTTGCGAATTACATGGATGAAACCCAAGATATCTATTATATAACAAGTGAAGCGAGTCCCACACAACAATTCACTCGTTTACAAGCTCCATCATTTGGTGAGCGACCGTTCTCCAACACAACATTTGAGTGGAATGGTCCAGGAAATATCGTTGCAGATGAATACACGCCTGTTTATCGTGTTTATGATACGAATCAATTAACCTTTAATTCAGGTGTTGGCGGTACAAGTATGAATATCGAAGGTTTAGACGCTGGGAATCATACATTTTATGTTCGTGCAATCGGAGATGGTGACAATTATATTAATTCAACCCTGTCAGATCCTGTGGAAGTACAAAAACTTGATACAGTTGAAATGTCCATCGAAGACGATCAATATACTTGGGATGCTGTTAGTGGAGCAGTGAGTTATGAATTGTATATTGATGATGTTCTTCAAGAAAATTTTCCACATGAAGCAAATGAAACGTATACTTATGAACCTAAATTTGATGAAATAAAAACTTATGAAATCAAAATCATCGCAAAAGGCGATCAAGGTATATCATCCATAGATTCTGAACCATTTTTAATGGATCAAGAAACTAAAATGCTCTCAACGCCTGGTTTTGATTTTGAATATTCAGAAGAAAATTATATAGAAGATGCGACAATTGATATTACAGTAGATGTTCCATCTAACCATGCCCGGGGCTATGGTTACGTGATTGGTGGTTCGCTTTACACTTCTACAAAAAGTGAGTATTCATTTAATCCAAGTGACAGTGGAAGCTATACACTTGGGGTGTATGGCCTTGGTGGAGCAATTGTTGATGATGTATATTACATAGACTCTCAGACTCAAGGTTTAAATGACAATTATACTCTGACAATTTTATCACCACCTTCCCATTCTTCTATTGAATTAAGTCGCGATGGTCGTTTGTCGTGGGGAAATGTATCTGAGAGTGATAATTACGAATATATCGTGGATTTTCACGATAGTGATGAGACTATAGAAGGTACAACCACTAATACGTATAGAGATTTGGATTTAAATGATGAAGGTGGATTTGAAGTTCGTATTCGTGCGACTGGCGCTACCAATAAGATTACCTCTGATTGGGTTGAAAAAGATTTTAACTGGGAATAAACTAAATTCAAAGGATGATGATTTACCATCATCCTTTGAACTATTTTAAAATATTAGTGTGAATATTCGATAAATTAGAGTGATAATAATGCAAAGTATAACTAGGATTCCCATTAAAGCAAGATAAATTGAAACAAAATGAATACTCCATTCGTATATATTTATCATGATATCTATAGGTAGTGATTCACTGAATAAATACAAAATTGAATTAATTATCAGTAGTGAAAACGCGATTATAGGTAGTCCTTTTAAAGAGATTATGATGTCTTTTTTACTCATTGAAACGTACATTACGATCGATAGTGAAAACATAAGAATCAAGATGTTGATGATGGTAAAATTGATATGTAAAAATGCCTGGATTACGGTATAAGCATATGTGTTTAAATGCATGATAATAGAAACGTCATATGAACTGAATGATTGCATATATCCAAATAGTGATGGGATAAATATATTTATCATCAGTATTACTAAATGCACGCCCACAATGACAGGTGCAATTCCTACAAAAAAGCGTCCAATTAATTGATAGGGATTTCGACGATTAAATGAAATGCGTACTTCGCCGAACATTTGATTTTCTTTGATACTAAAAAGTTTTATACTTTTAATCTTATGTCGAAATACCATCGCAAATAAAGCATGACTAATTTCATGGAGGGGAATCCCTATTATTCCCATAGAATAAATGATTTTTTTATTATATCGTATTCCTAAATAAAAAAAATTCACAATGAGTGCTGAAATAATTCCTATAAAAATTATAGCACCCATAAAAATAGTTATTTGAAGTAACGTAGGAATTATTATATTCGAAAACAATGATACCACCTCAGACGTTTTATATACAAAACAGTCATTTAACACTGATTACATTGTAATAGATTTTGAAAAATATTGCTAACCAACTGGTTAGTAAAATAAAGTTTTTGGAAAACGAGGCATATAATGAAATATGAAATCAATCCAGGTTTTCAAAACATAATTGGATATGACATGGTAATAAAGGAATTAAAACTTATATTAAAGCTGATTTCTCGGGTAAAAGCTAATCCACAACAACCTTTGCCATCAGGGATTATGATATATGGACAAAGTGGCATGGGAAAAACATTATTGTTACGAACAATCAAAAAAGAAGCGCAAGTTTCGGTTTTTACTTTATTTGCCTCTAATATGCAGTTTGATGATGAAGAGGCTATGATAGATTCAGTCAAGAATACATTTGAAAATGCATTAGCTCATGAACCATCATTAATTCTAATTGATGATTTGGATTGGCTTTTGAATGGAATTTACGGTAATGATTTAACAAATACAATCAAATCAAAATTATTAGATCTCTGGGACAATAAAATGCTTTCACACCAAGTGTTGCCTATAGCCACTACATCAAACCATGATATATCAGAATTATTGGAAAGAACAGGTCGCTTTGAACAGCACTTAGTTCTTCCTAAACACGGAGCTAACAATAGGATTGAATTGATGGACCACATAATCAACCAGCTTAATTTCCAAGTAAACCCCTCATTAACAAAAGTGAATCATATCTATATGAATGCTTCACCTGGTGATATCCGCCATCAACTTATTTTGGCTATGCAAATTGCTTTAAAAAACACAAATCAACCAATAATTAGAAAAAAAGATTTGTTGGAAGCCAGAGAACGTGCGAAATCTGGCTTAAGAACACCTGAAACTAGGGTGTTGTCATCAGAATTGTGGCGCACTTCTGTCCATGAAGCCGGGCACACACTAGCTACATACGCAACGCTTTACAAGGATACTTTTGTTCAAGTTTCTATTGTCCCCACTGAATACTCCAGGGGACATAATAGTTTTGGTATAGAGGGAATGATTGAAGAAGTGGATACTGAAATGTCTTATAATTCTCTTATTATGCGATTTTTATCAGGTGCTTATGCAGAAAAAAACATTTTGGGTGAACATTCGACAGGCTGTTTAGATGATATAAGAAAAGCAACAACCATCGCCACACAAATGGTATATGAATATGGGATGGGTGAACTGGGCCTTAGAAACTTCACTGGCGAGATGGATAATGGTGAATATATACCAATATCATCGGATATGAAGCTAAAAGCTGATAAAAATATAAATAAAATTATAAATAATTTGGAAAGTGTAACGAATGAACTCATTCAAGATAACGAGCGTCTTTTAGTAGTTATTGCAAAAGAACTATACAATAGAAAAATACTCTTCAAAGAAGATATCGATGAATTTGTTCAAGATTACGGGATTATAAAACCTAGTTTTTAATTGAATCAATTAATACATTAAGTGCAATACTTCATAATAAAATATTAAAAGGTTCGTTGGCAGCTTAGGTAGCGTCAAGAAGTTTGTGTAAATGCGCGTAACTCAATATGTATTGATAGAGTAAGTCAATTAGTCATTTGGATAAAGTACATTAAAGCGCTGTTCGATCTCATAGCGAACTTTATTAAAGCCTTTATGAATCCTATTCTTAAAACGTTCATTGTAATCGAGCGCATAAGAGACTAAGAAACGTTCAAGAGCCTCGACGTTTGGAAACTGTT
>LFCJ01003679.1_pt1 | contig 11241 bp, 13 predicted proteins | sample 643141 | NCBI WGS metagenome assembly LFCJ01 (sample SAMN03766243, study PRJNA286221) | soda lake metagenome | biome: soda lake; feature: Kulunda steppe; material: water; isolation source: sample B1-Br-g2 brine of Lake Bitter-1 | place: Russia: Kulunda steppe | collected 2010-07 | reverse complement strand
GAGATTGTCCGATTCACATTCGGGGCAGGCACGTACCCCTTCCTGATCCTCGGTCTCGTCCGTCTCACGCGTTCGCTCCCGCTGGCGGGTGGACCGTGTCATCGCACTTTTATAGTAGTATCACCAACGTATATAAATCCTTGGGAGTCGTTTTCTCCGACCGGCGCGTATCGCCTCGAAACGGCGGATACGGGGCCTGAGGGACGAGGTTTACGAATTGGAACCGGAAAGACTTTATCCCGTTCTGGCCGACCACAGCCACAATGCCGGTCATCGAGTGCGACGTTGAGACGGCCCGCGATCGTCTCGAAGAGGCAGGTGTTACTGTCGACTCCGGAAACACCGAACACGAGCGCTGGCGTGCACAGCGTGGCAACGCGACCGCGGTCGCATACGACGACAAGGTCGTCATTCAGGGCGAGAACCCACAGGATATCGAAGCCGTCCTCCGAGAGGGAGGCGGCCGCGCGCACGTCTACTTCGATGGCGCGTGCCGCGGGAACCCTGGCCCGGCCGCGATCGGCTGGGTGATCGTCTCGAGCGACGGAATAGTCGCCGAGGGCGGCGAGCGAATCGGACGAACGACGAACAATCAAGCGGAGTACGAGGCGTTGATCAGTGCTCTCGATGCGGCCCGGGATTACGGCTACGACGAGGTCCACGTGCGGGGCGACTCCGAACTGATCGTCAAACAGGTCCGCGGAGAGTACGACACGAACAACCCCGAACTCCGCGAGAAGCGCGTGACGGTCCACGAACTCCTTACCGCGTTCGACGAGTGGACGCTGGAACACGTCCCTCGCGAGGTCAACACCCGTGCAGACGAACTGGCAAACGAGGCCCTCGATCAGGGCTAAGAATCGCCAACCATCAGACGGGTACACTGACACGACCGCAGACCAGCAAGCGAAAAGTCCTCGAGCACGAAGCTCCCGTATGAACGACCGGAACGTGACCGGCGATTCGACAGCGGGCGAGGGTGAGCCAGAGGTGGAGCCGCTGGCTGAGGACAGTCCGGAGCCGGACACCGGCGAACTTCCAACGGACGTCGTCGACGATGCAGAGCGGCTCACGAAACGCAAACGCAGCACTGTCGACGAAAACGAGCGGACAGCTTACGACGATCGGCGCGAGCAGCTCCTCGCGGAACACGGATTCACGGCACGTGTTCGGGACGATTCGGAGGACGCTACGCTCGTCCTCCATCCCCAGGAGTGGCTCGACGACGGCGTGATCCGAACTGACCGTATCGACGATCTCTCCCGTGCGATCGAGATTCCACTCGAGGGGACGGGCGACCCGGACGACTGGGATGCAGTCGCCGCGCATAATCGGACGCTCGTCGAGGACGTCAAAGCGACCCACGGCGACGTCCACGGTGCAAACGCGGCTGTGCTAGCCGATTTCCTGAGCAACCACTACGCCAAACCGATCGAGTCGGCGACGGCAGCAGAGCTCGAAGAGTTTCGATCGGAGTACTTCGTGCGTAACGCCTGGCCGTCGGAACAACAACGAGCGGCGATCGAGGAGTCGATCAGGCTCGTCTACGAGACGGCCGGTGAACCGTGCCCGGAGTTCGATTGCAGTCGCCGTGACTGAATCGCGGTCCCATGCCGCTCGTAAGTCGTCAGCTGTCTGGTGCCCGTGTTAGTTCGAGTAGCTCTCGTCGACGATCGCTCGAATCTCGTCGGCGCGGCCGTCGTCTGTGACGACCTTCGAGAGAGTCCACTGGATTCCGTCGAGGACGGCGTCGTACCCGTCGTCGGTCAGCGAGTACTGGTTCGTTCGCTTGTCGAGTTCGCTCTTCTCGATCAACCCCAGCTCGACGAGTTCGTCGAGGTTCGGGTAGAGGCGACCGTGGTTTACTTCGGTCCCGTAGTACTCCTCGAGTTCGCGTTTGATCGCCAGGCCGTACATCGGCTCTTTAGCGAGAATAACGAGGATGTTGTTCTGAAACGCGGTCAGGTCGCGTGCGATACTCTGTTCGCCGGTGATTGATTGTGCCTCTGACATACCTGTGCAGATGTAACCAGACTATTTAAGACTTGCCAACTATTTGCCCACTTCGACCGGGTAGAGAGCTCTAATCGACGTACTCGGTCCCGTCGCACTGGTGCGACGAGACGGGTCTCTTGGCTGTCTGGAAGCCGTCATCCGAAACCTGAAACTCGATTACGAAAGTACTTTTTGATATACCGGTGGAGAGTTCGTATATGGTCAATCTCTGGGAAGACCTCGAGACCGGACCGAACCCGCCAGAAGAGATCTACGCTGTCGTCGAATGTCTCAAAGGCGAGCGAAACAAATACGAGTACGACAAGGACGTCCCCGGCGTCGTCCTCGATCGCGTGTTGCACAGCAACGTCCACTACCCGTCGGATTACGGCTTCATTCCTCAGTCGTACTACGACGACGGGGATCCGTTCGACGTGCTCGTGCTCGTCGAAGATCACACGTTCCCTGGCTGTGTGATCGAAGCCCGTCCCGTCGCCCTGATGAAGATGGACGATGACGGCGAACAGGACGACAAGGTCGTCGCCGTTCCGTCCGAGGATCCACGCTACGATCACGTCGAAGATCTCGAGGATCTCACCACCCAACAGCGTGAGGAGATCGACGAGTTCTTCTCGAGCTACAAGAACTTAGAGGAGGGCAAGGAAGTCGAAACGCTCGGCTGGGAGGACAAGCAGGCTGCCTACGACGCGATCGAACACGCCCAGGAACTCTACGAAGAACACTTCGGCTAACTGAGACTACTCGCAGTTCCGATTCGTGGTATCTACCTCTTTTCCTGAGGACACCACAGCCTCGCGATGGTCGTTTCATCCGGCACTCGACTCGTGTGAGAGCGGTCATCGTTTGCTAATCCGGAGGCTGCTATCAGTGTATCCGGAGGCTGCTATCAGCGCAGTTTCGAGACTGCTGTCAGCGTAGTCCGGAGACTACTGTCTGCTAGTCCAGAATATCGTGACAGCTGAAGCGGTTCACGTACCAACCGTACAGCTGTCGTGCGATCGAGTGGGCAGTGACGGTCAGCGGCTCCTGTACATACCCGGGAGTTATCGCTGCCCATCCAACTCATGCATTATGAGCATGGGTAATTTTATGCGGGATAGACTCGTACTGTCTCCTGTCATGGCAGCAACCAACCAGTCGACACGCGAGCCGCCAGAGACTGATGGCTCCGGTGTCGGGATGGCACACCCCACAGTCGTTCCGACGAACTTCGACCCGGACGCTGGAGACGACTGACCAGTCTCGTACGAGCGCCTGTGACGACCGGTGTTCAGTCTCCAGCACGACAGCCTTGAGTTCAGTTTCCACACTTCTCGAAAACGTGTCTCGAAACGAACCTTCTTGTATACGGTCGGACTAAGCCCGTCCATGGGTCTGTTCGATCGATTGCGGGGCGACGACGATCCCCGAGTCGCATTTATCGGCGTCGATGGCGTGCCGTATAGTCTCCTCTCAGAGCACGAAGAACTGTTTCCGAATTTTGCCGCACTCGCCGAGGACGGGACGGCAAGTGAGATTTCCAGTATCGTACCGCCGGAATCGAGCGCCTGCTGGCCGTCGTTGACGACGGGAATGAACCCCGGCGAGACTGGCGTTTACGGCTTTCAGGATCGAGAGGTCGGGACGTACGACACCTACGTTCCGATGGGGCGAGAGGTCCAGGCAGATCGCGTCTGGGACCGTGTCCAGGAGGCGGGGCGTCAGGCGACCGTGATGAACGTTCCAGTAACGTTCCCACCACAGCGAAACGTCCAGCGGATGGTCTCTGGCTTTCTCTCGCCGGGGCTAGAGAAGGCCACCTTCCCCGACGACGTCCACGAATACCTCGACACGCTCGACTACCGGATCGACGTCAATCCGAAACTCGGCCACCAGGCGGATAAATCCGAATTTATCGAGGACGCTCACGCGACGCTCGACGCTCGCTTCGAGGCGTTCAAACATTATATCGAAGAAGACGACTGGGAACTGTTTTTCGGCGTCTTCATGACGACCGATCGGGTCAACCACTTCCTGTTCAAAGACTACGAGCACGATGGGGAGTACCACGACGAGTTCATCGACTTTTACAGGAAGATCGACGACTACATCGGCCGCCTGCGGGAGGCACTGCCGGAAGACGTCACTATGATCGTGGCCTCCGACCACGGCTTTACGAGTCTCGACTACGAGGTCCACTTCAACGAATGGCTCAGAGCGGAAGGCTGGCTCTCCTTCGAGAGCGACGAGCCAGAGGAACTCGGCGACATTGCGACCGACACGAAGGCCTACTCGTTCATCCCCGGCCGGTTCTACATCAATCTCGAGGGGCGGGAACCACGAGGCTCGGTGGCCGAAGACGAGTACGACGCCGTCCGAGACGAACTGAAGGCCGACCTCGAGGCCCTCGAGGGGCCGGACGGTCGCAAGGTCGTCGAACGGGTCGTCGAAAAAGAAGACGCATTCCGTGGCGAACACGACGATATTGCCCCCGATCTCGTCGCGATCCCCACCAAAGGGTTCGATCTCAAATCCGGCTTCAAAGGCGAGGGCGGGGTCTTCGACACCGGGCCGCGAAACGGGATGCACAGCTTCGACGACACCGCTCTCTACATCGACCATCCCGAAGCGTCGATCGACAACGCCGATCTCCTCGACATCGCGCCGACGATTCTCGACCTCATGAACGTCGAGTACAGTCGCGGCGAGCTCGACGGCGCGAGCCTGGTATAGTCGCGCCACACCGATTCGATTCCGTTTTCCGATCGCGTCCCAGACCAGCCGTAGATCCATGTCTCTGGAAGAACGCATCCACGCCCGCGGTCACGAGCACGTCAGCGCCGAGCACGCAAGCACGTTCGAGATCACCACCGACGACTACCTCACGCCCGCTGGCGACTGCATTCTCGCGATCGGTGCCGATCGCGCGCCGGCCGACTTCGATCGCGAGTTCGTCGCAGCCTGCCAGGACGCCGAGGCGACGATCACAGTCACGATCGAGGCCGACGGCCACCGCGATAGCGTGACGGGCCGTGGCGATCCGGAACTCGAATGTACGAACGAGCGCAGTGCCGTCGGCCGGACGAGCGAGTACGTCGACGATCGAACGATCGTCAACGAGGCGGCGTTCGCTGCCGAAGGGTTCGATCGAGACCTCATCGACGCGCTGGCCGACGGTGCCGAGGCAACGGTGACGATCACGGTGGAGTGAGAAGCTGTACTCGGGCCGACGGTTTCGGGACCACACCGCTGACATCGCTCTCATGACGATGATCGAGGGTGCTATGAAGGCGACGCGGAGTAACACGCAGGTCGAATCGGTGTCCAGCGGCTGTGCCACCGGTATCTCTCGAACGGACCCACACGGAGACGAACCGGTCGTCGAAATTTTGGTGTCCGGGACCGAACAACCAGCTATGAGTGACGATCCGGAGCCCGCAGTCAATATCAGCGGCGGGACAGCCGGTGGCGGCAGGGCTGTAACGTTCGATCCGGCAACGGCCGAGACGCGAGCAGAGCGCGTCGTCGATCGCCTCGGTGACCTTTACTGGCAGAAACAGTATGGCGGGCAGGACGCCTTTACCTGTCTCGTGCGGACGATTCTGAGCCAGAATACGAGCGACAAAGCGAGCCAGCCGGCTCACGACGCCCTGATCGATCGGTACGATGGGCCAGAGACGGACCTCGCTGAATCGCTTGCCGCGGCCGAGCAATCGGCACTCGCCGAGACGATCAGTTCCGCAGGGCTGTACAACCAGAAGTCGGAGATGCTGATTGGGGCCGCCGAGTGGGTCGTCTCCGAATTCGGCTCCGCGGCGGCGTTCGACGAGTTCGTCAGAAGCGAGGCGCCAGCAACGGTCCGGAACACGCTGCTCGGTATCCACGGGGTCGGGCCAAAAACAGCCGACTGTGTCCTGCTGTTCGCGGGCGGACGCGGCGGTGTGTTTCCCGTCGACACTCATGTCCACCGGATCTACCGGCGACTGGGGATCGCCCCACCGGACGCAGACCACGAGGCGGTGCGTGCTGTCCTCGAGCGGGACGTTCCCGCCGCCAAATGTGGCTTCGGCCACACCGCGACGATCCAGTTCGGCCGGGAGTACTGTACAGCTCGCAAGCCGGCCTGTTTGGACGACCCCGACGCCTGTCCCATGGCAGACATCTGCGATCAGGTCGGTGTCTATCTCGAAACCGGTGAGGTCGTCGACCCGGCCGAAGCGATCGAGTAAGCCTGTGCTTTAGCGATCGGTACACTCAACGAACTCCATCTATCAATATCCTGTCACACTAAATAGCACATTCAGAAGACTTCGGAAAAAGCCCTATCAGGAGGAGTCTGGTACTGGTGGTATGAGAAGCCGGGAACTCGTTTACCTTCGTGGATTACTGTGGGAGATGCGTGCGTGTTTTGAACGGGAACACAGCGTTCCGTCTCGCAGATCCGATGTCTCCGACACGCAACCGGTTCGCCCGACTCACACACATCGTCGGAGGGAGCCATACGGCGAAGCAACTGAGATCGGAGTAACCGATACTGTTGAGTATATGATAGAAGATACGACAGCAAACCAACCTATCTATTCGTAACATGAGTTTGAATTCCGAACCCCGTCCGGCGAAAAGCAGGCTAAGCAGTGTTGTGATCGAAAATCCGAATTCGCCGGACGTATGCGTTCTGTATCCACCAGATGCCACGTACAAACGTCTTGAAACAATGTGGATTCGGGCGAAAGACGACGGCTACACCTGTACGGAGGAGATCCGATAACGGGAGGGGTGAAACGGGCGCTGCGAGGTCGTCTGCGATCTCGATGGAAGCACTGAGAGTCGCGAACGAAGCGTTGCCAGACGCTCTCGGGGGCTATTATAGGAACCGGAACGTTTCCAGGTTCTTCGGTGCGAATGTCCGCATGTTGTAATCGTGGTAGAGCGCGGAGGAGAGATCCTGTGTCGATCGTTCGTCGCCGTGGACACAGAGGACCTTCTCGGGACGTGGGTTCATCGTTTTGACGAAGTTCTCGAGGCCGGCCCGATCGGCGTGGCCGGAGAAGCCGTCGACGGTTTCGACGTTCATATTGAGCGAGAGCGTGCCCCGGCCGCCGCCGTTGCCCATCGCCCCGACTTCGCTGGTGGGGATCTCGTCCCAGCCGGATTGAATGCGTCGGCCGAGGGTCCCCTGGGCCTGGTAGCCGACGAAGACGAGCGTCGAGTCCGGATCGGGGCCGATGTGAGAGAGCCAGGACATGATGGGGCCGCCGGTGACCATCCCCGAGGTCGAGAGGATGATCGCGGGTCCGCCATCGGCAACCTCCTGTCGTTCTTCCTCACCGGCGTCGATGTGGTTGAACTGCTCGGCGAGGAACGGGTTCTCGTCGTCGTGGAAGATCCGATCGCGCAGATCGTCCCGCAGGTACTCGGGATAGGTCGTGTGGATCGCGGTCGCCTCCCAGATCATCCCGTCTAGATGGACCGGCATCTCGGGAATGTCGCCGCTGCGCATTGCCTCTTCCAGGACGAGCATGATCTCCTGGGATCGACCGACTGCGAACGCCGGGATGACGACTTTTCCACCTCTGTCGTAGGTGTCGCTGATGATCTCTTTGAGGTTTTGTTCGGAGTCCTCCTGGTCGGTCTGGTAGTCGTTGCGGCCGCCGTAGGTCGACTCGAGGACGAGCGTCTCGACGCGCGGGAAGTCGTTGACCGCGCCGTTGAACAGGCGGGTGTCGTCGTAGTGAATGTCACCGGAGAAGGCGACGTTGTAGAGGCCATCGCCGATGTGGAAGTGGCTCACGGCCGAGCCAAGAATGTGACCTGCGTTGTGGAAGGTGAGTTTGACGTCGGGCGCGATGTCGGTGACGTCACCGTACTCCAGCGGGATGCAGTGTTTGATCGCTTCGCGAACCTGTTCGCTTTCGTACGGTGGCGCACGACCCTCTTTGGCGGCGACGTCGAGGTAGTCGAGAGTCAACAGCCCCATCAGATCCCGTGTTGGTTCGGTACAGTAGATCGGCCCGTCGTAGCCGTACTTGAACAGGAGTGGGATCAGCGCGGAGTGGTCGAGGTGGGCGTGAGTGAGGACAACCGCGTCGATCGTCTGTGGCCCAGCACCGAGTGCTTCCGGTGCGTGGAGGTAGGGAACTTCGCCCTCTGCGCCCGGTTTATCGCCACAATCGACGAGGATGCGCGTTTCCGCCGTCGAGAGGATAAACGATGCGCGGCCGACCTCGCGACAGCACCCAAGGGTCGTGATGCGCACGTACTCGTCGTCGGACATCTCCTCGCGATGGATCTGTCGACCGACTTTTTCCAAAATGTCTCGTCGTTCGTCACGTTCCTGTTTGAGGAAACTGCGGACGTTAGAGACGGTTGACGACTCGATCGGCGGGGTACGGACGACTTCTGGGGTCCAGCCGACGTTTTTGGTGATATCTCGGAGCGTCGAGCCGTGGCGGCCGATCACCATGCCGGGCTTTTCGGCTTCGATGACAACTTCTCCCGTGTCGGCGTGGAAGTCGAGGTCGGTGACGCCTGCCTCCTCGGGGATGACGTTCATGATCTCCTCGCGGGCCGTCTCCGGCCGCGAGAGGACGCTCGGGTCGGGGCGGACGGTGATCCGCTTGCGGAGTTTGCTCGCGAGTTTCCGGATTAGATCGCCTTGCTGGGCGAACTTCTTCGGATCTCGGGTGTACACCACCAGCTCCGGGCCCTCATACTTCACCGAGGAGACCGAGATATCACTCGGTAGCTCGCTCGTGATCTCTGCTTGCAAATCGTCGAGTTGCTGCTCTACAGTGCTCATATGTCGCCGAATGTGGTTGCGTGAACTCGCCGATGGGAGCCGACGTGTCGTCAGTTTGGAGCCGGATGGGAGGGATCGGCGATCGACGCACCATGTCGGTGCCGGTCCCGGACAGCCAACGATACGCTGGCACACGCATGTGTCAGTACTGGTATCAATTGGATCTGCTGTCGGACGTCGACTCGCGTCGAACGTCGACTACTGTTCCGGATCATCCTGTGGCGCTCCGTGTGTGACGAACACACTCCCAGGTCGGTGTCCTGGTCCGTGCGGGAAGATTCCAGGGAGAACCCGCTTACTCGACGCTATTCTTTGCGTGGTATAAAAGCCTTCGCAAAAACCAGGATGGTCCGACACGTTGTACCGGTATGCGCCTGACACCAGAGCGGGTCGTCACCGAGCGAGAATGGGTTCTCCAGCGTGGAAACACCATTGTTCCACTTATCAACGATGTCCGATCGGACCTCGGCGACGTTTTCGACACTGATGTTGATTCGGTGACTGATCGACAGTATCGTGAGGAGGTTGTCGCGGTCTTTGCCGACGGCGATCTGGCGGTCAACGTCGCTGCGATGGTCGCGATTTTGCGCGACCTCGACGTGGAAGACGACTATCCCGGCTTCATCGTCGACGAAATTATCGGTCGCGAACTCGCGGCGACGATCGCTGGCACGCAGCCGTTACGGACGCTCGGCGAAGCCACGTTTCACTACGCTGACCTCCAGGTTCACGGTGGCGACGACGAAAACGCAGGTGTCGACGATCTTGACGCCGCAATCGCGGCCGGCTTTCAGGAACGGCTCCCAGGGTGGAACTGGACCGAACGTGAGAGTCCGTTTAGCGTCGATCGGTAGGCGATCGGGAGTCGGAAGCAGCGTCAGTGTGGCCAGCTTACTCGCTGTCCGTGTCGCCGTCGTCCGTGTCGTCATCGTCCGTATCGCCGTCCTCGTCTCCGTCGTCGTCTTCGTCCTCCGGACTGTCTTCTTCTGGCGGCTCGTCAGGGAGGTCTTCGGGATCGGGCTGTTGCTGTTGTTGTTCGAGAATGAGGTCGTAGGCCTCACCGCCGTAGAGTACGGTCAGCGGGCCGCTCCGGAGTGCCCCAAGGATCGCCTCGTCCGAGCCGTCGATCAGGTACAGCCCCTCGGTTTCGTCGCTTGACTCCTCGATCGTTACGTCCTCGTCGTCGACGTACGCCTCGAACTCCTCGATAGCGTTGCTTCGAAGCTCCTGGACCTCCTCTTGGGCTTCGAGCTGGTCGATCTCTCCCTGTTCGACCCGTTCCTGGAGTTCCTCCAGGTCCTCGTTTGGTGCGTCGACGACGGCAGTGATCCGGTCATCGTCGTCGTTGCTCTGCAAACCGAGTTCAGCACAGCCGGCGAGCGATGCTGCAGCACCTGTCCCAGCAAGCTGGAGGAAGCGGCGTCGATCGTGACCAGTAGGCATAGTATGCCGAAACGCATCGGTGTGGCGTCATAAGGGTTTTTGATTCGGCGTAGCACGTGACAGCACGACACGGACGGAGCCGACGACTGGCAACGATCGCTCCGAGGTGCTTTTGTTCGACGGTAGACTACCCCAGGGCAGTGACAGCCAGTCCCCACTCCTCGCGAGCGATCACGCTCGAACAGCCCTCGCTCCAGGCAGCGTCCGAAGCGATCGCCGACGGTATCGACCGCGAGGCACTGGTGACGGTGTACGGCCGCTGTACCGTCGACTACGAGGGACGGGCTGCGAGCACGCTCGAAGCGGGAGACCGCCTCGTCATGCTCAAACCCGACGGCGCAACACTGGTCCACACCCACGAGGGCCAACAGCCGGTCAACTGGCAGCCGCCGGGCTGTGAGCAGACGGTCGGTTGCGAGGACGATCAGCTCCGACTCGAGAGCCGCCGATCGACGCCCGACGAACGGCTCTCTATCCTGTTCCAGCACGTGAGCCAGGTATCGGCGTTTTCCGGAACCGATGCGAACGAACTAGCAGTCGAGGGAACCGAAGAGGACCTTCGCCAGCGAATTCTTGCCGAGCCTGCCCTGCTGGAGGCAGGCTTTACGCCGCTTGCGACCGAGCGCGAGACGCCTGCGGGAGCCGTAGACATTTTCGGAGAGGACGCGGCTGGCCGGGCAGTCGTCGTCGAGCTCAAGCGCCGCCGTGTCGGTCCCGACGCTGTGAGCCAACTCCGACGATACGTCGACGCCCTCGATCGTGACCTCCACGCCGACGCCGCCGTTCGCGGCCTGCTCGTCGCCCCCTCGGTGACCGATCGGGCCGATCGCCTGTTGACCGAGCACGGCCTCGAATTCGTGTCGCTCGAACCGACGACAGAGTGAATCGCCTCGGGGTCAAGCCCCGAGGCTTCCTGTTTCTACGACGCGCTTTGCAGACACCGAATGGGTGTCCGTAGGGAGCGCAGTCTCCACGGGCGTATCTTCGGGCCATCCCAGCCCTAG
>LFCJ01003677.1_pt1 | contig 11247 bp, 17 predicted proteins | sample 643141 | NCBI WGS metagenome assembly LFCJ01 (sample SAMN03766243, study PRJNA286221) | soda lake metagenome | biome: soda lake; feature: Kulunda steppe; material: water; isolation source: sample B1-Br-g2 brine of Lake Bitter-1 | place: Russia: Kulunda steppe | collected 2010-07 | reverse complement strand
GACTGGGTGCAGACTTTCTAGATCTGCAGATCCGCGGCCTTGGGAATGTGGCACCGAGGTAGCCCCGCCAAGCTTGAGGGACCAAGCTTCATAGGCGATGGGTGAATGTAAGGGTATGATCATTGCAACAGGAGGTAACAATTGCTAATTGGTGCCAGCCGCGAGAGGCCAAAAGGGTTGGGGTGCAAGTACCCCCGCTCCTTCAAAGGAGTAGGAAGGTGCCAAAGGGGCATCCATCACCGGAGTTGGTCGGACCCTTTTGGCCAGGTCTGTCAGGCTGTTACAGGAGGTGCATGTCCACAAGCTTGTGCATGTAAGCAACTGGCGTCAGCGCACAAGCTGTTGCATGAGCGATCTGATTGTTAGAAAAATCATGAGTTTCAGATTTTGATAAAATTTTGGCAGAGTTTCTTCCTGTATTTTCTGTAATTTGGGTTTGAGAGAAAGGTTTGAGAGAAAGGTTTTGGTAAAGGGGGTTGTTGGGTGGTGATAGCCAACATAATTTTGCGCATAGCGCTGCTTGCAGCTCTCCTCTTAGCAGCATTTCCTTGCAGGTGGTGTGCTGCGCGTGTCATGAGCAGGAAAGCTGATGTGAGAGTGGATTTGCACGTGGGTGCTTTAACAGATGTGAGGATGAAAGCGGCTGTGTGCATGAACTTGTCCTGCTTGGGTGCAAACTTGGCTGCTTGTTGCATCTTTTGACAAGGGCATGTGTGTTGCTTCACAACTATCGATGTGTCTACATAGCAGTGCAGCACAGCTTGAAGGAGGTCTGGTGAGATAAGGTGTTGAGACATAAGCCCATGCAGGTTCGCAGTCCTGTGGCGTGTAGGCTCCAGGGGTCCTTGTCCATGGTTCCTGGTCAGCAATTGGTGCTTGGGAGGCCTGCAGATTGCCGTGGCTTGGTATAGAGTTGTGGCACCGAGGATTTGGAGGTGCGAAGAGAACAGAGGGCAGAAACCTGTGCGGGTTCGTGCACGCTTCCGACGGAGTAGGCGGAGGAGTAAAGGGTTGAGAAAGAGAGCTTGTCAGAAATGTGCTGGAAGTAGAATGAGACTTTGACCTTACAAAAACTGTTTGCACAGGGCTGCTTAGCACTTTAGGGTATGCAACCATGAGTTGATGCTGCATGAATAGAACCAAGTGCGCACTTGGTTCTATTCGAACTTTGACAGGCCGCTACTTTCTGTGGACTCTTTTATTGGAGAAGTAATTGTCTGTGCGCTCCCTGCTCTTCGAGAGCTACGCAATGACGCCCCTGGGGGGCTGATGGGGGGGGGAATGGGATTTTTGGCTTGTATGGTTTCTACGGTGTATGGGGTATATATACGGTACTTAAGATTAAAATGTCATAATTGGGTTGCTTTGCCTCTAAGGACGGTGATTGTTGATGGACCGCCTTTTTCTGTACCTAGGTATCTGCATCTGGATTTAGGCAGGCAAACACAGCGCAGTGTGGCACGTTTCAGGTTACATGCGCTGCGAGTCGAGACAAGAAGCTGGGAACATCATGATGGTACCTGTGATAAGTCTGGCTTGCAGGCAATTCAAGATGAAAAACGCGCTCTTCTCTTGTGCCCTTGCACGCAAATGTGTTCGTTGAGGCTTCAATTAGCACTGCTAACTGGCAGACTTGTTTCACGATTTACCTATGGCTCACAAAATTACTGTCAATCAGCCTGGAGCTTTTAATTTCTCCCAAGCTTATTCTGAAGATGTCTTCAAATTTTTCCAGAAACATACTAATGATTCCTATCGTTTTATTTCAGAGGCTATGGGTGTTTATTTGATCATCAAATAGCCATGATGGCTGGTGTTCGCCAGCAACCTGATCAGTCAAACTACCTGGCTGAAGGTCAAACTCAAACTTGCAAACCCCTTGTAAGATTTAAAAAATTTCATGTACCGTACGGTGACCGTACAAGATATACGGTTTCCAGCAACCCTACTCTTTTTTCTTAATTGATGTAGGGAGTGCTCCACTGCCAACGGAGTTTTTCTTTTCTTTTCTGCTCAGCGTTAGGTCACATAGCTTAAAAGTAAAGTAAGTTACCTGCTGATCGAGGGCAGAAGGGGAGGCCTTTTTTAACTAGCGTGTCACTGGCATTTTTCAGATGTCACGGGTTTGTTTCAGACTGGCAATACAGCAAGCTCAGCAGTCAACCCGTCTGGCGAACGGACTAACCCCAATGTAAGCTCAAATTTAAAATGCATGCCAATCTGAGATATTACAGAAGTTGATCACGACGAAACTCTGTTCATGCCACATCCAGCAAACTGGAGCCCAGGCGACACTATGTATGAATTTGTATGAATGCAATTCAAACAATTAAGAAATGCTTGTGGATGAATACAAAAATGTTATATCTCTACTTGCAGCCATCCATGGCACAAAGTGAGTACAAAAAGCAAGATGCTTGCCACACATTCTTGACGCACATAAGAGTGTCGCAGCTTCAACATACAGGGACGGCCTAGATCCTTGAACTACAGATTACACAGATTATTCCACCATCATGCATACCATATCTCTCGATAGCAAGGGGCCAGTCCTAATTTGCTCCAAAAACTATACAGCACAACAGGCAAGCACTTGATAAATAAAAATTTGCAGGTGTGCACGTCAGCAAACATTGCAAGTACACATGAGAGTACGCTGCGAGCACGGCCTGAAAGAAAAGGGGGAGCACACGCATTGCAGATGTCAGGGATTGCTTCTGCAGGCACCAGGTCATTTAGTAGGGGCACTACATTCAAGGCACTCAACCAGCTACTCAATTTGCCACACGCTAGCCAGTAAATAGCAATGCTCTCACACAAACAATGCAGCTTAGTGGATCACAGTTCCCTGATGCGGTTGGGCTCCCGCCATTTTGGCACAGCAGGGTCGTGGGGGTCCGGACCCAAGTAAGTGGGAGTCCATGTGCCATGCAAGCCGTATGGCAGAGCATGAGGTAGCCTGATAGTAGCCACAGGGCCATCCTGAACCCTGTGAGGAGAGCAGCCAGCAAGGTTTGTAAACAGTGTATGACCGTTGGACGTGCTTGGCCTTGCAGCAAGCACCTGCGCATTGGGTCCATGTGTTAGTATGCATTCCAGTCCATGCTGTTTACCTCACCGTCTGCCAACTTAGAGGAAAAGCAAGCACCTCCAAAAGACAAGCCTCTCCCAGGCAGGCAAGACAGTGAACCAGGTTGCCTTGCCCAATGTCCGGCTTCAAAAAATCAAGATTTAGCTGCCGAGCCGTTATGAAGCCTCTGCTAGACATTGGGCAAGGCAGCCTGGTGACATGCACTTGCGTTGTAAAATCCCCTGCACACTCACCTCTGGGCATCCAGGATGGCGATCTCCCCCTTGAGGCTGGCGGCATTGTGCACAGCTACTATAATCCAGCCGTCGTCTTCAGCCTTGCAGCTGGGCCTGGGCACGAACAGAGGCTCCTGTGGGCAACATTTCATAGGGGTCAGCGTATCGCTTTATGAACAAATCTATAGCGCTATATAGCAATGTAACGCTATAATGCGCTATATCACAGGCGCTATGTACGCCGGATCTCCCCCCGCCAGCCTGAATTTCGTCATCGAACTTGAATGTCGGATGGAATATGATGTATGCACCTCTCTTGCAAATTTAGAAAGGGAATCCTTCATTTGGTCGCGTTTATGGCGTCGTAGGCTCCGATACAGCGCTATATTTGGAGCACCTGTGCTACCAGTAAGGGCCAGGAGCCTCATGCACACTATCCTCTCTGCACCCCCATTTTGGCAGCTATCAACCTGGATGGATTACCCACACTCATTACTGGCATGAATTCATGTGCCACAGCTTGTCTGGGCCCTATGCTTGTGCCCATGGCATAGCTGCGCGCACCAGCGCATGAAAGCATGTGGAAGTACTGCGGGCGCATGCATGTGTCCTCGTGTACAGGTATGCCAGTGTAGTTTGTGTGCTGTCTTTGCTATTGTGTATTGATGATAAGTTGCACCACTCGTGATGCCATGTCCAAGCTGCACTTTACTGCTCCTGCTGCTGCTTGCACCCATTCCTTAGCCTTAAGCTCCAGCTACTGTATCTGGTCAAGGCTCTGTGCTCTGCTTGCCCAGCTTGTTCACCGCAGCAGACATGACTAAGTTGCAACCAATTGGCACACATTGGAACCATCTGGCGCAAGCTGGCCAAACGCAGGTTTCTTCCCTGTACACGACATTAATAAATCTGACTCATAGTATTAATTCAGGCCAACCCATCACTCGAGGGGAGCCTGAAACGAGCGAATCAGTAGGGTACCATTTTCGCATGTTATATCCTGAAAAATCTATAGCGCTGTATAGCGTTATATAGCGCTATTCGCTATAGAGCGTTACAAGCCAACGCAGACCCTTAACTGACATGGGCTGCAGCAGGCTTATGGTGAGAACTCAGGCGCCAGAGGCGACACTCAAGCACAGGAAGCTTCCACAGGAGCCCTGCTGGCTCCTGCATGGAGCCCTGCAGAGAGCTTGACATTGCATCGCCCAGTCTGGCTTTAGTGTTTATCTGCACACCTGCATGAAGCACCGCTCGCCAGGCCGCCATTCTGATGTCGTCACGCCAGCGGCTGCGCTGTCAAACACGCATCCAGACGCCGGCAGCACAGTACCTCTAACCCCAGCACTGTCTAGGCCAGAGCTATGAGCATCCTTAGGGACTGGCAGCGTGACTTTCAACAACACCTGCAGGTACACAGCACAGCACACAGCAAAGCTTAGCACCGCACTGACACTCCACAAATGGACACGTGCGCTGCAACCCAGCTTAATGCAGCACCAGGAACAAGCGAGTACTGTGCGCCTAAGAAAGTGAGTGTGAAGGCAGCCAGCTTCAGGGTGAAGGCAGCCCAGAGGAAGAAGATAAACACGCGCACTACAAGTGTTAAATAAAATGCAGAGTTGTACAAGCAGGTTAGCATTTGGCAGGGTTGGAGGAATTGCCTGTTCTTTCAAACTTAACAGTACAGTTCTAATGCGTTGAATACTTCGAACCTACGTTTGCAGTGGGCTTTTGAGAGGTGGGGGAGGAGGCGGAGGCCCCCTAACAAACTGACAGCAACTGACCCTACCTTCCCCCTCCCCACCCCCTGATTCCGCTCGTACATTTATCACTATGTCCAAGTCTAGGGGGTTGACGTGGGGCCATTCTAAGGTGCTGGACGGAGCAAAATAGGTGCATCACAGGGTCCAATTTGGGGAGGGTCCTTAGAATTCGCAAGTCAATGTCTTCACAGCGCGCAAATCCTCCATCTCTGGCATTTGGTGAACAATTGCCCATAGAGCCTTTTCCAAGAGTCACTCTTTCAAGGTACTCACCAACCAGTCTGAACCCAACCCAGCCCAACCCTGCCCATCACCTACCTCACAGATCTCAAATATTTCAATCTAGTCGCTGTCATGGGCATCACTTGCGTGAGCACAAGCAGATCATGCGTCCACACACCTGCGCCGGCGCCCATGCAACCTCGTCGTCCACCGCATCAGAAGCAAAGTAAGCGTGCTGGTGCGGCCGCGCTGTGGCTGCTTTGTTCATGTTAGGGAACTCAAGGGTGCGCCTGAGTAGTCTCGTGCAGGACAAGGTGCGGGCCGCTGGCACGTCTATGAGAAGGCGGTGCAGATGGGAGCGGCAGCCACTGGAGAAGTAGTCCTGGGACGCAGCAGATGGGATGGTGACACTCAAGATGACTGGTCTAGCTGGTCTTGCAGCAGCAAGAAGAGGCTGTGCATTGGCTCGGGTCTCGCACTCACACGACTGCTCAAATTGGTGGCATTGCACACGTACCTCGGTCACGTTGTGCTGCGTGACGTCCACCCTTAGGTCCTGCCACCCGATCGTGTCCATCACGATTTGGCTGCCCCCTTGCACCTGCGCCACATGCGTGCATTGTAGGCGTGTGTGCCTGAATACACAAGCGCTCCATCCTGCCTGTGGCTTGGGCAATTGTACGGCAAGCGATGCATTCATATGCTTTGCCGCTCTGCATGAGTGCACAGAGGTGGGCGGCATCGGAGCAGGGTGAAGGAAAGTACAGGCCGCAAGCAACACATCGGGGTGCCGAATGCGTGAGACTGCATCCGCTGGGGACCTGTGCTTGCGCGCTGCACCTTGCAGCCGCGGAAAGCATGCATGCCAATGCTTGCTAGCTCGCATGGTGCCTGTGCACGTCACACAGAGAAGTCTGCGTGCATGGGCCAACAAGCACCCACAGGGCGCGGCACCAGAGATGCCGTCTACTGGCAAACAGGCTGGCAAGCTATCGCTGTGAGCCACAGCCTGTGCCACAATGGGGGTTCCAACGCCACAGGGCTGCGCCCCTGCTTGCGACACTGCACACCAGACAGCCGTTTGCGCTGTTGCTCTTGAAAGCTTGTGCAGTGCCCAGAGGGAGCTGCTGGTCTGGCGCTGCATCTTAAGGCCAACAAGCGGCTAGCCCGCCGACTCGCGCAGCCAGCCAGCAGGTGGGCCGGCACTCCTTGGCGCAGTGCCATTGCGAGACGCACGCTGCACTGCACGCACCTCGTATGCGTTCACATGGTGGAAGGAGAAGAAGGAGGGGCCATGGATGACCACTGGGGGCGGCAGGTCAAGCGGCTTGAAGTGCTTCGCGTGCCCATTGGCACCCCTGCTGCCACCCCCCCCCAACCCTGCCTCCGCACGCCCGCGCTCTTCCTGGGCAGCTGACGCCGCGGCAGCACTGCCAGCTGGGCCCGTGAGCTCTGGGGCTGCCGGCGCTGAGGTCCTTGGGTCAGCAAAGGGGGGAGCAGAGGCAGGTGCGCCAAGTGCAGGCAGCGGGTGATCGCTGCTGCCGCCGCTGCCTGCAGGGCTGCCAAGTCCGTCCAGTGAGGAGCTGACATAGCCCATGCTGCTGATGCTTGCGTCATCCTCTGCCAGCTTCTTCTGACTCCTGCCCGGGCTCTGATGCTGAGGTGCGCCCGGGCTTCTGCTGCAAAGAGCTGGGCTGCTGCTGCTGCTGCTGCTGCCTGGAGGAGACTCCTCGGCCTTGACCCTCCCAGGCCTTGGGAAAAGGATGATCTGCGGCAAGCAGGAGGGGAGGCGCATGAAGGTGCTAATGCCTGAAAGGGAAGTGATGCGGGGTGAGGAAATGAGAGGTGCCCTTGGGCCAGTGAAACCGCACAAGTGAGACCAACAAGCTGTGCACTGCTGTTCCATACACAAATCAATGGAAGCAAGCCGCTCTCTCACCTTACTTGGCAATGATGCATCAAACTCCATGAGTTCAGCCAGGGAGCACTTGGAGGCTGGGTAATCTGACAGCAGGCGCCAAATGTCAAACTGCATATGGACCCCAGCACATGGCGCAAGCAAGAAAGCGACATGTTTCCTTGGATGCAGTCAGGACATCCTCTGCGGCATGTACGCTTGGTGACTCCACACATTGATGTATGGCCCAGGACATCCGTCGTCAAGGTGAGCAATCCCTCGACCTCAACAAGCTCATCACATCTGCCAAACGGCTTGCTGCTCTTGCATGCACACGGCTTTCCAATGAACAGGTGCAAAGAGCAAAACGAAGAACATAGCATAAATGACGTTGTTGGCGAGTGCACGCATGAAACACAACTGAGCATGCCGGTCATGGACAGAAGTGACGTTTGCGCATGCTGTATCCTGTGGGTTATGGACATGAGTGGCGTTCGCGCATGCTGTATCCTGTGGGTCAACAACACAGCAAGAGCAGGAGGTGGTTTTGGCTACCAGCCTCCTTGCCACCCACCTTGATGGGCCCCAGCTGCACGATGTACCAATGCTCCGTGACCAGCATGTCGTGGATGGGCATGATTTCAAAGCCCTGCATATACCGGCAAACACTTACATGGTGAGGGCATTTCCAATCAGACTCTAGTGGTGCTCACTGCCTCATACGTGCGCAACACACCAGTCCACAAATGTGGAACGCACCATAATTTTGCACTGCGCGCATGTGCACATGCACACATACACAAACTCACACACAGAGGTGCACTCATGTTTCCATTAAGGGTGACCCAAACGCGAAGCAAATGTTGGCACACGACAGCAAGGACACTAAGGCGCAAGTGTCCGATGCATAGCGTGGGATGCATGGCGTGGGGCAGTGTGGTAGCTAGCCGGGCAATTCCCAAGTGGGGTCCGACGAGTGTGGGGCAGTGTCTGATGATGTGTGGAAACGAGGCATCTGGAGCACGAATAAGCTGACGAGCGAGTGGCGCATAGCGCAGCGGCACCTGAGCACACACCTGCAAGGATTGCTTGGACTTTACCACCAGCTGCCCTGCAGTGTCAAACTCGTAGAACTCAATTTCGGTGCCTGAGATGGACACCTGCGCACAGGGCCGCAGATCAGTCGGGGCCTCGCTTACATAGATGCCTGCACACCCACATGGACACACTCCAACACATCGCACTCCAAACAGGGCATCACGACCATGGCCAGCCGCTCAAAAAAACCACGCAGGTGGCACGAAATGCAAGCACATCCAACACACCAAGCGTTGCGCCGCAGAGCATGCAGCTCACAGCATGTGCGCACCTGCGTACCGAAGCACACGCATCGCAGATCCCCATCCGGCTCCTGCACGACGCTGTAGTGCCCAGCCATGCGCTGCCCGACCTGGCCCCCCATGTCGTCCTCCCCCTTGGTGTCCAAGGTGCGCGGGTCCAGCTCGTAGGGGCGCCCGACCTGCACACGGAAAGAGAGACAAAGCTGACCAGCATGCGAGCACAGAGCTCAAAAGGCCGGGGATCTCCACGCAGGGCGCCGTGCCTTGATACGTTGCTGACATGGATACAGTGCGGGTGTGCAAGTACACGTTCATGCGCACACATGCAAGAGCGTGCAAGCATGCACGCCCACGCACATGTATGTGCACACACAAATGTTGCTAGAATACTTGAGCACTCTGCAAGGCGCGCCTGCACTCCAAGTCACTTGCGCTGCTGAAACTAGGAGACAGCCCGGTCCGGTACAAGGGACCAGCACTAGCAATGCAAGGTGGGTCAGCCTACACGCACCTCCCACAGGGCCCACAGTCGCTCTGCCCAGTACAGCACGCCTGTGTTAGCTACGTTCTTGAAGGACAGGTCCAGGGGGTTGAACAGGCCAGAGCCATCCGCAGCGCCACGGGTGAAGGCATTGCGGTACAGCGGCCGCCCCGCTTCCTGTTGCATGCACCGCGCGGCTCAGGCTGTAATTGCAAATGGGTGCAAATAGGCAAGCAAGGGGCCTTGGGAGCGCTGGGTTCAAGCTGTCAGGTGCTGCTGCCAAGGTTCAAGCTCTTACTGGTACCAAGGGATGCCGGCTGCTGTGCCTGTACATACATGCCCAGGCACCTGTTTCAGGGTGCCTTGCACTGAATCTTGTGCAAATGTGCATTAAGTTGTGTGTATGTGTACGCTTGCACGGGTGCTTGCGCACATTCAATTTTGTATGCGTGCGCAAGCACCCACAAACAGATGAACACAAACACAAACACCCACACCCGCACATCGTCAAGGAGGTCTGCCGCTGGTCCTCTGCACCTTGAACATGATCTAATCGGGCGCCCCCATGCCTTCAGCTGCATGGCGTACCTGTTCTGCCACGAAGCCCTTGGTGCGCACGTACTTGTTGCTGAAGCGCGGCATTTGGCCACCTCCAGGGAATGCAAGTGAGAGAACGCAGCCGTCTCCATCTAGGTAGTGCCTCTGGTAGCGCGTGTGGCCTATCTGCACGAGCACAAAAGAGCAGCAAGATGGGGAATTTGGTGCGGGCACAGACCAGACGACGCATCAGTCATTTTTGGTAATCTTCTTACTTCTACCAGTTATGATGACGACGAAATCAAAAACACTGAAGTATCAGTGAAAAACATGTGCTTGAGCCATTTCCCGATCTATGGACCCCCCAGTGGAAATGCACACAGTCCATGGCTTAGGTTTGATGCAGGGCTTTGTAACCTGAACAGCTTACACCTTACTCTTGGATGCAAGCCCAAACCATACTGAAGAGCTACTTTGTGGGGCTGCCTTAACATAGCTTAGGCCAAATACATCTGTGAGGCGTATCCCTGCATCTTCCAGCGTACCTGCAAACCAGGCCCATTCCGGAAATATGTCCCCTGCAGGTCTTCAGGAATGTTGCCGGTCACCTATTTCAATGCATAAGTAGTGGACAGTGTGAGCTGTGCTGACTAGAATATAAGACTTTCTGCACGTCCAGCACATGCCTCACAGCACACAACTTTCACTTACCATGCTCTCCTCCACCCAGTAGTCATACTCCAGAGGTTGGGTCCTAAACATGGTGACAACGTCTCGAAGCATGGCAGCTGCAGAAGCGGGGGGAAGGAAGAAGGTCGGGCACTTACGATCATTGTAGTGTCGGTTGACAAGGATGGAACTGCCGGCAAGGCGAGGATGCAGCTTGCAATACATTCGCAGCACTTTTGCTAACTCCTCAACCTGCCTCTCCTCCACCAAGCACCTTGCCTCTTCTAGGCTAGCGAAGGAGGAAGGAGGAGGAGCAGTTGCGAAGTGTGAAACGTTTTCCCCGTATCAAAACACTCACGAGTAGCACGAATTGCAGCGGGGGCTTTTCTCCCGGATACACTGGGCTGCGCCTGCTCCCCTTGCTGCTGTGCCTGTTCCTCTCGCTGCTGCGTGGCGTTGCCTAGCTCTGCGTATCCTGAGGCTGCCGGAGCTACTGCTCTCTCCTTTGTTCCACACTGCACGAGGCGTGTCCATGTCCAATCCTTGGTCCCAATGCACCAACTATTCTTGCTGCTCCCGTGCTCGCTCCTCGCTCCACCCCAGCCTCGACAAGTCGACACAGTCGAACACTGCATGGTGTACTTGTTTCTATTATCAGTTTATCGTTTCAATGCATGCTAATTTAATTTTCATATGCATTGCTCTCAAGTGGCCGGTACCGCTACCAGAACCGCTCGCTTTTTCAGAAATGCTGCAGCTCGCAGACAGGGACCCTCACAAGGTATCGGACAGCAGGATCAGCGACAGCACATACAACGGGTGCAACAAGAACAGCAACTCCAGGATCAAACATTCACACATGGAGCAGGCGCTTTAGGATTTCCACCTGATGTGACAGTGGACCTGGTGCGTGCATTTGTGTGTGTATATGTGAGTGTGCGTGTGTTTATGTGTTTATGTGTGCGTGTGTACGTGTTTGCGTGTGCGTGTGTGTATGCGTGTGTGTGTGTGTGTGTGTGTGTGTGTGTG